>Ga0302314_10008921_pt1 | contig 17786 bp, 10 predicted proteins | sample III_Palsa_N2_3_FD_200533 | JGI IMG/M metagenome (GOLD analysis project Ga0302314, IMG submission 200533) | Peat permafrost microbial communities from Stordalen Mire near Abisko, Sweden - III_Palsa_N2_3 | ecosystem: Environmental > Terrestrial > Soil > Palsa > Peat permafrost | place: Sweden...
TCTTGAGGCGTCTTGCCATCTTCATATGGCGCGGCACGAGTGTACCCGTGCGATCTATGATGTTGTCAGGCAATGAGGCGAGGTGCATCTTGATGAAGGCAAAACTTAGGGGCTCTTGGCGCGCGATCGCGGTCGTGATGACCGTGGCGCTCGTGGCGATCGGCGCCACAACGGCGATGGCGAGCACCACCGGGGCACCGGCGGGACCGGCAGCCGTGCCACCGATCAACGACAACTACCTGGATGCGCTCAACCTCAACGAACCGCCGACCCCGCACCATCCGGGTACGCCGCTCAACCGCACCGAAACCCTGCGCGACGAACGCAACACGGCGGCGGCGACGGTCCAGTCGAACATCCTCAGTCCCCAGCCGGGACCCGCGGAGCTGACGGGCTGCAACGGCATCGCCGAGGGCAAGACGATCTGGTACGACTTCTACCCGAGCGCCAACGGGCTGGTGCGAATCCGCACCTCTGCCTCCTTCGGCACGGTGATGGCGGTGATGCCGTACAACTCCACGACGCTGCTGCCCGAAAACGAACAGCGCAAGTGTGCGGTCAACCAGCCGACGGTTGCCGGCGAACTGTTCGCCAACGTGCAGGCCGGGAAGTCGTACACGATCCAGCTTGGCGGCGTCGAATCGGCCGGCGGCAACCTCGAGTTCCTGTTCGACTACGTCGTCCAGCTCAAGCAGCTGCAGGCCGAAGCGACGCTCACCGCACAGCCGCTCGCCCGTGGGGTTCGCGTCGTGAACCTCGCCGTCAGCGCTCCGAAGAAGGCCCGCGTCGAAGTGCGCTGCACGCGGGGCTGCCGTCCCGAGGCCAAGATCGCCCGCTCGCTCGGCTTCGCGGGGCTGCACGGGGCGGTGCTGCCCAACGGCTCCGCCCTGAAAATCTACGTGACGGCCAAGAACGAGATCGGCGCCTACATCGAATACAAGATCGGGCACGCCAACTTCACCAAGGTCCAGCGCTGCCTGGCCGCGGGCTCGAAAAAGCCCGAGCGCTGCGAATGACCGGGCGCTGCGCGAATGATCGGGCGCTGCCGCCACCGATGGGTTCACACCGAGCTAGATGGCGGGATCGGGGTTTTGGTGTGGGCCCCATGACCGAGCACCGCATATGAGCCCCGCCTCGCAGCCCTCGCGTGGGCGCGCGGCAGTCGCGGCGCTGATCGTCGTGGTGGTGGTGTTCGGCGCGAGCTTCGGCGTACGCAAGGCGACCGCGAGCAGCACGCAGGCGGCGCCGCTGCCCGCCCCGATGGTGGTGTCCACCACGCCGGTGCACGTATCCGCGATCGCGGCGCCCGCCACACCGCCGGCGCTGCATCGTCCGCCGCATTCGAGCACCCCTGCTCCGGCCTCCACGCCCACGCCGTCGAGCACTCCCGCGCCGTCCACGACGCCGGAATCGAGTTCGACCCCGACCCCCACCCCCAGCACGCCCTCCAAATCGTCCACGCCGAGCGGCGGCAAAGGCAGCGGCCCGGTACTCGTGGGTTAGTCTCGATGCGTGCGTAACCGCCCATCGATGACAGCGACCCGTGATCTCGTGGTGCATCCCGTGAATCGATCGGCACTTAGCCTGGATCTACCGGTCCCGGGGTCGCACCGGCACCGGATGACACATCGCCAGGACCAATTGCCCTCGCTCCGAGGGGTCACCCTACGGATGCTCGGTCAATTCCCCCTGGCTCGGGGTGGGCGGGCATCGAATCTCGATACTCAGCCCGTTATCGGTAGATCCAGGCTTTGCGGAGGAGTCACCCGTGGACTCGCTTGACAACCCAACGGTCGTAGCGGGCTACCGCATCGACGGCCGGCTCGGCGAAGGCGGGATGGGCACCGTCTACCGCGCCACGCAACTCTCGCTGGAGCGAGTGGTGGCGCTGAAGCTGCTCACCGCGGAGCTCAGCGCCGATCCCGCCTTCCGCGAGCGCTTCCGTCGCGAGGGCCTGCTGCAGGCCGCTCTCGACCACCCTCACATCGTCACCGTATATGAGGCCGGCGAGACCGACAACCGGCTGTTCCTGGCGATGCGCATGGTCGAGGGGCCCACGCTCAAGGACCTGATCCTGCGCCGCGAGCTCGACGACCGACGGGCGCTGCGCCTGCTCACACAGGTGGCCGAGGCGCTCGACGCCGCCCACGCGAAGGGGCTGATCCACCGCGATGTCAAGCCGCAGAACGTGCTCGTCGGCGCCGGCGACCACGCCTATCTGGCGGACTTCGGGCTGACCAAGGGCAACGACGACGACGCGATGACCGAAACCGGGCAGTTCGTGGGCACGATCGACTACATCTCCCCCGAGCAGGCCCGCGGCGGCCGCGCGACGGGTCGCAGCGACGTGTACGCGCTCACGGCCGTGCTCTGCGAGTGCCTCACCGGCCAGGTTCCGTTCGAACGCTCCACCGAAGAGCGAGCGCTGCTCGCACACCTCACAGAGCCCCCGCCGCGTCTCTCGGAGATGCGCACCGACATCCCGGCGGCGATGGACGAGGTGATCGCCCGCGGAATGGCTAAGGATCCCGAGGAGCGGCCGGCCTCGGCCGGCGAGCTGATGCTGCAGGCACGGCGAGCGCTCGGCGCCGCACCGGCCGAATCCACCGCGCCGGCCTCCACCGACGCAACGCGCCTGCGGCCTGCCGTCGGCAGCCCCACGCGCGCACCGCATACGGCCGCCAAGGACGACCCGGGTGCGACCCGTCTTGCCGGCGCTGCGGTGACGGCGCCCGACGCCGCACCCACACCCGGCGGCGAGCCTGGTGCACCGCCCGGGGCGCGTGGGGCATCCGAGGCCACACCCGTTGCAGGCCAGCCGGGCACAAGCACCCCACCGGGCACACGCGCTACAGGCGGTGCTCCCAACAGGAGATTCCTACCGGTGCTCGTCCTCGCCGCCGTGCTCGCACTCCTCGCCGGCCTGCTACTGGGCGGGAGCTCGGGCAGCTCTGGGACGGCCTTCAACGACTCGGCGTCGGCCGGCTACGTCGAACTCTCCTACCCCTCCAGCTGGCAGCGGCTCGGCAGCCCCCCCACGGTGCCGGAACTCACCTTCTCACAGCCGCTCGCGCTGAGCACCGGCTCGGCCACAGGCGCCTCCAGCGCCCACTCGGCCTCCTCCGGCCAGCGCCTGCTTGCAGGCGAGGTGAATGCCTCTGCGCCGTCGCTGCTGCCGGCAGCGTTCACCAAGGCTGTCAACGGGACATTGCCCCATCCGGAGCCGGTGAAGCTTGGCGCTTATGAGGCCTACCGCTACAGCGGCCTCTCGGTGCACGGCCTCGCCTCGCCGCTGACGCTCTACACGGTGCCTACCACGGGCGGCGTCGTCACGATCGCCTGCCTTGGCTCCGCTGCCGCCGCGTCGGGGTCACAATGCGCACAGATCGCGGCGACCTTGAAGCTGAATGGCACGACCGCGTTCGGGTTGGCGCCCAGCCAGCAGTATGCGAGCGCGCTGGGGAGCACCTTCGGCACGCTGAACAGCGCCGTCAACACCGGCACCGCCCGCCTGCGCGCCGCGTCGAGCGCATCCGCGCAGGCCACGGCGGCCGCGCAGCTGGCCTCCGCCTACACCACCGCGTCACGCGCACTCGCGAAGCTCTCCGTCAGTCCCGCGGTACAGAGCATCAACGCGAACCTCGCCGCCTCGCTGGCAGCGCTCAGCCGCGACTACGCCGCGTTGGCTTCCGCCGCGCGCGCCGGAAACGAAGCGGCCTACGCACAGGCCCAGCGCGCGATCGGCAGCGACGGCACACGCATGACGAGCGCGCTCACGGCCTTGGACCAGGCCGGTTACACGGTCTCTGGCTGATCGGCGGCCGGAGGCTCGCGCTACACGGTCTCGGGCTGATCGGCGGCCGGAGACTCCGATGACAGGCCCTCGGCGGAGTGGTCGGCCGACAGGTGCTCCGGCCCATCCTCTCTCAGCTGGCCCGCCGACGGGGGTGGGGGCGCCGCCGGCCCCTCGGGCTGCTCGGGCTCCTCGGCGAGCGCCCAGATCGCGATCTCCGTGCGCCGGCCGCGCAGCTCGATCTCGTCGACGAATGCGAGATCGTCGGGCTGCGCGGTGAGCGACTGCTTGGTGGCCCCCGAGAGCATCAGCTGGTGGGGCGTCCCCTTGGTGAGCTGCTCGATGCGCGCAGCCACATTGGTGGTGTCACCCACCGCCGTGTACTCGACGCGCCGCTCGGAGCCGACGTTGCCGGACATCACCCGACCCGAGTTCAGGCCGATGCCCATGCGAAAGCCCTGCCCCAGCTCCTGTTCGCGCAGCCACCCGTTGAAGCGGGGCAGGCGCACGGCGAGCATCTCGCGAGCCGTGGAGAGCGCCCGGTCGGCGTGGTCGGCCTGCACGATCGGCGCGCCGAACACGGCCATGATCCCGTCTCCCATGTAGGCGACCAGCGTGCCGCCGTGGTCGAGGATCGCGTCGCTCATCTCGCTCAGGTAGCGGTTGAGCACTTCGATCACGCGGTCGGGCGTCAGCGTTTCCGCGAACGAGGTGAAGCCGCGCAGGTCGGTGAACATCACCGTTCCCTCCCGCTGCACCCCGCCGAGGCGCAGTTCCCCACCCGCGCTTGCCAGCACCTCGTCGACGACGTTCTCGGGCACGAAGCGCGAGAACAGGTCGCGCACCCGCTCGCGCTCGAAGGCGACCGTCACCAGTTGCACCGACAGCGCTCCCGCCGCGCTGAGGATCAGAGCCCCCAGCGGGTAGACGAACGAGACGACGTGCCCGTTGTCGAAGGCGACCTGCACGCCCACCGTGAACGCCGCCGCGAGCGCCAGCGCCAGCCCGACGGTGGCGATCGAGCCGAACCGCAGCGTGGCGAGCGGCGTGGCGCAGCCCAGCAGCACGATCAGCGCCAGATCCAGCCACGCCGCCGAGGAGCGCAGCGGCAGGCCCCGCAGCACGGTCGCGATCGCGCTCGCCTGGACTTCGGCTCCCGGCATCTGCCGGGCGGTGGAGGTCGGGTGGATGTCCTGCAGCGTCGGCGCGGAGGGACCGACGACCACGATCTTGTCGTGGAAGAAGCCGCGCGGCACGCGACCGAGATAGACCGTCGAGAACGACACGCGGCGAAAGCTGTTTTCCGGGCCGTAGTAGTCGATCCAAGCGGGGCCTCCGGCGAACTCGCTCGCATCCACCCGATGACCGTTGGCGACTTCCGCGCTCGCCACCGCTAGCGTCTTCAGGCCGCCGACCGAGTAGCTGACGCGTCGCAGGACGCCGCCCGGATCGGTGGGCAGCAGTCCGTTGGCCGGCCGCGACCCCACTTCGCCCAGCAACGGGTTGCCTTCGCTGCCGAGGAACCTCGTCTTCCCATCCCCTTCTGTTTCGGTGGTCGTCATCACCGTTCGCCCGTGGGCATTGTCGAGCGCTTCGAGCAGTGCCGTCTCGTCGCTGCGCGCCTGCGGGCACTCGCCCGGTGGCGGCTGCGTGCCCTTGGTGGAGAGCGGGCAGGCGCTCGCCTCGCTGAACTGCACGTCGTAGGCGATCGCCTTGGGGCGGTCGCGGGCGATCGCTTCGATCACCTTGGCGTGCACGCGGCGCGGGAAGGGCCATTGCAGGTCCAGTTCGTCGAAGGTCCGTTCGTCGATCTCGACCAGCACGATGCTCGCCGGCGGCTGCTGGTTGCCGCGGATCGTGAAGCGGGTGTTGACCGTGCTCAGTTCGAGCGAGCGCAACAGGTTGGTCTCGTAGGCGACGATCGCAAGGCCCGTGGCGCCCAGCGCGACCACCGCCAGCAGCACGCGCCGCACCTGGCGCGTGCGTGCCGCCCCGGCGCGCCTGCGCTTGCGTTTCATCGGTTCACCCACCTAGAACGCTATCCGAGTTGCCGGTCGCCGACCAAGTCATCGCGCCCGGGTGAGGCGGCGAAGCAGGACAGATGCCGGAGGCTGCGTTACGCTGGCTCTCAAGATGGACGACGCTACGCCGTTCAGGCGCCGATCTCCAGCGGCGCGATGGGCGCGGTCTACCGCGGCCAGGACACCTCCAGCGGTGAGGCGGTGGCGATCAAGCACGTCAACAACACCCGCCACGCCGAGCGCTTCGAGGTCGAGGCGCAGCTGCTGTCGCTACTACGCCATCCGCGCGTGGTCGAGGTCACCGACCACTTCGCCGACGAGCGCGGCCAGTACCTGGTGATGGAACTGGTGGAGGGCACCGATCTGCACGCGCTGCTGGCGCAGAAGGGCAATCCGGGGCTGCCGCTGGAGCAGGCGCTGGACTATGCCCGTGAGAGCTGCGAGGCGCTCGAGTACGTGCACGACCAGCAGATCGTGCACCGCGACGTCAAGCCCCACAACCTGATCCTCGGCGAGGACGGGATCGTGCTGGTCGACTTCGGGATCGCGCGCCTGCTCCAGGACGAGGAAGAGGACGAAGGCACGGTGGGGGTCGGCACCCCGCGCTACATGGCGCCCGAGGTGTTCGCCGGCGGCTCGGTCTCGCCGCGCAGCGACGTCTTCGGTCTGGCCGCCACGCTGTGGACGCTGATCGTCGGCAAACCGCCGGTGTACGCCAGCCCAACCGAGCTGCGCGAACTCGCCCCCGACGTCCCCCAGGAGATCGCCGATGCGGTGAAGGCGGGCCTTGAGATGGTGCCCGAACGGCGCGTGGCCTCGGTCTCCGCCTTCGCCCGCGCCCTGGGCAGCCACACCCAGCCCCGTGGTCACACCCAGCCCACGATCGGCGGGTCGCTGACCCTCTCGATCGAGGCGCCTGCGGCCCGGCGCAGCTTGATGGAGGGAATCGCGCGCACCGCCGCCGGCGTGTTCGGCGCCGCCGCCTCCTCGATCGCGCTGACCGACGGCAACACCCGCGAGCTGGTCTACCAGTCGGCGTGGGGCGCGGGCGCGCGCGAGATCGTGGGCGTGCGCCTGCCCCCAGGGCACGGCCTCGCCGGCAGCGTCGTCGAAAACGGCCAGCCACTTGCGGTCCCCGAATGCCGCACCGATCCCCGCTTCGCGTCGCGCATCGCCGCCGGCACCGGCCACGTCCCCTACACGATGCTGGTCGTCCCGCTGATCCGCCTCGGCCGCCCGATCGGCGTGCTGTCGCTGCTCGACCGCCGCGACGGCGGCCACTACGGCCCCGACGACGCCGAGCGCGCGGCGCTGTTCGCCGAGCTGGTCGTCAGCGCGATCGAAGCCGACAGCGAGGCGATGCCCAGCCTCGGCGCGCGCCGGTCGCGGATCGTGCCGGCGTAGGAATCCCGCCCACCCTACCCCTCCGGGCCCGGCCTGGTGTGAATCGGCCCTCAGCCGTCCGCGAGATCCCGCACCTCCGGCCGGCGGTGATCAGCCGCGTTTGACGGGTCCCCGGGCGAGGTAGGACTCCCCGGTGAACAGCGTGATCGTCTTGCGACGGCGGAAGTCGCGCACCGAGACGACACCGCGCACGACGTGCGTGAGCGTCCCTTCGCAGCGGTTGGCCACACTCCACACCGTCCCCCGCACGGTCGCCGCGCTGTACTGACCCCGCACGGCGAAGTGCCCGTGCCCGCTGGCGTTGACCCGGCCAAGCGTTTTCGAGCTCAGCTTGGCCACCAGCGCCTTCCCCCTCCTGCCGACCGTGGCGCACACCTGACTGGCGCTGTGATTGTCGACGATGTCGAGGTCGGTCAGGCCCTTCTGCTTGCGGTTCTGCAGCAGCTTGAAGATCCCCGCCCCAAAGTTGCCGGTCTGCAGCTTGCCATTCGGGGACGCGGTGGTGGCCGTGGTGATACCCACCACGCCGTGAGTAGTTTCGAGGATCGACCCAACGGGAATCTGACGCGCCTGGGTCAACGGCACGAACGCCCGCCCCTTGGCCAGCGCCTCAAACGCCCGCGCTCCGAATCCCTCCGGCGAGAACGGGGAAAGCGAAGCCGTCGAGAGCGAGGCAATCGAAAGCGAAGCTGTTGCGAGCGAAGCCGTTGAGCGCGAAGCCGGTGTGGCGCCAGGCGGCAACTCGACGTAGACGATCCCCGACACCGGCGTCACGTTAACGGTCTTGCCGAGCACCGGTGGCGGAAGCGGCGCCTGCGTTGCCTGGAAGCCGAGCACGCCCGATTTGGGTTCCGCGCTCGCGGGGGGGTGCTTGGTAAAGGGGGCAGGTGGGACGACGGGCGGGCTCGGCTGCCCGGTGGTGAACGGCTGGTCGCCGCCGCCCACTCCCCCGGACACCGCCGAGTTGGTGGCGAGCACATCGAAGTGGTAGGTCTTGTTGGGTTCGAGTCCCGTGAGCGTTTGCGTCAGCGACTGTGGACCGGGAGTGGCGCCGATGTCCACCGGTGCTGTCTGCTGGCCGTAGCTCGTGGTCGGTCCGTACTCGATCACGTAGGTAGTGTCAGCGCCGTCCGGGTCGATCTTGAAGCCGATCTTGGCTGTCGCTTCGGTGATCGAGAGGACGCTCACGTTCGAGACGACTGGTGGGCCGATCACGTTGGCGCTGCCCGTAGTGGTCGCTTTAGCGCCACCCACGTCGCTGATCGTGACGCTGGTCGTGTACCGGCCAGCAGCGGCGTAGGTATGCGAGCCCTTGACTTCGAAGCCCCCGCCGGCCGCGGCGCTGACCGTCCCCGCCGCGCTCGACGAACCGTCGCCCCAGTTGATCGTCGCGGCGTAATCCGACGCAGCGCCCGCCGGTTTGGCGTGTGTGAACGTCGCCACCGTGGCTTTGACGGCCACGCCCGTAGTGGCGCTCACCGGTACCCCGGTCGCAGTCAGCGGAGCGTCCTGGACCTTGACGTCGAAGGGACGGGTTTCGGGGAAGCCGTCGCTGTTCGTATAGGTGAAACTCGCATGGTAGGTGCCCTCGTTGGTGTAGATGTGGGTGCCGGTGAGTTGCCCGGTGTTGGCGTTGACTTTGCCCGCTGACGGCGACGTTCCGTCTCCCCAGTTGATCGTGGGTGTGGTTCCTTCGCGCGGTGAGGCGGCGCCAACCACCTCGGAGAACTGCTGCCCCTCGATCGGCTGGAACAGCTCGTACGCGCCAATGTCGCAGCCGGTGCCCTGCGGCCTCGCGATGTCCCGCTGGTCGGTGGCGGTGCAGCCTGGAGCACCCGGGGGGATCGCGTCGACCGCGGGACTGGTCGCTTCCAGCGCGAACGTGTCCGTGTTGCCGCCGTTGTCCTGTAGGCCGCTGGACAGGAATCCCGGTTCGATGTTCTTGAGGTCCCCCGTACCGACGAAGGCGCAGTCGGCCCCGCTCTGGAGGTTGTGGCCGAGCGAGGAGATGCCGCTGTCTCCGCAGTTCGACGGTACGAATTCCTCGGTGAGCGGGTCTTCGACGGTGTTGTCCGCGACGATCGAGTTCTCGACGGAGATCGTGCCCTCGCTGGCGAGCAGGCCGCCGCCTTCGCTGCTGCGGGCGCCACCCTCGTTGTTGGCGATCGTCGAGTTGGTGATCGTGGTGGTGTTGCTCGTGCCGTTGGAGGAGCACGCGCCTTCTTCGTCGCCGCACCAGCTGAAGATCCCGCCGCCGAGCGCGGCGCTGTTGCCAGCGATCGTGGAGTCGGTGACGGTCAGTTTCCCGGCGGCGTCGGTCACCGGGTTGGGACCGAAGTTCTGGATCCCGCCCGAGTCGCCGCCGCCGTCGGGATCGGTGCTGAGGTTGTTGGCCACGAGCGAGTGCGTTACGGTCAGCGTGCCGCCGTCGTTTGAGATGCCGCCGCCCGAGCCCGATTCGGCCGTGCCGTTGGTGATGTCGTCTTCGCTCAGCGTGAGCGTGGCCTCGTTGCGGATGTCGCCGCCGAAGTAGCCGTTGCCTTCGTCGGCGTGCCCGAACGCCATCGAGAGACCCGAGATGGTCACGGTCGGGACGACTTTGCTGCGGGGATTCGGCTCGACGAAGAAGACTCGGTTTGCGGGCGAGGACTCCTGGAAGATGGTCACGACGCGCGCGCCGGCGCCGACGATCGAGACGCTTTTGAAGATCGTCAGCGGGCCATTGGCGAGGTCGTAGTAGGCGACGCCTTCGGGAGCGGGCACGTCGATCGTGTCGGGCGGGTTGGGAGTTTCGGCGATGCTGTTCTCGTAGGTGATGAGCTGCCGCAGCGAGCACGTGCCGGAGGCTGGTTCCTGGCAGGTCCCGGTGAGGTCTTCAAGCGTCCCCACCTTGTAGGTCGCTGCCCGGGCCGACGCGGCCAGCGCGGCCGTGGCCGCCAACGCGAGCAGCACCGCGGCGGAGGCGATTGCCGCCAAGCGCAGGCGCAGATGCAGCGGTGGACGAATGTCGAGATCCTATCGCCGAGCTCAGGGGTGTGGCTGGCGCCAGACGCGCCGAACTCAGCGGCGTGGGCCCCGGGCGAGATAGGACTCCCCGGTGAACAGCGTGATCGTCTTGCGACGACGGAAGTCACGCACCGAGACGACACCACGCACGACGTGCGTGAGCGTCCCTTCGCAGCGGTTGGCCACATTCCACACCGTTCCCCGCACGGTCGCCGCGCTGTACTGACCCCGTACGGCGAAGTGCCCGTGCCCGCTGGCGTTGACCCGGCCAAGCGTTTTCGAGCTCAGCTTGGCCGCGAGCGCCTTCCCCCTCTTGCCGACCGTGGCGCACACCTGGCTGGCGCTGTGGTTGTCGACGATGTCGAGGTCGGTCAGGCCCTTCTGCTTGCGGTTCTGCAGCAGCTTGAAGATCCCGCCGCCGAAGTCTCCTGTCTGCTGTTTGCCCTTCCGGGACGCGGTGGTGGCCGTGGTGATGCCCACAACGCCGCCAGTCGTTTCGAGAACCGACCCGACGGGAATCTGGCGCGCCTCGGTCAACGGTATGAACGTCTGGCCCTTCGTGAGCGCCTCGACCGCCTGCGCCCCCAGTGCGAAGGGTGAGAACGGCGAGAGCGACGCCGCGGAGGCCAAGGCGGCGCCCGGCGGCAACTCGATGTACACGATTCCCGACACCGGTGTCACGTTCACGGCCTTGCCGAGCACCGGCGGCGGCGGCGCAGGATCGGCCGGCGTCGCAAGGGTCTGATTGGGGCCCGTCGCGCTGCCGGCGCTGTTGGTCGCCACGGCCCGCACGTTGTATGTAACGTTCGGCAGCAGGCCGGTGACCGTCGCCGTGACTGTGTGGTCGGTGAAGTCCGAGCCAACCGATTGGTCCGGCGTCACCGAGCCGTAGGTGATCGTCCCCGTGCTGGCCGCCGTCGCCCCGCCGAGGACCGGCCCGTATTCGAAGTGCACCTCCGTTTCCAATCCCTCAGGATCGACCGTCGTCGTAAACGCAGCGCTGGTCGTCGTCAGGACGGTCGGGGGTGAGGTCGCGGCGAGGGTCGGCGGCGCCGGGGAGGGCGCGGGCCCGGCCGTACCAGCCACGGTGGCGGTGCTCGTGGCGGTGGCGGTGGCGCCCCCCACGTCTTTGATCGTAATGCTGGTCGCGTACGTGCCGCCCTTGGCGTACATGTGCGAGCCCGCGACCGTGAAGCCCCCGCCGGCCGCGGAGCCGATCGTCCCTGCTGTGGTGGAGGCGCCATCGCCCCAATCGATCGTCGCCGTGAAGTCCGACGCCACGCTCTCCGGATTGGCGTCGGTGAACCTCGCCACCGTCCCGGTGAACTGCGCACCCGCGGTGGCGCTCACGGGTACCCCGGTCGCGCTCAGCGCTGCGTCGGCGACCTTCGCCTGAAAGGCGATCGTGTGGATGCCCGAGCCATTGTCGTTGTAATAGGTGACCGAGCCGTCGTAGGTTCCGGCACGAGCGTAGGTGTGGGCGCCGCTGACGGTGGAGTTGGCTTCGTCCACCGTCCCTTCCGAGGCGGTGCCGTCACCCCATTCGATCGTGGGCGGTGTGGAGTAGACGCCTCCGGTCAAACTTGCCGTGACCGGCCCGGAGAACTGGGATCCTTCGGTCGTTTCGATCGTGAATGGGACCAGCTCGACGGCGCCGATGTCGCAGCCGGTGCCCTGCGGACGGGCGATGCCGCGCTGGTCGGTGCCGTCGCAGAACGGGGCACCGCTGGGGATCGCATCGACCGCCGGGCTGGTGGGTTCGGGAGCGAGGGTGTCAGTGTTTCCGCCGTTGTTCTGCAGCGTTTCCCCGGAGCCGAAATCGGGCTGGGTGTTCTGCAGGTCCCCGGTCGATTTGAAGCCACATTCGGTCCCGTTCTCGAGGTTGTAGCCGAGGGAGTCGATCGTCGCATTTTCGAACGAGCAATTGCTCAGGGTGTACTCCCCGTCGACTGTCCCGCTGTTGTAGGCGACGATCGATCCCACCACGTCGATCGTCCCGTTGGTGGCCAGGAGCCCCGCGCCTTTGGACGGCTCGCATCCTTCGGGACAGGCTTCTGTCGTCCTGTTGAAGGCGATCGTCGAATTGATGATCGATACCCCGTTTTCATCTTTGACTCCATCTTCGCTCCAGCTGAAGATGCCGCCACCATCGGCCGCTTCGTTCTCGGCCACCGTCGAGTCTTCGATCGCAAGGATTGCCTTTTTGCCCGGAAACAACACGCCGGCTTCGTGTTTGGCGGTGCCGTAATTCTGGATTCCGCCCGAGTCCCCGACGTCGCCGGTGGCGCGGTTGCCAGACACGAGCGAGTGCTCGATCACCAGTGTGCCGCCGTCGTTGGAGATCCCGCCCCCATCGGTTGCGGTGCCTTCGGTGATCCAGTCTTCGCTGAGGAGCAGGTCCCCTGTCGTGTTGCGGATGTCGCCGCCGAATTCGCCGTAGCTTTCGTCGGCGTTGGCGGTTCCGTCCGCGATCTTGAGCCCGAAGATGCCGGTGGCGCTTTCCGTGGGGTTGTCGATGTCGAATACCCGTCCCGGGAACTCGGTGTCCGAGGACATGCGCACCGTGGTGGTGCGTGCTCCCGCACCGGCGATCACGAGCGACTGCTCGATCGTGAGCGTGCCGTAGTACAGTTCGTAGCTGCCGGCCGGGACGTCGATGACGTCAGGCGGGCTCGGTGGCGTCGTGAGCCCGTTCTCGTATTCGATCAGCTGCCGCAGCGAGCAGGTGCCGGTGGCGGGTTCTGGGCACTTTTCGCCGCTGGGCGTGTCTTCCGTGGTCCCCACCGTGTAGGTCGCGGCCGACGCCGACGCGGCGAGCGCCGTGGTGACCACCAGCGCGACCAGCACCGTGGCCCCAGCCACCACCCCACGCGGGTACGAAAGTAGGCGTGGACCGAGGCCGGACCGCATCGCAGCCGGCCTAGCGACGACGGGGTGCTTTGGCGGTGTAGGACTGGCCGGTGAACAGCGTGATCGTCTTGCGGCGGCTGAAGTCGCGGACCGAGACGACGCCGCGCGTGACGTGCGTGAACGTCCCTTCGCAGCGGTTACCGACGTTCCAGACGGTCCCCCGCACGGTCGCCGCGCTGTACTGCCCCTGCACGGTGAAGTGCCCGTGCCCGTTGGCGTTGACCCGGCCGAGCGTTTTCGAGCTCAACTTGGCCGCGTATGCCTTGCCCTTGCCCTTCTTGCCTACCGAGGCGCACACCTGGCTGGCACTGTGGTTGTTGATGATGTTCAGGTCGGTCAGGCCCTTCTGCTTGCGGTTCTGCAGCAGCTTGAAGATCCCACCGCCGAAGTTGCCGAACTGCTGTTCTTTGGGCTTCGAGGTCGCGGTCGCGATCCGGGCTTCGCCGCCAGTCGTTTCGAGGACCGAGTCGACTGGGATCTGGCGTGCTTCGCGCAGCGGGATGAAGCCGATTCCCTTGCTCACGCTCTCGGTGGCGAAATCCAGCTGTGCGGGAGCCTCGAGCGGGTCGGCCAGGCTTGCGTCCGACGCGCTCGCATACCCGGGCGGGTACTTGACGAACACTTCGCCGCTGACGGGTTCGACGTTGACAGTTTTGCCCAGCACTGGCGGAGGCAGGGTGGCCAGTGTGTTGCGGGTGACGGTGTAGTTGAAACTCGCGCTGGTCGCGCCGCAAGCGTCGGCGGCAGTGCGCGCCACCGAGAAGCTTCCGGGCGTTGAGGTCGCGAGCGCCACTTTGGTCGCCGAGGGGTTGCTGGTGAGCCCGGGCCCGGTGGCGGTGATCGCGACCGAGCCGGTTTCGCCGGCCAGGTAGCTGCTCTTGCCCTGTTCGCTTGCGATCGTCAGGGCAGGTCCGCCGGAGGCGACGGTCACGTTCAGCACGTGGTGAGGTGTCTCCTGGGCACCGGCCTGGTCTTCGGCCCAATATTCGAGGGTGTGTTGGCCCGGTGTCAGGGTGATCGTCGCCTGGCCGGCTGCATTGGTCGCAGCCGACCCGGCCGCGCCGTCGAGCACGTAGTCCACCGCTTTGGCACCATTCGGCGCCGTGACGGTGATCGGAACCTGCCCGGAGGGTACGCAGGAGCCGGCGGTCGTGCTCGAGGCCGGAGCGCCGTAGGGCGTGACCGTCGTCGCTAGCTTCAGGGTCGCTTCGTGTTCAGATGCCAATTTTGAGTTCGACGCTGCGAGTTTGATCGGCCAGGACAGGCCCATGCCGTTGTCCTCGGCTTCATTTTCGAAGCCCGTAAAGTCGACCGAGTCCGGGAGCTGTTCCCCGTTCGGCTTTATATCTTCCCAGAAGCTCGGCCATTTGCTCTCCACATAGTGAGCTGAGCTGACCGGAAAGCCACCCGTTTCGATCGGAGTGAAGGCCATGATGCGCTCGGACGGAATGTCGTTGGGGGTGACGGTGCACGCGACCGATCCAGCGACCGGGACGTTCAGGGCGCCGAAGCCGGTGTCATGGTCGGCCAGGTAGCAGTCGCCGACGTGGTAGATCGTGCCTGTCAAGGCCTCGGTCTGAAGGTTTTTGGCGACGATCGTCGTTTCGTAGCTGTCCTGGCCGGTGACGTAGCTGTCGGTCTCAATCAGTTCGGCCACTTTGGCTTTTTCTTCGCTATCCGGAACGGGCTCTTCGGCATATACCCGTGTGATGACCACAAACGGTTTGGAGGCGGTGCCTTCACCGGTAAGCGTCTGAGCGACGGGAGTAAAGGCCGCCTCGGTCGTGATACCCGCCGCCGGCGAGGGGCCAAAGATGGTGTCGCTTTCGGGGACATCCTCCCCCGCGGTGAGGGCCAAGAACGTCCCGCAGCCGCCGTCTTCCGGGCCGCCGAAGAAGCTCGTGGCGATGTCGCCGCTGACCTGCACCTGGCAGTCGAGGCCGTTTTCGACGTTGATCGTGCCAAGCGGACCGGAGCTGGTGATGACTTCCGCGGAGCCCACCGCTGGCTGCCACCCCAGCGCGCCGAGCACGAGCAGCGTCGTAACCGCAAGCGCCGCACTGAGCGACACCGCTCGAACGCCAATTTGCCCCCCCATCTGAGAACCTCGCACAGCCCAATTGAATCAGAGTGCGGGCACTCGTGGCGCAGTACCCGCGCGGAGCCCACCCGGGCGGTGCCAAGTGCTCGTCCGCAAACCGCAACAAGTAGAGTCCGCGAACGATGCAGGACCCCAACCGCGTACTCGTGATCGGCGGCGGTATCGGTGGCCTCACGGCCGCGGCCACGCTGAAAGCCGGCGGTGTCCCCGTGGAGGTGTTCGAGCGCCAGCCGGAGCTGCGGGAGCTGGGCACGGGCGTGGGGATCCAGCGAGTGGCAGCGCAGGCGCTGTCGATGCTGGGGCTGCGCGATGAGCTGCGGAAGATCTCCGGGCCGGGGTTCGAGGCGCTGCGGCTGCTCTCGTGGCGCGATGGACACACGATGGCAGCGGTGCCGTGGCACGGCGAGGTCGTCGCCGTGCATCGCGGCGAGCTGCTGGAGATGCTCGTGCGAGCCGTCGGCGACCTGGGCATCGTCCACTGCGGCATGGAGTGCGTCGACTTCCGCCAGGATGCGAACAGCGTCACGGCGCTGTTCGCGGACGGCCACGAGGAGCGCGGCGCGGCGCTGGTGGCGGCGGACGGACTGGAATCCGTGATCCGCGCGAAGCTGATCGACGACGGCCGGCCGCGCTACTCGGGCGCGACGGTGTGGCGGGCGCTGCCCGAGTACGAGCACAAAGCCCTGGGGCGCAACTTCGCCCAGCAGGTGTATGGGCCGGCCTCGATCTTCGGAATGTTCCCGGTCGACAAGCGGTTGTTCTGGTGGGGCAGTCAGATCCGCCCCGAGGGGGCGATCGACCCGCCGATCGGGCGCAAGCAGGACCTGCTGAACACGTTCGCCGGCTGGCCCGCCGAGGTGGTGCAGGTGATCGAAGCGACCCCCGAGGGGCAGCTCTTCCGCCAGGATCTGTACGACCGCAAGCCGGTCAAGCGCTGGCGCAACGGACGTGTCACGCTGCTCGGCGACGCGGCGCACCCGACGACGCCGACGCTGGGGCAGGGGGCGGGCATGGCGATCGAGGATGGTGTCGTGCTCGGGCGGGAGCTCGCCGCCGCCAGCAGCCTCTCCGCCCCCGGCGCGATGCAGGCGGCCCTTGACTCATATGAGGGCAAGCGCATCCCGCGCACCAGCCAGATCGTCAACCGCTCGGCGATGCTGGCGAAGCTCTCTCACGTGAAGAACCCGGTGGGGCTGTTCATGCGCGAGCAGGTCCTCTCGGCGATGCCGCAGAAGTTCTGGCAGCTGCTGTGGGAGCAGGAGCGCACCTACCAGATCCAGTGATGTAGGCCCAAGCCGAGTGGCGGTACCGAAGCATGCGCTGCTATATAACATCCTAGATCGAGATGTTTGACACCCCGATTGATAGTTCTCGGGCCACCGAAGATCTGCTCCACGCGCTTGGCGATCAACTCGCGGCACGGGGCGAGACCTACACCCTCGCGGTCGTCGGCGGCTCGGCGCTGCTGGCGCTTGGGTTTGTGTCTCGCGCGACAAGAGACGTCGATGTCCTCGCGATCGTCGAGGGTCACCAGTTTGTATCCGCGCAGCCGCTTCCTGCTGCCCTGCTCGACGCCGCGCAAACCGTGGCCAGAGATTTCGGACTGTCCAACGACTGGCTGAACCCGGGACCAACGTCACTGCTCGACCTCGGACTGCCAGAGGATTTCTATGAGCGTGCCCAGCGTCGTGACTACGGACCCGGACTGGAGGTGCTCTTCGCTTCACGCATCGATCAAATCCACCTGAAGCTCTACGCGACGGTCGACCAGGGCGCCGGCAAGCACCTAAACGATCTCCAGGCGTTGGCACCGACTGAACAGGAGTTGCTCGACGCAGCCGGGTGGAGCCTAACTCACGATCCCTCAGAGGGCTATCGCAGCACGCTGGCCCAGGTCCTTGCCCATTTCGGAGTCGACGATGGACATCTCGACTCTTAGCCGCCGGCTCAGCGACCGGCTCGTGGTGTTTGCGTGGGATGAGTGGGCGCAGATGGGGCTGCTTGCCACGCCAAACAGACGCAGCCTCTGGGCGCAGGACCCTGAGGCGCTGATTGTCTTCACGCTCGAGGTTGCGCGAGCCGAGCCACGGCTGTTCGACGAGCTTCTCGACTGGCTCTTGGTCAATGAGCCGCTGTTGAGCGTCCGGCGACTACGCGCAATGTGCATCGACGAGGACGATCGCGCGCTCGTCGCGGCGACACTAGCGTGGCTCGCCCACCAGCGCCCACGAGCACGCCTCGGCAACGGAACGCCAACACGAGCCCCCACAACTCTCCAACCGCTGTTCCAAACCGAGCTCCAAGTAAGTGAGATCGACGAGGACTTTGCGTCCGCCGGCTTGTGGCGTCCGCGCCTCTCGCCGACGCACAAGTCTCGACAGCCCGACCCGACGACACCCATCAACCTCGCCTTCAGGCTCCGCCAAATCCTTGGCGTGGGCATCCGCGCCGAGGCCATCCGCATCCTGCTGACGATCGACGCTCCTTGGGCCACTGCCCAGACCTTGGCTAGATCGACCGGCTACTCCAAGCGCAACGTCCACGAAGCGCT
>Ga0302314_10008924_pt1 | contig 17783 bp, 22 predicted proteins | sample III_Palsa_N2_3_FD_200533 | JGI IMG/M metagenome (GOLD analysis project Ga0302314, IMG submission 200533) | Peat permafrost microbial communities from Stordalen Mire near Abisko, Sweden - III_Palsa_N2_3 | ecosystem: Environmental > Terrestrial > Soil > Palsa > Peat permafrost | place: Sweden...
GCATCCGGCGCTTGGCCCGCCGGTAGGCATGCGCGATGGCTCCTGGCAGGACCTCGTCGGTCGGCCCGGTTGCCGATCCCGTCCGCGCCAACTGGTCGAGCACGCGGTCTAGCTCGTCGAGGATCCCGAAGTAGCGCGCTGAGTCAAGCGCCTCGAGCACCGCGCTGCGCGCCGCGGCCTGCCGCGGCGCGAAGTGTGCCGTGACCCGCGCCTTGGCGGGACCGATCACGAGCTCGACGGGTGTGTTGGCAAGCTCGGTATGGAAGTGCCGATCGAGCACCTCGCCGTCGCGGGCCTCGCCGAGCAACTGGCCGAGCCACCGAAGTTCCGCCCGCAGGTGCGTCGTCGACAACCCGGGCATGGCCATCGGGAACGCCTGGAAGGTGGCGCGCAGCCGCCGAATGGTGATCCGCATCTGGTGTACGGCGTCCGGCTCGTCGCGGCGGACGGCGGGATCGAGAGCCTTGAGCCGGATCGCCTGGGCATTGAGTGCGGCCAAGACGACCACACCCGCCGATGACCGGTGGGTAAGCCTGCGGCCGACTTCGGTCGCACCGGTTCCGCCGCCTGGCTGCGGTGGCAGCGCGACACCGGCTTCCGCCTCGTACTTCTGCTCCGTTTCGCGTGTCTCAGTAGTCATTGGCCCCCTCTACCCGCCCGTTTTCTGACCTAACGTCCAATCTTTGGCTACTGATGGGTCGTCAGGTCCTGGGTGCCGATCACGTTGAGCAAGCGCAGGGCGTCATGATCGGGGTCGCCGTCGTCATCAACGCGATGGTGCCGCTACGCCTGGTTACGCAGGTCAGACCGGGATGGTGAGCAGCGCCTTGCCGCCTTCCGCCACCGTCACCTTGAAGCGTGCCAGGTCGGTCAGCGCGATCGCGGTACCGCCCTCGATCACGAGGTGAGCGGGGTGCCCGGGCACGCCGTCGCCGGGCGCAGGGACGAACCAGCCGACGACCACCTTCTGCGCGCCGGTTTTCGACACGGCGATGAGCTGACATTCGAGTGGGCCGTGCACGTCCGCTAGGTTGAGCGTCACCTGGGTGCCCCATGCCTTGGCCACCAGGCCCACGGTGCCGGTGACACCGGTCGCCGCGTCGGTGGCCGTGTGCTGCTGGCCCGTCAGAACGGGTCCGGCGACCTGGGCATGCTGCGAGGCGGCGGCGACCCCGATCGCCGCACCGCCGCCGAGCGCCGCGACGCAGGCGGCCGCGCCGACCGCCGCCTGCCAGCGGAACCTGCGGCGGCTTAGCGCGGCGCGCTTGCGCAGCAGGTCGACCGGCGGCCGCGCCGCTTCGGCGTCCCCGGGAAGCTCAACTGGTTCGAGGCCTTCGAGTATGTTCGCTACCGGCGACAGCGTTGGCAGCTCCGCCTTACACGACGCGCACGCGGCCAGATGCGCCTCGAACGCCGCCCTGTCCTTCTCCTCTAGCAGGCCAAGCACATAGGCGCCGAGGTCGATGTGAGCGTCGCTGATGGCCCTCATGGTAGCAGTCCACGTTCAGCCAGTACGACCTGCAATGCGCGGAGCGCATAGTAGACGCGGGACTTGACCGTGCCCACCGGGATCCCCAGGGCCGCGGCGGCCTGGTTGACCGTCCGGTCGCGAAGGATCGTCTGGTTGAGTATCTCCCGGTGCGAAGGCGACAGCTCGCGCATCGCGTCGGCCACCGCGACCCGAAGGATCGTCGCGGTCGAGTCGTCATCCACGGGCATATCGGCGACCGCGCCCTCCCCGCTCTCCGCTGGCCGCACCTGCTTCCTGCGATGCTCGCTGATCACGATACGCCGCGCCACGGTGGCGAGCCAGGGCATCAGCGAACGCCCGCTGAGATCAAGGCGGTCGGCCTCGCGCCACGCGCGGACCATCGTCTCCTGTACCACGTCTTCGGCGTATTCCCGGTCTCCCGCGGTCAGCCGCAGCACGAATGCCAGCAGCGGATCCCGGTATACCCGGTAAAGCGCCGTGACAATCGCATCGTCATCCACGCTCACGTGTCCCGCCAGGCCCCCTCAATGGCACACGGTCACATTGAACCACGACGAGCGGGGATTAATAGCGTCATCGCCTCGCTTTTCCGACGGATGTCACAGGCCGCCGGAACGCTTTGTTGCGTTCCGGCGGCCTGTGCGTTATTCGGCGCGCTGGTATACCTCTTTATGTGCGAATTCGGAGCGGATTGCCGGTCTGGCGATTAGGCGCTCACCCGCGAGAGCGGCCCCGCGTTGTTGGGGAAGCCGGCGGTGTTGACCACCTGGATGCCCGCGTGCTGCTCGCCGTTGAACGGCGTCACCACGGGCTTGGCCTGACCCGGCTCGCAGCCGAGCTTGAAAGGCACGTTCGGGTTGTTGAACCAGACACCGAGGTGGAACTGGTGCGTCGGTGCGAACTTCGTCGTGCCGCCGGTCGACACCGAGAAGGTCTCCTTGTTGAATATGCCCTGGACGGTGGCGACGCCGGAGCCGTTAGCACCGGCGTGGATGTCCGACTGGTACCACGCCACGCCGAACGGCTTGTTCGGCAGTTGGATGACGAACAGGTCGAAGTCGCTGTTGGCCGGCATGCCCCACAGCTGAACCTTCATGACGTCATTGAGCGACCCCGGGGTGATCCACGCCTGGCCACGCGCCTTCGGCAGGCACTTGGCGATGCCCGGCGAGGCCTTCAGGGCGAACGTGATGGTCTTGGGGCCGCTGTAGCGGGGAGCCGCGCTGGCCGCCGAGAGGCCGTACGTCACGAGCCCGGCGGTCGCCGCCACGCCGACGGTGAACAGTGCGATAGTGCGCCTGGCGACACGCCGAATCGGATGCTGGGTAATAGTCATGGCTACCTGTCTCCTTGCCTGATCGCGAGGTCAGGGTGGGCCTGACCTCGCGTCGCGTTGACTCCCGAGCCGGCTGGGATGCTGTCGCTCAGCAGTACGCGGCAGGCGACATCAAAGGTTCAATGCGACTTCGCCGTTATTAAATTCGCCTGCATAACTCAGCCTGGTCACTTCGCCACGGCCCATTGCCCGGTCTGCGGGCCCACGCCCGCGTCGAGGGTGAACTGCACCGCGACGATCTTCGCCGCCGCCGGCACGGCGAACACGATGCACCCGAGTCCGGCATCCCCGGCCCCGATGACCTCCGTCACCGGGAACTCCAGGCAGCCCGCCGCCGTGCTCGGCGACGACTGATACGACTGGCCAGCAGAGTCCACCACGGTCGCCCCGTTCCCGTTACGGGTGATTTGTCGGGTAAGGAGGCTGGGCGATCGAGTCTTACCCGCTCCCAGTGATCGCGGACCGGTCAAAGTTGACGGACGGCGGTTCCACGACCGCACCGCTCGCCGAGACCTGGAACGGCCATGCCTGGGGTCGTGATGCGCGTCCCTGACCAGAACCCGCCTCAACGCAGGCTGGTCCGGAAGAAGCGCCCCCAGCAAGATTCGAACTTGTGCACCCGGCTCCGGAGGCCAACGAGCTGTACTGAGATGCTAACACGCGCGAACCCTTATGCGACCGAGGGAACACTCGTCCGAGTTGCTGCGAAGCACAGTGCCTAGCATCGTCGGGGCAGAGTGCGTACCAACCTCACAACATGAAATCCGGATGAGTGGAGGTAACAGCGGTCAATCGGATCTGCCCAGCGGCGGCCATGCCGAGTTGCCCCGTGGCGGACACCGCGATTACTTGAAGTGATTGTCGGTCCGTGGTGGAGGCGCACGGGCCTGGAAGTCAGTTGAGTCCCGGGACGGTGATGAACGCGGGAATGTGACGCGGCCGGACGGTGGCGAAGTCCCGCAGATTCACCGTCGCGACGGTGACGATCCCGAGCCGCTCGCAGATGGCGACCACCGACGCATCCGTGCCGCCAAGCCGGAGATCAGCGTACTGGCGCACGAGGCCCGCCATCCGCCGAAGGTCGGAATCGACGAGTTCTACCAGCTGGAAGGCGTAGTCAGGCCCCATGCCCACGCTGTCCAGGAAGGCGGCCTCGGCTGCCGGCCCTAGCGTCCTGTCGATGAGGTAGCAGGTCTCGGCCAGGACCGTCGCGGGAACCATGAGAACGTCAGGCGTGCGCTGGAGCCAGCCCGCGCATCGCGCGTGATGCTTGTCTCTGCGGTCGGCGAGAGCGTAAAGGACGTTCGTGTCGACGAGGATCACGAAATGCCAGGCTACTTGCCGAAGCCTCCCGCGAGCAGGTCATCGACATGCTCGGAGATGTCGCTCCGCCCGCTGTCGCCGATCCCGACGAACGCAGGCATCTGGCGTACCTGCTGGCCTGGTCGCGCGTCTGCGCCGATGAGCGGGCTGAGCAGCTCCAGGGCACGCTCGGCCTGCTCCTCGCCGAGCCCGCCGACGAGCAGTTGCAACCGCTCCCACGCTGTCATAGGCCAAGTCTAACCGCCAACGCGATAACTTACCGTGCCCTACCGTCATCAGGCTGCGCCGGAGGGGCTGGCAAGGAGTCGACCCGGGGCCCTCCGTGCAGGGCTCGGCGTTCATTGGGGGTTCCTCGCCGGCCATTCCCGATACCGGACCCGGGTGATGTGCGAACGCCCGCGGCCTCGGTCGGCTAATCGCCTTTCGCCCCGAATCGACAGGCCTGGCCCGAGTTCCACGGCTGCGGAACTACCCGGGTCAGGCGCCCAGGCAACCCCATGAGCAATCACCTAGTCCCACCCGCGATCGAAAGGTGGCCTTCGTGGCCCAAGACAACGCATCGGCGCAGGCCGTTGCATCACAGCAGTCCGCTTCCGTCAGGTTCGAGGCCTTCTACCGCGACTCCTATAAGGATGTCGTGAAGACGGCGATGAGGGCCGGAGCAACGATAGAGGAAGCCGAGGACGCGGCGTCTAAGACCTTCGTGGCCATGCTGGAAAGGCGGCCCGTGACCGGGCCCCCCTCATGTACGCACGCAAGGCCGTCGTTAACAACTTCATCCAGGACAAGACCCGCGGGCCCGGCCGGGTAGCCCAGCGCCTCATAGAACGCGGCCCCGCCTCGCTACATGAGGAGGCCGTAGAAGACACGGGGCTCAGCGCCCTGGAAAGCCAGGACTGGGTAGCAGACGTGCTCAGCGAGGTGTCGGCGTCCCAGCGGGAAGTCATGAAGCGGATCGCTGCCGGACTTACCTACGAGGAAATCGCCGAAGCCCTCGGCAAATCCCAAGCAGTAGTCCGCAGGCGCCGGTGCGACGCCAGCGCCCGCCTGACCCAGCTCATGAACCCGGACGGCAGTAGGGCCAACCAGCCCCGGCCCGCACCGGAGCGCCCTCCCCGCGAGGAGACCACATGAACGACACCAACAGCGAGCTCCAAGACCGCGACACACTCGACGACATCGACGATGCCGTCGCGCAGATAACCGACGACGACATCGAAGACCGCCTTCGCGAAACCCTCCGCCTCGCAGCGCAGATAGATCCAATGTGGCTGCTCCCCTAGAGCGCCGGTCAAGTAGTAGTGGTGCTGGATTTCGTCGAGTGACCGGTTGGCGATCGTCGAGTGTGCTATTCCCTGTCCGTAGCAGGTGGTGAAGGATCGACTGCGAACAGGGAGGAAGGTCATGCGTCCTGGCGTGTGGAGACCGCCAGCGGAACCCTCGCCGGCGGAGCAGGTGGTCATCAAGGCGGTGCGGCGGGCGAAGCTGTTCGTGTTCTTGCGCCACGCCCGCGGCCCAGGCGGGGTGACCGTCCGGTCCGGCAAGGCCTGGGCAGGCTGACCGCGTACCCGGTCCGCCCGGACCGGGCGGGCAGTCCAGGCTGCGCGGTCAGGGCTGCTTCCGGACCCGGTCCGGTCTGCCAGCGGACCAGCAGCCCGGCCCGGGCCAGGGTGACCAGTGCGGTCCTCACCTGCCGGGACTGTGACGGCGATCGCGCAGCGGGTGACTATGTCGCGAACGGCTCCCCGCATATCAGGCAGTAAACCCGTGATACTGCTTCCTCGGGAACCTTCACCGGTTCCCAGGGATGGCACGGCGGCGCCACGATGAGCATGTCGTCCGGCTCGTGAAGCGTTGCCGGCGGCTCCGGCTCATCGAGATGCCCGCGTTTGAAGGTCACGCCCTGGACGCCGCGGAACATCTTTTCCATCTCGTCGGCCGCCTCGCGAAGGCCGGGTCCCAGGAGAGACTGCCGGGCGAAAGCAAGCTGCTCCTGCGTCCACCACTCAGCGTTTGGGCATCAGGCGCCTGGAATGAGGGGCTCTGCAGGGTCGCCGAGTTCGCTCCTTCGACAAAGACGATCTCGGCGCCCACGCTGCGGCCGCAATGGCCGCAGTCAATCGCGAGGGTCGGAATCGGCATGAGCAAGCCTCCGAATGATCTTGGGAGCGAGCAGGGAGCGCGGAGGCCGTCAGAGCACGGCATTCCGTGTCCGCTCCTGACGTAGTACGTCGATCGTGACGCAACGCAGGTCCGGACAGTCATCCAAGGCAAACAACACTGTCTCGAATGTACGATCGAAGTGTCCCCGGAAGAATTCAAACCTTCGCACCCGGCCCCGGAGGCCGACGAGCTGTACTGAGATGCTAACACGCGCGATCCCTTGTGCGACCGCAGGAACACTCGTCCGAGTGCTGCGAAGCACAGTGCATAGCACGACAGGAGCCGAGTGCTTACGAACGTCATAGCTCAAACCCTGACGGGTGAAAGGTGACAGCGGCCAATCGGATTTGCACGACGAGGCGGAGCTGGAGGCAGCGCAGCAGTGGGCCGCGCGGCCGGGCAATTGGAGCTCGGCCTGGGCCTAGAGCCAGCGGCCTGAACATTCCGTGAGCTGGAGTTTTTATCGCAAGCCGTGTACGGTTTTGTGTGAACTCCGTCCGTCTCGAGGTAGGGCTGGGTGGTGAGTTAGCTGGGTGGGCGCAGCGCGCCCGTATGTCCGTGGCCTTCCGGCCGACGTCATGGATACCGTTCGGGGGAGCACCCGCTGACGTCGGGGTTGAACAGAGCCAGGTACGGCGTGCGCGAGGTGTCCTCCCACATTCTGCTGATCTCGCGCTTCGCTAGGACGGTCTCATTGATCCCGACGGCGCACGCAAGGGCAACCGTGGCGTCAGTGAGGTCACAGCCCTTGGAGGGGTCTGAGACTTCCTCCCCGGAGCGGTACGCGTACCGGAGGCCGGAGACCGCGAATTCCATCCGCAACCGCTCCTGCTGTGGATCGAGAGCGACGAACTCCCTGCCGCCTACGCGGTTTTGCGTGTTCGTCCGGCGCGTCACCATTCTGGCGAACTCGCCGTCAGGATCCGCGAGCGTCACGAACCTGACGAAGACGTCCGCTGACTCCAGCAGACTCGGGCTCTCAACCGACGCGCGGGCGAGGGAGCTCACCGTCTGGGCGCCGTTGATCACGTTCGCCCGGCGGAAGTTGAAGTTTCCGGACTTCTGGTTGACGTACGGTGCCTGTTCGAATGACTCGGCTATGACCGTGACGCCGTTGTTGAAGAACCAGAACCGCGAGGGGTCTTCCCTGGCGGTCGCGATGATTCCGTCGTTTACGTCGGTCCCGACCAGCGCACCGCGGATGTTGCGGGAGAAAAGGAGCTCGCCGTGGTCGTGGTACCACTTAACGATTTCCTGGGCTGATGCCGTCCCGTAGTAGGCGACGCACCCGGCCTCCTGGTAGCTTCCCCAGTTCCGAAGGTTCACCGAGAGATCGATCTGGGCGGCTCGCGTCGCGGTCAGCATCGCGTACAGGCGTTCTTGGTTCAAATAGACGTATGTGGCGATCTCTGTCGAGTCATTCATCTGCGCGCAGAAGTCCTCAAGCTCCCTCTTGGGCTCATCCGCAAGCTCCCACGTGCCCGAAGTGACCACGACAATTTCTATCTTCGTGCCTGTCTGTTCGAGGATGTCCTCGATCTCCGCGTGCCGGTCCTGGATCGGTCCCTCGAATCCGCTCCAGTCTCCGTTCACGACGCGCCGGACACCGCCGACGAACTTCATCACGTCACCCTGGCTAACCCCTGTGTTAGCAGCCTCAGTCCACTTGCTCTGGACGAACACCAAGGCCGCCCGGTCGGCGGCGTACGCGACTCCGTCAATGCCGCCGTCTTTCGAGTGGTCGGTCACCGACGCGCTCACCGTCGTGGGCGGCAGTCCAGTGCGCTCGGACAACGCCAGTGCCGCGATCGCACGCGAAAGACGGTGATGCTCCTGGTCGGCTCCGGTTTGATCCACGTACGGCAGATACGAGTCTTCCAGATGTCGCTTGATCTGACGGAGATGTAGTTGACTCACACGGGTAAGCGTATGAGAACTGAGGGTATGCGAAGTCGCGCTGATGCAGGCTGATACCCCACACGAGACGGCCCAGCTTCATGGACGCCAGCGGGCAGATGCGAACGGCGCCAACCGAAAGGCCGGTCATCGCGTGCTGCGTATCGGATCAGCGTGGTAGCTGGATGGCCGCTAGGTTGTGGCCCACACGGGGCGTGGCCCCACGCCTACTCGCCGAGTGACCATCTTCAAGGTCTCGGGCCGAGGTCGTGGTGCCCCGCTCGCTCGTGCGGAGCGTGGTGGGGTTCCAGCAGCCTTGGCTGGGCCTGCTGCTGGGGCCGGCGCATTTCGGATGCCTGGGATCGCTCAGCGGTCTGCAATGCCCTGTCCGACTGCGTGCGGTTGCGCGGTACTTCGCTAATCGGTCCGGAATCGGTGCCGAAGTTCGATGCGCGGGCCTGCTTGGCCTCGGCTAGGCCCCGCGCGGTCTGGACGGCTAGGGTGGCATGCCCGTGGGCGACAAAGGCGGAATGGTCGGGGTCTAGGTACGGTCCGAGGATATGCCGAGGATCATCGATTGTGATCCGTTGCTGATCTCGGTACGCGGCGATGATCTTGACCTGACGGCGCCATGCCGCATAGCGTCCGGGATCTTCGGGCGGGTCGCCAAGCGATCTCGCCCACCCAGGACGGTCACGGACTACCGCATTGGCAAGCTGTTCGACTCGGGCATCGATCGACGCGGCGGCCTCAGTTAGGTACGCAGCGAGCCGATCGCTGGCCGCTTCCGGAGGTGACGGCACCCAGGGGAGGGTGCCGGCCGAGCCTGCGCCCGGTCCGAGTCCATAGGTAGCGGCGTGCTGGCGGGCGGCGTGGACATACTGGGGAATCAGGACGGCCAGGGAGGCGGCGTCGTCTCGGGCGGTGGCGATGGTTTCGGTGGCCGAGAGGGCGGCGCTCTCGTTGGCGAGGATGTTCAGCAGGATTTCGCGCGCCTCGTACCGGTGGGGGTCGTGGCGGGCCGTGTTGACGTGGGCGTCGTCGTCGCCGCTGTCGACGTCCTGGTCGTGGGTGGCGACGTAGAGGGTGGTGCGGTCGCGGGCGCGGCTGGCGAGGACGTACAGGGCCTCGCGGGTCATGTTCTCGGTGATGAGAGGGTGGGCGGTGTCGACGGTGGAGCCCTGGGCGCGGTGGGACGTGGTGGCGTAGAGAAGCTGGACGTTCATTGCGACGTAGTCGGAGGGCAGGGTGATCCGGGCGCCGTGGGTGATGCTTTTGACGGTGAGTGCGCCGTCGTGGTGGCGGCGCTCGATAGTCCAGGCGTCGCCGTTCTTGACCCAGTCCCGGCCGCCTCGGACCGGCAGGCGGCGGTCGTTTTGGCGGGTCACGATCCAGTCGCCCTGCCCGGCGAGGTTGCCGTCCTGTAGTCGCGTGCCGTCGGGCTCGACCTGGCCGGCGGTGACGCGGTCGGCGCGGGCGCGGGCGGCCAGGGTGGTGACGTCGGTGCTGGCGAGCGCGGCCATGAGGGTGACCTTGCCGGCCAGCATGTCGGCCTTCCAGCCGTCGTAGGCGGCTTGGGCCATGGCCTGGCGGGAGCCGCCTTGGATGCGGTCGCGCTGGTGGTACCAGTTGACCGCGTTCGGGTCGCCTGCGCGGAGTTGGAGGGTGGCGACGGCCTCGGCGTGGTCGCGGAATCGGTACAGGGTGGTCAGCTCCGGAGTGCCCGGTTCGGCGGCGACCAGGCGCAGCACGCCGCCGGCGTCGATCGCGGGCAGTTGCCGGTCGTCGCCGAGCAGCCGGACGACCGCGCCCCGCTTCGCGGCGTGGGCGGTGAGGTTGTCAAGAGCGAACGTGCTGGCCATCCCGGCCTCGTCGACCACGATCACGTCGCCGGGGCCGAGCCTGAACATGCGCGCGGCGGCGGGGACTGATCCCCCCGACTGGAGCCTGGCGGCGAACGGACCGGCGGTCCACTCGTGGAGGAACTTGTGCAGGTTCTCCGCGCGGACCCCGAGCTCCCGGCCGAGCACGTCGGCGGCGGCAGCCGAGGTGGCGAGCGGGATAAGGTTGCGGCCGCCCTGCCTCAGCACGTGCGCGAGGGCGCGCATCGCGGTCGTCTTCCCCGCCCCGGCCGGGCCGATGCCCGCGAGCAGGAGCCGGGTGTCGGCCGCGAACACGGTCACCAGGTGGCGCTGGCCGGGGTCCAGCGCTGCGCCTGTCCGGGCCTCGAACCCGTCGAGCGCCGCGGCCACTGCCGGGCCGGACAGCCCCGCCGCTGTCAGGGTTCTGGCCGCGGCGACGAGCCGGGTTTCGGCGTCAAGAACGGGTTGACTGGTGTAGCGGGCGGCGGCGTGCTGGGTGAAGACAGACTCCCCGCCGGGGCGGCGCAGCTCGGCGGGCTCGCCGCGCAGCGGGGGCGGCTCGACGCACACCGACCGCGCCAGGGCCGCCTCGGTGATCGCGCCGACGGTCTCCCGATGCAGGCCCGGCGCCAGGGCGGGGATCGTCTTGCGGAGCTGGCGCTCGACCTCGGCCCGCACGTTCCAGACCGTCCAGGTGGAGCGGCGCGCGGACACAGCGGCCACGGTCCGTTCGGACAAATCCTCGCAGTCCACCGCTACCGGAGCGGTCGCGGCGGCATCAGCCGCGGGGATTTCCGGGATGACGTTCATCAGCCGGCCGATAGCGCCGGAGCCGAAGCGGCCGGTGAGTTCCTCGCGCCAGGCGGCGCGCTTGTCCGCGAGGGGAGTCGGCGGCTTCTTGCCCTCGCGGGTCTCCAGGTTGGCCTGCCGGGCGAGGCGGCGCGCCGCGCCCACGTCGGGCTCGCGGCCGTGCTCCTCGCGGTAGGCGCGTTCCAGTTCGGCGTAGCGGGCCTCGATCGCGGCGCGACGGCGGGAGAAGTGCTCGACCATCGCGGCCGGCACGCCCGCGATCTCCCGGACCGGCTCCCTGCCCTCCGGCGTACCGGGGCGGGCGGTGAAAGTGACGCCGAGCCGCGTGGTCAGTTCCGCCTCGAACACGGTGTTGTAGGTCTCCGAGATCGCCACCGCCGCGCTGTGCAGCGGCCGGCCGTCCAGTGCCCGCCAGGCTCCGTCGGTCCCCATGACCTTGGAGGAGACGGCGACGTGAGTGTGCAGGTTAGGGTCTCCGGCGCGGGAGTCCCAGTGCTCGAACTCGGCCGCGATGAGCCGGTCCCACCGCTCGCCGGTCATCCACGGGCGCCAGCGCTCGTCGATGTAGGCATCGACGAGCGCGTCCATATCCGGGTGCGCGCCAAGGCCGAACAGGGCGCGCATCTGCTCCTCCGTCACCGTGCGTCCGGCCAGGCCAAGGAGAGGGGCGCCCCGACCGGTCCAGCGTCCCGGCGGGTTCCCCTGAGCCGCGTAGTACGCCGCCGCGTCACGTTCGCCGGCGGGCTCGGCGTCGCCGAGGGCAGTATGGCGGACCAGGTACAGGTAACCCGTTCCGGCGGATATCTTCGCGAATGTCATCACCGCCGCCGGCCTCCTTCCCGCCCGCCTCGGGCGCGCCGCGCGCCCGATTCGCGCGCTCGCGGGGACCGAGTTGCTTGAGATGCAACGGGTGTCTCGTTCCTTACTACTTGCTCGGTTCCGGGATGCTTTCGCCGTCTGCGGTGACTGGGAGCTCGCCGCTCGGCGCTGATCTCGAAGCCGCTTGCCTGGCTTGCGCTCGGCCGGGTCAGCCGCGCGTCGCTTTTCGCCGCGCGAGCCGCCGCTGGTGCCGCAGGTCTTGTTGACTTTCGCGGCTGTCACGGGCTTTGATGATGCCGGTCAGTCAGTTGCTCCCCCGCAGCCGTTCGCGCGGCTGCCCACCCCGCCGTCGGGCCGCGCCCCGGCGACGGCGGAAGGGAGCAGAGGCATGCCAGAACATCAGCGTCGGCCCGCCCGTCAGGCCGCGCCGCGGCCATCGTGGGTGACGCAGGCGGACCGGGCCCGCTGGCAGCAGCAGGCATTGGCCGAACTGTCCGCGATCCTCGCGGCCCACCCGGGTCTCCCGGCGATCTCGTGGACGATAACGCCGAGCGGCGGCCTCACGGGACAGGCACTCGTGCCGGGCGACCCGCACGGCAGCCGGGAGCTCTTTACTGCCTGGCGGGAGGCGCTCGAACTTCACGACGTGCGGGAGACGACGATGGGCGACGGCACGTGCTATGTCCGCGTCCAGACCTCGCGCGGGACGATCCGCGTCACGCTGACCGCGATCGTCGCCAGCCCGGATACGCGGACAACCCCGGCCGTCGCAGTCCCGGGTCAGTTCAGGAAGCCGGGAGCCGACGCGATGCCGGCGCCACCCTGGGCACGACCGGCCCCGCCATCGGGCCAGGGGGGGCAGTCGCCGGCCTGAGCAGGTGGGACCGTGAACGATAGTTGGTCCCTGTGGCAGGTTGTCGGCCCTGGCTCGCCTCGTGCTGTGGTGGCTGGACGGCGTGATCGTCGGCTGCCAAGTGAGCCAGATGCCGGCGTAGTGAGGGCCAGGCGCCCTTCTTGCCCGGCTTGTTGACCTTGCCCCCGGGGCAAGCCGCAGCATGCTTGCATGGGTGATCTCAGCGCTCGCGCGGCCTGGAAGACCGGAGAACGAGAGGTCGGGAAAGCGGTGGAGCCAAATGGCAGGGAGCTTTCGTGGGACGGCTGTGTCAACGCGCGTGACCTGGGCGGGCTGGGGCAGGTCAGGCCGGGGGCGGTGGTCCGCATGGAGCAGCCGCGGCGGCTGACCGAGGCCGGGTGGGCGGCGGTCTGGGCCTACGGCGTTCGCACCGTCGTCGACCTGCGCGGTACCGATGAGCACGAGCCCGAACTCGCGCCGCGGCCGGCGGGCATCACCACCGTGCGGGTGCCGCTTGACCCGGTCGGGACGCCGTTCTACGAGCGCTGGGCGAAGATCGACAACCTGGCATCGCCGCTGTACTTCCCGGCGATGCTGGCCGAGCACCCGGAACGAGTGATCACCGCCGTGCGGGCGATCGCGAACGCCGCGCCGGGCTGCGTCGTGTTCCACTGCGCCGTCGCGATCACGGTGCCAACCACGTGAGCAGGTGCCAACTATCGTGAGTCGGCTCGGCGGGCCGGGTTCTGTTAGCCACCTTCCATGCCGTCAGGGGTACGCGTCGGCCTCGGCGGCCAGTCTCCGAAGTACCACCATGTCGTCGATGTCCTTCTGCCGCCATGGCCGGCCGTTGCGCAGGCGCGGGTACTGGTCCTTCATGGCGAGCATGCCGGCGACGCTCATAGCCAGTACCGGCATCCCGTTTAGGGTCCCTGGCTCGTCGCCGAAGGAGCCCGGCGGGAACAGCCAGTCCGACCACCGCCCTAGAAGCTGGATGGACGATCCGTCAGGCTGCCGGTCGAAGTAGGCGGTGCTGAAGTCGACGCCGTCCCAGGTGAACTCGCAGGCTTCCTCGGGCGGTTGAGTCGCGAGAGCCGTGGCGCCAGCTCCCGTGAGCACTGCCTTCGACCGCCCGGCGTCGGTACGCTCGACCCAGAACTCGACGTCGCCGTGCTCGCGCGTGATCCGGCCGATCCTCGCGTCGAGGCCCCAGCCTCCGAACAGCCATGCTGAGATGTCGGCCGCGTCCAGCGCATTCACCACGGCCTTGATGATGCGCAGCTGCGCGGTCATCCGCTCATCCACCGGACCAGTCTGCCAGGTGTCCCGTCTCGTTGATGTCGGCCCTGTCGCACTGAATCCGGCCCATTGTGGCCGCAGTCTCAGTGAATGCGGCCCAGTAAATCACCTGATAAAGGGAGATTTCAGACAGCAGCAGCAGGGGTGCGCCTCGCCACGGATGCAGGACGCTGCCGCAATCGATGGCAGGAGCGCGTCCAGCCGGGCGTGCAACCCAGCATGGAACCCTAAGAAACCGCAGGCCAGCGCGACGCGGGCCTACTTCAGTGAGACTGGCACGATAACGGGCCGGAACTACTGAGACAGGGCCGATTTTCCGGCGACAGGACACCAGGCCGTCCGCGGGGCACGACCGGCGGCAGGCCAGTTGATACACGTCAGTTGATGAATGGGGCAATTGTTGTAATATCAGTTGCGCAACAGGCATTGCGAGCCTGACCGCCGGACGAATGCTCCCCCCGTCCCTTGTGATGAGGAGCATTACCCATGACGTCCAACTTCCGTCCCTGCACGCGGTCCTCCAGAGGCGCCGCATGACGCCCGAGCAGCGGCGCCTGCGCGCGCAGAACGCCGCCCACGCTCGCTGGTCCAGGCACATGGCGCGCGAGGACCAGGCATACGTCGCGCGCCAGGCGATCTGGGACCGGCTCGGCCGCGAGGTCGACCCCGATCGCAAGCTCACACCCCAAGAGCGCGCCGTCCTCATCCAGAGCGCCGCGAAACGCCTGTCCGCCCGGCTCAACGCGGCCAAGGCACGCAAGCGGGCACAGCGCGCGGCATGACCCGCATCGGAGGCGGGCCAGGCCCAAGGGCCTGGCCCGCCTCCGCCGTCACGGTGCTCCAGGTAGATAAAGTTCTCCCGCTCCGGTGCTGTGCCCACGCACGGGCGGCGTGCGCCATCGTCCTGGCCCACGAGATCGGGTTCTGGCCTTCGATCTCGTTCCACATGATGACGTTCGCACGGGCGAATATGTCTAGGTGCGCGGGGTCGGCGGCGGCGTAGGCGGGCAGTCGGGCGGCGTGGGCTTCGGCCTGCTCGATGGTGTGCCCGTGAGCCATGAGTCGCAGCAGCCAGAACGCGGGGTCGGTCCAGTCGGCCCCGGGGGTGGCCCAGGCCCAGTCGACCAGCCAGGCCCGGTCGTGGGAGACCAGGATGTTGTCGGGCATCCAGTCGGTGTGGGTGAGTGCGGTGCCGGCGAAAAGCCGGGGGTCTCCGGGGTTGTCCACGTACGTTCGCAGGCGGGCCTCGATGGGCTTCCACGGGCCGGGGCCGGAGGAGATCTCGATGGTGGCGAGTGACTGCATGAGTGCGGTCACTAGGTCGATGTCGGGCGAGCCGGGGCGGTAGTCGGCGGCGCGGCCCTGGACGTGCTCGAAGCCGAGGACGTTCCACCCGGCTTCGTCGAACTGCCACAGCAGCGCCGGGGAGATTCCCGTGACGAGAGAGGCCGCCGCTGCCTCGCGAGCCTGCGTGACGACAAGCCGGTGGCCGGATGGAAGCCCCTTGACGAACACCCGGCCGTCACGGGTCTCCACGATGGCGGCGAGCGGGGAGTTCTGCCCAGCTGTGACAGCCCGCCCGGCGGTGATCGGTCCTGTGCGGGCGCTGATCGCGTCTTTGAGGGCGGCGGGCAGGTCCGCCCATTGGATGCGTGTTGCCACAGCGGTCCTTGCTCGGCCGGGCGGGCAGCCCAGCTGGTCCGAGCCGCTCGCACGACAGGCTACTGATCAGGGACGGTGCGTGTCAGAGAATGCAGCGCAAGCGACGCGAGCGTCCCCAGACGCGCGAGGGAGACCGCACCACGCTCCGCGCGCGATTCCCCGCCCCCCGGGGATGATCGTTTACCCGAGCGACTCGGCGAACGCCGTCCAGGCTTCGGCGGTGAACTCCAGCGTGACACCGTCGCGGTCGGTGGTGTCGCGTACCTTCACGCCTTGGGCCGACGAGACTTCGACGCACTGTCCGCCGTTGCTGCCGCTGAAGCTGCTCTTACGCCAGTCGTCCATATGCCGGCCATCCTCTCGATCAGGGCCAGTGACTCGCTGGCCCTGTGGCTTTCCGCCCGCAGCGTATCGAAGCGCGTGGCCAGCGCTGTAACGGTTTCCTGCTCGGTGAAGACGTAACCGCCCGCGACGTGCTCGGCGTAGGCGGCGCTGTCGGCGATGACGAATCCCGACTCGTTACCCGGATGGGCGACGGCCCCCATGATCGTGAGCGTGACGTTCGGCAGTGCCGCGACCTCGGCCAGGTGGCGCATCTGGGCCGCCATCATCCGGGGTGAGCCCACCCGCCGGTAAAGCGCCATCTCGTCGACCACGAACCACGCTGACGGCGGCTCCTCACGGAACAGGGATCGCTGCTGCCGGGCCATGCGGCCGGCCAGCCGGGCGGCGATTACCTCGCCGCTGACTCCCGGTGACACCGACAGCACCTCGCGTGCGTAGTCCTCAGTTTGCAGCAGCCCGGTGATGATGCCGGGGTACCAGTCCCGAAGGCTAGCGGCCTTGTCTTCGTGCTCGGCCCAGCTCCGGAAGCCGGCCGGTATCCATGACCTGGAGTCCTCGTAGTACTCAAGGAACCAGCCCCGCCGTTCGGGCCACGCCGCGTCGCAGGCCAGGGCCACTCTCTCGGTGGGCGGGGCCTTGCCGGTCTCGATCCGCGACGCGTGCCCGATGTCGACGCCCGTGCGGTCGTGGAACTCCCGCAGCGACCAGCCGTGGGCCAGCCGTTCCTTGCGCATCTGCCGGCCGAAGTGCGTTGAGGCACTGTTCCCGTTGTTGAGCGCCATGCCATCTATGTTGACATATCCGTACCCGTGACGTTACGGGCTGTCGCAAGGTAGTGACACGCGCCAGCCGACACGTCCCCGAGAGCAGCAAGGTCATGGATGAGAGCGACGACTTCACAGAACTAGACGACTTCCAGGTCATAGCCGAGCGGCGACGGGTCGCCGGGATGCTGACGGCGCTGACCGACAGGTACCGCGAACTCAACCAGGAGATGAACCGGAGGGAGACCCTTCGATGGATGGTGCCGTAACGCCGTTCACCAGATTGCCGACGACGGCCGCCCGGATGCTGGCCGTCGAGACCCTGCTGGCCGAACCCGAGGCGCTCGGCGACGACGTGCTGGAGACCTGCCTTTACCTGTTCAGGCAGCGGCTCCACGAATCGGCGGCCAGACCCGGCGACCACCCGAACCCCGGAGAGGACCATGAGCGCTGACCAAGGACACGGCGTCGAAGTCGAGATCGACAGCATCCGCACCGTCCTGGCACCTACCCAGACCCTCCGGCTCGCCCTGGACGTGCTGTGGGGCAGCCTGCTGCCCGCCATGGAAACCGACACCGTCCAAACCGCGCTCCGCGAGCTCGACGAACGACTCATCAAGCAGGCCAACGCCAACCTGCGCACGGGCATACTCTCCCGCGATTATTTCATCGTCACCCCGATCAACCCGAGGAACCCGCCCAGCCCCGAGGACCTGGAAAAGGTCGTCGCCGCGTTCCGCACCCTCGACGATCTGGGCCTGATCATCATCCCGTAAACGAGCACACTGCCAGCGGACGCCCAACCCGGTTCGGCGCCCCGTTCACGTCCGGTCGCCGTCAGCTTCAGTACATGGCCGTGGCGAGCGTCAGCGGCCAGGCCAGGGGGCGGCGAGGGGCTTCGAGCCCGCCGTGTCCTATGCCAGTTTGAGCTGCTCGTCGCCGAAGTCGGCGATGAGCTTGAGGGTGCCGCCCAGCGCGGCGACGAACCGGCTCAGCACGTCCTGGGTGGAGACGTCGCCGCTTTCGATCTGAGAGACCCGCGCGACCGACACGCCCATCCGCACCGCGACCTGCTCCTGGGTCATCCCGCGGCGCTTGCGCATCTCCGCCAGCCGCCAGCCGCGGGCGTCGTCGAGCATCGCGGTGACGGCCGCGTCGA
>Ga0302314_10008925_pt1 | contig 17783 bp, 11 predicted proteins | sample III_Palsa_N2_3_FD_200533 | JGI IMG/M metagenome (GOLD analysis project Ga0302314, IMG submission 200533) | Peat permafrost microbial communities from Stordalen Mire near Abisko, Sweden - III_Palsa_N2_3 | ecosystem: Environmental > Terrestrial > Soil > Palsa > Peat permafrost | place: Sweden...
GGTCAGTATTTCGCGCGTGCGGATGATGTCTCCGCCGCCCGCGCGCCTGGTGACCTGATTGAGGGTGAAGCTCAAGGGGTCCTCACCAATAGAAGAAGACGCTGACGATGTGGGCGGTCAGCGCCGCCAGCAGGGCGAAGGTCGCGGGCACATGGACGTAGAGCCAGATTTCGAGCACGGCGCGGATGCGCGCATGGCGCCGCGCCAGGTCCAGCGCGTCCTGCTTGCGGGCCAGGAGTGAGGTGACCTGGTCCAGCCGCGCGCCCTCGGCGCCAAAGCGGGTCCGGCGGATCTGGCTCCAATCCCGAACCGCGCGGGTGTTGCCGCAGGTGTAGTAGATCCCGCCGAGCCGCTCGATCAGGTTGCCGCCGATATTGGTGTTTTCCAGCGAGTCCCGGACAATGTCAGACTCCTGGCGGTCCAGCGGCTGCACCGCGTCATGCAGCTGGGCGTCCAGGGAGCGGATGGTCTCGAGGATCTGCTTCTGGGTGGTCTCGCCCCGGTTTTCGCTGAGCTGGCGCGGCAGGCGGCCATAGACGACGACGCCGAACAGGCCGGATACGATCACCAGCATCATCAGCGCATAGGCCAGGGTGTGGACGTTCCAGCCGAACGCGAACCCCGTGTGCAAGGTGCCGATGACGATCAGCGACAGGCCCAGATAGACGTGCGCCGAGGTCCAAGCCCGCAGCGACCAGCGGCCGTTGGTGATCGCTCGCTTGCGAATGCCCAGCAGGGTCAGCCAGACGATCAGCAGCGCGCCGATCGTGCCCAGCAGATAGCCGTACCAGCTGCCGCCGCGCGGACGCGGATGGACATCAATCAGGAAATAGGCCGCGATCAGGACAAGGCAAAGCGCCGTGGCGACTTTCAGCCACGCGAAATTGGCGTACTGCAGAAAGCCCTCGTGCTTGATCTGCACCAGACGCCGATTTTGTCGCCCCATCCCCGCCAAGGTTCAGCTAGGCTCCCCGCCCCATGAGGGCCACCGACAGGAATTTCTCGGGCGAGACCCGTATCGCCGCTCCCGTCGGACAGGCCCGCACACAGGCGGGGCCCCCACTCTTGCCCGAACACATGTCGCACTTGATCGCCTTCTTGGCCTTTTCGACCCCCGGGGCGTGATGCGAGTCCTTCCACTTCTTGCTGGGCTCTCCCGGTCCGGGGCCCGCGCCGAAGAACAGCCATGACATCAGGCCCGGCTTCTTGTCCGGCACCTTGTCCATCCGGATCACATCGTAGGGACAGTTGCGCTGGCAGTTGCCGCAGCCGATGCAGGTGTCGTCGATGAACACCTCGCCATCGGGCCCGCGATGGATCGCGTTTGGCGGGCAGTCCGTCATGCAATAGGGGTGTTCGCAATGCCGGCACGAGGTCGGCACATGCAGATGATCGTAGGTGCGCCCTGCCTCGCGGTCCAGGCGGGACAGGCCGTCATGGCTGTCGGCGCAGGCCTTCTCGCAGTTGTCGCACCCGACACAGAGGTTCTCGTCGATCAGCAAAACGTCCGTGGCCTCGCCGATGCCCTGCTGGATCAGGAACTGGGCGATGGAGCTGTACATGTCGACGACGCCTTCGAAGGTGTCGCGCTGCTGCTCGATGAACTGATTGAGGCTGCGCCGGCTGGCCATGTCGTTGCGCAGCTTCTGAACCAGGGCCGGATAGCTGCGCATCAGCCGGCGGAACAGGTCCCCGTCGAGCTTGATCACCTCCGAGCGGATCGCCGCGCGCACCGACGCCGTCCGCCGGCCGCCCTCGATCAGCGACATCTCGCCGACGAACGAACCCGCGGGAATATAGGACAGGAACACCGGCTTTCCGGCGATCTCCCGCTCGACCACCATGCTGCCGCGCCGGATCACGAAGACGTCGTAGCTGTCGTCGCCCTCCTCGATGATGCACTGGCCGGGCTTGATTTCCATCGGCTCGGCGGCGGCCAGCACGGCCTTTAGCCCATCGGCGGAAAGGCCGGAGCCGAAGATCTGCAGCAATTGGCGCTCGGTGGTGATGCGGTTCACCGTCTCGCGGGCTTCCTGCACCTGCGACATCAGTTTCAGCGCCGCGGTGCGCGGTATCTCGACCAGGATGCAGTCCTCGGCGGCGCGGATGGTGGCGCCGCGCCGGCGGCCGGAGATCAGGCCGACCTCGCCGAAGATCGAACTGGTCGCGATCGGCACAGTGATCGAAGGGTCCTTCGGGTTGACCTCGACCACGACCGAGCCCGACGCGATGCCGAACAGCGACGAGCCGATCGCCGCGCGCTCGAACACCACCTCGCCCTTGCGAAAGAGCCGCACGTCGAAATCCAGCAGGAATTCGCGCATCTGCAAGGGCGATACGCCGTTCAGAATTTCCACCTCGTGGCGCAGGAACTCGATCCAGTCGGCGACCGATCGCCCGCCCGGCAGGCCCTTCAGCCGCGCTTCCAGGATGGGCTCGTCGGCCGGCTTCAGCTCGACATTGCCGCAGATGAATTCGACGACGTCATAGCCCTGGTTCATGCAGTGCTTGATCAGGGGATAGCCGGCCAGGGCGCCGATGACGAATATGCCGGGCGCGGTGGATTCGAACGCCGGCGACAACTCAGGGAAGGCCAGCGGCGAGTCGCTGCTGAACCGGATGCCCGCCGACTCGACGAACTTGCGCGGCGGCGACGATCCCATCCGCGCGATCAGGCGGTCGCAACGCAGCCGCTGCTCGCCGTCGCTGGTCTCCACCACCAGCCAGCCGGGCTCGATCGATTTGGGCGAGGTCTGGGTCATCACCATGACGCGGCCGGCGTCGCGCGCCTGCATCAGGTTCTTGACGTTGGCGTCCTTGGCCTTGGCGAAGTCCGTGGAGCGGTTGAGGATCGTGACCACATTGGCCTGGGCCGGATCGGCCGCCAGGCCGAGGGCGTTTTCGATGCCCGCGTCGCCGCTGCCGCTGACGACGATGTGCTCGTCCACGTACTCGGCTGGATCATCCAAAGTATATTGCACGTGCGGCAAGTTGGCGCCGTCGCAACGCAGCGTATTGGGATTGCCCTGGGTGCCGATAGCGAAGACAACGGTTTCGGCCTGGACACTATCGCCATTGGTGAGATTGAGGGTGAAATCACCCTTCTCGCCGGAGACGGATTTGACTTCGGCGTTGTAGCGGACGTTGATCCCCAGATTGGCGGCCGCGTCGTTCCAGGTGGTCAGAGTTTTCTCGCGCTTGCCGGCCTCGAACTCGAAATCGGCGCGCAGCACCAGCTGGCTGGGCGTCGCCATAATATGCTTGCCTTTCTGATACTTATAGATCGTATCAGAAAGGTGGTCGGTCTTTTCGAGGAGGATATGGCTTATTCCGCGTTTGGCGGCGCGCGCCGCGGCGCTAAGACCGGCGGGTCCGGAGCCCAAGATCGCTATCCGAAACTTTTCCGCCACGCGTCGCCCCCCTCCTAAAGCGATCCGGCCTCAAGCGATCCAGCCTGAACGGACCCGTCACTTTGATCTCAATTCTTGTTGCGACCCCCTGGGGACTTTATTCTTAGACGTCCGCGCCAAGACCGCTAGACTGAATTTCTTGAGTATGAGGGAAAACGCATCCCATGACAGCGGAAATCGGGCAGCTCGCGCTAATTCTCGCGCTGCTGCTGGCGTTGGTGCAAGGCGCGGCGACGCTCTGGGGCGCATGGCGGGTTGACCCGGTTATGATGGCGGTGGGGCGCTCGGCGTCCCTGCTGCAACTGCTGTTCGTAGGCCTGGCGTTCTGCAGCCTCGCCACGGCTTATGCGCTCAACGACTTCTCCGTCTCGCTGGTGGCGCAGCACAGCAACAGCACCCAGCCTCTGGTCTACCGGCTGGGCGCGACCTGGGGCAGCCACGAGGGCTCGATGCTGCTCTGGGTGCTGATCCTGGCGCTCTATGGAGCAGCCGTGGCGATCTTCGGCGGAACCCTTCGCCAGACGCTGCAGGCCCGGGTGCTGGGCGTGCAGGGGATCGTCGCCGCCGCCTTCCTGGGGTTCCTGTTCTTCACCTCGAACCCCTTCACCCGGCTGTTCCCGGTCCCGCCCGACGGCGCCGAGCTGAACCCGATCCTCCAGGACCCTGGCCTCGTCTTCCATCCGCCGGTGCTCTACACCGGCTATGTGGGGCTCTCGATGGCGTTTTCCTTCGCCATCGCCGCGCTGATCGAGGGACGGGTGGACGCCGGCTGGGCCCGATGGGTGCGGCCCTGGGTGCTGGTGGCCTGGATCTTCCTGACCGTCGGCATCGCCATGGGCAGCCTGTGGGCCTATTACACCCTGGGCTGGGGCGGCTGGTGGTATTGGGACCCGGTGGAGAACGCCTCGTTCATGCCATGGCTGCTGGCGACCGCCCTGCTGCATTCCTCGCTCGTGCTTGAGCGTCGCGGCGCCCTCATCAGCTGGACCATTCTGCTGGCCATCCTGGCCTTTTCGCTCAGCATGGTCGGCACCTTCCTGGTGCGCTCGGGCGTCCTGACCAGCGTCCACGCCTTCGCCGTGGATTCCCGGCGCGGGGTCTATATCCTGGCCGTCATCGCGGTGATGACCGGATCGGCGCTGTCCCTGTTCGCCTGGCGCGCCTCGACGCTCAGGACCGGCGCCCTGTTCATGATCCTCTCGCGCGAGAGCGGCGTGGTGCTGAACAACCTGTTCCTGCTGGTGGCCACCGGCGTCGTGTTCACGGGCACGTTTTACCCGGTCTTCCTCGACGCTATGAACCTGGAGAAGGTCTCGGTCGGACCGCCGTGGTTCAAGATCGTCTTCACGCCGTTCGCCGTTCCGTTGCTGCTGCTGGTCGTCATCGGACCGATGCTGAACTGGCGGCGGGACGAGCTGGGAGCCCTGTGGCGGCGGGTGCGCTGGCCGGCGGGGCTGGCGGGCGCGGCGCTGGTCATCGCGGCCCTGTTCGTTGGCCTGGGCCACGTCTTCACCGCCTGCGGGGTCGGGCTGGGCGTCTGGCTGGTCGCCGGCTCGCTCATGGTGCTGGCTCGGCGCTGGCGCATCGGCGAGGCCGGCCTGGCCGACATCCGCCGGCTGGTCCGTTCCACGCCGCTCGCGGTCTGGGGCCTGGTCCTGGCCCATGCCGGGCTGGGCGTGCTGACCCTGGGCGTGACGGGCATGACCTCGTGGCAGACCAACAAGGTGCTGACCATGGTCCCCGGCCAGAGCGTCACCCTGGCGGGCAAGACCATCACCCTGGACACGGTCCAGAGCGCGCCCGGTCCGAACTATGAGGCCACGGCCGCGCGGTTCAATGTCAGCTCAAGGTTTGGCGAACGCGCCCTGACCTCCGAGCGGCGCGTGTTCCCGGTGAGCCAGACCCACACCACGGTGGCGGCGATCGGCCTGGGCCTGTTCGGCAACACCTATATCTCGATCGGCGACCCCAATCCGGACGGCAGCCTGGTGGTGCGGATGTGGGACCACCCGCTGGTCGACTGGATCTGGGGCGGAGGACTGATCATGGCGCTGGGCGGCGCGGTCTCGCTGACCGATCGCGGCCTGCGCGTCGGCGCGGCCAATCGCGTCCCGCAACCGCTGCCGGCGGCGGCGCAGGCGGCGTCCGCATGAGGCGGCTTCTGTTCCTCATGCCGGTGATCGCCTTCATGCTCGTTGCGGCCGCCTTCCTGGCCGGCCTTGGCCGCGACCCGTCGAAGCTGCCCTCGACCCTGATCGGCAAGTCCCTGCCCGCGTTCAACCTGCCCCCGGTCCGGGCTGGCGACGTCGGCCTGAAGAGTCAGGACCTGTCGTCGGGCCAGCCGGCCCTGCTCAACGTGTTCGCGTCCTGGTGCGTATCCTGCCGCGTCGAGCATCCGATGCTGCTGGAGTTGAAGGCCGAGGGCGTGCCCGTGCAGGGCCTGGACTGGAAGGACGAGGCGGCCGACGGCGCCCGCTATCTGGCCCAGAACGGCGATCCCTACACCCTGGTCGGCAACGACCGCACCGGCCGCGCCGGCATCGATCTGGGCGTGGCCGGCGTGCCCGAGACCTTCGTCGTCGATCGCAAGGGCCAGGTCCGCTACAAGCACATCGGTCCGATCGCGCCGGAGGACTGGGTGCGGACGATCAAGCCCTTGCTGGACCGCCTGAGAGCCGAATCGTGAGACCCGCGCTCGGCCTTGTCCTCATGCTCACCTTGGGGGGGCTCGCCCTGGCGGCGGGTCCCGCCGGCGCGGTGCTGCCGCAAGAACAGCTGGCGAATCCCAAACTGGAGGCGCGGGCGCGCCACATCGGCGCCGAGCTGCGTTGCGTAGTCTGCCAGAACCAGTCGATCGACGATTCCGACGCGGCATTGGCCGGCGACCTCAGGGTGCTGCTGCGCGAGCGGCTGCTGGCGGGGGACACCGACCAGCAGGTGATCGACTATATGGTCGCCCGCTATGGCACCTTCGTCCTGCTCAAGCCGCCCTTTGACATCCAGACTGCGGCCCTCTGGCTCGGGCCTTTCGCTGCGTTGGCCCTCGGGGGAATCGGCGTCGGCGTGTATCTGAGGCAGCGCAAGTCGGCCTTCAGCCCCGCGTCGGACCCGCTGACCGCCGCCGAGCAGGAACGGCTCAACCAATTGTTCGAGGCCAACGACCTTCCATGATGCTTTGGTTCATCCTGACCGCGATGCTGGTGGTCGCGGCGGTCGGCCTGACCATTCCACTGGTTCGACGCTACGACACCCGCCGCGCCGAAGCCGGGCCGGTCGCGATCCTGCGGGAGCAGCTGGGCGAACTGGATGCGCGAGCGGCGGCCGAGGCGATGCCGGCCGCCGAGGCCGAGGGCCTTCGCACCGAGATCAAGCGGCGGATCCTGGCCGAGGGTGGAACGGCCGAGCCGCCGGCTCGCCCGCTCGGCGAGCGTTCGCTGATCGTGCTGGCGCTGGGCGTGACCGCGATCGTCGTGCTGGGCGGAACGGGTCTCTATCTGAAGTTCGGCCGGCCCGATCTGCCCGGCGCGCCAGGCGTCCAGGGGGCGCCGGCCAATGCGGCCGTCGATCCGGCCCATCCGGGCGGCGGCGATACGGCCGCCTTGATCGGCCAGCTGGAAGCCAAGCTGAAACAGTCGCCGAACGATCCCGAAGGCTGGCGGATGCTGGGCTGGTCCTACCTGCAGACCGCCCGCTACGCCGACGCGGCCGCCGCCTATGGCCGCGCCGCCGCACTGGACCCCAAGGCCGAATACCTGTCCGCCCAGGGCGAGGCCCTGGTCCAGGCGGCCAACGGCCAGGTCACCGCCGACGCGCGGACGGCGTTCAAGAGGGCGGTCGCCGCCGACGCGAGCGACCCTCGCGCCCGCTATTTCCTGGCGGTCGACAAGGACCAGCACGGCGACCACAAGGGCGCCATGGCGGATTGGATCGCCCTGCTGAAGAGCGCGCCGCCGGGCGCGCCCTGGGCCGGCGAAGTGCGCGGCTTCCTGCTCAGGATCGCCAGCGAGCGCGGCCTGGACATCGCGAGCCAGCTGCCGCCGGCGCCCGACGCCAGCGCCGCGGCAGGACCTCCACCCCCTCCCGCCGCAGCCGCCGACGCCGACGCCGCACCTGGGCCGACGCCCGACCAGGTCGCGCAGGCCAGCCAGATGCCGGCCGGCGACCAGCAGGCGATGATCCAGAACATGGTCGAAGGCCTGGCGTCGCGGCTGAAGACCAACCCCCGCGATCCGAACGGCTGGGTGCGCATGATGCGCGCCCGCATGGTGCTGAACCAGCCCGACGCCGCTTCAGCCGCCTTTCATACCGCGCTGAAGACCTATAGCGACAACACCGCGCAGCAGGCGGCGTTCAAGGATGCGGCCCACCAACTGGGCGTTCCCGGCGCCTGATCGGACCACCCCGATCGGACCGCCCCGATCGGTCGTGCGCGCGGCTGATCCAGGCCGATGCGCCGGACGTATCGCTTGTCTGGGGCTAGAGTTAGAGCGCTTCCTCATCGCCAAACCGAACCCACTTTGGCAGGAAGCGCCCTTGCGTCGAAATCCTCTTATCCGCCTCTCATTTTATCCTTATTAGCAAAGCGGGACTATCGGGGTGGGATCGTTACAGCTTGCACGCCATGTCCGCCTCGCTCCATCTCGCAGCCCAGTCGAGTATATTTTGCTGCCACTGAACGCCGCCAATCCGTGGGTCGCATCCGCCCGAGACGCGCTTCGCGCGCCTTCGGCCTGGTTCGTGCTGGCGTCCGCCGGCGCCATCACCGCGACCACCGTCTTCGTGCTGCCGCCGCCGGTGTCGGACTGGCTGCCGATCATGGACGGCGACAGCCTCACCGCGGTGACCGTCAACCGAGGGGCGCTCTATCTTCTGCTGTTCATCAGCTTCTACGCCACGGCCTTGATCGGGGTGTTCTGGGAGCGGCGTCCGGCGCGCGTCGGCGCCTGGGCCCTCTCGCCTTCCGCGCTGCTCGGCGGCTCGATCGGCTTCGGCTGCCTGACAGTGGCGCTCGGCATGACCTATGCGGCGGGCGCGGCCCACGTGGTCGCGGACACGCCGCCCGTCTCGTGGAACGCCGCCACAGGCATCTTGCTGGCCGGGCTTCTGGTGCTGTTCCAGTGCTGGGCGGAGGAGGCGCTGTTCCGCGGGTGGCTCCAACCCATCCTGTGCGCTCGCTGGGGCGTATGGCCGGGACTTGCCATCACGACGATCCTGTTCGGCGTCGCCCACAGCGCGCGCACGCCCAGCCCCGTGGCCGTGTTGAACGCGGCCCTGGCCGGCCTGATGTTCGGCCTGCTGGCCCTGCGGACCGGCGGTCTGGCGGCGCCGGTCGCCGCGCACTTCGCCTACAACTGGGCGGAGCAGTCGATATTCGGCCTGACGCCCAATCCAGGCGTCGACGCCATGGGATCGGTCTTCAACTTCGACCTGGGCGGCCCGGCGATTTTCAGCGGCGGCGCGGACGAACTGAACGGATCGATCAGCGTCACCCTCGTGCTGGGCGCCGTAACGCTGCTGTTGGGTCTCGGGCGGCTGGGCTCGCGTTCCGCGCCAGCGCCGCAAAGCGCGGGCATGTCATGGCTCGACTCTTGACACCCCGCCCGCCCGCCCGGCGCGATCTGGTTCCGATGGACGGATTCGCCGATTTGACCCGTTGGCCAATAGGGATAGGTTGCGGCGCAGTCATGGGCGAGAGGCGGATCGGACCAGGGTTCGGGGCCGCGAGAGGGAAGATCGGGCGAATTGTGAGGCGCGAAGGAACGCTTTTCCGGCACGACGCCGCGGCCCGGTCCGCGACGCTCGCGGGAGCTCCACGCGCGCGCGCTGTTGGCCGCGCATCAGGAGGCGCCGCATGAAATCGCTTCCGTTCAGCGCCCACGGCGTCACCCACAATGGCTGTGTGCGCGATCACAACGAGGACGCCTTGTACATCGCCAATGGCGGTCCGTTGTTCGCCGTCGCCGACGGCATGGGCGGGCATGAGCACGGCGAGTGGGCCTCGGCCCGCGTGGTGGAGGCGCTCAGCGCAGTCGTGCCGAGCGGATCGTTCAAGCGCGATACGACGGCCGTCTCCGAGGCCATCCACACCGCGAATCAGATCATCTTTTCGGCTGACGGCGTGGGCAGCGCCCATCCCGGCTCAACCGTGGTGGCTCTGCTCTTCGCGGAATCGAGATTCGCGGCGTTCTGGGCGGGCGACAGCCGCATCTATCTCAAGCGGGGCGAGCATCTAGTGCAACTGACGCGTGACCACACCCATGTCCAAGACCTGCTGGCCCGTGGAGCCGTGACCCCCGCCGAGGCGGTCAATCATCCGTTGGGCCACGTCCTGGTCCGGGTCGTCGGCGTCGAGGCCAATCTCAAGCTGGACGCGGTGACCGGTTCGGCGCAGCGTCGCGACCGGTTCATTCTTTGCAGCGATGGTTTGACCGGCGTCGTCAAGGACGCCGAGATCGCCGACGCCATGGAGGATTCCGACGCGCAACGCACCGCCCAATCCCTTCTGGACCTGGCGCTCTCAAGAGGCGCGCCGGATAACACAACCGTGGTCGCAGTGGTTTGCGAGGAGGCCAAGTCCGCCTCCCCGCGAACGCCCGCGGCCGTTTGATCGGAACCGACGATGACCGCCGAGTCCGACGCCCCCAACCCAGACCAAACCGTCTTCCAGCCCGCGATCCAGCGCCAGGGCGGGGTCCAGACCGGGACCTTGCTCAACGGCATTTTCGAGGTGCGCAGCCTGCTCGCGCGCGGCGGCATGGGCGAGGTCTATGAAGGCGTAAACGTCAACACCGACGAACGCGTCGCGATCAAGATCATCCTCTCGCACCTGGCCAGCGATCCCCAGGTCCAGGCCCTGTTCAAGAACGAGGCGCAGGCGCTGGTGCGGCTATCCCACCAGGCGCTGGTGCAATATCGCGTGCTGGGCCGCGAGCCGCTGCTCAACGTCTACTACATCGTCACCGAATTCATCGACGGGCCGGTCCTGTCGTCGGTCTATGCCAAGCTGAAGCCCTCGGTCGAGGAATTGAAGGGGCTGATCCGGCGGCTGGCCGAAGGTCTGAACGCCGCCCACCAGACCGGCAAGATCCACCGTGACATGTCGCTGGACAACGTCATGCTGCCGGGCGGCAAGCTCAGCCAGGCCAAGATCATCGATTTCGGCATCGTCAAGGATCTCGATCCGGAAAAGGGCACCATCGTCGGCGACGGGTTCGCGGGCCGACTGGGGTTCGCCTCGCCTGAACAGTTCGGGGCCTTCAAGCGCGACATCGGCGCCTGGACAGATATCTACAGCCTGGGCCTTGTGGCGCTGACTGTGGCTGCGGGCCACCCGATCGACATGGGCGCCAATCTGTCCGACGCCCTGGATCGCCGCCGGCAGATCCCCGACCTCAGCGAGGCGCCGGAATCCCTGCGCCCGTTGTTCAGTCGGATGCTTGAGCCCGATCCGGCCAACCGGCTGCGCACGATGACGGATGTCATCCTGATGCTGGACGGGATCGGCGCGGCGCCCAGCGGCGGCGGGTCCAGGCCGCGCGCGCCGTCGGGCCCCAAGCCGGCCGGCCAGAAGATCATCAAGCCGCCCCAGCCACTGTTGCCGCGGGTTCTGATCGGGGCCGCGGTGGTCGCGGTCGTCGGCATTATCGCCGTGGTGGCCGGACGGCCGGCGCTGGAGTCCTACAAGGCGACCCAGGCGGCGAGCCGATCGACGCCGGAAGCGCTGCGCGCCGCGGTCAGCCAGTCCCTCGCCACCGCCGATTGCGCCTGGCTGGATGTCGCCGAGCCCAAGACGGGCGATAACGGCATGGTGGTCAAGGTTTCGGGCCTGGCGGGCGATCCCACCGCGGTCGCCAAGCAGGCGGCGGCGTCCCTGACGGCGGCGGGTCTGAAGGCCACGATCGATTCCGACGACGTCAACAAACTGGACGCCAAGGCCTGCGGCCCGCTCAATGTCTTCCGCAAGTTCCGCGAGCCGCCCTCGGCCACGGGCGCCTCTCTGGTGACCCAGAACAGCGTCTATCAGTTGCAGGATCATCCCGCCGGCTGCGACCCGGCCGCGGGACGCCAGGCGCGGCCGCTGACGACCTTGAACGTCCCCCCGCCGGCCGACTTCACCCTGCTCGGCATGGAACCCAGCGGACGGCTGCAGCAGATCATCGCCGATCGCTCCAACTTCAACGCCGACATGACGGCCAATCCCGCGCTGTTCCAGGAAGGCGCCAACGGTTCGCTCGTGTCTTACATCTGCGTCGACGAAAAGACCGCGGAGCGAACGCCGATCGTCATCGAGGTTCTGGTCAAGGGTCAAAAGCCGTTCAATCTGGCCCCCCTCAACGTCAATCAGAGCGACGCGACGGAGGTCGATTCCGACTGGCAGGACCGGTTCGCCGCCGCGGCGCGGGTTGAAGGCTGGACCACCCAGATCGCCTGGTTCCGCGTCGTGAAATAGCCGCGCGCGGAGCGGGCTGGGGCGATCCATTTTGGGACTGCACGTCCGAGACCACGCGAAAAATCACCGCGTCGAATGATCCGCCCACACACCCGCGGCGTAATATGCCCCGAACGAGCTTTGACGCTGAATTCGCCCGTAAGTCTTCAAGCGAATGCAATCAAAGTTCAGGCTTTCATTTTTCGAACCTCAACAATCCGCCAAGTTACTCTGTTCAACCGGAGCGAAGTTACACAGACGAACAAGATCGTTGGCTAATTGACCCCGGTGACAATTTCCAGTCGAACGCGAAAATGCGCAATGGTTTGGCTGGAAACGCCGGTACCGACACGGTTTTGTCGCGTCCGAGCATATTCGATGCTTGCGCAGAACATGCTTGGCAGTTAATCTCTTTGTGATCCATATCGTGGGGAATAAACATGCGTATCGCGCTTTTTGCAGCCGTCGTGTCGGCCTGCACCATCGGCTCATGCGCGGCTTTCGCGGCTGATCCCGCGCCGCAACAGTCGGCCGCGGACATCGCCGCCTCTCTGGCGGGCAATGCTCCAGAGTCATCGACATCCACTGTGGCGCCGGTGTCGGACCATGCCTGCCCGGCCGGCAAGGTGTGGGCCGATGACGGCGACGGCGGAGAATGCGACCCGGTCAAGGACGGCACCGCCGGGTTCAACCTGGGCGCGCCCCACCATGCGACCACGCCACAGGCGGCGACCGTCGCGGCCAAGGCGCCGGTAAAGAAGGTCGACACCACGGCCACGCGGGTCGCCTCGCTGGGCCACACCCTGCCCCTGGCCACGCCCGGCGCGCACAAGGACCTGCTGATCACCTTCGTAACGGGTTCGTCGGTGCTGACGGCGCAGGCCCGCTCCAACGCTCATGAGTTCGCATTGGCGCTGTCCGACCCAAGGCTCAAGGGCAAGCGGTTCGAGATTGCAGGCTATACCGACGCCAGCGGCTCAGCGACCACCAACCTGACCCTGTCGCAGCATCGCGCCGAAGCGGTCAAGGCCTTCATCGTATCGCAGGGCGGCGACCCGTCGCTGCTGGAAGCGCGCGGCTACGGCTCGCAAGATCTGGCGGTTGCCGATGATCCGAAGGCCGCGGCCAACCGCCGTGTGGAAGCCCGGTTGTTGAATTAGCCCCCTCGGCGCCTGGAGCATGTTAGGGTCAGATGGAATCATCTGACCCGTTAAAACGTGCTCTAATTCAAACGTTTAGAGCGCGTCCGACCGGCGAAACCGCTCGCACTTTCGCCTAGCGCGCTCTAAGGAATTTACTCGCCGGCCGGTTGAGGTAACATCAGTATCCTAAACGTAGAATGACAGGCGACTTGGCTGGCCGCCGGGGGTTCGGGGATTAATGCCGCTTTCAGGCGCTTGGTGGCGAACGCTCGGGTTCGCCAGTTTTTTTGTGTTCGCTCCAATGGCGGCGCAGGCGCAGTCCGTCGTAAAGCCGGGCGCCGGCGTCATTCCTACCGAGGAACTGAACCCCGCGGCCCGAACACAGACCCAGGTCCAGCGTCGCGAGGAAGACCTGTTCGCGCCCCCGCCACCCGGCGCCTGCCCGATCGGCGCGGCGGATCTGAAATTCACGCTGAAATCCGTCGAATTCACCGGTTCCCAGGGGATTAACCCTAACGAACTGTCGCCCGCCTATCGTTACCGCCTCGGCCAGACGATCAGCCTGGCCGATGTCTGCGAGATTCGCGACCACGTGGCCGCGCAGCTGTTTCGCCTGGGCATACTGGCTCGGGTCGAGATACCGGTGCAGACCATCTCCGATGGCCATCTCCAGCTTGAGGTCACGGCCGCGCACATCGTCTCGGTCGAGGTCAAGGGCGACGCCGGCCCGGCGCAGGCCAAGGTCGAGGACCTGATCGAAAACCTGCGCGGAATGACGCCGTTCGATATCCGCAGGGCGCAGCGCTATCTGTTCCTGGTCTCCGACCTGCCGGGCATCCGCGTCCAGGCGGCGCTGAAACCCGCCCCGGGCGGCCCCGGCTCGGTCGATCTGATCGTGACGGTCTCGCGCAAGCCCGTCGACGCAATCGTCAACGTCGAAAACTACAATTCCGAGGCGCTGGGCAGTTTCGGCGGCCTGGTGCGGGTAGACCTGAACGGCTTCACGGCCTGGGGCGAACGCACCAGCCTGATCGGCTATACATCCTTCGTCCCCGGCGAACAGTATATCCTACAGGGCGTCGAGGAGGCGCGCCTGGGCTCAAGCGGCCTGGTTGGACGGCTGTCCTTCTCCTATGGCGACAGCCAGCCGCAAGGCGACCTCGCCGGGCTACGCCTGGACGGCCAGTCCTATGTCGCCAGCGGGGCGCTGGTCTATCCGCTGATCCGGTCCCGACGGCAGGATGTCAGCCTGACCGGCGGGCTGGATTACGTCTACCAGCTCACGACCACGAACGACGGCGCCAGCGTCCTCAGTCACGATCATCTGAGCATTTTCTACTTCAGGGTCGACGGTCGCCAGGCCTGGCGCGGGACCGGATATTTTCCGCCCGGCCAGCTTTCCGGCGGGATCGAGTTTCGCCAGGGCGCCAATATCCTGGGTGCGAGCCAACCGGGAGCCGCGAGCCTGCTGTCGCGGACCGACGGCCAGCCTGACTCTGGATTAGTGCGCTCCGACGCGCGATTGGACCTGCAATGGCTGCGCTGGTTCTCGACGCGCGTGTCTTTCGCCGGCCAGTTCACCGATCGGGTCTTGTTGTCCTATGAGGACTTCACGGTCGGCAACCTGTCGATCGGCCGCGGCTATGACCCCTCGGCGCTGACCGGCGATCGCGGGGTCGCCGGCAGCCTGGAAGCACGGGTAGGCCCGTTCAACGCGATGCCGGGGGCGCCGAAGATCAAGCTTCCGGACGACATCAACGTGTCGGGTTTCGGCTTCTTCGACACCGCCCACGTCCAGAACCTGGACTCGGGGAGCGAGGATCGCACCGTCCGCTCGCTGGGCGGCGGATTGACCTTCCAGCTGGCCTCGCGCCTTCGCCTCGAGACCACCTACGCCCACCCCCTGGACGCGGTGGCGCCCAACATCTCCAAGCCCCCGGGCGACCGGGTGTTCGTCAACCTGACTGCAAGTTTCTAGCGGCCGCGTGCCGTCGATTTCAAACTAGGCGCCTACTCATGAATGCTCTGGTCTCGGCAAGCCTACCTCGCCACAGCCGGCGCGCCTGGCTGATGGCGCGGGCCGCGGCGCCCGTCGTCGCCCTGGCCGCGAGCCTGCTCGCCTCCACCGCCCACGCCCTGCCCACCCCCGTCCCCCCGTCGACCAATCCGGGAACCGGCCCGACCGCGCCGACCTTCACCGCGCCGAGCGGAAGCCAGATCAACGTCACCCTGAACAATCCCCGGACCATCATCAACTGGACGACCTTCCAGATCGCATCCGGCGAAACCGTCGATTTCATATTCCCCACCAGCAGTTCGATCGTCCTGAACCGGGTTTCGTCAGGCTCGGCGACGATCTCCGGAACCATGAACGGCTGCGTGGTCACCTGTTCGACCATCGGCGGCAATATCTGGATCTATGCGCCCGGCGGGGTGATCTTCGGCAATGGCGCGATGGTGAACACCGGCGGCCTCCTGGCGACGACCTCGCCAATGACCACCACGGACACGGCCTTCGTCGCCGGCACGGAGTCCCCCGCCAACCAGTTCACCTTCGGAACCTCCATCTCGACATCGACGGTGGACATCCAGGCCGGGGCCACGATCACCGGACACGGCGGCACGCTCGCCTTCATCGCGCCCACCGTCACCAGCGAGGCGGGCGCGTCGGTTTCGACCACCGCCACCACGACCACAAGCCCGAATTCGGTCTTCTACGGCGCGGCCAACGCCTACACGATCCAGTTCATGCCCGACACGGCGGGCGATCTGGATCTGGTGTCGTTCATCGTTCCGGCGGGGTCCGAGTCCACGGTCTCCGCGCCGATCGCGCTGGCCGGGACCACCAGTTCCGGTAACATCTACATCGCGGCGGTCAGCAACCTGGCCGATGCGATGATCACCACCACGGGCACGCTGACGGCGACAAGCGCCGCCTCGGTCGGCGGAAACATCGTGCTTTCCGCCGGCGCCGGCATCAGCAGCGGCGCGCCGGGGACGCCCAGCGGGGCGGCGGTGGACGTTTCTCTCGGCGCGGCGTCGGCGGACCAGGGCGTCAACGTGGTCGCCAGCGGCGCGATCGCGGTGACCGGCGACGTCTCGGCCGGCGCCCAGACCCTGAACCTGTCGTCCGGCTCCGCCATCAGCCAGAGCGGCGGCGTCATCACCGCCGGCACGCTGACCGCGTCGGCTGTGACCGGCGTGACCCTGACCGACGCCAACGTCGTGACCAGCCTGGGCGCGGTGAGCAATTCCACCTCCGGCGGGATCAGCTTCACGGGCGCGGGGAGCGTGGCCGCGACGGGCGACATCACCGCAGCCGGCCAGTCGGTCGCGCTGATCTCGGATTCCGGCGCCCTGACCCAGACTGGCGGCGTGATCACCGCCAGCACGCTGTTCGCCACCGGAACAACGGGGATCAGCCTGAACGACGCCAATGTCGTGGATCACTTCGGCACCGTCACCAATTTCAGCTCCGGCGGGATCAGCTTCACCGATGCCGGCGGCTTCGATCTCACCGGCAATGTGACGGCGGCAGGCCAGATGGTCGGCCTGACCGCGACATCCGGCGCGATCACGCAAACCGGCGGGACAATCACCGCGGGGACGTTGAACGCCTCGGCGACGACCGGGCTGAGCTTCACCGACGACAATCAGGTCGCAAGCCTCGGTACGCTGGCCAACACGACGTCCGGCGGCATCGCCTTCACCAATGTCGGCGATATCGACCTGACGGTGAATATCGCCACGTCCGGCCAGGCGGTCAGCCTGACCTCGACCACCGGCGCCCTGATCCAGACGGGTGGGCAGACCATCACGGCGGGAACCCTGAACGCCTCGGCCGCGACCGGCGTGACGCTGACCGACGCCAATGCCGTGAACAATCTGGGCACGGTCAGCAACGCCACGTCCGGCGGGATCGCCTTCACCAACACCGTTGGCTTTGGCCTCACCGGCAATGTGACGGCGGCAGGCCAGGCAGTCGGCCTGATCGCCAGCGCCGGCGCGATCGACCAGACGGGCGGCGTCATTACCGCCGGAACCCTGAACGCATCGGCAGTGACGGGGCTGAGCTTTACCGAGGACAATCAGGTCGCAAGCCTGGGTACGCTGGCCAACACGACGTCCGGCGGCATCGCCTTCACCAATGTCGGCGATATCGACCTGACGGTGAATATCGCCGCGTCCGGCCAGGCGGTCAGCCTGACCTCGACCACCGGCGCCCTGATCCAGACGGGTGGGCAGACCATCACGGCGGGAACCCTGAACGCCTCGGCCGCGACCGGCGTGACGCTGACCGACGCCAATGCCGTGAACAATCTGGGCACGGTCAGCAACGCCACATCCGGCGGGATCGCCTTCACCAACACCGTTGGCTTTGGCCTCACCGGCAATGTGATGGCGGCAGGCCAGACGGTCGGCCTGACCGCCAGCGCCGGCGCGATCGACCAGACGGGCGGCATCATCACCGCGGGGACCCTGAACGCATCGGCGACGACCGGCCTGAGCTTCACCGAGGACAATCAGGTCGCAAGCCTCGGCACACTGGCCAACACGACGTCCGGCGGCATCGCCTTCACCAATGTCGGCGATATCGACCTGACGGTGAATATCGCCGCGTCCGGCCAGGCGGTCAGCCTGACCTCGACCACCGGCGCCCTGACCCAGACGGGCGGACAGATCATCACGGCGGGAACCCTGAACGCCTCGGCCGCGACCGGCGTGACGCTGACCGACGCCAATGCCGTGAACAATCTGGGCACGGTCAGCAACGCCACGTCCGGCGGGATCGCCTTCACCAAC
>Ga0302314_10008926_pt1 | contig 17782 bp, 19 predicted proteins | sample III_Palsa_N2_3_FD_200533 | JGI IMG/M metagenome (GOLD analysis project Ga0302314, IMG submission 200533) | Peat permafrost microbial communities from Stordalen Mire near Abisko, Sweden - III_Palsa_N2_3 | ecosystem: Environmental > Terrestrial > Soil > Palsa > Peat permafrost | place: Sweden...
GGTCGCCGACGGGGAGACCGCCAACGGCCTACTCGTCACGAGCTGGCTGAACCGCACGCTGCCGCTGATCCGCTACCGCCTCGAGGACGAAATGACTCTCACGAGCGAGCCATGCCGCTGCGGGCGGCAGAGCAAGCGCATCGTCAAGCTCAGCGGACGCGCAGAGGACACGATTCGTCTCGCCGGCGCTGACGGCAGAGAAATTCTCGTGCATCCAAACAACTTCGAGGAGACGATCGAGGAGCGCACGGAGATCGCCCGCTACCAAGTGCTACAACGAGCCGACTCCATCACAGTCTCAGCCGTCGCGCGAGACCCTCACTCGACAGAGTGGACCACACAGCTCGCCTCTGAGATCCGAACACGACTGCGCACACTTGGAGCCGAGCCACCGCCAATCCACGTGAACATTGTCAGCGACCTAGAACGACCGGCCACGAACGGCGCGAAGCTCAAGATCATCCGCACCGACCTGAGCACCTAGATCCGGCCAACAACGATCCGTCGCCTCCGGGCTCCTCGGGTCGGTGTGCTAGATGCACCACAGGGCTTAGGTGGGGTGAGAGGCGGGCGGCTCGTGGGGCGGGATGAGTCCGGCGACCGCGCCGATGATGAGGGACGCGGCGATGCCGCCGGCCCAGGCTTCGGTGGGGATGACGGTGGTCCGGTGTTTGGTGTGGCGTCGCTAGACGCACAGCGTTAACCCTTCGGATCCAGGAAACGCATCGATCCTGACGCCGAGTGCGGCCAGTCTCACATGGTGAGATTCCGGTCTCACATGAATGAGACGCCGCGGTAGACGACCAGTCTCATATCGGTGAGACAAAACAGTCGCATATGACTGAGAATCCTGTCGCATATCGATGAGACGCCTGCGCAGCAACACTGGAACTCATAAGCACGAGCCAAATTCAATGCTCGATAATGTATATTATGTAAACTTATAGAGGGAATAGCTTCTGTCCCTCTCCTCGCGCGCCGTGCCCGGCCGCCTGAGCTTTACTGCGGCTCCGCCCGGCGTCCCAGTCGCATGTAGCCCGCCGCTCCGAGCGCATTCAGGCCGACGAACCGCCAGAGCAGCTTGCTGCCGCGCACCTGATCGGCCGGTCGACGCTGGATGTCGTACTCCGCCGTCGCAACCAGCCCAAGTGACACGGCGATCAGCAAAACGGTCGAGAACCGGTGTACGGGCGGGCGTTGTTTGAACTGCTCGATCGCTCGTGACATGGCGAGATCAGCTGATCGCGTAAGTGAGCGAGACCTGAGCCGATAGCGTGCAGCCGGCGACGCTCGCACGTTTCGCCACGGGAGCCTTACGTTTTTTCTTAGCGTGTTTCGCAGCCGGCTTGTTCGCGGGAGCCACCTCGCTGGTGGCGCGCGGCACGCTCACCGGGGCCCCCGAGACCCCAACACCGGGTGAGCCGAAATCTGGCTGTTCGCCCAGATATTCGATTTCGTTGCCCGTGCAACCGATGTAGCCCCCATTTTCGACGATGCTCTGGACCGCCCCCAGCGTCACACCGGCCGAGCTCGCCAAGAACTGCGCCTTGGCCTGGCCGTCGGTGATCGCTGCTGCCATCCCCTGCCGGTAGACCGTGGTCGCCGTCGCGGAGCTCGCACTCTGTTCGATCGGCTCGATCGCGACGCCCTGCACGCTGACGGTGGGCGGTGGCGAGGCCGTGGTCGGGGCTTCTGCGGAGGCGACGCCCAGCATGCCGGCGGCGACCAAGGCAATCGTGGTGACGGCCGCTGCCGGAATCACGATTCTCGTCGTACCTGTTAGGCGAGTATTCACCTCGTCAAGGCTAGCGCTTCGATGTGCCCTTGGCCAGCTCTCGCGCACGCAGCAGCACCGCGTCGATCATCGGCTCGGTGAGCTTGCCCGTAAACGTGTTCTGCTGGCTCGGGTGAAAACAGCCGAGCAGCGTGTGCCCCTCTGTCTTGAACTCGGCTCCGTGGCCAAACCGCGGTCGCGGTCGCGGCAGCGGCTCCGGTGGATCGGCAACCGCGGTAACCAGGCGCAGCGCAGCATCCCAGGCAAACGCGCCCAGGCACAGGATCGCTTGCACGCCGCTGAGCAGCCGCAACTCTCGGACGCTCCACGCCCGGCACTCGTCGCGCTCGGTCGGCGTCGGGCGGTTCGCGGGCGGCGCGCAGCGCACTGCCGCACTGATCCATGCACCGTGCAGCCGTAGGCCATCGTCGCGGCGAACGGAGCTCGGCTGGTTGGCGAAGCCGGCGCGGAACAGCGCCGCGAACAGGAAGTCGCCGGAGCGGTCGCCCGTGAACATGCGCCCGGTGCGGTTGGCTCCATGCGCGGCCGGGGCCAGTCCGAACACCAGCAGGCTGGCGGCCGGATCGCCGAAGCCCGGCAGCGGCCGGCCCCAGTACTGCTCCTGCGCGAATGCGGCGCGACGCTCACGCGCGACCTGCTCACGCCACTGCACCAGACGCGGGCAGCGCCGGCAGCGGCTGATCTCCTCGGCCAATGCCACCAAGCCCTTCTCTCGAGAAGACTCCACAGCGCAGTAGTAGCATTGCTCGGGAAATGTCGCTGTGGATGCTGTTCGTGCTACTCGCGCTTATCAAGCTCCCGTTGATCGGGCTGATGCTGTGGATGCCCTTTCGCAACGACGAGGCCCTGATCGCCTCCGATCTGACGGACTCCTCCGACTCTTCAGAGGAAGATGGAGGCAGCCATACGTTGCCTGCCGGCCCCGTCGATCCCCATCCGCGCATGCCCCTCCCCCGCTCCCCGCGCCGGGACCCACACGGCTCGCCAGCGATTCCGGCGCCCGCCCGCGTGCGCACGCCGGTGCGCGCCAAGGGTGTGAAGATCTCCCGCTAGAGACCCGCGGCCGGCTACCTGCCACGTTTGATGTTCTGCTTGCGCTGTCTGCGAGCGGCCTTCGCTTTCGCCCGGCGCTTGCGCATCATCGCGGCCGTGTCGTGACCGGAGCCTCCCTTACCCAAGACGCCGTCGCCCGCGGGCGCCACCCTGCGTGCGTCGCGCATTATCAGGAAGGCAATGCCCCCAAGCAACAACAGCGCCGCACCCCCGGCGATCACGAGCACGCCGCCCGAGCTCGAGTTACTGGTTTCCGTCGTCGCGCTGGTCGCGGTCGTCTGGGTTGGCGTCGTTTCTGTCTGGGTCTGTCCTTCGGTCAATTCGCTGAACGCGCTCGAGCCGCCGAGCGCGGCAAATGCCGGGGCCGGCGCAGCGAGCGCCAGCGCCAGGATCGCGTATATGGCTAGAGAGGAGATACGTCTGCTCGGCACGCCGCGAGCATACCGTCTGCAACTCGCACGGCATGCGCCTACCCAGACCGTAGAATGAGCGACCGATGCCACCCAAGCAACGTCAGGTCAGGATCGAGCAGCGCGGCGCCTTCGATGCGATCCAGGCGCTCGAACTGCGCTCCGACGAGGAGCTCGAGGCCGAGACCAAATACAAGTCGGCCGCGATGGCGATCCTCGGCGCACGGGCGTCCGAGCGCTTTGACGCCGAGGCGGCGCGTTCCTACTTCCAGCGTGCGATCGCGGCCGCCCGCCCACAGGAGCGGATGCAGATCCGCCGCATGGCAGACGCGTCGCTCGCGCTCGCCGAACGCCGCGCGGGTGACCTCAAGGACGCGGTCGAGCGTCTCGGTCAGACCCCCCCGAGCGGCCGTCAGATGTTTGCGCTGCGCGCGATGGGGCTGCTCGTCCCCCCCAATTCTGCGGGGATCCTCGCGCGCATCCGCGGGATTCTGCTGATCATCGCGCTGATCATCGCGTTGCTCGCGATCGGCCTCGGCCTAGTCGAGCTGATCTCACTGCCGTTCGGCGGGATCGGGCTCGCGCCGGGCGTCCTGCTCGGCCTGTTCCTTGTGCTCGCCGTCTTCGGTGTGATCGCGGCCGTCGGCCGTCGCCGCCGTGACCGGGCGCAGAAGGCCGCCGCAAGCTAGCTGTTCCGTTTCCCTCGGGCTGCCAACTCATTCCGCAGCTCGCAGTGCGAGGTGCGCCAAGATGTTCCCTGTGGCGAAACGCACGCACCATAAGCACTCCTCGCGCAAGGACTACCGCCGCCTGCTCGACCGCCTAGCCGATCACGAGGCGGTCCACAGCGTCGCCACCGGTCGCGTCAAGCCGCGCATGGGCTCAGGACGTCCGATCGCGCCGATCTCGAAGGTGCGTCAGGTCGATTCCGGGCTCTCGATCACGATCAACGTCGACGGCGCGATCATCGACGCCTATGTTGTCACCGATCGACCCGACGAGGTGATCGCGTTCATGCACGAGCAGGAGTGGACACGGTGATCGCCTCCGATCGGAGGTGGACGCGGTCGCCGATCCGGCTGGATGACGGTTCGCCGGACCTTCGTCCCAATACGATGGCCTCGTGTCCGCTTCCGTCTGCCTGATCGTCAACCCGTCAGCCGGAGGCGGCAAAGCCGGACGGGTAGCGCCGGAGGTCGAGCGGGCCCTGTACGAGCACGGGTTGGAGGTGTGTCGCACCGACACGCGCGACCTTTCCCACGCGCGCGAGCTGGCCGAGGAAGGTGCCCGCGCCGGCGAGACGGTCGTGGTGCTCAGCGGCGACGGCATGATCGGCATCGTGGCCGACGTCCTGCGGCATTTCCCCGGCGCCGTGCTCGGAGTGCTTCCGGGTGGTCGCGGCAACGACCTGGCGCGCGTGCTCGGCATTCCCCAGGATCCGATCGCGGCGTGTGCGGTGATCGCCGACGGCGTCCCGCGCGCAATGGACGTCGGCGAGGTCGCAGGACAGGCGTTCGTTGGGATCGCCTCCGTTGGCTTCGACAGCGACGCGAACCGCATCGCAAACGAGGCCCCCGCGTGGCTCGGGAATCTCGTGTACGCATACGGGGCTCTGCGCGCCCTCTGCTCCTGGCGGCCCGCCCGCTTCGAAATTGAGCTCGAGCCGCCCGGCGAACGCATTGGCTTCACCGCCTACACCGTCGGAGCCTGCAACTCGAGGACCTACGGCGGTGGGATGCGCGCGGCACCTGACGCGCTGCTCGACGATGGCCTGCTCGACGTGGTGGTGCTCGAAAGCCTCAGCAAGCTCAAGTTCCTAACGAAGGTCCTGCCGAAGGTATTCACGGGCGCTCACGTGCAGCTGCCCTCCGTACACGTCTACCGCGCCGCCGAGGTCGAGATCTCATCCGACCGCCCTTTCACGATGTATGCCGACGGCGATCCGATCGGCGATCTGCCGGTGCGTGTGCGAGCTGTGCGCGGCGCAGTATCGGTGCTCGTGCCTACCGATTTCGCGGGCGAGTCAGCATTCGCATCGCCGGTCGAGCACACGACGGGGGGCTGATGGCGGGGCCGCTTGCACCCAAGCTCGCCCTCGCCCGGGCCGTCGGCGCGGTCTCGCGCCTGCGAGGCGGGGGCGCGTCGAGCGCACCGGGGAAGGTCCTGATGCGCCTCGATCCCGGCGCGATCGGCTCGCTCGGAGCGCGTCTTTCGCGGGGTAGCGTGCTCGTCTCGGCGACGAACGGCAAGACCACGACCTCGGCGATCCTCGCCGGGATTCTCGAGCGTGCCGGCGTGTCGCTCGTGAACAACCAATCCGGGGCGAACATGGCCGGGGGAATCGCCTCCACTCTGCTCGCCGCCGCACGCCCGGGCGGGAATATCGCGGGCGAGCTCGGCCTGTTTGAGGTGGACGAGCTGTGGCTGGACTCGCTCGCCGCCCAGCTGCACCCGCGTGCGATCCTGCTCGGCAACCTATTCCGCGACCAGCTCGATCGCTACGGCGAGCTGGAGACGATCGCCGATCGCTGGGCCGCGGCCGTGCGCACCGGACCGGCCCGCGATTCGACGCTCGTGCTCAACGCCGATGACCCCGCAATCGCCGACCTCGGCCATGAGCGCAGCGCGCCGGTGCTCTACTTCGGCGTCGAGGACGACTCGCTCGCGCTGGCAGGGATGGCGCACGCCGCCGATGCGAAGCACTGCCGCCGCTGCGGGGCTCCCTATGTCTTCGACGCGATCTACCTCGGCCATCTCGGCCACTACCACTGTCCGAGCTGCGGTCAGACGCGTCCCGCGCCCACCATCATCGCAACGCGCGTCACCCTGCAGGGCGTCCGGGCGGCCAGCTTCACGCTTCAGACTCCTGCGGGCGAAGCCGAGGTTGCCCTCGCGCTGCCCGGCCTCTACAACGTCTACAACGCGCTCGCTGCCGCCGCACTCGCCACCGCGCTCGAGGTTGGCCTGCCCGAGATCGTTGCGGGACTGCAGGCCACGAAGGCCGCGTTCGGCCGCGCCGAGACCGTGCACGTCGGCGGACGCGAGATGCGGATCTTGCTCGTCAAGAATCCCACCGGCGCCAACGAGGTGCTGCGCACGCTGGCCCTGGAGCCGGGCGAGCACGACCTGCTCGGTGTCCTCAACGACCGGATCGCCGACGGGCGCGATGTCTCCTGGATCTGGGACGCCGACTTCGAGCTGCTCGCCGGGCGCGTCCGTCAAGCCACCTGCAGCGGCTCTCGCGCCCCCGAGCTCGCGCTGCGCCTGAAGTACGCGGGCATCGACCCGGCACGCATCCGCGTCCAGGCCGACCTCCCCACCGCCCTGCGTGAGGCGGCCGCGGACAGTTCAGATCCGCAGACACCGCTGTACGCGTTGCCGACCTACACCGCGATGCTCGCGTTGCGAGAGCTGCTTGTCGCGCGCGGGGAGGCGAGCAGCGCGTGGTCGTGACCTCGGCCGATGTCGTCTGGCACGACCTGGAGTGCGGCTCCTACAGCGCCGACCTGCCTGTATGGCTGGAGCTGGCTGAGTGCCACGGCAGTCCGGTTCTCGATATTGGCGCCGGGACCGGCCGAGTGGCGCTCGATCTCGCTCGTGCGGGCCATCGTGTGACCGCGGTCGACCTCGACCCCGATCTGCTCAGGGCGCTGCAAGACCGGGCCGGTGGAGAGCATGTGGAGACCGTACGCGCGGACGCGCGGTCGTTCGAGCTGGATCGGCACGACTTTGCGCTGTGTCTCGTGCCGATGCAGACCATCCAGTTGCTCAGTAGCTCGGCTGAGCGAGCCTCGTTCCTGCGCTGTGCCTACGCCCACCTGCGCCCCGGCGGGCTGCTCGCGTGTGCGATCGTCACCGAGCTGGAGCCGTTTGACGTCGCTGACGGCTCGCCCGGCCCAACGCCTGAGACCTCGCAGGTCGGTGAGACCCTCTACGTCAGCCAGGTCGAAAGTGTACGGGTACTTCCCCGGAGCGTCGTGATCGAGCGTTCCCGGCGAATTATCTCCCCCCATGCCCAAGAATCAGATGGGCATCTTCTGGATGAGTCGGCCATTGAGCGCAACGTGATCGAGCTCGCCCGTATCAGCGCCTCCGAGATCGAGCGTGAAGGCTCACAAGTCGGATTTCATCCCGAACCCGCACTCGTGATCGAGCCCACCGATGAGCACGTCGGCAGTGTGGTGGTGATGCTGCGTGCCTGACTCCGCTTTCCCCCCTCTCACCTCCCCCGCCCCATCAACAGGCCGTGTCCTGCGTGTCTGCGCCCTGTACCCGGACCTGATGAACATCTACGCCGACCGTGGCAACCTGCTCGTGCTCGAACATCGCTGCTCATGGCGTGGGATCGGCTTCGAGCTCTCCTCCAGCGGGCTCGGGAAGTCGCTGAGTCCCGACGCGCATGACCTCTACTACCTGGGCGGGGGTCAGGACCGCGACCAGAGCCTCTGCGCCGAGGACCTGATCGAGACCAAGCGCGACGCCCTCCACGCCGCCGCCGCTCGTGACGCTGTGATCCTCGGCGTGTGCGGCGGCTACCAGCTGCTCGGTCACTCCTACACGCTGGGTGAGGATGAGATCCCCGGTGTCGGGCTGCTCGACGTGCGCACCGTCCGTGAGGACGGTCCTCGCCTGATCGGCAACGTCGCGATCGAGGTCTCGCTCGGTGAAAATGATGTGCCCCGAGTACTCGCCGGTTTTGAGAACCACGGGGGCCGAACCTACCTCGAACCCGACGCTCACGCCCTGGGTCGTGTTCTCGAGGGCCACGGCAACGACGGACGCAGCGGTTTGGAGGGTGCGCTTCATGGCAACACGATCGGCACCTACCTCCACGGCCCCCTCCTGCCCAAGAACGCCTGGTTCGCCGACTGGCTGATCGCCACCGCTCTACACCTCGATCCATCGGGTCTAATCCCGCTCGATGATGCCTTCGAGCAGGAGGCGCACCTCAGCGCGCGCCGCGCGGCGGGGATATAGGGTGGATTACGGTTGTCAACCGGTTGGAGGTAGCTCCTCCTACACCCGACCCGCTCCGGCGGGTCGAGTCGTTTAAGGTTCGACTGTGGAGCTATCTGAGTACCAGTGCCTTTCGCGAAGCACCGCCCAGTATCCGCGCAAAGAGGCACTCACCTACCCAGCGCTCGGGTTGGCCGGTGAGGCGGGGGAGTTCGCAGATCACGCGAAGAAGGTGATTCGTGACGACGGCGGTGAAGTCACGGCCGGCCGGCGTGAAGCCATGGCTAAGGAGCTTGGCGATGTCCTCTGGTACGTCGCTCAACTGGCAAGCGAGCTGGAGCTCGACCTCGATGAGATCGCTCAGATGAACCTCGACAAGCTGCTCTCGCGCCAACGGCGCGGAGTTCTGTCGGGCGAGGGTGACGATCGCTGAGCAGCGACCTCAGGACACAACTGCGAAGCGGGAGAAGCGCTCGGCCGTCCTTTTCGGCACCAGCGCCTTGACGCGGACGCCCTCGGGAGTGTCCTTGCGCGTGAGATCGCCCGCGAGCTCGTGCAGCTCGGCAAGGCTGCCGCCGTCGGCATAGGGCACCAGCAGCTCGACCTTGCACAGCATGTGCTCGAGCTCGCCTTCGAAGCGCGCACCCAGCTCCTCCAGGCCCTCTCCCGTAACGCCGCTCACCAACGCCGCGGCCGGGTAACGCAGGCGTAGCTCGTCGCGTTCCTGCTCGTCGAGCAGATCGACCTTGTTCAGGACAAGTAGCCGCGGACGATCGCCAGCGCCGATCTCCTCCAGCGTCTGCTCGACCGCGTGCAGCATCGCCTGCGTCTTTAGCTCCGGCGCGGAGGCGTCGAGTACGTGAGCCAGCAGGTCCGCGCGTCGGGTCTCCTCCAGCGTCGCGCCGAAGGCATCGACCAGCTGGTGGGGAAGCTTGCTGATGAAGCCGACCGTGTCGCTCACCAGGTACTTCCTTCCCGCCTGGCCGGGCCGACGACCGTTCCCGTTGCCATTCGTGGCGGCGGTGCCTCCGACCGCACGCGTCGTCGGGTCGAGCGTGTGAAACAGCCGGTCGCGCACGCCCACCTCCGCGCCGGTGAGCGCATTTAGCAGCGTCGACTTGCCAGCGTTCGTGTAGCCGACGAGGGCGACCGTCGGCAACGCAGCGCGCTCGCGCTCGGCGCGCATCACCGCGCGCGTGCTCTTCACGTGCTCGAGCCTGCGTCGCAGCGCCGCGATCCGGTCGCGCGCCAACCTTCGATCGGTCTCGATCTGGCTCTCCCCCGGCCCCCGCGTGCCGATCCCGCCGCCGAGGCGCTCGAGGTGCGTCCACAAGCCCCGCATCCGCGCGAGGTTGTATTCGAGTTGCGCGAGCTCGACCTGCAGCTTGCCCTCGGCGCTGCCCGCGTGCGCGGCGAAGATGTCGAGGATCACCGTCGTTCGATCGACGACCGGCATGCCGAGCGCCTCCTCGAGATTGCGCTCCTGGCGCGGTGTCAGCTCGTCGTCGCAGGCGATCAGGTTCGCGTCAGCCGCCTTTGCGGCGGCCTTCGCCTCCGCAACCTTGCCGGGGCCAAGATAGGTGTTCGGGTGCGGTTGTTCGCGGCGCTGCACCATCTTCCCCACGACCGCCACCCCGGCGGTCCGCAGCAGCTCGCCCAGCTCCTCCAGGTCATCGTCCTCCGCGAGCGCGGCGATGCAGAACGCGCGTTGTACCGCGCGCTGTGTGGGTTGCTCCATTCCTCTGCCAGTCTAGGACCCCAGCTTGCCCAGCCGCTCGACCGCCTCCAGCAGGCGATCGTCGGGCGTCGTCAGCGAGATCCGGAACCAGCCCTCCCCGGCGGGACCGTAGATGGCGCCGGGCGAGAGCACGACCGCGGCCTGCTCGAGCACGTGCTCGCAGTACTCCTCCGAGCTCGCGTAGCCATCAGGGACGGGGGCCCACACGTAGATCGTGCTGTGCGGCGGGCGCACGTCGACACCGATGCCCTTCAGCGCGTCGCAGACGAGGTCGCGGCGGCGGCGGTAGAGCTCGTTCATCGAGGCGACCTCCGCGTCGGCATCGGGCGAGAGCGCCGCGACGCCGGCCAACTGCACAGCCTCGAACAAGCCGGAGTCGATGTTCGTCTTCAGCCGCCAGTAGGTCTCGATCGCCTCCGCGTTCCCGACCACGACCGCGCAGCGCCAGCCGGTCATGTTGTAGCCCTTCGACAGCGAAAAGACCTCGATCCCGACCTCCTTCGCGCCCGGGGTCGCAAGGAACGAGGGCGCGCGGTAGCCGTCGAAGACGATCTCCGAGTACGCGTTGTCGTGGACGACGAGAATCTCGTGCTCCTGGGCGAACTCGACGACCTTCTCGAAGAAGCCCGCCGGCACGACCGCGCCGGTTGGGTTGTTCGGGTAGTTCAGGAACATCAGCTTTGCCTTCTTTGCCGTCGCCTCATCGATCGCATCCAAGTCGGGAACGAAGCCCAACTTGGGCTCCAAGGCCATCAGCACCGGCTCGGCGCCCGCGAGCCACGGGCCGGCGGTGTATACGGGGTAGCCCGGGTCGGCCGCCAGTGCGTAATCGCCGGGGTCCAAGAACGCGAGGTTCAGGTTGAAGATCGCCTCCTTCGCGCCGATCGCCGGGATGATCTCGCGCTCGGGGTCGAGCTCGACATCGAAGCGTCGTTCGTAGAAGTCGCTCACCGCTTCGCGGAAGTCCGCGCGGCCACGATTTGTCGGGTATTTGTGCGTCTCTGGCTCGGTCACGGCCTCCTGCATCGCCTCCACGATCAGTGGCGCCGTCGGCCGGTCGGGATCACCGATCCCGAGGCTGATCACGTCCACCCCTTCAGCGCGCTTGGCGGAGATCTTGCGCTCCAGCTCGGCGAATGCGTATGGCGGGATGCGCTCCAGGCGCTTACTCGGTCTCATTCAGCTCCTTCACGAAGTTGTCACTCAGACGACCCTCGAACACGGGCACCGCCCAGCCTGTCAGGTTCACTCTCAGATCGTCCCCCACCTCGACCTCCAGCTCGCCGCCGTCCAGCACGACCGTCACGTGTGCTCCCTGCTCACCGGCCCCTCTCCGGCCGAGCACATGTGCGACCGCGGCACCGATAGCCCCGGTGCCCGAGGACAACGTCTCCCCCACCCCGCGCTCGAAGATCCGCGCTCTGATTCGAGTCCGCCCGCCCGCCTGCGCCGTTGGGTCAGGCGTCTCGATCTCGCTGTACCAAGAGACATTGGTGCGATTGGGGAAGCGCCGATGGCCTTCGATCTGCGGTCCGATCACAGGCAAGTCGAGCGCGTCGAGCGCGGCCAGGCTGGTGACGTGGATAGCGCACTGGGGGTTGCCGATCGAGACGTGCTGGAAGCTCAATGTGGCCAGCACGGGGTCCTCGACGGGCAGCTCCCCGTGACCGTCGGGCGGCCCTTCGGGGAAGTCCTTGGAGGTCAGGCTCGCCCGGCCCATGTCCACGCGGCAAGTGTGCGGACCTGTGATCTGCGGGCGGATCGGCCCGGCGGCAGTATGAATCGAGAACTCGTTCAGGTCGGTCCAGTGTCGGCGCAGGTAGATGATCGCCTCACGAGCGCCGTTGCCCGACAGCTCTGCCTCCGTACCGTCGGGATTGAAGATCCTCAGGTCCGCCACATTCGCCTGATCCTTTGGCCGGGACAGCTCGAGCACACCGTCGGCGTACACGCCGAAGTGACCTTCACAGAGTCTTCGTACGCGTGCGGGGGTAAGCGCGAATGGCAGCTCGTGTGCCTCGACGATCAAATAGTCGTTCCCCAATGCCTGCCATTTCTCGAACCTCATACGGCGCCGGAGTCTAGGATCTCGCGGGCGACGGCGTCCGGGTCGCGCCCGCTCACGTCGATCACGCGCACGCCTGCAAGCTTTTTCATCCAGGTCAACTGGCGCTTTGCATAGTTGCGCGTGCGCCGCTTCATCGCCTCGACGTCGCCACTCAACAGCTCCTCGAAGCCGAGCGCCTTGCGCGCGGTCTCAGATGCGCCCGCCGCGTGCGCACGGCGCACCTCCTCGGTGACCCCCGCCGCGAGCATCGCATCGATCCGCGCGTCGATACGCGCGTACAGGGTCTCGCGCTCCATCGTCAACCCCGCGAGCAATGTCGGATGGCGCAGCTCATCGCTCCACAGCTGCGACGGACCCTCCGGCGCCTGGAGCTCTCCTTGCTCCAGCAGCTCCAGCGCGCGCACGATCCGCTGACGGTCGTTCGGGTCGATTCCCTCCGCCGCCCAGGCCGCGCGGCGGGCGAGTAACGCGTGCAACGCGGGCGCTCCTTCCCGTTCGAGCGCCGCGGTCCAGCGCTCGCGCGCGCCTTCCGGCGGCGGCGGGCGCAAGTCGAGCTCGGTTAATGCCGCACGCAGGTACAGGCCAGTGCCGCCGACGACGAGCGGACGCCGCCCGGCCGCGAGCAGGCCATCGATCTCCGCGTGCGCGAGCTCGGCGTACTGCCCGGCGCTGAACGTCGCGTCGAGCGGCAGGAACGACACCAGGCGATGCTCGAGCTTCCGCTGTTCGGCTGGCGAGGCGACACCAGTGAGCGTCTCCAGCCCGGCATACACCTGCAGCGCGTCGGCCGACACCGCAACTGGGTCCGCGCCGGGACCCCCCTCTCCGCGCGCGCGGAGAGGGGGGTCCCGGTCTCCGCGCGCGCGCAGTTGCTCGGCCAGCGCGATGGCGATGCTCGTCTTACCCACGCCCGTAGGGCCGAACAGCGCGATGATCTGCATTGTCGTAGGCTCGCACCTCGTGCAGATCTCCGACTCCACCGTCCTGCTCACCGGTGCCACCGGCGGCATCGGCCACGCGATTGCTCATGAACTGCACGGGCGCGGCGCCGAGCTGATTCTGACCGGGCGTCGCACGGAGGTACTCGAGCCGCTCGGTGCTGAGCTCGGCGCTCGCGCGCTGGCGATCGATCTGAGCGACTCCGCCGAGGTAGAGCGTCTGGCGGCGGAGGCTGGAGAGGTCGACATCCTCGTCGCGAATGCCGCGCTGCCGGCGTCGGGGCGCCTGGAGACCTATACACAGGAGCAGATCGACCGAGCGCTGGACGTCAACCTACGCTCGCCGATCACGCTGGCATACGCGCTGCTGCCAGGGATGGTGGCCCGCGGGCGCGGGCATATGCTGTTCGTGTCTTCCTTGCAGGGCAAGGCCGCCACGCCGGGCGCCTCGCTGTACTGCGCGTCGAAGTTCGGGATACGTGGCTTCGCCTTGGGTCTGCGCGAGGATCTGCACGCGAGCGGCGTAGGTGTCTCCACCGTGTTCCCCGGTTTCATCCGCGACGCTGGTCTGTTCGCCGACTCTGGGGTCAAACTGCCGCCGGGTGTCGGTACGCGCACACCGGAGGATGTCGCCCGCGCGGTGGTCCGGGCGATCGAGCGCAACCGCGCCGAGATCGACGTTGCCCCTCTTTCGCTGCGCGCAGGCGCGATCTTCGCGGGCCTCGCTCCGGAGCTGGCGGCGAACGTCTCACGCAGGCTTGGCTCGGAGGACATCGCACACGCGGTGGGGTCAACTCAACGCGACAAACGCTGAGGAAGCTAAAGAGCGCCTGCTGCTTAGAAGAGCGCCTGCTGATGTGAAGGCTCATGGAGCGTCTGCTCGGCGGCGGGAGGGCGTGCCGCGGGCTGCAGGCGTCTGAAGCCCCTCGCTCGACCTGGGCCTCGGCGCACCAATTGCGAGAGGCGCTCGCGTTCCTGCTTCGGCGCGTAGGCGCCGCGGCTGTACAGCCGTTCGTAGCGCTCGATCAGATCTGGGCGCTGTGAGCGCAGCCAGTCCATGAAGATGTCCCGCACCTCGCCCCTCAGGTGCAGCGCCACCCCGCCGATGCTCGTCGCGCCCGCCGCGGTCGCCAGCTCCAGCAGCGGCTCGATCTGGTGCGGGGCGTCGTTAACACCAGGCATCAATGGGGCGATCAGCACTCCGGTGGGTATCCCCGCCCGGTTGAGCTCGGCCACCGCCTCCAGCCGTGCTCGCGGGTTCGGTGTGTGCGGCTCGGTTGCCCGCCACGCCTTCTCGTCGAGCGTCGGGATCGACAGGCACGCGCTGATGCTCGTCCGCTCGGCGATCTGCAACATCAGCGGCAGATCCCGCAGTAAAAGTGGTGACTTGGTCAGCACCGAACAGGGGTTGGCGAAATCCCGCATCGCCTCCCAGATCCCCTCCATCAGCCGGTATCTCCCCTCGACCCATTGATAAGGATCGGTGTTCGTCCCCAGCGCGATGTGCTCCCCCTTCCACGAGGGGCGCCTCAGCTCGGCTCGCAGTACCTCGGGCGCGTTGACCTTGACCACGATCTCCCGCTCGAAGTCCCTTCCCGCGTTGAAGTCAAGGTACTTGTGGGTGGGACGCGCGAAGCAGTTGTGGCTGACCACGCCGTTCGCAATGAAGTCGCCGGTACCGGTGGTGATGTCGTACATGGGCATAACAACCCCGAGGGGGCGTATAGACGTCACGCGCAGATCGGACCTCGCCCAAAGCCGCCTGCCAGCGATCGAGCGCTTGCGGGTGATGGCCGGGTCCGTGGCGAGCCAGAAGCGCATGTTTGCCGCCATGCCGCCTCGGAGGCGTATCTGTGCGACGCCGTCCTTGCTTCTGCCACGCTGGTCGACGATTGTGTGGTCAAAGTCGAGGTGCTCAAGGCATCTCGACGCCCACCGCAAGATAAGCTCGTCCCCGTTGGAGATGGAGAGTGTTCCATGGCTGCACGATCCCTCTGCGTCGTAGATGCCGGCAAGGAAGCCCTTCTGCCATGAGAGCGACGGCGATACCGGCCACGCGATGAGGTCCTGAATTCGGTCGAAAGTCGCCTTCGCTCCCGACCGTACAACCGCTGTGGCATTGTGGTTTCCGCTGGCCTTCGCGAGCTCGGCGAAGCGGGCTTCGACGCCGAACTCCGCCAAGTAGCTGTGTGCCCGTACTAGTGCCTCGCGGTCTGTGAGTACGAGACAGAACTGATGCGCTGTGTATGTCCGACCGTCTCGCCGAGTGCGCAGGTAACGAGTCATATAGCCATCGCCGCGAATGAGCCCACTCAGGTATCCCCGTCGATAGTCGGGATCCTTATCTGGCGGCCGTGTCGCCCCACCGCCGATGCCCAGAAGCTTCAGCCCTACGGTGAGGTGTGGTCGCTTCAGGGGTCCTGAATCTGTGCCCGTCACGTGCTTCCAACCGCGCTGGCTCAAGAACCGATGATGGTCGCTTGTCACGAGCACTGTCCCGTCCCCAAGGGTGACCTCATAGGCGCGCTGGAGACTTGACCACTTGTCGAGGACGGTAGTTGTCTCATACTTGCGATGGACTCCCGTTCGGCTCGTGCCGTATATCTGGTCACCGACCTGCAGATCCCGCAGAGTCTTCGTGCGGCCGTCGGCCATCAGAACCCGCGTGTCGCCGCTTATGCAATAGGTGCATGCGTGCGTGCAGCCCCGATAAACGTTGATCGTCCAGCGGAACGGCATCTGAGATTTTCCGGGTACGCGGTTCAGCACCGACTTGGCGCGGACCTCGTAGAAGTTGGTCTGGAGCGCCTCCGGTGCGTCGAAGCGGCGCACGACTGCTTCGTCGCGATAGCCCGGCAGCCTCCGCTGCTCCTCGTCTCCCAGCGAAAGGTTGCTCCAGCGCACGAACATATGTTCGCATACCTCTCGGATGCTCGTGCCACACCCGTGTCATCCGGGATCGGAAGCCCTTATAGAACCCCTACGTGGGCCTTTACGACGACTTAGGGACGCGGCGCACGATTGATCGACACAACCACTCGACCCACAGATGGAGGTTCGATCGCATGAATACGTCAAAGTTACTCGGAGCCACGATGGTCGCCGGCGCGCTCGCCACGGGCGGCGCGTTTGCCGGCATCTCCAGCGCCGGCGCCGCGTCTTCTGGCTCGACAGGTACCGGGGCCTCAACGACGCAATCCGCCACGCCGACGACGACATCCACGACGCCCAGTACAACGACGCCGCCCGCGGGCGCAAAGACCGGGACGACACCGCCTTCGGGAGCGCCCCCGGGGAAGCACTCGTGCCCGGGCATGGGCTCGAGCTCGAGCGGGAGTTCCGGCTCCGGTTCGGGATCTGGGTCCAGCTCGGGCGCGAGCGTTCCGGGCAGTCCCGCTGGGGCGAGTGCCCAGTAGTAAAGACAAACCGCCCAGCGGCCGATGGAGGCCCGGGCCGCATCGCGGGGAAGCACTCGCGCGATGCGGAAGGCTCTCAACCGACCGATCTTGCCAGCAGACGCTCTTCGCCCGAGAGCGTCTGGCTGGTGGCGGCGGTGATCTCGACCTCGGTGAGCTCGCCCGCCGCGGCGAGACCGGAGAAGTTGACTGCCTTGTTGTGTCTTGTGCGGCCGCGCAGGCGCTCGGGATCTGTGCGCGAGGAGCCTTCGACGAGCACCTCGACCGTACGGCCGACGAAGCGTTGGGCACGCTCGCGCGCGCGGCGCTGAACCACCTCCAGCAGGCGCTCCATGCGCTCGACCTTCACCGGGTGCGGGACGAGATCCTCGGTCAACTCGGCCGCGGTGGTGCCGCGCCGCGGAGAGAAGACGAACGTGAAGGCGCTGTCGTAGCCGACCTGCTCCGCCACTTCGAGCGTCTCGGCGAAGTCGGCCTCGCTCTCCCCCGGGAAGCCGACGATGATGTCTGTCGTGAGCGAGGCGTCGGGTACGTGCTCGCGGATCAGGGCGACGCGGTCGAGGTAGCGCTCGCGGCTGTACGTGCGCCGCATCGCCTTCAGGATCCGTGAGGAGCCGGACTGCAGCGGCAGGTGGATGTGCTCGCAGAGGCTTTCCAGCTCGGCGTGGGCACGGATCACGTCTTCCCGCATGTCCTTAGGGTGCGGGCTCGTGTAGCGGATACGGTCGATCCCCTCGATCCCGTCGACGGCCGCGAGCAGCTCGGCGAATGTCGCCTGTGGGTGGCCATTCGCTTTGAGGTCGCGCCCATAGGAGTTGACGTTCTGCCCGAGCAAGGTCACCTCGCGCACACCGTCGGCGGCCATCGCCCGAACCTCCGCGACGAGCTCCTCCGCCGGCCGCGAGACCTCGCGCCCGCGAGTAGAGGGGACGATGCAATACGAACACGCGCAGTTACAGCCAACCGAGATCTGCAGCCACCCCTGGAAGGGGCGCGTGCGCCGTGCGGGCAGGTGCCCGGTGAAGCTCTCAAACTCGAAGTAGCCCTGGGCCGTCAATGAGTCGCTCGTAAGGAACTCGGCGAGCTTGTGCACCTGTCCGGGGCCGAAGGCGACGTCGACGAACGGAAAGCGCTCGAACACCTCCTCCTTGAGCGACTGCGCCCAGCAGCCGCCCACCCCCACGATCCGCTCCGGCTGTTCGCGCTTGAGTCGTTTCGCCTCCCCCAGATGCGCCACGAAGCGACTGTCCGCCGTCTCGCGGATCGAGCACGTGTTGAACAGGATCAGGTCGGCCTCGGCGCGCTCGGGCGCCTCCGCGTAGCCGAGCGACTCGAGCATCCCCTTCATCCGCTCGGAATCGTGCTCGTTCATCTGGCAGCCGAACGTAGTGAGGTGGTAGCGTTTCTG
>Ga0302314_10008930_pt1 | contig 17779 bp, 17 predicted proteins | sample III_Palsa_N2_3_FD_200533 | JGI IMG/M metagenome (GOLD analysis project Ga0302314, IMG submission 200533) | Peat permafrost microbial communities from Stordalen Mire near Abisko, Sweden - III_Palsa_N2_3 | ecosystem: Environmental > Terrestrial > Soil > Palsa > Peat permafrost | place: Sweden...
CGATGTATCCAGCAAGCGGATATTGTCGCCGAAATTTGCACCCTGCCAATTGCTGGCGACGCAGGAAATACCACAGGCAACTTTCGGCATCGGTAGATGCATTTCGCAATATTCGAGCACGCGTCCATTTGCGTTGCATGGCGAATCCTTCGCACGGATGTGTGGCTGCGGCTAGATTGACCCCATCCCAGCCTTCCCCTGCATGCAGGGGAAGGAGCAAAGCTGGTCGTCAGGCAGAAATTGCCAGTCGTTCGGAGCGGTACAGCTGGATCGTCAGCAACACGGCGATCACTGCCGTTGCCAGGGTGCCGCTCAGACACAAACCAATCTGCCCGGGCGTGACGCCGTCCCCGCGCAACAGCTGCATGATGCCCAGGCTCTGGCCTAGCAGCGGCGCCGCATACATCCATGCTTGCGCCTTGATCGGCATGATGGCCAGCACCAGGCTGGGAATGATCGGCACCAGCATGAGCAGCGAAAGGTAGGTCTGCGCTTCGCGATAGCTCTTGGCGAACGCCGCCACCATCGACTGCAATGCGGCCAGCAGCAGGACCACGGGCAGCATCAGCAACAGGACGTAAGCGGCGAAGTGCAGGCCGAGATCCAGTTCCATCCCGACTTTCTCGGCAGGAATGAAGCGTCCCACCACGGCAAACGCCAGCAGCGTGATCAACAGGCTGACGGTGGAAAATGCGCAGATGGCCGCCAGCTTGCCGCTGAGGATTTTCCAGCGCGGTACCGGATTGGCAAACAGCGGCTCCAGCGATTGGCGCTCGCGTTCGCCGGCGGTGAGATCGATCGCCAGATACATGCCGCCCATGAAGATGGTGATCACGAAGAAGTACGGCAGCATCGCGAACATCAGCACGGCGCGCGACTGTGGCGTCGCCTGATCGCGCCTGGCAACCAGCAGCGGCGACGCCGTCGTGGGCGACAGTCCGCGCGCGACCAGGCGCAAGGCGCCCTGCTGGCGCGCGTAGCCCTCGACCAACTGGCTTACCCGCCCCACTGCCGTGTTGGCATCGCGTTGCGAGGAGTCGTAGATCAACTCCACCTGTACCGGTTCGCCTTTACGCCATGCGCTGCCGTAGTCCGATGCGATGCGCAGCACCACGTCAGCGTCCTGTTTGCGCACGGCCCGTTCCGGATCGGCGATCGGCGCACCCGGCACGATGCCGCCGGCTTTCAGCGCATCGATCAGATTGGGCGCGTATTCGGCACCGATCACCGGCACTGGCAACGGCCTCTCGGCTTTATCCAGTTCGCGATTCAGCGTGATGTTGAGCAACATCACGAATAGCAGCGGTCCCAGCAGAGGGCCGGTAAGGAAGGCGCTGATCAGCGTACGGCGATCGCGCAGGTTCTCCGTCACTTCCTTCAGGAACACCGTGAGAAATGCGCGGCTGCGCCGAACTTTTGTCGGGACAGTATTCATGCGACCAGCCCCTCTTCGCTGCCGATGATCTTCACGAAGGCATCCTCCAGATTGTTTTCGCCGGTCTGTGCCCTGAGGGCGTCCGGCGATTCGTCGGCCACGACGCGGCCGTGTGCGATCACCACGATGCGGTCACACAGTGCGGCGACCTCCTGCATGATGTGGCTGGAAAACAACACGCAACGCCCCTCGCCTTTCAGCCGACCCATGAACTGACGCAGCGCTCGAGTGGCCATCACGTCGAGTCCGTTGGTGGGCTCGTCGAGAATCACGTTGCGCGGGTCATGCACGAGTGCGCGGGCGATGGCGGTTTTCACGCGCTGGCCCTGTGAAAACCCTTCGGTGCGGCGATCCGCGATGTCGTCCATCTCCAGCGCCTTGATCAGCGCGTCGCGACGATCGGCCAGCAACGCTTCGGGCAGACCATGCAGACGCGCGAAGTAGTCGATGTTTTCACGCGCGGTGAGTCGCTTGTACAGGCCGCGTGCATCGGGCAGCACGCCGAGCCGCCGGCGTACACCGAGCGGGTCGATCGCCGCGTCGATACCGTCGACCAGAACCTGGCCACGATCGGGCGTCATCAGCGTGTACAACATGCGCAGCGTGGTGGTCTTGCCGGCGCCGTTGGGGCCGAGCAAGCCGGTGATCTCGCCATCGCGGGCCATGAAGCTGACGCCATCGACGGCTTTCACATTGCCGAATGCCTTATGCAGATCCCTCACCTCGATCATGGCGTGGCTCCGTTGAAGTCAATGAATATCGGGGTGGGTTGGAGCTGGTCCAGACACTTCGCGTCAAGCGTCTTCGGATCGAGCTTCTCGACGAAATGCTTGACCAACTGCGGCGTGCAGCCGGTTGCCATGACACTGTGGCCCTGCCCCTTGAGCACCAGTACGCGGGAGTTGGGCAAACCTCTGGCGACTTCCTCGGCGTAGCGCGGCGGCGTCACCGGATCGTACTGACCGGCGAGCAACAGTACCGGCGTCGTGGTGTTCAACGGCTGGTGGAAATCGGGCGGGCGCGAGCCCTTCGGCCATACCGCACAGACCGACTTGAGCGCATCGATCATATGCGTGCCAAGGATAGTGTCTGCATCCTGGGGACGTGGCGCGAGCAGGTCGGCGTCTTCGCTGCAAATCACTGAATACTGCATGCCACTGCCCATCAGATCGGCCAGATCGCCGGACAGGATCTTCGCCTGGCCCAGCAGCGGGCCCACATCGCCGTGCGCTGCCGCGTCGATCGACAGTGGCAGCAATGCAGCGGTCGCCGGCGTGTAGGCAAAGATGCGTACCACGCTGGCCAGCGAGTCTTCGTTCAATATCCGCTTCACGGTGCGGTAGCTCTCCGGATCACGAAAGCTCACCTGGTGTGGATTCGCGCGCAGCGCGTCGCGTAGCTGGTACAGCGTCTGATCCGGGTCGCCGAAATGCTGCTTGCACGCCGGCTCGGCGGTGCAGCGGGCGAACTGCGCCTTCAACGCGTCGTCCAGATTGCGCGCAAAGTCTTCGCCCAGCGCCTGCGAGTTCGGCACCACGCTGTCCAGCACCATGCTGCGTACCGCGTCGGGATAGCGCATCAGATATTGCTGCGCCATCCGCGTTCCGTACGACACTCCGACCAGATCGAACTGCGGCGAACCGAGCGCCTTGCGCACGTCTTCCAGATCCTGCGCCGCGATGGTGGTGGTGTAGTAACGCGGATCGGCTCGGTCGCGCAATTGCTTCAGGCAATCAGCGGCCGCGGCGCGCAGCTTGTCGGCATCGAGGCCATCCGGATCGTCCGGCATGACCGCATCGTCGCTGTCCTTGCAGGTGAGCGCATTGGAGCCACCCGTGCCGCGCTGATCGAGCAGCAGCACATCACGATGCGCACGCAATGGCTCCAGCATCGAAGCGATCGCGCCGGCCGAATCTGTCGCTGCCTGGCCAGGGCCGCCAGCGAGAAACACCAGCATGTCCTTGCTTGCCACCTGCGCACTGGAGCGCAACACCGCCAGTTTCAAAGTGATCGCGCGGCTGCGCGGATCTGCGCGGTTTTCCGGCACCGGGAATGCCGTGCACCACGCCGCCGTGCTGAGCCCACTGTTCGGCTGGCTCAACTCACATGCGGTCAGCGTCACGCTGCCGAGCTGCCATGTCCGGGGTTTCGCCGGTGGCAGTGGCTTGCTCGAAGCGGCAGGAGTGATAGCCGCCGCGACTTGCTCCTTCGGTTGAAACTGGTGCCAGGCCAGAAAGCCCAGCCCCACGACTACTGCGCCGATACGAATGGCCGTACGTCCGTTCAATGCCATGCCTCTTACTCCTCACCCGGTACAAATATCGATTCGATGGGACGGCCAAACAAGCGCGCAATCTTGAATGCCAGCGGCAGGCTGGGGTCGTACTTGCCGGTCTCGATCGCATTGATGGTCTGCCGCGATACCTCCAGCCGCTCCGCCAGATCGGCCTGCGACCAGCTCTGTTCGCCGCGCAGTTCGCGTACGTGATTATTCATGGCTGTTCTACAGCGCGCCGTGGCCGACGCGCCGGCGCCAACGCGCCATGGCGAGGAAAAGGCCCCATGCGACACACACGCCACACACGCCGCACAGCAGGTCCAGCTGATAGCCGGTCAGTTGATCACGCCCGAGCCACGCAACCGCGCCAAGCACCGCCCCCAAAAGCCAGAGGCGCCAATGCCAGCCAACGCCGTTGTTGCACATGGCGCCTGCGTCGCCACCGTAACGACGGCTGGCCCAGCCGCGCCCTGCGGCATACATCAACACCAGGGTTGGCCATATCCAGATAAGGATCGAGCCATCGAGCGTGATGAGGTGGGCTGCAGCAAGGAAACCGCCGGCCAGGCTTGCCGTACTGATCACCGTGGCCGCGATCGCCAGACCGATCAGATGAATGCGCTGCTCGAGTTCATCGCTACCCAGCACGAGCCGCACCATCGCGCGCACCACGAAAAGCACCGGCACCACCGGCAGTAGTGCCAGGACGATCTTCAACGCCTCGCTGTGCACTCGCGGCAGCAGCGGCCACAGCAGAAGCATGACCGCCACGTAGGCCGCCATCGGGGGCCAGAATTCGCGCGAGTAGCGCCGGTGCAGCGGACGGGGCTTGTTCAAGGGAGTGCTCCAACCTGAGTGTCAAGTTACCTTGACACTCAGGTTACGAGCATCGCCCGTCTATGTCAAGCAAGCTTTACATTCGTGTCGCCATGCTCAACGCGGAAAAGTTTATGTAGGGGAACCGCAGCATCTATGTTAGGACGGTGACGTGGTACGGACTATGTGACGACGGAATTTGTCACGGGCGGCTTCGAAGGGCGCTATCGATTCCTGAACGCACAAGTCCGTATTCCCTCGCAAGCCGGGTAGGGGGCTGATCTAGTCATTCATGTGGGACTTGGCACGTCACTTGCCCACATATCTGTGAACTCTACAAAAAGCCTCGGACCTACCTGGAGACAAACGATCATGTTCCTGAAAAAAACCCTGCTAGCCACCGCCCTGCTGGCGTTCGGCGGTTACGCCCTGACTGCCTCAGCCGCCACGCAAGTTACCAACTTCAACGTCACCGCGACCGTCATCAACAACTGCATCATCAGCAGCACCAACATTGCGTTTGGCAACTATGATCCGACCGCCACAACCGCCGTCACGGCGCAGGGCGCGGTCAGCGCGAAATGCACCTTGGGTGACGTCGTCTCGGTAGGCCTGAACCAGGGCCTGACCCCGGGCACCGGCTCAACGGCCGCGGTGCCAGTCCGTCAGATGATCAATGGCGCAAACAATCTGCCGTACCACATCTTTACGGCCAGCGGCGGCACAACGGAATGGGGCGTGGGTACCGTGGGCACCAACGAACCCGTCGCGCAGACATCCACCAGCGTGCTCGTTCCGCTCACTTTCATCACCTATGGTTCGCTGCCTGCTGGCACCAATGTGCCGGCGGGTAGCTATAGCGACACTGTCATCGCCACCGTGACCTACTGAAGCATTGCAAACTCCAGGGGCGGATTGGCTTTACTGCCATTGATTCAAGCAATCCGCCTTTGGGAGCGTCCGTGATGACACGCCACTACACCCCCTCCATGGCGCAAGCGCTGATCGGTTTTTTGTTGGCCATCGCGTTGCCGATGGCGAATGCCGCCACTTTTTCAGTGAGTCCGATCCGGGTTGAGCTGGATGCCCGCCATCGTTCCGACATTCTCACGTTCAACAATAGTGGCGACGAGCCCCTGCGCGTACAGATTCGTTCCATGCACTGGGGCGTCGCGGCTGATGGCAAATGGCAACTGACTCCCACTGACGATTTGATCGTCACGCCTGAATTGCTCGAAATTGCTCCAGGACATACCGCGCAATTGCGCGTCGGCAGCCTGCTCGATGCCGGTGCCAGCGAGGCAAGCTATCGTCTGCTGATCGACGAACTACCGAATCTTTCCGGAAACAAATCGGCACCCCGCCCCGAAATTCGAGTATTGACGCAGGTAAGCCTGCCGATCTTTGTCGAGCCCGCGCAGGCCACACGTTCGCCGCAGTTGAATTCGGCAGACATCGAACATGGCGTGCTGGTGGTTGGTGTAGGTAATCGAGGTACCCAGCGGTTGGATGCGCAGAGCGTCAAAGTCGTCCTTACCGATCGTACGGGTCACGTGCTCGCTCAACATGACTCGGTCGCCAACTACGTGCTGCCTGGCAGCATCTGGTTTCTGCGCATGAAATTGCCTCCTGATATTTGTCCTCGCACAGCCTCGGTGTCGGTGTCCTGGCCGAATATGGCAAACACCTCGCTTACCCACAGCATTACCACAGGCGCCGAGGCATGCGAGGGCACAAGCTCCCCCTGATCTGCCTCGCGTTGCTCGCCTCCAGTTCGCTCATGGCCCAGCCGGACAAGATGCTGCTGGAGCTATGCGTCAACGGCAGCTGCTACGGCACTGCGTTCGTGCTGGTTCGCGACCAGCACATCCTGGTGGACGAAGATGCCCTCAAGCGTGCGCAGTTGCCCTTGCAAGGCGTGCCGGAACAGACGATCGGTACCAGGCGATTCGTCGACGTGAGCGTCTACGCACGCGGCAGCAAAGTCCAACTGGACGTCGACGGGGGCAAACTGTCGCTGACCCTGCCTGCGGCAGCGTTCGGCAATCAGAGCATCGATCTGAATCCGCAGCCGCAGAGGCTCGCAGCCACTGCCGTACCCAGCGCCTTCGTCAATTACGCGCTGAATGTCGGCACCAGCAGCAGTGATTCCTCCGTCTATCTCGACGGTGGCTTGGCCTATGGACATGGACTGCTGCGTGACAACCCTTCGTGGAATCAGTACGAGGGATTTTCACGGGGCCTTACGCGTTTCGAGTTTGACGACACCGACCATATGCAACGCTGGACCATTGGCGATCAATACGCCTATTCCAGCGACGGACTCGGCGGCACGGCGCTGCTGGGCGGCGTTGGCCTGGTGCGCGCCTTTGATCTCGATCCCTATCTGATTACCTTTCCACAGCCGACCATCAGCGGCGTTCTGCAGGCGCCTGGCACGGTCGACATCTATGAGAACGGCGTTCTGGTAGGGCAACGCCAGGTAGCCGCCGGACCGTTCAATCTGGCCAGCCTGGGCCTGGGAGCAGGCGCCAATAATGTGCGCGTCGTGGTGCGCGATCCGTTCGGTGGCAGCACCGTCTTGCAGCAGAACTTCTATGGCGCGAGCCAGATGCTGGCGCAGGGCCTGAGCGACTATGCGTATCAGGTCGGTATCGAGCGGACGTCCACGCTCGCGAACGGCTACGAAGCCGGTCGAGGCGTACTGCTGGCGCGCGAAAACTATGGCTTCACCAATGACATCACCGCTGGCTATCGGGTGGAGGCCGAGAATGGCCTGGTCAATGGCGGGTCATCGGTCAGTCTGCGCCTGCCGTTGGGTGTCCTCAGCACGGGAATTGCTGCCAGCGATGCCGATGGAACCAGCGGTCATGGCAGTTCACTGAGCTATCAGTTCAACGACCGCTATTTCAGTTTCGGCTCGGGAATACAGATTTACTCAAGCGCCTACCAGCGCATCGGCGACGAATTGCTGCCGGCCGCTTTTCGGACGCGCCGCCTGAGCTATGCCAATGTCAGTTGGACCCCCCTGTCACGGTTGAGCCTGCAACTCGGCGGCGGAAGCACGCTCTACGACGATGGCACGCAGCAACGCAATATCGGTCTGGACAGCGCGCTGAATCTGACGGGCGGCATATCACTGACACTGGCTTTCAACCGGCAACTCAATCATCCCGGTGTCAGCGACAATCAACTGACGTTCAACCTGGTGATCCCGTTCGGCAACAGCAGCATCGGCTTCAATACCACGCACGATGCCCGCAATGGCAATAGCTACGGTCTTTCCGCGCAGCGTTCGGTACCCTCCGATAGTGGCTGGGGTTATTCCGTCAACGCGCAGAATGGCCTCGACGGTACCTCCGGACTTGGTCAGTTGGATTACCAGGGTCAGTACGGACTGGTGCAGCTGACTGATCAGCGCTTCGGCGGCCAGAGCAACGCCAGCGTGCTTGTTTCCGGCAGCCTGGTTGCGCTGGACGATCATGTCTACGCCGGCCGCGTGCTACAGAACGGATACGCCTTGATCGAGACGCCCGGCACTGCGAATGTCGATATCACCCGCGAAAATCAATCCATCGGCCACACCGATGCCAACGGCAATCTACTCGTCACCAACTTGCTGCCCTACCAGGCCAACAGGGTCGGCATCGATCAGAACAGCGTGCCATTGCAGGATCAGATCGATAGCACCGAACAAGTCATCAGCGTGCCACGTCTGGGCGGAACCGTCGTACGCTTTGGCGTGCACGCCGTGCATGCCGCGCGCGGCGTACTGACGCTTGACGGGAAGGTCGTGCAATACGGCACCGCCACGCTCGCCGCAAAGGAGACTAGTCTGAAGACCCTGATCGGTCTGGATGGCAGCTTCTATTTCTCGGATCTGCCCGCCGGCAACTACATGCTTCAGGCTGCTACGGCGAATGGCGATTTGACCTGCCGCTTCACCATGCCATCCAACACAAAACTTTTGACCCGTCTGGGTGAGATCGCCTGTCACCGCAGCGCTGGAGTTACGCCATGAACCCAAGTGCACCCCGACTGCTGCTGTGTATCCTGCTACTGGTTGCCAGCGGCTTCAGTGCACCGCTGTGGGCGGACCCGACCACTTGCACGATCAACGATACCGGCGTCGCGTTCGGCAACTATGACCCAACCAGCGGAACGGCCAATGCGTCCACCGGCAGTATCGGTGTTACCTGTACGCCTGGCTGTGCGTTGCCGATCATCATCATCTGCCTTGGATACAACGGGTTGAGTTCCACCATCACGCTGTCGGCCAGCAGTAGCAGTGGTCTTTTCTCTCCCCGACAGATGATTGCCAGCGGCGGCCGGTCACTGTCTTACAACCTCTATGTGGATCCAGGTCACACCACGATTTTTGGCAACGGCGGCTCCGGCACCAGTGATGTCACGTATTGTTTCACCGGTGCCAATGTTGCCAGTTGCAGCGGGGCTACCTATACGGGCAGTCCGGCCGGCCCTGGCAGCGAATCGCAGGCCATTCCGGTCTATGGTTTATTGCCAGCTCGCCAGAATGTGAGCGCCGGTGCTTACGCGGACACGCTCACGGCAACCATAACTTTCTGAGCATCGGCGCCTCGAGGCCAACGCGTCGGCGCGTACAAGTGACGCAATGGATCGCAAGTGCCTGGCGCACGCCAGCACGATCAAAACAGCGTGGTAGTCGCGAGAAGCGAACGAGGCCTAAAAATCGACCCGCACGGTCACCGTGTCGGTGTAAAAACCATCTTTGGCATTGTCGGGCACGGAGCGGATAAAGCCGTAGACGTGAACCTCGCCGAGGCTGCCTCCGTTGGTGGATACCGGATAGGCGTTGTCGTCCCAGAACCCCTGGTCGATGCTGCTGCCTCGCAACAGGTCATAGGGAACCAGCGAGCCGCCCGGACCTTGAAGATTGCGTTGCTTGCCGGTGGAATGCAGACCGTAGTCGAACGAGACCTCCGGGGTAATACTGCCGCTGCACTGCAAGGGCAGGTTGCCCTTGATCGGCTGTGAGAGCCCTCGGTCATCCAGCGCCGCCAGGGCATCAACCAACCGATGCTGACCGAAGTCCAGCGAGCCGCGGCCCAACTTGAGCAAGCGACTGCCACCTATGTCGCAAAAGCTGGATACCGTCGCCAAAACAGAAAGTTTGCTGCGAGCCTCTCCGGCATGCGCGTTGGGGAGCAATACCGCCGGCCAGCTCAAGGCGCCGGCAAGCAAAGCCAAGGCAAGCATGGATCGGTTCATGACGGGATTCCGGTGTGCGGCACAGTGAACTGCATTATTCGGAGATCGGCCGCCTGCATGACGTTCATGACGAACGCCATGCAAGCGGTACCGATTTCAAGCGGTTATTGCCAACCCGATCAATAAGAGACCGTGACCGTCACGGTATCGGTGTAGGTACCCGGTGCCGGCAAGGTGACGCCGACCGGAATCTGACCGAAGAACGGGATGGTCTGGGCGGTGCCGTTACCAACGAAAGCCAGAGCCGCTCCGGCCGTGGTCGGGAACGGTACGGTGCGACCCGACGTCGTGTACAGGTTGTACGGCAGCAGCGCCGTACCATTCTTCATGTTGTTCTGCGTACCGCCGGAAACGTTCGCGCCGTTGTTGGCGAACACCGTGTAGTTCGTGGTGTTGGAGCAGACGACCGAAAGGCCAACGTTGCCGGCTGTGGTGGTATCGGCATTGTTTGCGGCGAGAGTCGAGGTGACGTTGCCGAAGTTCAGCAAGCCGTTGCCGCCGCCGGTAGCCGCACCCGTGTTGAGATTGCAGCCAGCCACAACAGTGGCCTGAACGGTCAGGTTGCCGGTGATCGAGCCGGCGAAAGCCGGGGCGGTGAGCAGGGCGGCCAGCAGGCCCAGGGCGATAGTGTTCTTACGCATGGTGATGTCCTCTTGATGATGGATGAAACGTGGATTTTTGCTGAAGTAACTGCAATGACCTGCAGCAGGCCGGGGCACTAGTCGCGTTGTCCGAGGGCCCCCCACCCGGACAACTGCGGCCGCCGGCAGGCGGTCCGGTAGATGGTTGCCGCTGACGCGGCAGATTGAGAGTTGAGCAAGTAAGCATGGCGGCGGTCCTTAATAGTTCACCGTGACAACGACGGTGTCGGTATAAGTACCGGTGGTCGCCGGCACGGCGGTACCCGCCGGAATCAGCGCGTACACCGTCAGTGTCTGGTTGCTGCCGCTACCGATGCCGTTGACACCGCCCGAACCACCGACAGTGCCGACGCCCGTGGCGCTCCATGCAATCGTGTGAGCGCTGTCCTGATACAGCTGGTAAGGGAGAAACGCGGCGCCGGACTTCATTCGGCGAGTCGTGGTGAAGTTGCTGCCGTTGCCCAGATACACCGAGTACGGCGCACCCTGGTTGCACTGCACGGCCACCGCGCCCGTGGCAGGTGTACCGCCCGTCGGTACCGTGGTGGCGGCTGCAATGTTGCCGAAGTTGACCGTGGTGGTTGAAACCTGCGTGCATACCGAGGGAACAACAAAGTTGGCCGTGTAGGTCACCGGACCGATGGCATCCCAGTTCGAGGTGGACGGAGCGAAGTTCGCTTCGCAGGCGCCACCGTTGCCCTGTTCGTCGAACATGAACTGGATGGCGTTGTCCGAGTAGGTGCCGACCGGCAGACCCGTAGCCTGCCCGGCGGGCACGGTGACGGTGAGCGTCGCTGCCAGCGATTTTGTCGTACCGCCCACCGGGTTCGTGAGCACGTTGCTGTTGCTGCCGCTCGCACTGCCATACACATGCGAGCTGGTCATGCTCGTGATGCTGTTGGCCGTATCGTTGAGGCCCACCGTATACGACATCGTGTTGCTGCCGTTGGCAGCCGTGCCGTCGAATATCGACTCGTAGCAGATGTTGGCGCTGTTGTCCTTGACGCCAGCGTTGGTGCACGACCACGTGTTGCCGAACGGCAGCGCGGCAGCGTTGTTGATGTTGGCGGCGGTGTAGGTAAAGGTCTGGCTGGTACTGCCAGCCATCGCGCAGGTCGCCATCGCTGGTGGCGACACCAGCGCCAGCGGCGCGCCGACCAGACTTGCCATCAGCAGACTGCTCATGATGCCGCCGCACGTCAGCAGGCTTATCAGTGCCTGGCGGCACCGGTGCAACAGCGGAAATATAGATAGGGTCATGATCAGAACTCCACGTCCAGGCGCTGCGCGTCGATGCGCATCAGCTCGCGATCCCGGCCCTGCGGACGTGGCGCAAGCACCCGGGTCAGGCCGAACGTCGCGTCGGCATCGTTGAGGATTTGCGTGCGATAAGGCACGCCGCGCGTGCAGCGGATCAAGACCAGCTGCGCGATGCCGCCGAAGTCGAAGCTGCAGGTCGGCACCACCTCCAGTTGCACGTACAGGCGCCCGAATGCATGCGGCGTCCCTGGCACACCGCGCGCGGTGGGACCCAGCGCATACTGGTCAGCCGTATTTTCCGGAATCAGGTTCTGCCCTTGCGCAGGCAGCACTTGCGCCAGCAGGGACAGGGCCAGGCATGCGGCCATCAGAGGATGTGTGTTCACTGACATGTCAGCGGTCCTATCTGCTGCTGCGGTTTCCCATTGACGTCGTAATCGAACGTCGCCGCACAGGTACCGGCCGCACCGAGATCGATACTGATACGGTTGTGCGCCTTCAGTTCCTGGAAATAGACCTGGCCGTCGTAGCCGACCGGCGCGCTGTCGCCACCTTCCAGCTGGACAACGTAACCCGGGGCGACCGGCTTGCCGTCCTTGCCGAGCAGGGTCAGCACGGCGTCGTGAATGCGCTTGGCGCCGAAGTCGATCATGGTGCCCTGGCGATAGCCTGCGACAGCGACACGTTCCGTGACCGCCGGCTGCCAGCCGTCCGCCAGTGTGGATGGGTCGAGATACACATGCTGCTCGTAATAAGGCGTTACATCGGGCAGGAACAACCGGCCACTGCTGTTCGCCTGGCCGATAAGCACGCCGCCCTGCATCACTTCGGCGCCGGGGCCGGCGTTGGTCACGATGGCGTAGGCGTTGCCGATCTGGGGAGCGGCAAAGATGCCACCGCCCGCGGCCACCAGTGAGCCCTCCATCGACAGGTCGCTGCGGGTGCTGCTGCCGTATTGATAAACGTCGCCACGCAGCTGCGCATAGTTGGTGCGCCAGCTGAGGTAGGCATCTCCCTGATTCGGTCCATCGGCGTTGTACGTGGTCGCAACGCCCCAGCCGACATCGCCCTGCCGCTGTCCTGCCAGACCGTTGACCTGCTCGGTGTAGCCCATGTGGCCATCGGTGCTGGTGATCGTGGACTGGGTGGTGATGTTGTGGTCAAGGTTGACGCTTAGCGACAGGTAGACGCCGCGATCGGCATGGTTGTCCAGATCGGTGTATGCATTGGCGAACACGCTGACCCGGCGGGTCAGCGAACGCGAAAGCGACATGTTGACGGTGCGCAGCGTGCCGCCTGAATAATTGATGCGGTTGTAGCTGAGATTGACCGAGGTCGGATCGAACCAGGGCGTGAAGCTGATGCCGGCACGATCGATCGCGGTGGCCTCGGCGGTTTCGACCGGATTGGTGACGTCGCCCGCGTCGAACAACGGATGGGTGCGCTCGTAGCGATAGCTGGACACGCGCGCCAGATCGAAATAGTCGCCGAAGGTGCGTTGGGTACCGGCGTACAGGCGCACATCATCGATCTGGCCTTCCACATTGAGCGAGGCCTGCGTGCCGGTCCAGTCCTTGTAGTGACTGCTGGCCAGCGACGCGCTGACCGTGCCGTACCCGCCCAGACCCTGCACGACACCGCCGCCCAGGTTGGCCAGACCGTCGGCCGACGATTCCGCATGCCCCTCGACGCTCGTCTGGCTGGTCAGGCCATAGCGCATCGAGCCGGAGGCGAACAATGTGTCGTCGTAATCAGACGACTGCAGCGCATAGTTCAAACGTGGCACACCGACGTCCAGCGAATACTCGAACACGCCCTGCTGCAATTGCGACGCGTTGTAGTAGTACGCCTGCGTCGTGGTGATCTGGCGACCGGTCGCGTCCGTGGCGACAAGCGTGACGTCGCCGCCCGACACATAGGGCAACGATTTCAGCTGATACGGACCGGACGGCACCTGACCGGCAAAGACCTCTTGCTGGTTCACGTACAGATCCAGCGTGGACGGCAGCGCTGCCGATCCGGAAAACTGCGGCAAGGCCGCGGTCACGATGTCGGGCCGCTGCTCGAAAGCACTGGCGAACTGAAAACCGGCCAGCCGCACGCTGTTGGTCCACGACAGCGCGTTGCTGACGAAGTCGCCGAAAGTGTACGAGCGGACACGCTCTGGATCGATGTAGCGCCAGCTGCTGTCCAGACGCACCGTCTTGCTGTAGCCGGAGGTCGCGTCCTGGTTGTAGATGGCCGTGGTCGAAAAGATACCCGCACTGCTGCTTACCAGGCCTTCGAAGTTGCCGGAAACGTAATTCCTGTTCGCCTGATACGTGTCATAGAGCCCGTAATTGAGTATCGCCGAGGTGATCGGCCGCATCGCGCTTAGGTTGGTTTTCTGCGGCTCGCCGCCCAACTGCACGTCGTAGCTTTCCATCATGGTGTCGGGCGCCTGCAGCGTCAGCGTCTGGTTGGCTTCGTCATAGCGAACCACCACGCCGCGCAGATCGCGCAGGTGCACTTTCGCGTCCGGAGCCAGAGCCGGATCGATCTTCAGACGCAAACGACGCAGGTCCTTCGCCGTGGCGCTGAAGCTGCCATCTTGTGCGCGTTCGACGTTGAGCAGTTCATGGGTGTCGGTATTGTTCAGCACCACCTCCAGCACCATGGACTGTTCGCCATCGGGATTGCTGGTTGCAGATGTGGGCAGATCCGGCGGGGTCGACTGCAGAAGCGCAGCATGTCCCATCGCCGAAAAAGCCACCACGCTGAAATTGAAGGTAACGACAGCCCTTAGAAGGCGCCCTGCACGTCGGCTATTGACTCTCGACATGCAGATTTTCCTCGACAGGAACGTTCTCGTCCTGTGCAGTGAGCTTCACCACCGACCCGGGAGCCAGCGGCTTGACCTTGGGATCCAGTTTCAGATCAAAACGCTTGTGCGAATTCGCCAGCACGTAACCGTTCAGTCCAACGCCGAAGACCAGCGGCGCAGCGCCATCGGGATGTACGGTCAGTCCGGTAATCTTGGCGTGGCGTCCTCCGCTGTTGGTGGCATCGGCATGCAAGCCGCTGGCGTCCTGCCACACTTTCCAGTTGAGCTTGGCAAAAGCCTTGGGGTCGACGACGAATACCGGCAGGGAGGTGCGCAACACCATGGAGACACCCTGTCCCAACGTGCGCGGATCAACCGGCTTGGGCAGCTCGTCGATGAATAGGCGATAGCTCAATTCGTTCTGCACAGGGGCATTCGATTCACGGGCGATACGCACCGTGTATGACGCACCCGGAGGAATGGTTGTAGCCGGCGGGCTGACCAGCATGTCGGTGGCCGGATCCAGCACCTCATCACCGTTCGCCTGGCTCCACTTGAAGATGCGCAATTGCAGACTGACCGGATCCGCGCCGGTGTTCACCAGCGTCATCGAAGCGGCACGTTCACCAGCAGGCATGTCGACACCGATCGGCGAGATCCGCAGCGAAGCGGCCTCGGCCGGCTGGGCCAAAGCACCGAACAATCCAAAAGCAAGCGCCAGCGGCGGCAAGGATTTCATGATGAACAATCCGTCTCGGTCAGTAGGACAAGGTCAGCCACACGACATCCGTGTAGCGCCCCGCAGCAGGGTCCCCGATGAAGGGAATCCGGCCATAAATGGGAATGGCGGTGATCACGCCGGCTGCAGGTATCAGAAGTTGCAGCGGCGCGGTGGGATCGAGCGGTATGTGCCGTGCAGGATCGGCATACAGGTTGTAGGCGATGCGTTCGTTGTGCGGCCCCAGCAGGTAGCGCTGCGAGCCCTGGGCGTGCATGCCGTAACTCACCGTCATAACCGGCGCGTTTGCACCCGTGTACGAACTGGAACAGGCGATGCGAACGATCGCGCGATCTTTTGTCGAGATAGCGATCGCTTCCAACGGCTGGTTGCCACCGGTGCGCCCGAAATCCAGCAGCGCAGCGTCCATGTCGCCCGTGATGAAGTCACAACTCGGCGCCAGCTGCAGCCGCACCTCCAGAGCTCCGCTCACGCTTCCCGCCACTGCACGCTGGAAGAAAGGCGCGCAGAGAACACTCGCAACGACGCACACGGCAGCGACACGCCGGCGGGCTGCTTTCACGTTCATGCTGGAGATGGCGGAATGGGTCATGGCGGCGTGGCTGTGTAAGCGGGAAACCCCTGAATTTCTTGATTGCATGGCGCTAAGCAGCTTCCATGCCAAGCCACGGATGGTTGTAAACACCAGATTGAGTACCCCCTTACAACAAGACGCCACGCGTCGCGTGCAAGACCGAGAGTGACAAATTCAGCAGGAATATTTGCGCACTACGTCACATAGTGACAGCAAACCCCGTATTTTCTACAGGTGACTGTGAACTCGACACGTGTTAGCGAAACTCGAAGTTCGCTCTCAGGGCCGGAGAAAGTTCTTGCGGATTTGCCCGCATTCCGGCGCAGAACGGGGTTCGTCCATGATCCGGACTTCGCCGGCTGGTCCATAGGCAGTCGGGCACGGAGTCGGCGCCCAGGTATGCCATTGCGGTCCGGCATTGATTCACGATCCGGCTGTCCCCGGCCAGCCACGCAAAGGCTTTGAATCAGTCACACAAGCTGAGTTCGCCAGCGTTGTGGCGCGTGACGACTTCGACATCGGCAGCAACTTCAGCGGGAGCTGATGTATTTCTCGCGCCGGATCTGATGCACCGGCAGCCCGAATTCCTTCAGCGCCGCGAAGGCGGCATCGACCATGTTCGGATTGCCGCACAGATACGCGATATCACGATCGACATGAGGCTCAAGTTCGGTCAGCACGCTTTGCACGTGGCCATCGCGGTCGTTCGGACGCGGCAGCGCGCGGGGCTGCCGGCTAAGACACCCGTGAAACGCGAAGCGGGGATGCTGTTGCGCAAATGCCTCGAATTCCTCGCCGTACAGCAGCTCGCCTTCATTGCGGGCGCCGTACAGCAACACGACTTCGCGATCGCCAGCGGCAAGCAATTTCCCGATCTGCGGCAACATCGCGCGGTACGGGGTGACCCCGGTGCCGGTAGCGATCAACAGGTAGCGCGGGTGACGGTCAGCCTCCTGCAGGCAGAAACGACCGTACGGGCCGCTCGCATCGATGGTGCCACCCAACGGCAGCTCGCCAAGCAGCTTCGTGGCGGCGCCGCCTTGCACATAGCTCACGGCGATTTCGATACGCGCGACCGGGGAAAAACCGTCGCCCACCGTTGCCACCGAATAGCTGCGCTTGGTCGCCGTGCCATCGTCGTAGTGGAAGTGCACCTGCAGGAACTGCCCAGGCTGGAACGCCAGCGGCTGGCCATCCACGCGCTCGAAAGCAAGGTGGCGCACCGTGGGGGCAATCATGCTGCTGTCGACGAGGCGCAGCTGGAAGTGGTCGGCCATGTAAGAGATCCGGAAACTGATGAGCGCACCCTGGAACCGGGTGACGGTAGCAAGCCCGCTATAATAGGTCGCTGCGAGCCACCGACCAAGCTGCAACATGCCAACCAGCCGGCTTTGCCGGTCCATGGCACCCCATACAGCTGGTTTCCCCTCGGCTTTCCATTACCCGGCGTCATCCATGACCTCAACACCCGCACTCGTCGTCGACAACCTGAGCAAAACCTACGGTAACGGCGTCGAGGCCCTGAAGGGCATCAGCCTGACTGTGCAACCGGGCGATTTCTTTGCCCTGCTTGGCCCCAACGGCGCCGGCAAATCCACCCTGATCGGCATTCTGTCTTCACTGGTGAACTCCAGCGGCGGCGACGCGCAGATCTTCGGTGTATCAGTGAACAAACAGCGCAACGAGGCGATGAAGCTGATCGGCCTGGTGCCGCAGGAACTCAACTTCAACCAGTTCGAAAAGCTGTTCGACATCTGCGTGAACCAGGCCGGCTTCTACGGCATCCCGCGCAAGATTGCCGCCGAGCGCGCAGAGAAATACCTGAAGGAACTGCGTCTGTGGGACAAGGCGCAACATCAGGCACGCATGCTGTCCGGCGGCATGAAGCGCCGGCTGATGATCGCCCGCGCGATGATGAACGAGCCGAAGCTGCTGATCCTCGACGAGCCCACCGCCGGCGTCGACATCGAGATCCGTCGTTCG
>Ga0302314_10008932_pt1 | contig 17777 bp, 18 predicted proteins | sample III_Palsa_N2_3_FD_200533 | JGI IMG/M metagenome (GOLD analysis project Ga0302314, IMG submission 200533) | Peat permafrost microbial communities from Stordalen Mire near Abisko, Sweden - III_Palsa_N2_3 | ecosystem: Environmental > Terrestrial > Soil > Palsa > Peat permafrost | place: Sweden...
CAACCAGAAGACGCCGGCTGACGGGACCACCTCGCCGCCGCTGTGGACCCGCTCGTTCTCAAACGGCTTCGGCAACCAGCAGAACTCCTACCTGCAGGTGCTGATCTCACACCATTGGGGGCAGCTGGTGGTCGTCCACTTCAAGGCGCCGACATTCCCCAACACCAGTGTGGGCGTTCCCGTGTTCCGCCACTTTGATGTGCGGTATTGGTCGATCTGCACCTACGACTCATCGGGAACCGCCGTGTATGGCTGCGTCCCTGACTACCAGGCGCCCGAGCGCCACGGCTGGGTCACCTACGTCGTCTCCGACGTCGCACATCGCCCGGCGAATGCAACGGCGGCCGACGGCGTCGCCTGGCTGCCGTGGGGCCCGAGCAACGAGATGCAGATCATGGAACGCAACATGCTGCCCGCGGCCAGCTTCGCCGGCGCCTCACAACGAATCGCCGTTCCGGCTGACAACGCCCGTGCGGCGAAGATCATGGGCAACAACTACCCCACCTCGGCCTACTGCTCAGAGCAGACCTTCGCCCGCGGTGGCTGGCAAGCCTGCCTGCCGGCGTTGGCCCGCCGCCTCGCCAAGCGCCCCAAGCGGCGCTAAGGGCGTTACAACCGCTCCGCTGGTCTCTCAAATCGCCGCGACCCTGGCATGAAGCTGTGGCTGCGGGTTCCCCATTACCGCCTGCGAGCCACCGCTCTGTGGTTGCCGGCCTGAATCTGAGCAGCACGACTGGTGGTGGCTTGGGTGCGTGCGGGTTGGAGGTCAATGGGTGCGCCAAGCTCAGCGGAACGCTGGATGTGACTCAGCAGCGCACCCACAGCACCGTGCCCGTGTAGCCGCCGCCAGGGAGCGGAACCTTGACTGTCTCCATCTGGACTCGGCTGACGTGGTAGTACCGCAGGCAGGACGGATGACCGCTCTCGTGAATCGACCCGGTCTGATCAATCCAGATCAGCGACGGAGGTAGTCCGTACGCAAACCCCTCAGGCGCACGCTTCGCGATATTCGCCGTCCCCTGATAAGCCGTACCGCCAGACGGCGACGGGTATACCTCTCCGGCCCCAACGTAGAACACTGAACTTCGACCACCTGAGTGGCCGATCGCGTACCCCGCGACGCCAACGACGACCGCTACGACAATCGCAACGGCAGCGGGCACCCTCCGGGTCCAAAGCGCAGCCATAGGACGATGCTACGGCGCAGCAGCGTTCGCGGCGGCACGTCGCGCTCGGCTAGTCACCTGGCTCGCGCTTTCATCGCCGCAAAGCGGAGCAGATAGCCAGGCCGTGACAGGTTTTGGCCCTTGGTGGGCATATATAGGGTTGTGGCCCTATCGGAGGATCGTTTTGCGGCTTTGTACGACGCGCACTACCGCGCGATCTATGCCTACGTATACCGACGTTTGTCGCCGCGATTGGATGATGTGCCAGACACAGTGGCGGAGGTGTTTGCCGTTGCTTGGCGCAGGCTTGATCAGGCTCCCACTGGCGAGCAGGAGCTTTTGTGGCTGTATGGAGTCGCGCATCGTTGTGTGGTGCGCGCCCGCCGTTCAGACTGGCGGCGTCTACGGCTGCTTGCGCGTTTGAGCACGGAGGCGCGTTCGCGGCCTTTCGCTGAGGAGCCTGGCTCGCGCGCAGAGGAGGTTTTGGATGCGATCGAGCGCCTCCCTGCAATAGACCAGGAAGTTCTGCGGCTTGTGATGTGGGATGGGCTCAGCCACAGCGAGGCCGCGGGCGTGCTCGGTTGCTCGGTCAACGCGGTCGCGCAGCGTCTGCATTCGGCGCGCCAACGGTTGGGCGCAGCCCTGAAAGAGCCTGTCGCGGGCTCATTTGAACTCGCAAGGAGGGCCTGACGTCATGGATCTCGACAAGCTCATTCACGACGCTGATCCGGCCCGCGGGCTTGAGATCGAGGTACCCGACCGGCGGCAGGTCACGACACGCGGCCGCGACCACCATTGGGGTGAGGTCGTTGCTGCCGCGTTTGTGCTTGCTGTGGTGGTTACGTTGGGGGTGATCGGGCTGACCATCGGGTCAAACCGTCGGAGTTCGACGCCTCTGGTCCCGACGGTCCTGCCGTTCAACTCGGCGATTTCACTTGCCAGCGCGCCGGGAGTAATTGGACGGACCATGCATCTTGTTCAGACTTTCCCAGATCCTCAGAGCGGCCCCGCGTGGGGTCTGGTGACGTTCCAGACTCGTAACGGGATGACGTGCTTGCAAGCTGGGCGCACTGAGTCGGGGCTGGTCGGCGCGATCGGCATCGACGGCACCTACCGAAACGATCTGATGTTCCATCCGCAAGCTCCAACGATTGGCGGGCTTTGCGAACCAGACGACAAGGACGGCCACGCGTTCATCAGTGTCCAGGAAGTCAATACCGCTGCTAGCGGCGGCGAGGAGACGTGTCTACGCCACGATGTCGCGTCACCCCGCCAGTATTGCCCCGCTTCGGCCTTACGAGATGTGTACTTCGGTTTGCTGGGGCCCGACGCCACAAGCATCACTTACGTGGGGCGTGGCGGCCGCGAGCTAGTGGAACGCACGCGCGGACACAACGGCGCTTATCTAGTTGTACGGCCGGTTGCGTCTGGATCGTGCGATATCGCCGTGCTCCGACGCCTTCGCGGCGCAAGTACCTGCGACTCCGACGAACAAGGGGCAAATATTTCGCCTGCGGTGGGTTCCGGTGAGATCGTCGCCGTCACCTACCGCGACGGGAAGGTTTGCCGGCTACCAATACCTCACGGCGTGATTGTCCAGCTCGCCCGCTGCCCGGTCGTCGGATACGTCTCATTTGCCGGACCGACGTACACCGCGAGTCAGATCACCGCAGCGGTCACGATCCGCAAACTGCCAGCCCGCTACTACTGCAACCCGAGCGGAAACTATCGGCCCCTTGCTCTGACAATCCCGTGTAACGGAGAGATCCCACGCGGATACTTCCGCTTCTACTCCTACAAAAACGGGGTGCGTCACGCCGACCCGGGTCGGAACCTGCTCGTCGACGTCAGCTGGCTCGCACGCGCGCCCGTGACGAACACCAACCGAAGCACCTACCAGGTAACAATCCGCTACCCCAGAGGCTGCGGTGCCGGGGGTGAAGGCGACGGCACTCACACTCGCATCCATGCCGGGCAGCACATCACCCAATCCTTCCTCGTTCCGACCGACTGCCACGGCACCTACAAGGGCGAAGTGATCTACACCCCGAACCTTGGACCCGACGGACAGGACGGGGGGCAGTACCCGGGATTCATCACCCACGGAGGATTGGACCCTGATGCGTTCCTAGTCGGACGATTCGCGTTCACAGTTCGCTGACAGGACTAACGGCAGAATCCGACCACGGATTTCACGTCAAGCAGCCCAGGCCCGCGTGCCTGCATTGCCGCGGCAGGAGTGCTGACCGACCGTGGCCGCTTCCACCTGCGTTGACCTCAAAGCAGCGACAGCTTGTTAGCACTGCTTGAGCCGCTGAACCAGTTCCTACGGCGGGTAATTTCTAACGCCCGCCGTAGCGAAGCACGAACGGCGTGATGTGCAACCGCAGTTCTTCACCGGTCATTGAGGGGACGTCGAACAGCGCATCGCCGCCCTCGGTGTGCACGACTAGCCGTGAGCGGTTACGCCAGCGGCGGCCCTCAGGCACGTCCAGCGTCTCGATCGAGGCCCACTCGAGCCGGCCGATCATCTCCTCATCACTCGGCTCATGCAGCAGGTCGAAACCCTCGGGCGACAGGCGCAGGTAAACAGGCGTCTTTGTTTCCAACCCGGCCACGCCGCCCATGTGCAGCGCGTCGACCTCAAACATGTCGGTAGCCCGCGGCGTGCCGCTGCGATCGGTTCGCTCGACCGAGTCGAACGCAAACGTGCGCGGGTCCGCGGCTGCCTGCGGGCCGTCCCAGTCGAAGTCGTCCTCTGCCCATGGCTCCAGATCATCTGTGCCGGTCGGGTCCTTCGCGACGACCGCATCAGCCTTTGAGATCGCGTCATCTTCGAATTCAAATTCGTCCTCGGGGTCTTCGCCCAGCACCGACTCGGGGGCTGTTCCAGGCAGTGGCGCAGCGAACTCGGGTTGCTCCCATTCGGCAGCGAACGCATCGGCGCGAGCCACTGACCGCGGCTCGGGCTCGGGCTCCGGCTCCGGCTCCAGCTCGGGCTCCGCTTCTGGCTCGGGTTCCGGCTCTGGCTCGGGTTCCGGTTCCGGTTCCGGCTCCGGTTCCGGCTCGGGTTCCGGTTCCGGCTCGGGTTCCGGTTCCGGCTCGGGTTCCGGTTCCGGCTCGGGTTCCGGTTCCGGTTCCGGCTCCGGTTCCGGCTCGGGTTCCGGTTCCGGCTCGGGTTCCGGTTCCGGCTCGGGTTCCGGTTCCAGCTCGGGTTCCGGTTCCAGCTCGGGCTCCGCTTCTGGCTCCGGCTCCGGCACGTATTCCGCTTCGGCGCCCCCGTCGACGTATGCGGCCATCTCAAGCGCGGGATCTGGCGCAGGCTCAAGCAGGAACTCGGTGTCGTCCTCCTCCAGCGCAGCTTCCACCACCGGTGGTTCAGCTTCAACAACGGCCGACTCGGCTTCGGCAACCGGCGCCCGAGCTGGGGCGGCAGGCCTTGAACCCAACGTCGCAAGCGCAGCGCCATACGACGGCGCCTTCAGCAACTCCTGAGCCCGCGCGACGGCGGGGTGCGAGAGCGCATCCTGTACGTCGATGTCAAGTCGTGAGGCGGCGAGTTCGGCGAGCGCCCGGCGCCACTGCAGACCGTCGGCGTTGTCTGCCGCGCGCTGGACCATGTCCTCGAGCCGCACCTCATCAATCGCGATCAGGTCCGACTGGGCCGAAGCGGCGTCACGGTAGGAGCGCCGCAGTCGCACCAGTAGCGCGTCCCGCCCTTCGGCGGCGAAGCTGGCGGCCAGCGTCTCGAGATCTTCCTCAGGGGTCATCACACGCTCTCCAAATGGCGCTTGAACGCCTCAAGCAAGGCGGCGCCGTGCACTGCGAACAGGATCCGGTGGTCGCAAGATAGTGCCACGGCGATCGTCTGCCCAGCGACAACGGTCCCGTCACGGACAACTGGACCCGATTGAACGCCGCCCACCGCCAGTGCGGCAGCCTGCGGCGCCATGATCAGCGGTTCGACCGCAACCACCGCGTCGCCAAGCGGCAGCGACACGGTGAACGTCGCACCGGTCTGCTCCGCCGAGGCCAGATCACCGGCCCGCGCCCGCCCGCGGTAGTCGGCCAGCTCGACCTCAAGCTCCACCACGGACTTGGTGTCCGCGTCGAACACGGTCGGGATCGCGTAAACCCCCTCCTCGTCAGCGACTACAACCCCGATGTTCACCCGGCTGTAGGTCTCGTAGCGCCCGTCGCGGTAGGAGCCGTTCGCCCGTGGAACCGCTCGCAACGCCACTGCGGCCGCTTCAACTACCAGTGCATCAAGCGAGACCCCATTCACCAAAGCCCCGTCAACGGAGACAACAGCGGTCAGCTCGATGCTCGGCACGGTCGCGCGGATCTCCGCACTGCGGCGCGCAACGGTCCGCTCGAACCGTTCGAGCTCACGCGTCGTGACGTCCCCTTTGAGGCCACTGGCAGCCACCCCGAGCTCGCTCATCCGCTCAATTTATCCTCAAATACGCCGAGGCGGACTGCCCTCGGGCGCAACGCTACCCGTGGATCAGCCAGCCATCGGCGGCGCGGGCGGCTTCCATCAACGCTTCCGACATCGTCGGATGGCCGTGGATGATCCGCGCGAGCTCGGGATAACCACCCTCGAGCGTCTTCGCGTTGACCAGCTCCTGGATCAGGTCGGTCGCCTTGGCACCGACGATATGACCGCCAAGCAGCTCGCCGTATTTCCTGTCGCCGATCAGCTTGACCATGCCGGTGCGATCGCCGTAGACGGTGCCGGCGCCGACGGCGCCGTAGGGCACCTTGCCGACCACCACGTCGTACCCCTGCTCCTTCGCCTGCGCCTCGGTCAGCCCGAAGCTGGCGACATTCGGTGAGCAGAAGGTCGCGCGCGGGATGTCGATGTAGGAGATCGGGTGGGTGTGCAAGCCGGCTGCATCCTCAACCGCGATCACGCCCTCATCGCTCGCCTTGTGGGCGAGCGCCGGGCCCGGAACCAGGTCCCCGATCGCGTAGACCCCGGCGACGTTGGTGTGCAGCGCTCCGTCGACTTCGATCAGCCCGCGATCGGTCATCTTGATCCCGGCCTGCTCAAGGCCAAGACCCTCGATGTCCGGCCCGCGGCCGGCCGCGATCACAACCCACTCCGCCTCGCCTTTCTGATCGCCGTAGCTGAAGGTGACGGACTTATCGCCGCTGACCACATCGGAGACGGGGGTCGAGGTGAACACTTCGATGCCCTGTTTCTTGAAGCCACGCTCAGCGATCTTTGAGATGTCGGCGTCCTCGGACGGCAGTACCCGGTCAAGCATTTCGAACAGCTGCACCTTCGAACCCAGCCGGGCATAGGCGGAGGCGATCTCTGAACCGGACGCGCCGGAGCCGATTACCGCAAGTGTCTTCGGCAGCGCTTCCAGCGCCCAGGCCTCCTCAGTGCCGATCACGCGTCCACCGAACTCGGTGCCGGGGATCGGTCGCTTGACCGAGCCGGTTGCCAGCACGATCGTCTTCGCGCTGTAGGTCGTTCCGCCGACTTCGACACCGCCTGAGACGAGCTTGCCAGAGCCTTCAATCAGCTCGATCTTGTTCTTCTTGAACAGGCCCGCAACGCCACCGGTCAACGTCGCGACGACCTTGCCGCGGCGCTCCATCACGGCCTGGAAGTCGATCTTCGGCTCAGGCACGGTGATCCCGAACTCGCCGGCCTCGCGGATCTCCTGCGCGATGTCCGCGGTACGCAACACAGCCTTGGCGGGAATACAGGCAACGTTGAGGCAGCGCCCGCCGACCGCATCCTTCTCAATCACGGCGGTTTTGAAGCCGAGCTGGGCGGCTCTGATCGCGGTCACGTAGCCCCCAGGGCCGGAGCCGATCACGATGCAGTCATAGGCGGTATCTGGCATTGGATAGACCTTACTCAAGCCCGAGGCTGAGGACGCGCGGGCATTTGCAGCCTGCCGAGGACGCGCACGAGCTTCCAGAACATGAAGCCACCGCCGATGATGAAGACGGGCGGTATGACGAACCCCAGCAGGTTCGACGCTTCGAGCAGGAACAGCGAAAACAGCACGACCATGATCGCCAGCAGCACCATGAACGCCAGCACCGCCTGGTACCAAAGCCGCCACATGCCGATCGCGCAGAACAGCATCACAACCGAAAACAGCAGGACGCTGGGGTGAGGGTGCCGTCCTTCGATCTTTGCGCCCGCCGCATACAGCACGGCGTTGGCGAGCCCTGCGCCTGCGGTCAGCAAGATCGCGATCCACAGCACGAGTGGCCGCTCGCCCGGCTTCAGCGGCTCGAGCGCATCGCGCGCGGCGGCGTTGCGCTCGTCGGCACGGGTCTGGTAGCGCTTCAGAAATTCGTCGTTGCTCGGACGCTCGCGCTGGCCGCGCTTGCGGTTACGTTGCCCCAACGGTGACCTCCGACTTGAGCGCCCGGGCGGCCTGCTCAGGGTCATCGGCGTCGCGGATCGCACGGACGACGGCAAGCCGAGTCGCGCCGGCCGCGATCACCGCCTCAACATTGTCCTGGTTGATCCCACCGATCGCAAAGAACGGCACGGTCGCGCTCAGCGCCGCATAGCTGACGAGCGGGGCGCCGACCGCCGCACGCCCCGGCTTGGTGGGCGTTGCGTACACAGGCCCAACCCCGATGTAGTCGATGGTGTCTGACTGGACACCATCGACATCTTGCGCCGTGTGAGTCGACAGACCGAGGATCCGATCCGCTCCGATCACGGCGCGCGCTTCGGCTGCGGACATGTCGTCCTGGCCGACGTGGACGCCGTCAGCATCGGCCAGCAGCGCCAGGTCAGGTCGGTCGTTCAGCACGAACAGGGCGTCGTACTCGGCGGCGACGCGCTTGAAGCGCGCCGCGGCGTCAAGGATCGCGTCGTCGTCAGCGTCCTTCATCCGTAGTTGCACGATGTCGACGCCACCGCGCAACGCCGATTCAAGCCGATCGTCTGAGATCGCGTCACAGACTAAGTACAGCCTGGCATCGAGCAGGCGGGTATGGCGATCGGTGAACATCGCCTCCAGTCTGCCATTAGTGGCCTGTACGACGATTTCAATACGCACCGAAATCATCGGACAGCCCACTAGCTACCGTTTCAAGGGCCCGTGCGCTCTTCTAAGGATGTGGTGATCATCGGTGCCGGCGTGATCGGGCTGGCGATTGGTTGGCGGGCACTTGACCACGGACTCAGTGTTCTGATCGTCGAGCGCGGCCAGCCTGGGCAGGAGACCTCAAGGGTCGCCGCCGGGATGATTGCGCCGGTCAGTGAGGCGTCGCCGAGTGAGCCCGAGTTGCTCGCGCTTGGCCGCGCCAGCGCAGCGCTCTACCCAGGCTTCGTCGACCGGCTGCAGTACGTGGCTGGGTTTGATGTCGGCTACCACGATTGCGGGACGTTGTTTGTCGCGCGTGACGACGACGAGCGCGATGTGTTGGAGCGCGAGTTGGCATTCCGCACGCGGCTGGGATTGCCGGTCAAGCGGCTGTTGCCGAGTGAGGCACGCGCGGTGGAACCGGCGCTGGCGCCAACGCTGCGTCTGGCGCTGTCGATCGAGGACGACCATGCGGTCGATCCGCGTGCACTGACCGGGGCGCTGCTGGCGGCGTTTGAGCGGGCCGGTGGCGAGCTGTTGACGTATACCCAGGTCGCGGCGGTCAGCATCGCGGGCGACCGGGTCGGCGGTGTCGAGCTAGTCGACGGCGATGTCGTTGAGGCCGAGCAGGTCGTGATCGCGGCCGGACCGTGGTCCGGCGAGCATTTTGGGCTACCGGCCGAGGCGCAGGTGCCGCTGCGGCCGGTCAAGGGCCAGATCCTTGCTCTGCGTGATCCGGCTGGTCCCGGGATGCTCGCGCACGTGATCCGGATGCAGCCGGGTTATCTGGTGCCGCGCGGCGACGGCCGCTACGTGCTCGGCGCAACGGTGGAGGAGCGCGGCTTCGATCAGAGTGCCACAGCCGGTGCCGTCTTTGAACTGCTGCGTGATGCCACCGAGCTCGTTCCCGGCGTCAGCGAGTGGGTGATCGAGGAGCTGATGGTCGGTACCCGCCCAGGCACTCCAGACAACCTGCCGATCCTCGGGCCTTCGCCGGTGCTCGGCGGCCTGCACTGGGCGACCGGCCACCATCGCCACGGAATCATGCTCACCCCGCTAACCGCTGACCTCGTCGTCGCTGGGCTGACCGGCGAGCCGTTGCCGGAGCTCGCCGCCCCGACCGCCCCGGGGCGCTTCAATCAGGCGACGGTGTCCGCGTGATCATTTACCTCAACGGCGAAGAGCGACACCTCGACCCCTCCGCCACCGTCTCCTCGGTGCTGGCGGAACTCGCGCTAGCTCGCCAGGACAGAGGAGTCGCGGTGGCGGTTAATGCAGAAGTCGTTCCCAAATCGGAATGGGGCAGGACCACACTGACAGCCGGCGATCGAGTCGAGGTCCTGATCGCGGTGCAGGGCGGATGACCGACGCTCTGGTAATCGCCGGCCGGTCCTTTGGCTCACGGCTAATTCTGGGCACCGGTGGTTTTGACAACCACGAGGTACTTGCTGCTGCGCTACGGGCATCGGAGGCGGAGTTGTGTACGGTGGCGCTCCGCCGGCTTGATCCGGAGTCGTCGGGCTCGATCCTTGAGGTGCTTGACGCGGCTGGTGTTGAGGTGCTGCCGAACACGGCGGGCTGCTTCACCGCCCGTGATGCGGTCGCCACCGCGCGGCTAGCGCGCGAGGCGTTCTCAACGGACTGGATCAAGCTAGAGGTGATCGGCGACGACCACACGCTGCTGCCCGATGCGGTCGAGCTTGTGGCGGCGGCCGAGACGCTGGTCGATGAGGGCTTCGTCGTCCTGCCGTACACGACCGATGACCCGGTCCTGGCTCGCCGGCTTGAGCAGGTGGGCTGCGCCGCGGTGATGCCGCTCGGGTCGCCGATCGGCAGCGGGATGGGGGTCTGCAACCCCTACAACATTTCGCTGATCGTCGAACAGTCTGCGGTGCCGGTCGTGCTCGATGCCGGGGTTGGTACCGCCTCAGACGCGGCGCTGGCGCTTGAGCTCGGCTGCGACGCGGTGTTGTGTGCCTCGGCGATCTCACGCGCGCACGACCCCGTCGCAATGGCGACCGCGATCAAGCTCGCGGTCCAGGCGGGCCGGCTGGCCGCCGGCGCCGGGCGGATCCCGCAGCGGCGCTACGCCCGTGCGTCGACGTCGGCGGCGGGGATGCCGGAGTTGACTCCGTGAGTGCCAGCGAAGTCGAACCACGGGAACGCACAGCTGACGAGCTGATCGACGCCTGGGAGAGCGCTTGGTCGACGAAGAACGGTGAGGCGTTCCGCGAGATCTGCAGCCAACACCTGCACTACGAGGACCCCGTGATCAGCGAACCGCTCGAGGGCCCGGCAGCACTGATCGCGCACGCCGAGCGGCTGTGGTCGGCGTTCCCGGACGCGCGGTTGCAGAAGCTTGGCCCGCGGCTTGCCGACGGTCACTTCATCGCCGCTCCCAGCAAGTTGCTTGCGACGCACCGGGAGCCGCTGGCAAACCTACCCGCCACTGGCAAGTTCATCGTTGTTCCCTGCATCTTCTACTGCGAGGTCGAGCACGGCAAGCTGCTCCGGGTCCGCACGTTCTTTGACCTCTACGACGCCGGTCTGCAGCTCGGCGTGTTGCCGCCGCACGGCTCACTGTCGGAGAAGGCGCTGCTGATGTTGCGCGGCTTCGGCGTCCGCCCAACCCGCTAGCCGTGCTTGGTGACTGGTGGTTGGCTAGCAACCACTAGTCACCCAGCGTGCGGGATCATTCCCACGATGGACATCGCGATCCTGATCTTTGATCGGATCACCGCGCTTGACGCGGTCGGTCCCTACGAGGTTCTCTCACGCCTACCCGGCGCGCGCGTCACATTCGTGGCTGCTGCGCCAGGCCAGTACCGGACCGAGAACGGGATGCTGGCGCTGACTGCCGATCGCGCGTTCGGCGAGCTGCCGCACCCCGAAGTGATCCTGATTCCGGGAGGCTTCGGCACCCGGGCCTTGATCAACGACGAGCCGACGCTCGAGTGGATCCGTGAAGCCGACAAAACGACCGAGTTCACGACCTCGGTCTGCACCGGTTCGCTGCTACTCGGCGCGGCAGGACTACTCGCCGGCCGCCAGGCGACCACGCACTGGATGGTGCTGGAGAAGTTGCGTGAGTTCGGCGCGGAACCGGTGTCGGAGCGGATCGTTGAGCAGGGCAAGCTGATCATGGCTGCCGGTGTCTCGGCCGGGATCGACATGGCGCTGCTACTGGCCGCGCGGATCGCGGGCGATGAGGTCGCACAGGCAATTCAGCTGGGGATCGAATACGACCCGCAGCCACCGTTTAACAGCGGCTCGACGAAGACTGCGCCACCGGCGATCGTCGAACTCGTGCGGGCACGCGCAGACCAGTTCGCCTAAGTTCCGGGCGTGCTGATTGTTGCGCTGATCGTGGCCGCGGCCACGACGGTCGGGATCGTCGCGCCGACCACAGGACCGATGCCGCGCCAGCAGCGGCACGGCGGGCGCTCGCGCTGATGCTGTGGGTGCTGATCCCGTTCGTCTCCTACGTCAACTTCGCCCATCTGCAGCTGTCGCTGGGTGCCGGGGTCGGGCTGCTGATCGGCTACATCGGCTTGGGAATCGCCGGATCGCTGGCCTGGGCGCTCGGCAAGCGGATTGGCATGGCGCGCTCGGCGCTGGGCGGCCTGATCTGCACGGTGATCCTCGCCAACACCGGCTACCTCGGGCTGCCGATGACGATCGCCCTGCTCGGCACCCACGCGCTGCCCCACGCGGTCGCCTGGGACCAGGTGATCTCGGGCCCGATGGTGTTCACCGCCGGCTTCGCGGTTGGCGCCGCGTTCGGTACCGGTGAACGCGCCGGCGCCGGCATCGGTGAGCGGCTGAAGCTGTTCTTGACGCGCAACCCGCCGCTGTGGGGTGCGGTTGCAGGGCTGCTGGTTCCGAGCGGTTGGGCGCCGAATCCGCTGCCCTACATCTCCCGGCAGGTGATCGAGGCGATGCTCGTGCTCGGGTTCTTCGCGGTCGGCGTCTACCTCTCGTCCGAGCGACGCGAGGAGCACGCGCCGTTGTTCCAGCGTCCGGACCGCGTGATGGCGATTGCGCTTGGCTGCCGCTTCCTGGTCAACCCGGCCCTACTTGGCGGCGTCGCGCTGCTTGGCATCGGGATCCCCAGCGCCTACTTCCTGCAGGCGGCGATGCCGTGTGGGATCAACGGGTTGATCGTCGGTCACGCGTTCGGGCTCGATCAGCGCCTGATAGCGACTTCGATCGTCTGGAGCACGCTGCTCGTTGTCGCGGTCGGCGTGGTCGTGCAGTTCGCCTGAGCGCTTCACCGCGTCGGCGAGCCCGCGAGCCGCCGACGCAGGCCGTTAGGCCCGGTAGCGCAGCCCGTCGAGCGTGATCGAGAGGAGGCGCTGGAACTGTTCGGGCTCGAGGTTGGGGATCTTCGCGATCCCCATCACCATCTGGAACGCCTCGGCAATCCCGACGTCCGTGCGCATCACGCCGGCCTTCTGGGCGCGCTCGATCAGCAGCGTGCCGGCGTCGAAGATCGAACTGCGGCAGCAGGAGAACAGCTTGGTGTCCTTGCCGACGTACTCGACGAGTTCGCCCGCCAGTGCCTGCTTGGTGACCATGTAACCGGCCAGCTCACCTAGCCAAGTCGATATTGCTTCCCACTCGGGCAGCTTGACGAGTTCGTAGGCCGAGGCGGAGACGCGCTCGACCTCGCCGACGTAGACGGCCTCAAGTAGCGCCTGGCGTGTCGGGAAGTGGCGATACAGCGTGCCGATTCCGACGCCCGCCCGCCGGGCGATGTCCTCAAGCGAGGTGGAGGCGCCGCGTTCGGCGAACGCCTGACGCGCGGCGGCCAGCACCTTGTCGTAGTTGCGCTGCGCGTCGGCCCGCAGCGGGCGGCGCAGTTCCGGCAATTCGACGTGTACTTCGGTGGTGCTCACGACTTTTCTCCAAACCCCTTGACAAAACGGAGGGTGCCTCCGCTATAGTCCATCCGGAGGCAGCCTCCAGATATATCGGAGGCGCCCTCCAGTTTATCACCACTCACGTTGGGACACAGCCAATGAGCACCATCTCCGAAACCTTCCACCCGTCAATTCCGACCACCGCCGCCGGCATCGAGCGGCGCCGCTGGCTTGGGCTGGCCGTCGTCTGCATGGCGCAGCTGATGATCGTCCTCGATGTCAGCATCGTCAACGTCGCGCTGCCCTCAATCCAGCGTGACCTCCACATCGCCCAGGGCAACCTGACCTGGGTCGTCAACGCATTCCTGATCACCTTCGGCAGCTTCCTGCTGCTTGCCGGGCGGCTCGGCGATCTGGCCGGGCGTAAACGCGTGTTCCTGTACGGGATCACCCTGTTCACGTTCGCCTCGCTGTTGTGCGGGATCGCGCCCAGCTCCGGCCTGCTGATCGGTGCCCGCTTCCTGCAGGGCATCGGTGCCGCGATGCAGGCGTCGGTGATCCTGGCGATCATCGTCACCGAGTTCCCCGAGCCAGCTGACCGCGCCAAGGCGATGTCGGCCTACGTATTCACCGCCGTTGCGGGTGGGTCGATCGGGCTGCTGCTCGGTGGTGTCCTGACTCAGGCACTGAGCTGGCACTGGATCTTCTTCGTCAACCTGCCGATCGGGGTGATCACGTTCCTGTTCGCGCGGGTGCTGCTTTCCAACGACAAGGGCGCGGGCCTGAGCGGCGGCATCGATTGGCTCGGCTCAGTCCTGATTACCGGGTCGGTCGCGACGGCCGTCTACGGGATCGTCCAGGTGACCGCACACGGTTGGGGTTCAACCGCTGTGATCTTGCCGCTGGCGCTCGCCAGTGTGCTAATGGTCGCCTTCATCGCGCTTGAGGCGCGGATCGAGAACCCGATCATGCCGCTGCGGGTGTTCGCTGTGCCCGGCCTCGCCGGATCGAGCATCGTCCGCGGATTCATCATGACCGGGATGTACTCGACGTTCTTCCTGGGAACGCTGTACCTCGAGCATGTTCGCCACTTCGGCGCCCTTGACACGGGCCTCGCGTTCCTGCCGTGGACGCTGACGGTGGCCGTCCTCAGCCGTGGGGTCACCGCCTGGATGGTCCGCACGTTCGGGCCGCTGAAGGTCCTGTTGTTCGGGATGGCGACGGTGATCGTGGGTCTGACGCTGCTGCACAGCGCCGGCACCGGCACGCCGTTCTTCCCGACGGTGTTCTTCGGCTTCATGCTGATGGGCCTAGGCATCGGCAGCTCGTTCCTGCCATTGCTGACGATCGCGATGGAGAACGTGCCGCCGGCCGACGCCGGGCTCGCCTCCGGGATCTCGAACGTCGCCCAGCAGGTCTCGGGCGCACTTGGGCTGGCCGTGCTCGGAACGATCGCCTCAAGCCACACCAAGTCGCTGGTGGACGCACACGTGAAGGCGACACCAGCCCTGGTCGGCGGCTTCCACGTGGCGTTCCTATTCGCGATCGGCAGCGTGGCGATCGGGATCGTGCTGGCGATCGCGCTGCTCGGCCGCGTCCGTGGCGGGCAGGAAGAAGTAGAGCCTCTAGTGGCCTCAATCGAAGAAGAGGAGGTGGTTGCAGTTGCAGCTTGAAACGGGCGCGCATATCTCCGCGCCAATCACTCCAATCCGGCGGTTCTCGGTGATGGTTGGGCAAGGTCACTTCGGCCTTGTCCAGCAGCCGGCCGCGCAGGCCGTGTTGCCCGCATGGGAGCCCGCGCTGATCGTGGCGCGGGACGCCCGGGCGGCCACAGAGACCCTCCTTGAGGCGGCAGCGACCGTCCGTGAGGTGCTGCGGGAGGGCCGTGGGCCCGCACTAGACTCTCCCGCTTGCAGGCGCGTCCGACAGCTTTCCTCACCGGCGAAGAGCTTTCGCCGGCGCAGCTCGCGGCCCTCATTGACCGCGCAGCTGAGCTAAAGGCGAAGCCGCTCGCCTCCCAAGTCCTTTCGGGTCGGTCGGTCGCGCTGATCTTCGAGCGGCCGTCGACCCGGACTCGGGTTTCGTTCGAGGTCGGGGTGTTCGAGCTAGGCGGTCATCCGCTGATCCTCCGCCCCGAGGAGATGCAGCTCTCGCGCGGGGAGTCGGTCCGTGACACCGCCTACATCCTCTCCCGCCACGTCGCGGCGATCGGCATCCGCACCGGTTCCGATGCGTTGGTCGCCGAGCTGGCCGAGCACGCCTCAGTGCCGGTGATCAACATGCTGACCGCCGATCACCACCCGTGCCAGGCGCTCGCTGATCTGCAGACGATGAAGGAGGAGTTCGGCCACCTTGAGGGGCTGAAGCTCGCCTACGTCGGTGACGGCAACAACGTCGCCCGCTCGCTGGCGATCGTTGGCGCGCTGGCCGGCGTTGAGGTTGCGGTGGCGGCACCGGAGGGGTTCCAGCTCGAGCCCGTCGCGGGCGCGCAGTTGACCGATGACCCTTACGTTGCGGTCAAGGGCGCAAACGTTGTCTACACAGATGTCTGGGTGTCGATGAACGACGCCCCGGAGACCGCGCAGGCTCGCCGCCTGGCGCTCGCGCCCTATCGGATCGATGACGCATTGCTGGCCGCCGCTGCTCCCGGAGCGATCGCATTGCACTGTCTCCCGGCGCACCCCGGCGAGGAGATCACAGATGCCGTTCTGTACGGCGAGCGCCAGCGGATTTGGGACCAGGGCGAGAACCGCCGGCACGCCCAGAAGGCCCTGCTTGAGCTGCTGACCGGCGGCTAGCTGAGCGTTAGCGGCACGTCGCTGGAAGGTTCGCTCCGGGCGCTCGCGGTTCGCTACGCTACGCAGCGAGGAGCCGGATTTGACGGATTTGACGCAAGCGGAGGCAGGGTCTATGGAAGAGTTGGTTCCGGGCCTGCCGCTCGATGATTACAAGCACCTGACGATTGCTCGGGTGCTTCCGCGACTCGCGCAACTGAGTCCATCGCAGTTGCGCCGCGTGCGTGATTTCGAGCGTCATCACGGCAATCGCCAGCCGGTCCTTGACGCGATCGAACATGCGCTGACGGCCTAGCGCCCCGCGGCCACGGCGGCGCGCCTAGCGCCCCGCGGCCACGGCGGCGCGCCTGGCACCCTGCGGCCACGGCGGCGCGCCTAGCACCCTGCGGCGCAGCAGCCCGTCTACCCTTGCCCCGATGGACACGACGCCGCTTGCGGCCGCCAAACCACGCCGCGGCGACGAGCTGACGCTGACGATCGATTCGCTCGCCCACGGCGGCGCCGGCGTCGCCCGCGCCGATGGCTTCGTTGTGTTCGTTCAGGGTGCGATCCCCGGCGACACCGTCAAGGCGATCGTCGGCAAGTCGAACCGCAATTACGCCGAGGCACGGGTCCTTGAGATCGTTACCCCGAGTCCGGAGCGGATCCCGGCAATCGCCGATCACCCTGGCGCGCCGTGGCAGGTGATCCCTTACGAGCGCCAACTGGAGATCAAGGCAGGGCAGGTTGACGATGCGCTGCGGCGGATCGGGCGCCTGGACGGGTTTGTGCTGGAGCCGATCGTTGCCGCCGAGCAGCAGTGGCGCTATCGCAACAAGCTCGAGTACTCCTTCGGCGTCCAGGACGGCGAGCTCGTTTGCGGCTTTCACGCGCCCGGACACTGGGAAGAGATCGTTGGCTTGAGTGACTGCATGCTTGCCTCCGAGCGGGGCAACCATGCGCGTGAGGAGGTGCTGGCGTTCGCTCGCGCGGCTGGGATGACCGCTTATGACCGGCGCACCAGCACCGGGTTCCTGCGCAACCTGGTTGTCCGTGAGGGTCGCCGCACCGGCGAGATTCAGGTTCGGCTGGTGACCAGTAAGGGACACATCGAGCGCGAGCAGTTGATCGCGGCGGTGCCGAGCGCCGACACGCTGATCTGGACGCGGACCGACGCCGTCGCGGAGACGACCGCGGGCGGCGTCACCGAGACGATCAGCGGCGCTGAGAAGCTGTCAGAGAGCCTTGGTGGGCTCGACCTGAAGATCTCGCCCGAGGCTTTCTTTCAAACCAACACCGAGATGGCGGAGCGGCTCTACGCGCTTGCCGTTGAGTACGCCGAGCTGACCGGCTACGAACGGGTCTACGACCTGTTCTGCGGGATCGGCACGATCGGGATGCTGATGTCGTCCAAAGCTGCCGAAGTATGGGGTCTTGAGATCATCGAGGAGGCGATCGCTGACGCGATCAACGGCGCCGCCGCCAACCAGGTGACGAACGCCCACTTCTTCGCCGGCGATGTACGGATCGCCTTGCGCGAGTTGGTGGAGAAGGCCGGCAAGCCCCACGTGCTGGTCGTCGATCCGCCGCGGGCCGGGCTGTCGCAGAAGATCGTGCGGCGGATCATCGAGACCGAGCCGCGACGGCTCGTCTACGTCTCCTGCAACCCAACGACGCTGGCGCCGAACGCCGCGCAGCTGGTCGAGGCCGGCTACCGGCTGACGAAGGTCCGACCGGTTGACATGTTTCCGCAGACGCCGCACATCGAGTGCGTGGCGCAGTTCGAGCGCAAGGCGTAGACGATGCGCGCGGTGGTGATCGGCGCCGAGTCGAAGCTGACCGTTGAGGAGCGCCCCGATCCTGTGCCGACCGGCGGCCAGCTGCTGGTGTCGGTTCGCGCGG
>Ga0302314_10008934_pt1 | contig 17771 bp, 14 predicted proteins | sample III_Palsa_N2_3_FD_200533 | JGI IMG/M metagenome (GOLD analysis project Ga0302314, IMG submission 200533) | Peat permafrost microbial communities from Stordalen Mire near Abisko, Sweden - III_Palsa_N2_3 | ecosystem: Environmental > Terrestrial > Soil > Palsa > Peat permafrost | place: Sweden...
CACTACGGCACAGCTGGCACCCGGAGCCGTGACGTCGGCCATGGCACCGCCAACTCCGCTTCCGTTGGTAGCGAACGTCGGGATAAGCGCCCCCGCAGCCGTCGCAGTCCCCAGAGTATTGGCGCCCGACACGAACGCCGTGGCCGAGGCGGTGATATTCCAGCCAGGGGCGGTCCCCGTGGCGTCATCGACTGTGTACGTCTGGTCAGCGGGCGTCGGGTCGACCAATTGCTGGTCAAGGCCGTTTATCGTTTCGCTCCACCCTAGGGTGGGCGGTGTGGTCAAGGTCAGGGCGCCGGCACCGACGGTCACCGTCCCCGTCATCCCGCAGGTGGCCGTCACCCCCGTTGCGACGACGGGACCGCACGTGTCCGCGTCGGCAGCTCCCCCCGCGAACAGGGCAGAAGCGCCGATTCCCCCAGTAAGCAGAACGGAGGCTCCCAAAAGGGGGATAAGACGCTTCTTGGTCGTATGAATCAAATTTCTCATGTCTGTGTGATCCCCCGTCTAGAGCATAATTTGCTCTAAGTAATCGAATAATAACACAGCGCAACAGATTCGGATAGTTCATTCTTGCTCCCGATACGCCTGAGACTCGTGAAACCCGTCATTATAGGAGAGTTTGCGAATTATGAACCGAATTCGACTTGGGCTCATATAACGTGAAAGTGCGGCTCGATCTTGTGGTGCCTATCGCATAAATCAGGCGGAACGGAGGCCCGCAGCCGTCTTCATGGCCCGGAGACGACTTCCAGGGTGACGGTGGAGGTGTACCCGGACGTGGAGGGCACGGCGTTCGCGGGCACGGCTACCCACCATCCCACCGCGTTGGCGCCTGGCAGCCCGATGGTGATCGACCCTAGGCCGAAGGTCGCGGAGTCGTCATAGATCTTGTAGACCGTCGGCGACGACACCAGGGTGTTCATGATGATCGGGTATGACCCCGCCAGGACGTTGCTCGGCAGCGTGCACGTGTTAGTCCCGGTGCAGGCAGCAGTCGGAGCCGTGGTGGTAAGCGCCCCGCCAGTAAGGGTGAGGCTTCCGTTGGTGGCGAACGCCCCGGTATTCGGTAGCGTGGCAACGGGGGTGGTACTCGTGAACGTGGTGGCCGAGACGGTCACGTTCCAGCCGGCGCCGCTGCCCGTGGCGTCATCGACTATGTAGCTCTGCTGCGCGGTCGTCGTGTCGACCAGCAGCTGGTTAAGGCCGGTGTCGGTGCCCGCCCAGGCCAGGGCGGTCGGCGAGGTCAGGGCCAGGGTGCCGGCGGAAAAGGTGAGCGTCCCGGTGTCCGTGCAGGTCGTCCCGGCTGCTACCGCGCCCGAGCACGACGCCGCCTGGGCAGCTCCCGCGCCTGCCAGCACGCCGGCGCCGATCCCCCCGGCCAGCAGCACACCGGCGCCGGCGACCGGCCCGACACGCCTCCTTATCACACGCGACAGATGCCTCATCATGATGTTTCCCTCACCCGAAGCAATAATTACTAGCTGATCTATCAGTAGCATTGAGTAACAGCTACTGAATGTGCCGTCTCCCGCCCCCTTGTCACCGCGGCATCACGCCGGTGCGTCAGGTAACCCCGCTGCGCCGGCGGTGCCGCGGCGTCTCGCCGGTGCGTCGCCTAATCTCTCTGCGCCGCCGCCGCCGCAGCAACACCATCGCCATCGCCATCGCCGCCAGCAACAGCAACAGCACCCCGATGACAAGCAGCGCGATCGCCCAGATCGGGATCCCGGCGTCGGGGACAATCGAGTAGGCGCCAGGCCCGGTGTGCACAATGTGGGTGCGGGGCGGAGCGGGCACGGTGACCAGCCCCGCCCACGTGGCGATCAGGCGGTTACCGTTACCGTAGCCGAGCCGCACCGCGCAGGGCATGGCCACACCCTCCGGTAGGCCCGGCGCGTTGACGGCAATCACCGCCTGGTCATGCGGCAGGATGGTAGAGGCGTAGACCGTGAACGAGCGAGTCTTGCCAGCGGCGGTGCAGGATGCCTTGCCCGTGCCATGGGCGAACGTCTGCCCCGTGTTGGCCAGCCCTATGTTGAGCCGGGCGGTTGGCCCGATGGCCTCTCCCGTGACATCGGGAATCCGCAGCCGTGTCGTCATCCGGGACAGCACCCCCACCGTCACCGCCACGCCCACCGTGACCCGGTCGATGATGATCGCCCTCGCCGTCGCCTTCCCGTTCCCGCCGACCTTCACCGATGCCGGCGGCACGGCGGCTTCCACCGTCAGCCCGGCCAGGTACTGACCTGTTGGCGTCCCAGCGGGCACTCGCACCGTGAACGGGAGCCTCTCAACAGCACCGGCCGGCAGCGTGACCTCTCCCGCCAGGCCGCTCACCCAGCAGCCCGTGCCCGAACATTTCTGGAACTCCTGGCTGAAGGCACTCCCCCCGTTACCCGCCGTGACCCCGGTGGCCCGGCTGAGCTTCAGCTTCTCGGCCGCCTGCCCCTCATTGCTGACCAGTGCGATGTCCGTCACTGATTCCCCGGCCGCCATCGTCAACGTGAAATAAGGGGCCAACCGCCCCGCGCTGTCTGGTACCGGCGTCAGGCCGAACTGCCCGTTGCCACCGGCGGGGGCCGCCGCCGCGGGCAGCGCCGGGATCACTGCGGCCAGCGCCGCCATCACGACTGCCGCGGCCAGACGCCGAATCGGCCGGTTCATGGCGCGGAGAGGACTTCCAGGGTGACGGTGGAGAGGTACGTGGCGGGCTTGGCGTTCGCGGGCACGGCGACCCACCAGCCCACCGGGGCGGCGCCTGGCAGCCCGATGGTGATCGACCCCAGGCCGGTATTCACGAGGGCGTCATAGATCTTGAAGGCTGTCGGCGTCGTCGCCGCGGTGGTAAGGGCCACCGGGTAGGTCACCGACGTGTCGGTCGGCAGCGTGCACGTGGCACCCGAGGTGCAGGCGGCGGTCGGGCCCGCGGTCGCGACTATGGAGGTGATGCTGCCGTTGGTCGAGAACGTCCCGGTATTCGGCAGGCTGACGGTGCCGTTGGTGAAGGTGGTGGCCGAGACGGTCACGTTCCAGCCGGCGCCGCTGCCGGTGGCGTCATCGACTATGTAGCTCTGCTGCGCGGTCGTCGTGTCGACCAACTGCTGGTCAATGCCGGTGTCCACGGCTGTCCAGCCCAGGGCGGTCGGCGAGAGCAGGTTCAGTGCGCCGCCGGTAAAGGTGAGCGTCCCGGTGTCCGTGCATGTCGTCCCGGCCGCTACCGGGGTGCCCGGGCACGCCGCCGCCTGGGCCGTTCCCGCGCCGACCAGCACGCAGCCGCCGATTCCCCCGGCCAGCACCGCGCCAGCGCCGGCCACCGGCCCGACACGCCTTCTGATCACACGCAACAGATGCCTCATCATGATGCCCCCACCCGCCCGCAGCAATGGTTACTAATTGTTAGATAATTATAACACTGAGTAGTAACAACTGGATAGCCGGCCTCGCACTACTGCGGCATACCATCCCGCCCGGTCCGTTTACGGGCCGGACACCACTTGGAGCGTCACAGTCGACGTATACAAACCCGCATAAGTAGCGGCTGGCACTTGGACCCACCAGCCGATTGGGTTCGCCGCGGTGCTGCCGCCGATGGTCATCACGCCCTCGCCGGTGCTGGCCGCGGTGTCATAGACCGTGTAGGCCGTCGGCGAGCTGACCGCCGTGGTCATGACCACGGGATAGGTCGACGTGTCGGTCGGCAAGGTGCATGTCCCGACGCAGGTGGCGGTCGGGGCGGTGCCGGCCACGGAACTGCTGACGCTGCCAGTGAAGTCAACGGCCCCGGTATTGGGCAGCGACCTCGGCCCGGTGGTGAACGTCGTCGCCGAGACCGTGATATGCCAGCCGGCTCCCGTCGCGGTGTTGTCGGTGGCCGTGAGCTGCTGGTCGCCGGAGTTGCCGTCGACCGCGGCCTGGTTAAGGCCGGTCCCGGTGGCGGCCCAGGTCAGCGACGTCGGTGAAGTCAGCGCGAGGAACCCGACGGGCTCGACCGTCGCCGGCGGGGTGCTGGGCGCGGAGGTGCCGGTGGTGGCGAGGACGGTGGTAGTGGTGCTGATGACGGTGATCGAGTAGGTAGTCCCGTCGGTCAGGCCGGTGATCGCGCAGGTAACCGCGCCGGTAGTCGTACAGGTGAAGGCGCCGGGACTGGTGGTGGCCGTGTATCCGGTCACGGTGCCGTTGTTCAGGTAGGTCGGCGCCGTCCAGGACACGGTCGCGGTGCTGTCGCCGGGTGTCGCGGTCACGTTGGTTGGTGCCTGGGGCCCAACCAGCACGGCCACTGTGTAATAACCAAGGGCGCCATTCACGGTGGTATCGTTGCCGAGCTGGCCGTTGCCGTCGGTGCCCCAGCAGTAGGCGGTACCGGTGCTGTCCAGCGCGCATCCGTCCTGGTCCCCCGCACCGATCTGGGTCACGGTCCGGCCGGACAGCACCCCGCCGGTGTACACCGCGGTGGGGACAGATACGGTCGTGGTGTTGTTGGTGCCGAGACGGCCGTCGGCGTTATAGCCCCAGCAAAAGGCCACGCCGGTGCTGCCCAGCGCGCAGGTTTGGAACTCGCTGGCGCCGATGGTGGCGATGGTCACGCCGGCCATCGGTGTCCCGGTGGTGTAGACGGAGGCCGGCACGGATTGCGACGTGGGGGTTCCGTTGCTGCCGAGCTGGCCATTCGCGCCGTAGCCCCAGCAGTAGACCAGGCCGGTGCTGTCCAGTGCGCAGGTGAAGTTGCTGCCGGCCGTGATCTGGACGATGGTCCGGCCGGCCATCGGTGTCCCGGTGGTGTAGACCGCTGTCGCCCCGGGCTGCGGCGTGCTGGAGGTGGTGTTGTTGCCGAGCTCCCCGTTGGTGTCGACGCCCCAGCAGTAGACCAGGCCGGTGTTGTCCAGCGCGCAGGTGTGCAGATAACCCGCAGCGACCTGGACCAGGGTCCGGCCGGACAGCGCTGTCCCACTGGTTGTCACCGCCACCGGGGTGCTGCTGCTGGCGGTCGAGCCGCTCACGCCCAGCTGGCCGCTGCTACCCAGGCCCCAGCAGTAGGCGGCGCCCGCGCTGGTCACCCCGCACGTGCCGTATTGTCCGGCGCTGATCTGGGTAAAGGTCAGACCGCCCGACACCAGCACCGGGACGTTGGAGGGGGTGCTGCTTGTGGTGCCGTTGCCGAGCTCGCCGTCGGCGCCGCGCCCCCAGCAGTACACGGCGCCGGTGCTGGCCAGCGCGCAAACGTGCCAGTACCCCATGGTGATCTGGATCAAGGTCACCCCGGCGAGCACGCCGCCCGTGTACACGGCCACCGGCGTGAGCTGCGCGGTCGCCGTCGTGATACCGTTCCCCAGCTCACCGTTGCTGTCATCACCCCAGCAATAGGCCTTACCGCTGTAGATGGTGCATGAGCTTTCACGGCCGCCGGCCGCGATGGCTTCCGGCGGCCAGGGGGTCACGGTGGTGGCTGTGCTGTTGGCCGAGTTGCCGTCGGTAGTCTCGGTGACGACGGTGACGGTGTAGGTTGTGCCGTTGGCCAGGCCCGTGATGGTGCAGGTGAGCGCGGTGGTGGTGGTGCAGGTGGCGCCGCCGGGGCTGGCGGTGGCGAGGTAGCCGGTCAGGGTCCCGGTGCCCAGGCTGGCCGGGGTCGCCCAGTACACGGCGGCGGTGGTGCTGGCCGGGAATGCGGCGACGCTGGCGGGGGCGCCCGGCACGATGGCCGCCACGGTTACCGGGACGTCGCTGCTGGTGGTCGAGGCGTTCCCCAGCTGGCCGTTGGTGTTGGTGCCCCAGCAGTAGAAGGCGCCCGTGGTGTCCTGTGCACAGGTGGCGAGCTGCCCGGAGCTGATCTGGAACAGGGTCGCGCCCGCCAGCACCCCGGTGGCGGTCACCGCCACCGGGGCGGTGCTTGAGGCGTTCAGGTTGTTCCCCAGCTGGTCGCCGGGTGTGCCGAGGCCCCAGCACCAGGCGGCGCCCGTGACGTCTATCGCACAGGCGAAACTCGTGCCCGCGGTGACCTGGGTCAGGGGCAGCCCGGTGCTGGTCGCGGTCACCGCCACCGCCGTGTCCTGTATGGCGGTGGTCGACCCGTTCCCCAGCTGGCCGCTGCCGCCGGCACCCCAGCAGTAGGCGACGCCGGCGGTGCCCAGCGCACACGTGGTGGTACCGCCAGTGGCGATCTGGGCCAGGGTCGTGCCCGTCGGCATCGCGCCCAGGGACACCGCCGTCGCCGTCGGCTGCGGGCTGGTGGTGGTGCCGTTCCCCAGCTGCCCGCTGGCGTTCAGTCCCCAGCAGTAGGCGGCGCCGGTGCTGGCCAGCGCGCACGCGTAGCTGCTCCCGGCGGCGATCTGGGTCAGGGTCAGCTGGTACAGCGCCCCCCCAGATGTAGCCGTCACCGCGCCCGGCGCGGTACTCGGCGTGCCGGTGCCGTTTCCCATCTGGTCGCTGTGGTTGTTGCCCCAGCAGTAGGCGACCCCGGCGCTGGTCAGCCCGCACGCGAAGTCGGCGCCGACGCTGATCTGGGTGAAAGAAAGCCCGCCCGACACTAGGACAGGGATGCTGCTCGCGGTGCTCGTGTTGTTTCCCAGGGCGATCTGGTCGCCGCTGACGGCGATGCTGTTGTTGCCCCAGCAGTAGGCGTTGCCGGTGCTGGCCAGCGCGCACGTCCAGTCCTGTCCGGCGCTGATCTGGATCAGGGTCAGCCCCGACAGTACCCCCCCGGTGTAGACCGCCACCGGCGTGGACTGCGGGGTGGTCGTCGTGGTGTTGTTGCCGAGCTCGCCGTAGGTATCGTCGCCCCAGCAGTAGGCCTTGCCGTTGCGGAGCAGGCACGAGTGGTTGTACCCGGCCGCGATCATGGTCGCCTGGGACATCACCGCCACCGCGACCAGGAAGTTGTTGGCCGTGTCCGGGTTGCCGAGCTGGCCGTTGCTGTTCTCGCCCCAGCAGTAGTCGGCGCCGGTGTTGCTCAGCGCGCACACGAAAGTCGTGCCGACGGTGATCTGGGACAGGGTCTGCCCCGACAGCACGCCGGTCGCCGTCACCGCCACCGCCGTGCTCTGCGCGGCGGTGGTCGAGCCGTTCCCCAGCTGGCCGATGGCGCCGCCGCCCCAGCAGTAGCCGAGGCCCGCGGCCGACAGCGCGCACGCGGAGTTGGAGCCGGCGTCGAGCTGGGTCAGAGTGATCCCCAATAGCACCCCGGAGGTGGTCACCGCCACGGCCGTGGTCTGCGCCGCGGTGGTCGAGCCGTTCCCGAGCTGGCCGCTGCCCCCCGCCCCCCAGCAGAAGGCTGTTCCCACGCCGGACAGCGCACACGCGAAGTTAGAGCCGACGGTGATCCCGGTCAGAGTCAGCCCCGACAGCACCCCGGAGGTGGTCACCTTCACCGCCGTGGTCTGGGCCGCGGTGGTCGTGCCGTTCCCGAGCTGGCCACTGCCGCCGGCCCCCCAGCAGAAGGCGGCACCCTGGTGGGTCAGCGCGCACGTCGAGGTGCCGCCGGCGATGACCTGGGTCAGGACCGTCCCCGACAGCGCCCCGGAGGTAGTCACCGCCACGGCAGTACTCTGCGCGGCGGTGGTCGTGTTGTTCCCGAGCTGGCCGCTGCCCCCTGCCCCCCAGCAGTAGGCGGCGCCTGCGGCGGACAGCGCGCACACGGTGGCACCGTTGGCGGTGATCTGGGTCAGGGTCACCCCCGACAGCACCCCGCCCGTGTACACCGCCACCGGCACGCTGCTGCTTGTGGTCGTGTTGTTCCCGAGCTGGCCGCTGGTGCCCAGGCCCCAGCAGTAGGCGGCGCCCGCGGCCGACAGCGCGCAGCTGAAGTTCGTGCCGGTGGTGATCTGGGTCAGGGTCACCCCCGACAGCACCCCGCCGGTCCAGGCGGCTACCGGCACACTGCTGGTCATGGTGCTGTTGTTGCCGAGCTCGCCGTTGCTGTTGTCACCCCAGCAGTAGGCCTTCCCGCTGGTGATCTCGCACGAGTGGATGTTCCCGGCCGCGATCATGGTCGCCTGCGACGGTGCCACCGTCGCCGGCACCAGGAAGTTCACCGCGGTGTCGGGGTTGCCGACCTGCCCGGAGGTGTTCGTCCCCCAGCAGTAGGCGGTACCCGAGGTATCCAACGCACACGTGGAGAAGTACCCGCTGGCGCTCACCTGGGTTAGGGTCACCCCCGACAGCACCCCGGACGTGGACACCGCCCCCGGCACGTGGCTGACGCTGACCGAGTTGTTCCCCAGAGTGCCGTCGGTGCCTTGGCCCCAGCAGTAGGCGGCACTCGCGCTGGACAGCGCACACGCGAAGCCGTCGCCGGCGCTTATCTGGGTGAAGGTCAGCCCGTTCATGGTCACCGCCACCGGCACGTTGCTCGAGGCGTTCGAGCCATTCCCGAGCCGATAGGTGGAGCCGGAGCCCCAGCAGTAGGCGGCGCCCGCGCTGGACAGCGCACACGCGAAGCCGCTGCCGGCGGTGATCTGGGTCACGGTCACCCCCGACAGCACCCCGGACGTGGACACCGCCACCGGCACGTTGCTTGAGGTGCCCAGGTTGTTCCCCAACTGACCGCTGGTGCCCAGGCCCCAGCAGTAGGCGGCGCCCGCGCCGCCCAGCGCACACGCGAAGCCCACTTCGGCGCTGATCTGGGTTAGGGTCACCCCCGATAGCACCCCGGACGTGGTCACCGCCACTGGTGTGGTCTGCAAAGCGGTGTTCGTGCCGTTCCCCAGCTCGCCGTCGGTGTCGTAGCCCCAGCAGTAGGCGGCGCCCGCGCTGGACAACGCGCACGTAAAGTTATCGCCGGCGCTTATCTGGGTCAGGGTCGTCCCGGTCGGTATCGCCGACAGCCCACCGGTAAGCACCGGCACCGGCACACTGCTGCTGACGGTCGAGCCGTTCCCCAGCTCACCGGACGCGTTGAGGCCCCAGCAGTAGGCATTGCCGCTGATGATTTCGCACGTATGGGAGTACCCGGCCGAGATCTGGGGCGGGTTGAGCGCATCGATCTGGGCGGTGGTCAGCGCGGAGGAGTAGAGCGCGACGTCGTCTATTCTGCCGCTGACGTAGTCAACGGCACCGCCGTTGTACATGCCCTGGCCGATCATCGTGTTGCCCGTCGCCGCCCAGGCGGTGGTGAAGGCGGTGGTGACCGGCGGCGACCCGTTGATGTACAGCGATATCGCGCCCGCGGTCACGTTGTCCACGGCGACAAGGTGGTACCAGGTGCCGGCGGTCACGTTCGCGGGCCCGAGGGCCTGCGTGAGCGTGGCCGCAGAGGTGTCGGACGCCCGCACGCTGTACGCGAACTGGTCGGTACCCCCCTGAAACTGCAGGTAGAAGCCGGAGATGGTAGTGCCGGTGGGGGAGGCGAGACCGTTGATGGAGACGAAGGTCTGATTTCCCCCGCCGATGGCGTTCAGGTACACCCACGCGGAGACGGTATAGCTCGCCGAGGTGGTGACCACCGCTCCGGTGACGGTGACGGCGCCCGTGGACGTGCCGTTGAGCGCGATCGAGTGCGCGCCCACCTCCGGCGCCGCCCAGGTGGCCCCGGAGCCCAGGGTCCCGGTGTGACTGTTGCCCGACGAGTCGGCCGTGGTGGTCCCCGAGCCCTCACTGAACGGCCACGATCCCGCCGCCGCGGGCACAATGGCGGCCGCGGACGCCGGCGTCGGGGCTACCAGCTGGACGGCCACGCAGACGCTGGCCGCCAGTGCCATAACCGCGACCGCGACCACCCCGCGCCGCAACGACCGCAGCACCCCGTGCCGCGTGCCCCTGTGCCACGCGGCCCCCGGCCACGCTCGCCCCCGCCGGAGGGCCGACCCCGCCGGCGACATCCTCCCGATCACAGTCCGTCCCCTGACCGTTCTGTTCCTGTAGAAACGGGCACCGCGCGAATTCTCCCCCGGAATTCCGCCTCCCGGCCGCCCTTATGCGCCGATACCTCGCGAATAGGCGCACGGACGCTTATCGCTAGGCGACCTAGCATGCCCTACGGCCACCTTCCCGCGAAGACAGGCCAGGAAACCATCCAGGAATCGGCCAGATCCCGCCCTTTGACCGGCCAAGGCCGTTATACGCCACGACGGAGAGACAATGGCGGCAAATAGTCCCATACACGTTAAATTTGCCCAGCCTGAATGTCATTGGCGGTTTACATCTGTCTCGCCGAACTAATTACAATCCGCCTGGCAGCGCATGGTGGCAAGAACCTCTGGGGAATGGCTCGCGTCGCTGGCAGGTCCCGCTGGCGCGGCCCTGCTCCGGCGCTTGCGGGCTACTTGGTGATGGTGTCGGTGTCCAGCGTGACCGCGGCGGTGCGGGCGAGCGCCCGGCCGTGGATGGTCACTCCTGCGGTGACGGTGATCGAGGCGAGGGCCATGATGTTCCCCCTGAGGGTGGAGTAGGTTCCGAGCGTCGCGGAGCTGTCGACCGCCCAGAAGACGTTGGCGGCCTTCGCGCCGTTGGGCTTCGCTTCCTGAGCGTCTGCGTCCGGCCGAATCATTCGGCCACATGCAGCGTACAGTAACTGAATCATCGCTCAGGGTAGTAGGGTCAAGACGGGCCAGGGCGATGCGAAGCTGTGAGCATCCCGCAGGCACCCAGGCGCGGAGAGCGCGCTTGTCCCGATCGGGATTGGTTTCGGTCGCGCGGGCGAATTCATGATGTTCCCCGCGGGCCCTGACCCCGGGGCTCGCTGCTCCGTCCATGCTCGCCATCCGCGACGTCATGCGCCTGCTCCCCTGCGACGTATCGACCCTCGCGCTCGGCATCGCCTGCAGCGCCGGCCAGTTCCTGCTCTCGGCCGGAACCAAGGGCAAGCGGTTCGCGCTGCCGCATGCCCGGGTGATCCTGCACCAGCCCGCGGCCAGCGGCCAGGGCCCGATCCCCGACCTGATCCTCGCGGCCGACGAGATAGTCCGGCTGCGCGGCGAGCTTGAATCGGTGCTCTCGCGGCACACCGGCCAGTCCGCGGAGACCCTCAGGGCCGACACCGACCGGGACCGCATCTTCACGGCTGAAGCCGCACTCGAATACAGCCTCATCGACCAGATCCTCACCGACCGCGACTGAACGGGAGGAGACGGAACGCCTCCGTCAGCCGGCCAGGCCGCGGCCTGGGTCAGGCATCCCTGGGTCAGGCGTCCTGGGTCAGGCGGCCATGGCGAGGGCGACCGGAGGCGCTGGCGCGCGGCCGGTTCCGATGGCCTGGGGACCCGCTACCCGGGTGAACGTGCCGGCGCTGACGCGGGCCAGGCGGCGCAAGTCCTCGGCGACCGCGAGCGCCAGGTCGGCGAGCGTGCTGTCGAGCGCGCCCGCGAGGGCGGCGATCATCTCGCTCGACGGTTCCTTGCGGCCCCGCTCGATCTCCGACAGGTACTGCGGCGAGATCCCGGCCCGCTCCGCGGTCTCGGCCAGCGTCTCATCGCGGTCGGTGCGCAGCATCCGCAGGCGGCCGCCGAGCGCCTCCCGCCACAGCGGCTCCGGCGCCTGGCCCCACCGCGAGTAGATCCTGCTGATCTCAGCCATAACCCAACAGTAAAGACGCCCGCCCGCCACCGAAAGGACAGTTCACCCTGAGCTGATGAAACCGCCCGGCCGGCCGCTCCGGTCATCTTTGTACCTGAGATGACCACTTCCCCATCTTTGTACCTGAGATGACCATTTCGGCGTCCCATTTGCCCCTTTTGGGGGTACGGCTTAGGTACAAAGATGTCGATGGTCGCTGCGGCCTGTCGATGGTCGCTGCGGCCTGTCGATGGTCGCTGCTGGCTGTCGATGGTCGCTGTTACTGGGCCGGGAGGCGCTTGTGGTCGTGGGCGGCCAGGAGGGCGCTGACGCCGCTGGCCCGGGTGGCGAGGATCTGGTCGATGAGGGCCGCCGCGCCGCTCGCCGCCTGGGCCGGCGGTATGCCGTCATCGTGGATGTTGGAGATCAGGCTCCGGTCCGCGTCGGTGCACGCGGGCGTGGGCCGGTACCCGAAATACGCGGACATGCTGGCCTGCACGTCCAGGCCGGGACGCTCGCCGATCAGCATCATCACGACCTGCGGGCGCAGCAGCTCGCCGACCTCGTTCATCAGGCCGACGCGGGCGTGCCGGACCGCGATCAGCCGGCCGAGGGTCCAGCCGCGGGCCGCGCCCAGCCGAGTGAACGCGGCGACGAAGGGCGGCGCGTAGCTGCCGACGGCGCGGGCCGACAGCCCGTCGGCGACGATCAGCTGGACGGTCGGGCCGGCGGTGCCCTCGGCCCTGATCCGGGCCGCCCCCTCCGGGCTGAAGAGCCGACCGAGGTCGGGGCGGCGCAGGTAGACGTGCGGGGTCTGCGCCTGGGTGGTGACGGTGAACATGCCGTGCCCGGCGACGAGCGGCTCGAGCGCGGCCGACTCGTCGTCGAGGCGGGCCTGGACCGCGTCCCGGGCCGCGGCGTGATCGACGCGCAGGGCGAGCATGTCCCGGGTGCGGAGCGCCGTGCCGACCCGGCCGAGGAAGACCCGGGCGGGGGTGGCGTCGGCCAGCGCCGGCCGGACCGGTTCGGCCAGCTCGAGCGGCTCGAGCGGCTCGAGCGGCTCAAGCGGCTCAAGTGGCTCAAGTGGCTCAAGTGGCTCAAGCCGATGGAGCTGGCCGGGGTGGCCCAGGTCGCCGGGGTGGCCCAGGTCGCCCGCGGCGGTCATCGGGCGGCGCCGAGCGCGGGCCGCGCTCGGCGGGTGGCGATGGCCTCGGCGAGCTGGGCCATGCGGCCGGCCCCGGTGGTCCCGTGGCCGGGGCCGGCGATCTCGCCGTTGACCAGGATGCCGACCGATTCGGCCCAGCGGGCGAACTCCGGGGCGGGCGCCGTCCCGCTCAGCCGCCGCATCGACGCGACATCGTGGTAGCTGGTCGACTGGTAGCCGAGCATCACGTCGACCCCGGCGGGCAGCCCCATGAAGTAGTTGCACCCGGCGCTGGTCAGCAGCATGAGCAGGTCATCGTTGGTGTTCTGATCGGCGTCGACGTGGTTGGTGTAGCAGACGTCGACGCCCATCGGGAGCCCCTGGAGCTTGCCGCAGAAGTGATCCTCGAGCCCGGCCCGGGTGATCTGCCTGCTGTCCGCCAGGTACTCGGGCCCGATGAACCCGACGACCGTATTGATAAGGAAGGGGTCGAGCGTCTTGGCCGCGCCCTGTGCCCGCGCCTCGAGCGTGAGCTGGTCGATGCCGTGATGGCTGTTCGACGAGAGCGCGCTGCCCTGGCCGGTCTCGACGTACACGCACTGCTCGCCGACGAAGTCGTGCGGCCGCTCCCGGTGCGACGCCAGGACCGCGGCCCGGGCTTCCCGCAGCAAAGAAAGGCTTATGCCGAACGAGCGGTTGGCTTCTTCGGTTCCGGCCACTGACTGGAACAGCAGGTCGACGGGCGCGCCGGCTTCGAGCGCGGCGACCTGCGTGGTCACGTGGGCGAGCACGCAGGTCTGGGTGGGGATCTCCAGGGCGGCGGTGAACTCGTTCATGCCCCGCAGGAGCTGGGCCGTCTTCCCGGCCGAGTCGGTGGCCGGGTTGACGCCGATGACCGCGTCGCCGCAGGCGTAGCCGAGGCCGTCCACGATCGAGGCCAGGACGCCGGCCAGGTCGTCGGTGGGGTGGTTCGGCTGCAGGCGCCCGCCGAGCGTGCCCGGGTCGCCCATGGTATTGCGGCATCTCGTGATGACCCGCAGCGGGCGGGCCGCGAGCACCAGGTCAAGGTCGCTCATGATCTTGGCGACGGCCGCGGCGACCTCGGGCAGGAAGGCGCCGGAGAGCGTCGTTTCCCAGAGCCCGGGGAACTGCGGCGCGAGCACGAGCTCGCGGAGCTGGCCGACGGTCAGCGAGGCGATGGCCTCCCGCCCGGCCGGAGCGATCGCCGCCCTGGTCTCGGCGGTCACCTCGTCGTCGACGAGGGGCTGATCGTGGAAGTCGCTGATCCGGACGTCCGCGAGGGCCAGCTTGGCCGCGACCCGTTCGCGTTCGCTGCCGGCGGCGAGGCCGGCCAGCTCGTCGCCCGATTTGCGCTCATTCGCCTTGGCGAGCAGCTCCGCCAGGTCCGCGAAGGAGAACCGCTCTCCGTGCACGGTCGAGCTGTAGGGCATGGTCCAGCCTCCGGTTGCGTCCGCGATTAGTCGCGGAGACGCCGTCGGCTCCCTGGAACCCATTGTCCCCCGTAAGCCCGGTTTAAAATCACCGCTGACAGGGTCGAGAGAAGATCATCGGCCAGGACCGGCTTGGCCAGCATGGCGTCGGGCCCGGAACCGTCGGCGGTCGCCGGCCACTCGTGCCGGGGTTGGGCGGTGACCAGGACGATCGGGAGCCCGGGGACCATCCGCCGCAGGGCGGCGATCATCTCGAGCCCGGTCATGGTGGGCAGGTCCAGGTCGGTGAGCACGAGGTCCCAGGTCTGCTCGGCCACCAGGGCGAGCGCGACGGCCGGGTCGGTGGTGTGGGTGACGTCGAACCCTCCCCGCCGGGTGAGGATGTGGGTGGCGAACAGCGCCGCGTCGGGGTCGTCCTCGACGAGGAGGATGCGCCGCCCTCGTGAGGCGGGCTCCGGCGCGAACTCGTGGACAGATGAGGGGGCCATGACGGGTCAGTCTGCCTGACCGGAATACGCATCGCGGTGGCTTTTGCGGTGCTGAACGGTTGCGGTGATCAGCCCCGGTAGCGGTAGCCGAATCCGCGCACGGCCTCGATCGGCGCGCCCGGCCCGCTGTCGGAGCCGAGCTTGCGCCGCAGCCGCATGACGCTGTACTTGACCCGGTCCGGACCGACGCCGAACGGGTCGCTCCAGGCCAGCTCGAGCAGCTTGACCGGGCTGAGGACCTGCCCGCGGTGCTTGACCAGCGCGGCCAGCAGCCGGTATTCGGTCGGGGTCAGCCCGACCGGCTCGCCGTCCACGATGACCTCTTGGGTGCCGAAGTTGACCTGCACGGTCCCGTCGTCGTAGAACTCGGGCGGCGGCCGGCCCGCGGCCTGGCGCCGCCGCAGCAGGGCCTGCACCCGGGCGACGAACTCGGCGTTGCCGAACGGCTTGGTGAGATAGTCGTCCGCGCCGCCGCGCAGGCCGCGCACCTTGTCGGTTTCCAGGCTGTGCGCGGTCAGGATCAGGACGGGGACGTCGCTCAGGTCACGGATCCGCTCGAGCACCGTCCAGCCGTCCATCTCCGGCAGCCCGATGTCCAAGATCACGACGTCCGGCGGGGTGGTGTGGAAGACCCGCAGGCCTTCCCGCCCGTTGGCCGCCGCGGTCGCGTCGAAGCCGCTCTTGCCCAGGACGGTTCGCAGGCCGAGGGCGATATCGGGGTCGTCCTCGATCACGAGCACTCGCTCGGTCATGGCTGCACCACCGTCCTCATGACGCCTTCGGGATCGTGTACATGGGCAGCAGGACACTGAACGTGGTCCCCTGACCGAGCGTGCTGTCCACCGTGACGTGGCCTCCGTGCATCTGGACGAGCGCCTTGACGATGGCCAGCCCCAGGCCGGTGCCGGGCAGGCCGGCGATCCGCGCGTTCGACCCGCGGACGAACGCGTCGAACAGCCGGGCCAGCTCGTCGGGCGGGATGCCGATCCCGGTGTCGGACACGTCGACCCGCCAGGTTTCCCTGGTGTACCTCGCCCTGACCCGCACGAGGCCGCCCGCGCTCGAGAACTTGATGGCGTTGCCGATCAGGTTGTCGAGGACCTGGAGCAGCCGCCGGGGGTCGGCCCGGGCCTGCGGGCCTTCGCCCGCGTCGAGGTGAACGGTGACCCCCGACTTGGCCGCGACGGCCACGGCGGTGCCGACCGCCTCGGCCGCGAGGCCGGGAATGGAGACCCGGGTCAGGTCGAGCGGCAGCGCGCCGCCCTCGAGCCGGTTCAGCATCAGCAGGTCGTCGATCAGCCGGAGCAGCCGGTCGGCGTTCCGCTCGATGACGTCGAGGAACCGGCCCCCGTCGGCGGAGAGCCCGTCCGACTCCCCGCGCAGCAGCTCGCTGAACGAGACGATCGACGTCAGGGGCGTGCGCAGTTCGTGGGAGACGACCGCGAGGAACTCCGCGCGCCGGTCGTCCAGGTCGGCACGCCTGTCGTCAATGCCGGACTGAACCGGCACGCTCCGTGACCGGTTCTGGTCAGGCCTGGTCCTTGGAACGCCTCCCATGTCTCTAGTCTCCCCTTTGTCACACCAGTCAAAACTGTCTCAGTAACTCCCTGCAACCGTTCTGCACCTCAACAGCCAACCGACTGGCCACCGGGGCCACCGAAGCTCCTTGTCATGACGATCACCGAAGCGAGCGGCACCAGCGCCCAGGACCGGTCCAACGCCACGACACCGCAGCCCCGGGTCTCGGTGATCATCCCGACGCTGAACGAGGCCCGTAACCTCGAGCATGTCTTCGCCGCCCTGCCCGCCGGGCTGCACGAGGTCATCCTGGTCGACGGGCACTCCACCGACGGCACCCCCGGCATCGCCCGCGCCCTGCGGCCCGACGTGCGCGTGGTCGCGCAGACCCGCAAGGGCAAAGGCAACGCCCTGGCCTGCGGGTTCGCCGCCGCCACGGGCGACATCATCGTCATGATCGACGCCGACGGCTCCACCGACCCGGCCGAGATTCCCCTGTTCGTGCAGGCACTCACCGACGGCGCCGACTTCGCCAAGGGGTCACGGTTCGCGCCCGGCGCCGGCAGCAGCGACATCACCCCGCTGCGCCGCCTGGGCAACAAGGCCCTGGGCATGGTCGTCAACACCATGTACCGGACCCGCTACTCCGACCTCTGCTACGGGTACAACGCGTTCTGGGCCTCGGCCGTCCCCGCCTTCGGCCTCCAGCCCGACGGCGCCGACAAGGTATGGGGTGACGGGTTCGAGATCGAGACCCTGCTGAACCTGCGGGCTTCCGCGGCCGGCCTGGCGGTCACCGAGGTGCCGTCCTGGGAGCACGCCCGCATCTACGGCGAGTCCAACCTGAACACGTTCCGCGACGGCCGCCGGGTACTGAAGACCATCCTCACCGAGTGGCGCCGGCGGTCAGCGTAGCCGCGTCGGGCCAGGCGTAGCGCAGCGTCTCGGGCCTGCCGTTGAGCCGGGACGTATCACCCTCGGGCGCGGTGACGAGGGCGCGCTCGACGCAGCGGCCGCCCCGGGCCTGGTAGAAGGCCTGGGCCGCGGTGTTCTGCCCGAGGACCCAGAGGTACAGGCCGGAACCGGGCGCGGAGTCCAGGACCGCCTGCCCGGTCCGGACGAGCAGCCCGCTCCCGATCCGCTGGCCCTTGAACCCGTAGGCGACATGCAGGTTGTCGAGGAGCGCGCCCCAGGTGGGGTGGTCATCCAGCCGCGTGTGGGCGAACCCCACGACCTCGCCGCCGAGCTCGGCCACGATCGTGCGGGCCCGCGGGTCGGGCTCGCCCAGGCGCTTGGCCCAGCGCGTGAGCTGGTACTCGGTGACGCCGCCGTCGAGGAAGGCATCGGAGAAGGCGCCGCGGTAGTGACGCTGCCAGCTATCGGTGTGCAGGGCCGCGATGGCGGGCGCGTCGCTCGCCGCCGCCGCCCGGAACCGCGGGCCATCCGAGACCGCCACTGCCCGTTCTCCTCTCGCCAGGTCCCCCGCGGCAGCCTAGCCTGGCCCTCGTGACTACCTGGATCATGGCCGACACCCAGCCGGGAACCGGCCCGCGGGTCGCGGTGAAGGACCTCATCGACATGGCCGGGCTGCCGACCACCGCCGGGTCGCGCGCGGTCGCGGCCACGGCCCGGCCCGCCGACCGGGACGCCGCCTGCCTGGCCGGCCTGCGCGCGGCCATCGCCGCG
>Ga0302314_10008935_pt1 | contig 17770 bp, 14 predicted proteins | sample III_Palsa_N2_3_FD_200533 | JGI IMG/M metagenome (GOLD analysis project Ga0302314, IMG submission 200533) | Peat permafrost microbial communities from Stordalen Mire near Abisko, Sweden - III_Palsa_N2_3 | ecosystem: Environmental > Terrestrial > Soil > Palsa > Peat permafrost | place: Sweden...
GGCGTAAGCGACGGCGTCGTCGACCAGGGCGCGGCGGCGGTCGATGCGCATCAGCACGGGCAGCGCGAGCAGCCCGCACAGCAGCGTGGGCACGCCGCCGAGCACCAGCGACCAGCGGGCGCCGGCCTCCTGGCCGACCCAGCCGACAATGGGACCGCCGATCGGGGTCGAGCCCAGCCAGGCCAGCCCCCACAGGGCCATGACCCGGCCGCGCATCTCCGGCGTGGCCGCGAGCTGGAGCACCGTCTTGGCCATCGAGTTGAACGTGATCGAGCCGTACCCGACGAACAACAGCGCGGCCAGCTCGAACGGCAGCGACGGCGCGGCCGAGGCGAGCAGGATGGCGATCCCCCAGCCGATCGCGGCCAGGCAGAGCGCGCGGCCGCTCGGCCGCACCCGGGCCGCCGAGACCAGGCCGCCGACCACTGCGCCCACGCCCATCACCGAGGCCATCACCCCGTAGGACGCGGCCCCGCCGCCGAAGACCTTGGTCGCCATCAGCGGCAGCGACACCTGGAACTCCCAGGCCAGCGTGCCGACGACGGCGATCATGATGAGCGGGACGAGCAGCCCGGGCGTGCCCCGGACGTAGCGCAGTCCGGCCCGGATCTGGCCGGGCTTCTTGGTCGCCTTCTTGGCCGGGTACAGGTCGACGACCCGCATGGCGAGCAGCGACAGCAGCACGGCGCCGAACGAGACCGCGTTGAGCGTGAAGCACAGGGCCAGGCCGAGCGCGGCGGCGAGCACCCCGCCGAGCGCGGCGCCGAAGACCCGGGCCAGGTTCATCGCGACCGAGTTGAGCGTGACCGCGTTGGCCAGGTCGCCCGGCGGGACCATCTCGGTGATGAACGCCTGCCGCGCCGGGTTGTCGAAGACGTTGACGAAGCCGAGCGCGATCGCCAGCAGGTAGACCGACCAGAGCCGGATGTCGTGGGTGGCGGTGAGCAGGGCGAACACCAGCGCCAGCAGGCCCGCGGAGGTCTGCGTGACCAGCAGGATCCGGCGCTTGTCCCGGCGGTCGGCGTACAGCCCGCCGGCCTGGCCGAAGAGCAGGATCGGCAGGAACCGGGCCGCGGTGGTGAGGCCGAGCTGGGTCCCGCTGTGCGTGAGGTCGAGGACGAGGAACGACTGGGCGATCGTCTGCATCCAGGTCCCGATCACCGAGACGAGCTGACCGAAGAAGAACAGCCGGTAGTTGCGGTGCCGGAGCGACGCGGTCATCCGTCCCCGGCCGGAGCCGGGAGTGGAGGCGCGCCCGGAGCTCCCCTGGGTGAGTGTCACATCAACCAGTATAACGTTACCTCTGCTAAGGATGTTAGGGTGTGCGGGTCGGGAGCCACCCCGGCTCGTTCCTCAGGAAATTCTTTTCCAGACGGCTTTCTTGATGCGAGACTCGTGTGCGGGGAGTGGGGCATGCGGGATTTCGAGGCGTTCTTCCGGGCGGCGACCGGGCACGATCCGTACGGGTACCAGGCCCGGATCGCCCGCGACGGGCTGCCGGAGGTCGTCCTGGCGCCGACCGGCACCGGCAAGACCAGCGTGATCTTGGCCTGGCTGTGGCGGCGGCTGTCCGCGGGCCACGGCGGCGGCCCGCCGCGGCGGCTGGTCTACGCGCTGCCGCAGCGCGCCCTGGCCGACCAGGTCGCCGCCGACGTCCGCGCCTGGCTGGGGAACCTGGGGCTGGCCGGCGAGGTCGCGCTGCACGTGGCGATGGCCGGCCGGGCCGAGTCGCAGGGCGACTGGCGGGACGACATGCACCGGCCCGCGATCGTGATCGGCCCGGCCGACGCGCTCGCCTCGAAGGCGCTGAACCGGGCGTACGGCGTCGGGCGGGTGATCTACCCGATCGACTTCGCCCTGGTCACCAACGGCGCGCAGTGGATCATCGACGAGTACCGGCTCTGCCCCGAGGCGACCGTGACGCTGCGCCAGCTGGCCGCGTTCGCCGGCCGGCTCGGCACCGCCGAGCCGTTCGCCCTGACCCGCATGTCCGCCCTCGGCCCGGCCGGGCTCCCGCGGACGGCGGACAATCCGTCCAGTCAAGAACCAGTCCACATCCTTCCAGGAGAACGGTCCGGGCCGCTCTCCCCCCGCCTGTCCGCCGCCCGCACTGTGCGCCGCCTGCCCGTCGCGCCCGGTGACTACCCGGCGATGGCCGCCGCGGCCGGCGAGCGCCACCGCGGGGGCACCCGCACCCTCGTCGTCCTGAACACCGTCGCCGCCGCCTGGGCGGTGCACCGGCACCTGCCCTTCGGCGCCACCTTGCTGCATACGCGGTTCCGGGGCATCGACCGCGTCCCGCTCATGACCGACCTGGCCGGGCGGACGGAAGGCGGCATCGTCGTCGCGACCCAGGTCGTCGAGGCCGCCCTCGACCTGGACGCGGCGGTGCTGGTGACCGAGGCCGCGCCGTGGCCGTCGCTGGTCCAGCGGGCGGGACGGTGCAACCGGGCGGGAACCGTGGCCGACGCCGAGCTGTGGTGGACTCCCCCGGCGACCGCGGGACCGTACGAGCGGCGCGACGTCGACGTGGCTGTGGCCCGGCTTCAGCGGCTGGAAGGCGTCGCGGTTACCGGCGAGGACCTGATCGCCCGCGACGTCGACGTGGCCGCGCCGGGAGCTGCCGGGCCGGGGGTCGCCGTGCTGAGCGTGGCCGACTTCGTCGCGCTATTCGACACCGCCGCCACCGACGCGAGCGGCGCCGGGGTGGACATCGCGCCCTACGTACGTGACGCCGAGCCCCTGGAAGCCGAGGTCGCGTGGGCCACCTGGACGCCCGGCGCGAATGGCGCTCCCGACCCGGACGTGCGCTGGCCCGCCGTCGAGTTCCGCTGCCGGGTAGCGCCGGCCGACGTCGCCGCGCTCGCCCGGGGCCGGGCGGTCTGGCGCTTCGACGGGCTGGCCGGGGAGTGGGCCGACATCACCGCGCCCGGCCAGTCCCCGGCCCGCTCCGGCGAGCTGTTCCTCGTCGGCGCGGCCGACGGCGGCTACGACCCGCGAGCCGGCTTCGACCCGTCAGCCCGCGGCCCGGTGCCGGGCTGCCCGGAGCTGTGGACCCCGGCCGAGCTGGCCGAGATCGCCGCGGCCGTCGCCGACGCTGACCCGGGCACGGCCGGCATCGCCGCGGCCGTCGCCGACGCGGGCGCGGGCGTTGACTCCAGGCCGGCCGCGGTTGAGCCGGGCCAGTGGATGTCGCTTGACCAGCACAGCCGGGAGGTACGGGACCAGGCGGAGGCGCTGCTGGCGGTGCTCGCGCCCAGCCTGCCCCCGGGCGCGGGGGCCAGCGCCGTCCTCGCCGGTTACCTGCACGACGCGGGCAAGGCCCACCGGATCTGGCAGGACGCGATCTGCGCGGTGGCGTCGCCGGAGGAGGCCGACGCCGTAGCGGCGGGCCGGCCCTGGGCGAAGTCGGGCAAGGACGGCGGGCTCGAGTTCGCGGGCGGCGTCCGGTTCCGGCACGAGCTCGCGTCGCTGCTGCTGATCGACGGCCCGCTGCGCGCGCTGCTGGCCGGCGCGCCCGACCCCGACCTCACGCGTTTCCTGGTCCTGGCCCACCACGGCCAGCTCCGGGTTCAGGTCCGCGACGCCGGCGACCCGGTCCCGTCGCCGCAGCCGCCGGGCGCGGCCCCGGTGCGGACGATCCGCGGCCTCGAGCAGGGAGCGGTCAGCGACGTCCCGCCGATGCTCGGCCAGCCCGCGACCACGCTCACCGTGGACCTCGGCCAGTTCGGGCCGCGCGGCGATCCCTCCTGGACCGGAACCGTCCTGGGCCTGCGCGACCGCTACGGCCCGTTCATCCTCGCCTACCTGGAGACCCTGGTCCGCATCGCCGACTGGCGGGCCAGCGGCGGGCGGCCGCTCGCGACCGAGGATGTCCCGGGCGCCCCGGCGTGATCGATCGGGTTTTCAAAGATAACGGATCATTGTGCACACTCGGGTGCACAAAAGGATCCGCTATCACGCTCCCGGAGCCTCAGCCGGCCATGGTGGTCATCTTGAAGGACGAGTCTTTCGGCGGGAGCAGCCCTTGAACAGGCCCTCGCCCGCCGTCGGCAGCGAGACGCCGACCTTGAAGCGCACCTGCCGGGCCGAGATCCCGTTCTCCGACAGCAGCGAGTCGACGAGCAGGGTGGCGATGTCGCCGGGCGCGGTGACCGAGATCGTCTTGCCGCGCAGCTGGGCGACCCGGCTGATCGTCGAGTGGGGCGCGACGATCAGCTCAAGCTCGTTCGCCTGTAGGACGGACGCCTCGGCGATGATCTTCAGGCGGTCGCGGTTCTTCAGCTCGTTGTCTATGTAGGTGACGTAGTCCGCGCTCGAGATGTCGTAGGCCCCCTTCTCCTGGCCGGCCACGGCCTCCTGGCTGGTCGACGCGAACCTGATGGTGACGTCCAGCCCCTGCCTAGCGAACAGCCCGTCCATCTCGGCGATGTACAGCCCGGCCGAGTCAATCGTGGGGAAGTCGCCCACCGTGATGTCCGCCTTCTCCACCGCCGGGGCCGGATCCACCGCAGGCCTGGCCGAGCATCCCGCGGCCAGCACCGACGGGTGGCGTGATACATAAGCTAGTGATATAAGTAGCTTATGGAACTTTCGGCGGGGACCGCGACGGTCGACGAGCTGGCCAGCGAACTGGCCGCCGACCTGGACCGAGTCGTCGGCCTGTACCGGTCGCTGAGCCAGCCGAGCCCGATGTCGCTGACCGCGGCCGCGACCCTGGCGACGCTCGAACGGACGGGGCCGAGCAGGCTGACCGTGCTCGCGGTCAGGGAAGGCGTCTCCCAGCCGGCGATGACCCAGCTCATCACCCGGCTCGAGGACAGCGGGCTGGTGCGCCGGGCCGCCGATCCCACCGACGGGCGAGTGGTGCTGGTGGCCATCACCGACGAGGGCCGGGCCACGCTGGCCAGCCGACGGGCCATGCGGGCCGGGAAGCTCGCCGCGATCCTCGCCCAGCTCACCCCGGACCACCGCGCCGCGCTCACCGCGGCCCTTCCGGCGCTCGCGGCGCTCGGCAACGTCCACCGCGACGACGACCTCAGGTAGTGACAAACCCCCAGCTAGGAGCACGGTCACAGATGAGTGGCAGCACGCACGGCTCGACAGCGAGCCCATTCAAGCAGCCGAAGGCCGTGTTCGCCGTCGCCTTCGCCTGCGTCGTGTCGTTCATGGGGATCGGCCTCGTCGACCCGATCCTGCCCGCGATCTCGAACCAGCTGCACGCCTCGCCGAGCGAGACCACGCTGCTGTTCACGTCGTACCTGGTCGTTACTGCGGTCGCGATGCTGATCACCAACTGGGTGTCGTCACGGATCGGCGCCAAGTGGACGATGATCGCCGGCCTCGTCCTGATCGTGGTCTTCGCCGGGCTGGCCGGCTCGTCCGGCTCGATCCGCGAGATCATCGAGTTCCGGGCGGGCTGGGGCATCGGGAACGCGCTGTTCATCGCGACCTCGCTCGCGGTCATCGTCGCCTCGGCCAGCGGCGGGTTCTCCGGCGCGATCGTGCTCTACGAGACCGCGCTCGGCCTGGGCATCGCGGTCGGCCCACTGGTCGGCGGGACGCTCGGCGAGATCTCCTGGCGCGGCCCGTTCTACGGCGTGTCCGTGCTGATGGCCATCTCGCTGCTGGCCACCGTGGTGCTGGTCGACAAGACACCCAAGCCCGCGGTCAAGACCAGCCTGTCCGCGCCGTTCAAGGCGCTGCGGCATCGCGGCCTGCTCACCATGGCGCTGACCGCGCTCTGCTACAACTGGGGCTTCTTCACGATTCTCGGCTACGCGCCGTTCCCGATGGAGCTGTCCCCGATCAAGCTCGGGCTGGTGTTCTTCGGCTGGGGCCTCATGGTCGCCGTGTTCGCCGTGTTCGGCGCGCCCTGGCTGCAGAAGCGGCTCGGCATCGCCCGGACCATGTACGCGAACCTGTTCATCTTCGCGCTGATCACGCTGGGCATCGCGATCTGGACGCTGAACAAGCCCGCGCTGATCATTCTCGTGATCATCTCCGGCATCGTCTGCGGCGTGAACAACACGGTCACCACCCAGGCGGTCATGACCGTCTCCCCGGTCGAGCGGCCGGTCGCCTCGGCCGCCTACAGCTTCGTCCGGTTCATCGGCGGCGGCCTCGCCCCCTACGCCGCCGGGCGGCTCGTCCTGGCCTTCGACATCCACGTCCCGTTCTACATCGGCGCCGGGGCGATCCTGCTCGGAATCGTCATCCTGTCCACCGGCCACAAGCTGCTCGGCGAGGCCGAGCGCGCCCAGGCCGCCGACGCCGAGTCGGCCCTCGAGCACGGCGCCGGCTCCCCCGAAGCCGCCGCCGAGACCGAGCTAGAAGCGGAAGAGAAGGCCGAAGCCCTCTCCGGCGACGCTGACTAACCCCGGCTGACCCCGCCGCCCGGCGCCCCCGCTCATCTTTGTACCTATGCCGTACCCCCAAAACGTCCTAAAACGGACACATAAATGGTCATCTCAGGTACAAAGATGAGCGGGCGGTCATTTCAGGTACAAAGATGCCGGCGGGCGAGGGCGGGGACGTAACCCAGAGGCGGCCAACCCGGCCCAGATACATGGCTAGGCGAGATGGCCGGCCAGGAAGGCCAGCGACGGGGGCTCCTGGCTGGCGAAGAAGGCGTCGTCGGCGGCGAAGTCGGCGGCCGACGCGTAGGCGCCGGCGTTGGCCGACCGGGCCTGAGCGTAGCTGGTCCAGATCGCCGGGCTGATCGCGGCGGCCGCGGCGATCAGGTCCCGGCGCTTCTCGGCCAGCAGCAGGGCGCCGTAGCCGCCCATCGAGATGCCCATGACGCCGATCCGCTCCCGGCCGAGGCCATCTCTGCCCAGGCCAAGGCGACGGCACATCGGGATCAGCTCGTCGGTGAGCATCGCCTGCGGGTTGTCGCCCGGGTGCGGGTTCCAGTAGCCGGTGCCGCCGTCCGCGGTGACCAGGGCCATCGGGGGCAGCGGTGCGCCGTTGACCCGCAGCGCGAGGGCCTGAGCCGGGGTCAGGCCGGACAGCGCGCTGGCGTGGTCGCCGCCGTAGCCGTGGAGCATGACGACCAGCGGAAGCGTGGCTCCGGGGCGGTGGCGCGGCGGGTAGGCGATCGTGTAGCCGACGGTCCGGTTCCGCGCGCGGGAGAAGAAGGTGCCGGAGAGCTGCGGGCCGGGGGTCGCGTCGCTGGTCAGGTCGACGGCGGGGGCCGAGCAGGCGCCGTCGAGCTGGTCGAGCGCGCCCTGGCCGGGGAGCACGCCGCGGGCGACCAGCTCGACTCCGGCGGCACCCCCGGCGGCGACGACCACGAGGCCGGCGAGACCGTAGCGGAGGAAGAGACGGCGCGGCCCGTTCATTCTGATGGAATTTGATCTGCTGGCCGGGGTGCGAGAGCGGCCCGCCGGGCGGCCCGGGCCGCCACCGCCAGCGCCAGCACCAGGAGCAGGGCGATCGCGACGTTGATGGCGCCGACGCTGAACCCGAGGGGCAGCCGCGGCGTCAGCTCGGCCTTTTCCGCGACCCAGGCGCCGTAGCCGGCGACGAAGACGGCCATGGCGACGTCGAGGGTGCGTCTCGCCGAGCGGGGACGTTCCTGGATGTCGGAGATGAGGAGCTCGGTGAACTCGGCGCCGTAGCGGTCCCGCCCGGCCTTCGGGTACCAGCGGAGCAGGCGCTGGGCCCGCGGGGTCACGTCGTCGGAGCCCATGGCCAGGTCGTCGCTGGCCGGGCTCATGCGGCACCCCAGTTGACGGCGAGGCGGCGCAGGCCGACGTCGGTGACCCGGCGCTGGGCGTCGAGGTGGGCCTTGAGCGCGGTCGCCCCCGGCGCGGTCAGCCGGTAGGGGCGGCGGCGGTCCTCGGCCTCGAGGGCCTCGATCAGGCCCTGCGACTCGAGGCGGGCGAGGGCCTCGTAGAGGGTTCCGGGGGCCAGGCGGACCCCGGCGAAGCCCTCGACGTCCTTGGTGAGGGCGTACCCGTGCTTGGGTCCGTCGGCCAGGCTCGACACGATCAGCGTGGCCGGCCCGGCGTAGCGGCCGAAGCCAGCCAGCGCGCCGGGATCGTCATCGCGTTTCGGCATGACCCAAACCGTATATCGGCTCCCGGTGTACCGGGAGCCGATATACAGTTTTTATCGCTTAGACCTGGGCGCGGGTCTCCACCGCGGCGACGATCTCGGCGATCGCGTCGTCGATCGGGACGCCGTTCTTCTGGGCGCCGGTCCGGTAGCGGAAGGAGACCGCGCCCGCGGCCACGTCCTCGTCGCCGGCCAGCAGCATGAAGGGGATCTTCTGCTTCTGGGCGTTGCGGATCTTCTTCTGCATGCGGTCGCCGCTGTCGTCGACGTCGACCCGGATGCCCCGCTCGCGCAGCCGGGCGGCCACCTCTTCCAGGTAGGGCACGTGGGTGTCGCCGATCGGGATGCCGGTCACCTGCACCGGGGACAGCCACGGCGGCAGCGCCCCAGCGTAGTGCTCGATCAGCACGCCCATGAACCGCTCGATCGAGCCGAACAGCGCCCGGTGGATCATGATCGGCTCTTGCCGGGTGCCGTCGGCCGCCTGGTACTCGAGGCCGAACCGCCGGGGCTGGTTGAAGTCGAGCTGCACCGTGGACATCTGCCAGGTCCGGCCGATGGCGTCGCGGGCCTGGACCGAGATCTTGGGCCCGTAGAACGCGGCGCCGCCCGGATCGGGCACCAGTTCGAGACCGGACTCCTCGGCCACCCGGCGCAGGGTGTCGGTCGCCGACGCCCACTCCTCGTCCGAGCCGATGAACTTGTCCGAGTCGCCCCGGGTGGACAGCTCGAGGTAGAAGTCGCTGAGGCCGTAGTCGCGGAGCAGGTCGAGGATGAAGGCCAGCACCGAGGCCAGCTCGCCCTCCATCTGCTCCCGGGTGCAGTAGATGTGCGAGTCGTCCATGGTCAGGCCGCGCACCCGGGTCAGCCCGTGCACGACACCGGACTTCTCGTACCGGTAGACCGCGCCGAACTCGAAGAGCCGCAGCGGCAGCTCACGGTAGGACCGCCCGCGGGACTTGAAGATCAGGTTGTGCATCGGGCAGTTCATGGCCTTGAGGTAGTACTCGCTGCCCTCAAGGTCGATCGGCGGGAACATCGTGTCCGCGTAGTACGGCAGGTGCCCCGAGGTCTCGAAGAGGTGGCCCTTGCTGATGTGCGGGGTGTTGACGAACGAGTAGCCGCCCGCCTCGTGCCGCAGCCGCGAGTAATTCTCCAGCTCGCGGCGGATGATCCCGCCCTTGGGGTGGAAGACCGGCAGTCCCGAGCCGATCTCCTCAGGGAAGGAGAACAGGTCGAGCTCGGCGCCGAGCTTGCGGTGGTCGCGCCGCTCGGCCTCCTCCAGCATCTTCAGGTAGTCGTCCTGGGCCGCGCGCGACTCCCAGGCGGTGCCGTAGATCCGCTGCAGCTGCGGATTCTTCTCACTGCCGCGCCAGTACGCGCCGGCGTTGCGCATCAGCTTGAACGCCGGGATGCTCCGGGTGGCGGGCACGTGCGGGCCGCGGCACAGGTCCTTCCAGCGGACCTCGCCGGTCTTGGCGTCGACGTTGTCGTAGATGGTCAGCACGCCCGTGCCGACTTCGGTCGACTCCTCGTTGTCCGCTTTGCCCTTGAGGCCGATCAGTTCCTGCTTGAACGGCTCGCCGGCCAGCTCGAGCCGGGCCTGGTCGTCGGTCACCTCGCGGCGGACGAAGCGCTGGTTCTGCTTGACGATGTCCCGCATCTTGGACTCGATCGACTTCAGGTCCTCCGGGGTGAAGGCGCGGTCGACCTGGAAGTCGTAGTAGAAGCCGTTCTCCACCGGAGGGCCGATGCCCAGCTTGGCCTCGGGGAACGCCTGCTGGACCGCCTGGGCCAGGACGTGCGCGGTCGAGTGCCTGATCACCGAGCGGCCGGTGGGCGAGTCGGCCGGGACCGGCTCGACCTCGTCGCCGTCGCTCAGCGCCCAGGCCAGGTCGCGCAGCTCGCCGTTCACCCGGGCGACGACGACGTCTTTTTCTTCCTGGAACAGGTCGCCAGCGGTAGTCCCCGTCGTCACCTCGCGCTCATTCCGCTGAAACTGGCGGTCGAGCACTTGGATACGGATCTGGGACACGGCTTCGCCTCACGTTGACGATCGGATAGTTGGCGCTCGGAGAGTGCATGGCACTCGGAGAGCTGCCAAGAGCCTACCCGTAGCGGCGTCCGCTCCCTCAGTCAATTAGGCCTGCGGTCGCTAGGCCTGCGGCGCGGGGTCCCGCGGGGCCGGGAGGGCCTGCTCGCCCAGGTAGCTGGACAGGACCAGGCCGGGGTTGGCCTTGAGGGTGGCGGCGTCGCCGTAGGTGGAGATCTCGCCGTGGGACAGCACGTAACCGCGGTCGGCCACGGTCAGCGCCAGCTCCACGTGCTGCTCGACCAGGAGCACGCCGCACCCGCTGTCGCGGGCGTACGCGCGGACCACCGGGAGCAGGCGCTCGACGATGATCGGGGCGAGGCCGAGGGACAGCTCGTCGATCATCAGCAGCCGGGGCCGGCGGGCCAGCGCCCGGCCGAGCGCGAGCATCTGCTGCTCGCCGCCGGACAGGAGCCCGGCCCGGCGCCCGGCCAGGTCGGTGAGCGCCGGGAAGTACTGGTAGGCCGCGGCCGCGTCGAGCTCCTCCCCGCGGTGCCTGAGCCGGAAGTGCTCGGCGACCGTGAGGCCGAAGAAGACGCCGCGGCCCTCGGGCACGTGCGCGATCCCCCGGCGGGCGCGCGCGTCGGGGGCGACGCCCTTGAGGTCCTCCCCCGCGGACAGCACCCGGCCGCGCATCGGCCGGACGATGCCGGAGATCGTCAGCAGCGTCGTGGTCTTGCCCGCGCCGTTCGCCCCGAGCAGCGCGACCACCTCGCCCGGGCGCACGGTCAGGCTGACGTCGCGGAGCACGGCCGAGCCGTTGTAGCCGGAGGTCAGGGCGTCGAGCTCGAGGACGGGGTTGGGGTCGGGGTCGGCGGTCGCGGTCGGGCTTGAGGCCGGGCCGGGGGCCGGGGTGTCGTCGGGCATCACGCCGCTCCCGCTCTGTCCTCGGGCTGGACCCCGGCTCGCTGAGGGGCGGCGTCCGACGCTCCGTGCCCGAGGTAGGCGGCGATCACCCGCTCGTCGCCGCGGATCTCGGCCGGCGTGCCCGCGCCGATGACTCCCCCGGACTCGAGGACCACGACCCGCTGGCAGGCCGACAGCACCAGGCCCATGTCGTGGTCCACCAGCAGCACCGCGGTCCCCGAGCGGGCGATGCCGGGCAGCAGCTGGCCGAGCTCCCGGCTCTGCCGCGCGTCGAGTCCGGCCCCCGGCTCGTCGAGGAGCAGCAGCCGGGGCCGGGCGACGAGCGCGCGGCCGATGCCGGCCCGCTTCCGCTCGGCCTGGGTGAGCTCCCAGGGCATCGCGTCGGCCGCGGCCTTGAGGTCGAGCAGCTCGAGCTCCTGGTCGACCGAGGCGCCGTTTTTAGCGGCCGCCACGGTGAGGTTCTCCCGGACCGACAGGTCGTCGAACAGCTCCACCGTCTGCCAGGTCCGGGCCAGTCCGCGCCGGGCGCGGACGTGCGGCGGCAGCCCGTCGAGGCGGGCGCCGGCCAGCTCCACGCTGCCCTCGTAGCGGACGAATCCGGTGACCGCGTCGATGAAGGTGGTCTTGCCGGCGCCGTTCGGGCCGATGAGTCCGACCAGCTCGCCTTCGGAGATCTCCAGGTCGACCCCGGCGACCGCGCGGACCCCGCCGAAGCTGACCGACACGCCGCGGGCACGGAATACGGACGTCATCGTCGTCGCAAGCCTTCCGCCCAGATTGATTAATCAATCAGTTTCACCGACGGTAACCGCAGCCTGTGGGGCTGTCAACGCGGGCTGTCAACGCGGGCCGGCGACGCGTGGTCAGGGCCGGCAGGCCGCCGCCGGACGGTCGTGGGTGAGCTGGCAGAATTCGGCGGTTAGCGTGTGCGCCCCGGCGATAATGGCCATGTCCGCCGGGCTTTCCGGGCGCCGGAGGCCGGCGGCGATCGTGCTCCAGCTCGAGCCCGCGAGCACGGGCGGCGAGACCGTTGACCCGAGCATGGTGGCCTTTCCGCCGAAATCGAGGAACGGGGTTTGCCCGAGGCTGTCGAACGTGCCGAAAACAGCCTGCTGGGCGGGCGTGAGCTTCTGCCGCACGCGGTAGCTCGTCGCGTAAGCCGGGTCGGCCTCGGGCCTGACCAAGACGTTGGACCGGTTCTCGACCGGGACGAACGCCAGGTAAGGGCTGGTGTAAGACGAGCCGGAGAACGTCCAGCCGTCGATCGGCGCGATGTTCGCGAAGGCCGGAGAACGACTGGTGCTCAGGCCGGTGAACTGACCGAACCGGCTGAGCGCGACGATCAGGGACCAGTTCTCGGCGACGCAGTAGGGACAGTATTCGTTGGCGACGTACAGCACCTCGGGCTTGCCGTCCGCGGTGAGCGGCGGTCCGCTCACCGGGGTGGGAAACGGGAAGTTGATCGAGAGCGCCGACGAATACGCGGACGTGCTCGACGACGAAGAGGACTCGTAGTAGTAGCCGCCGTCGGAAACCGCCGCCGACGCGGGGACGGCCACGCCCGCCGGGACCGTGGTGACCTCGGTGACCAGCCTGGCCAGGGCCTGCGCGGCGGGCGAGGGCGCGCTCAGCCGGACCGCGGCGACGGTACCGCCCACGGCGAGCAGCACGCAGACACCCGCGGCGATGAGCACCCGGCGGGTCCGGCCACCGATCGCCCACGTGCGCGGGGGCTTCTCCGGACCCATCTCAAGGACATCACCGTCGCCTGGCCCTGACCCGTCCATGCTCACATGGTAGACAACGGGATCAAACATCGGTCCGGGTTCGCGAGCGGCTCGTCAGGGCGAGCAGGCGTCCGCCGGGCGGTCGCCGGTGAGCTGGCAGAGCTCGGTGGTGAGCGTGTCGGCCGCGCCGAGGATCGTGATGCCCGGCTGGCTCAGCGGAATCCGGAGGTCGCCGGCGATCTGGCTCCAGCTCAGGTCGACGAGCGCGTAGGGCGAGAAGCCCGCGCCGATCAGCTCGGCCTGGCCGCCGAAATCGAGGAACGGGGTCTGCCGCCGCGGATCGAGCTGAGCGAAGGCGGCCTCCTCGGCGGGCGTGAGCCGCTGCAGCACCCGGTAGCTGGCCGCGGCGCCCGGAGGTGCCTTCGGGCTGACCAGCACGCTGGAATGGTTCTCGACCGGGACGAAGGTCAGGTAGGGACTGGCGTAGGACGAGCCGTAGAAGGTCCAGCCGTCGACCGGCGGGACATCCTCGAAGGCGAGCGAACGGCTGGTGCGCAGGCCGGAGAACTGGCCGAACCGGCTGAGCGCGACGATCAGCGCCCAGTTCTCGGCGATGCAGAAGGGACAGTACCCGTCGTCGACGTAGAGCACCTCAGGCTTGCCGTCCGCGCGGCTCGCGGCCGCCGCGCGCACGTTGCTCACCGTCGTGGGCACCGGCAAGGGGAACGCCCTTTCGCTCACCGGGACCGTGGTGACCTCGGTGACCAGCCTGGCCAGGGCCCGCTGGGCGAACGAGGGCGCGCTCAGCCGGTCCGCGGCGACGGCACCGCCCACGGCGAGCAGGGCGCAGACGCCCGCGGCCACCAGCACCCGGCGGGTCCGCCCGCCGATCGTCCACGTACGCCTGGGCGTATCCGGGCCCATCGCGAGGACATCGCCGTCGTCCGGCCCGGACCCGTACATGTGCACATAGTAGACAGGTACGGGTCAGACGGCGGGCCGGTACTCCGGCGGGAGATCGAGGGCCAGCACGACGTTGCCGAGCATGGAGCGGGCGACGTGACGCATCACCAGGTCGCGGGGGGCGTCGTGCAGCCGCTCGCTCAGCTCGACCAGCTCGATGAACCGCTGCCGGACCGGCGCCCTGATCTCCGGGTCGGTGGTCGCGGCGGCGTGCGCCTGGATCTGGAAGAGCACCTGGTGCGGGTGCTCTTCGAAGAGCACCTGGTAGGCGCGGTCGAGGACCCGCTCGAGGCCCGGGCCGTCAAGGTCACCGTCAGCGTCGCCGTCGCCGTTACCGGGGTCGGCGCCGGGGTCGGGGGCGGTCTTTTCCAGCGACTCCTTGATCCGCTCGGTCGTCCAGTCGTGGCAGGCGAGGAAGAGGGCGCGCTTGTCCGGGAACAGCGCGTAGACGTACGGCTGGGACACCCCGGCCCGGGCGGCGATGTCGGCCGTGCGGGTGCCGTGGTACCCGTTCTCGGCGAACTCCACGACCGCGGCCTCGAGCAGTTCGGCCCGGCGCTGGTCCGCGGTGAGCCGCCGCGCGGGGCGCCTGCGCGGCCGCCCGGGCGCGTCACCGCTGGCCTCATCGCTGCCTGGTGCTGTGCCTGATGCGGACGTGGCCATACGCAATTATCGACCGGGCCGGCACCGAAACGGTCGGCGGCCCCGAAGGTCACCCCGCGGTCACCCCCGGCGGTCACCCCGGCCGGGCCGTCGGCGCCGCCCTCGCCTCCCCGGCCGACGCGGCCGGATCCGCGGCTGGATCCGCGCCCGGACCTGCGGCCGGATCCGCGCCCGCGGCCCCGGCGGCGGCCGTCGCCCGCAGCCGCCGCGCCCGGCGCTTCCAGTACGCCGTGCCCGCGATGCCGTCCGGGTTGCCGACCAGCGTGACCAGCAGCCCGACCGCGCCGATCAGCAGCGCCCAGTTGCCGTTGAGCCCGAACCAGCGGTCGAACGCGTGCGGGATCAGGCCCTCGGTCGCGCCCAGGCCGGCCAGCAGCGCCCCGCTGATCATGGTGATGCCGCCGAAGTACGCGTAGGCGATGATCACCAGCGCGTTGACCGAGCCGAACAGGTCCGACGACACCGTCTCGAAGTTGTAGGCGTACAGCGCGCCGGCCACCCCCGCGATCAGCGCGCTGGCCATGAACGCGGTCAGCTTCACCCGGCGCACGTCGATGCCGGCCGCCGCGGCCGCCCGCTCGTTCGACCGGACCGCGAGCATCCGCTGGCCGATCGCGCGGCGCCTGATGCCCGCGACGAGCAGGCAGAGCAGGACGAGCACCACGAGCACGACGATGCCGAAGACCGGGCTCGGCACCTCGCCGTCGATGCCACGGAACGACGCCTCGGGCGACAGGTTGAGGCCGAAGATGTGCAGCGGGCTGACCGGCGACCCGGTGGCCTGCGCCCCCCAGGCGGCGTTGCCGAAGCCGAACTGCTCGATCGCCACCGCCCCGGCCAGGGTCACGACCGCGAGGGACACACCCCGGACCCGGAGCGCGGCGATCGCGGTGATGAAGCCGACGATGAGCGCGCAGCCGACCCCGACCAGGGCCGCGAGCGGGAAATCGGCCCAGATCCCGCCGACGCTGGTCAGCATGTGGGACATCGCGTAACCGGTCACGCCGGCCAGCGCGACCTGGACCACCGAGATCTGCCCGACGAAGCCGACGACGACCACGAGCGACAGGCAGATCATCGCGCCGAGCATCGAGTTGACCAGCGCCTGCCGGAAGTCGTAGGGAAGCACGATGAGCAGCACGACCCCGGCCGCCAGCGCGATCACCGACGTCCGGGCCAGCCCCTCGGGCCGGGGCGCGAGCGGCATCCGCTTCTCGGTCAGCTCGCCCCGGGCCGGAATCTTCGACCCGCGCCAGAACATCGCCACCGCCACCAGCACGAAGAACAGCAGCTCGGCCAGGCCGTTCAGCGGGTTGCCCTGGGACTGCGGGAACCAGCTCCGCGAGGCCCAGTAGTTGAGCAGCGACGCCCCCGCGCCCATCAGCAGCCCGGCGAAGCAGGCCACGCCGAGCGAGCTGAACCCGGCGAACAGGGCCGCGCCGAGCGCGGGCACGATCTCGAGCGGCAGCGTGGTCGTGTTCAGCGTGATCAGCGGGGCGACGAGGATGCCGAACGCGCCGGCGATCAGGCTGGCGAGCAGCGAGTTGGCCAGCGAGAGCCGCCGGGGCGAGATCCCGGCGTACATCGCGTTCGGCTCGCTCTCCGCCGCCGCCCGGGTCGCCAGGCCAAACTGGGAGAACCGGTACAGCGCCCACAGGACGGCGGCGCCGACGATCACGATGAGCGTCAGGATCAGCCGGTCCTCGGGGACGACGCTGCCGAGCAGGTGCACCGTCGAGCCGGTCAGCAGCGACGTCGGCGACAGGGTGCTGTTCCCGTAGATGATCGCGATCAGCGCCTGGGCCAGCAGCAGCAGCCCGAGCGAGGCCGCCAGCTTGGCCAGCGGCGCGCTCGTGCGCAGCGGCCAGAACAGGAAGAGCTCGATGACGGTGCCGAGCACGGCGACGAACAGCAGGGTCAGGATCAGCGCGGCCCACCACGGCGGCCGGAAGCCGAACGAGCCGCTGTCCACGCTGTAGTACACGTAGCTGGCGACCATGGCGATGGCGCCCATGGACAGGTTGACCGTGCCCGAGCCCCGGTAGAAGACGACCACGGAGATGGCGAGGGCGGCGATGAGCGCGCCCTCGCCCAGGCCGAGGACCGCGAAGAGCAGGATGTTCTGCACCGGCCCGCGGCCTTAGTTGATCCAGCTCTGGAGCAGTTTCCACTGCCCTTTGCCCGAGTACTGGAAGAACTGGTCGTAGTCGCTGCAGGCGTTGGTGTCGGCCGGGTACAGCGTGCCCGAGCAGTTGATCGTCGTCGGGCCGAGCGGGATGGCGCCGACATAGGCCTTGAGCTTGGCGGTGACCGCGGCCGGGGTGAGCTGCGCGAACGGGATCTCGTTCATCATCTTGACCGCGAGCAGCAGGCTGCCGAAGGCCACCCCGGAGAACGGGCTGATCGCGTTGGCCGCCGACAGGCCGTACTGCCCGGTCGTCTTGAAGTAGGCCGCCACCCCGGGGTCGGCGGTGTAGGCCAGGTTGGCGGTCGCCTCGCCGGCGATCCAGTGCGGCAGGTCGCCGCCCGGGTAGGCCGTTCCCGGCAAGACGGTCCAGAGCGGCACCGAGATGGCCGGCTTGGTCCCGTTGATCTCGCTGATCGCCTTGGCCATCAGCGGGCAGTCGACGAAGCCGCAGTCGGGCACGGTGATGTCCGCCTGCTCCATCTCCGTCGCCGGGCCGATCAGGTCGGTCGCCGTCGACGAGTACGGGATCATCGTGACCGTGAACCCGCTCTTGCGAGCCGACTTCTGGATCGCCTGGCTGATCGGGACCGCGCCCGGCAGGTTCTGGTAGGCGATGGCGACCGTCTTCGCGCTGGGGAACTCCTTGCGCAGGAAATCGCCGAACGCGGCCGTCGCGCTGGTGCCGCCGCCCTCGAGCTCGAAGACGTTCTTGCCGGTGTCGTCGGCCGGGTCGGCGGACACGCCGATCAACGTCGGGATCGAGCCGTTGAGCACGCTGTACATGGAGGCGTTGCCGATCGCGGCGATGCCCTCGGCGATCACCTCGACGCCCTTGGTGTTGACCATCTGCTGACCGCAGGTGGTGCCCTCGGCCTCGGACGTGGCGATGAGGCAGGTGGAGAGCTGGACCGGGTGCCCGTGCACGCCGCCGAGCTCGGCGTTGATGAACTTGACCGTCGCCTGCGCGGCCAGCGTCGCCTCGGGGAAGGTCGAGCTCGGCGGTCCGCCCTGCTCGTTGACCCAGCCGATGGTCACCGGGGACAAGGCCGGGTTCGCCTTGCCCGACCCGCCGACGTACTGCGGGAAGTCGGTGACCGAGCCGGCCGAGGTGCTGGCCGGGCTGCTCGCCGGGGCCGAGGCCGCGGGAGCCGAGGAAGCGGCCGCGGCCGGAGCCGAGCTCGCGGCCGCCGCTGAGGTCGAGCTCGAGCT
>Ga0302314_10008937_pt1 | contig 17766 bp, 9 predicted proteins | sample III_Palsa_N2_3_FD_200533 | JGI IMG/M metagenome (GOLD analysis project Ga0302314, IMG submission 200533) | Peat permafrost microbial communities from Stordalen Mire near Abisko, Sweden - III_Palsa_N2_3 | ecosystem: Environmental > Terrestrial > Soil > Palsa > Peat permafrost | place: Sweden...
GACGGTCCGCGAAGTGTGCACTCATCATACTCCGGTGAAACTCTTGATTTGCAAACAATAATGCTGCGAAATAGAAATTTCAGACAAATGCGCGGTGTGACATTTGTGCCCCGTTTGCGGTATCTCCCGATCTACGGTGCGGGTGTTGGGCGCCCTCAAGATAGATTCGCATCACGTCAATGATATTTAGCAATTGATTCGTTGTGCCGCGCCTCGAACGAGCGAATCCATCAATTCTTCGACGTTAGAACAGCGGACCAGATTTGCACTTTGCCCGGCCCACAGTGCCAGCAGTTCTGCCTTCTGCGCCTGCTGCGCGGGGATGGCTAGATAACGCATGAGAGATCTCTGGAGGGGGTACGGCAGGATCTCTGCGTCGGGTCGATTCATCGACTCGAGAAGTTCGTTGTCGATACTGCGAGCTAATCTCCCCGTGAATCCACGCGTGAGAGCCGTGCGTCCTGCGTGACCGCTAAGGATGGCTTCCCGATGAATCGGATGCGCCCCAGACTCTTCCCAGGCCAGAAAAACCGTGCCCATCTGAACTCCCTCCGCACCGAGTGCAAACGCGGCGGCGATACCGCGAGCATCGGCGATACCACCTGCTGCTATCACCGGAATCTTCACGGCATCCACCGTCTGTGGAACAAGCGACATCGTTCCGGTCAGGGAATCTTCCGACGTGCGCAGGAACGATCCTCTGTGGCCTCCGGCTTCAAAGCCCGATGCGACCACGAGACTCACCCCGGCTTGCTCGAGCACAACAGCTTCATCCGGAGTTGTCGCGGTTCCAATTGTCACGATGCCTTGTTTGCGGGCCTCGTCAAGAATCTCGCTGGGTGGCACACCATAGATGAAGGAGAACGCAGGCACCCTGGCATCAAGTAGCACACGAACCTGGTCTTCAAAGCGGATTGGCTTGTAAGCGGAGAATGTCGGCTGCTTGCCTCCCACTTTTTCGATGTGCGGGACGAGGTGCGACAGCGCTCGATGAAAAGCCTCCGCGCCGGACGTCGTCGCGCCTTTGTCCTCCATGGAAACCCAGAGGTTCATGGCGAAGGGCTTGGAAGTGAGCGCACGGATCTCGGCAATCACATTCTCGATCGCCTGGGGTTCGAGACCGTGAGCACCGAAGGAGCCAAGCCCGCCGAAGTTGGATACGGCCGCTGTAAGCGCCTGCGACGAGAGGCCTCCCAGTGGTCCCTGGATGATGGGATATTCGATACCGAGTGCTGTTGCAACCCATGTCTGGTTCCACGTCTTCGGCATATAACTCACAATACATCCGAGTGCGGATACGGGAGACGCTCCGGGGCCTTAGTCTCGAAATGCCCTGATCACCAAGGTTCTCGGACGATCATCGATGCCGTTCAGCGCGTCCGAAGCGTCGCTTGCAGGTTCGCAAGCCAATTTCTTATTTTCAGACCTTCGAAACCGCGAAGGTTGAGGGGTTGCAGCGGTTTCTTTCTTGAGATCAAACTCCAAATTTTTCATCTAGGACTAAATCAGTCCGTTATTGGTTTATAGTAGTTATTGAACTCGGACTGAATCAGTCTGCATTAGAAGGCGCGAGCATGAGGGGCCGCGTGAACCAGGGCGACGGATGGCCGTGAGGGCGCGCCGTTCGCTTCGAAGCAAAGGAATGTGAACGTGCAGAAATTGAAGCGTGGAGGCGGCTGTGGCAAGCGGGCAAAGCTTGTTGCCATGGCCACGATGACGGCATATGCCGCGATGAGCAGGTCAGACGCAAGGGCGCAACAAATGGTGGCAGCCGCAGCGGGCAAAGATCCGATCCCAGCGCAGTTACCGGTTCGACGTTTTCGGATTTCCGAGGGTCCGCTCAACGCGGCGCTCGACCAATACCGCAAGCAGAGCGGCGTAACGCTCGAGCTGGAGATCCCAGCCGAAACGCTGGCCACGTTCATTGGCCACGCCGTTGTCGGCCTCTATCCCAACGACTCCGCGCTGCGTCAGCTCCTGGCCGGGACCGGACTTAACTTCACCTTCGACGGTACCGACACTGTGCACATCGGCGTGCGCAGCCAGGAGTCTGTCAACGTCAACGGCGGCCTCCCCGACTCGGTCACCATGACGAAGTTCACTGAGCCGTTGCTTGACACGCCGCAAACCATCGTCGAAGTCCCGCAGTTCATTCTCCAGGACGAACAAAATCGCACCCTCCTTGACGCCGTACGCAACGTGCCCGGGATCAGCATCGCCGCCGGCGAAAGCGGAGCGCAGGGTGACAACCTCACCATTCGAGGATTCACTGCACGAAACGACATTTTTCTCGACGGCATCCGCGACTTTGGCAGCTACTACCGTGACAGCTTCAACTTCGAGCAGGTAGAGGTTCTGGAAGGCCCGGCTGGTGTGCAGTTCGGCCGCGGTTCTACGGGCGGTGTCATCAACGAGGTAAGCAAAATGCCGGCCGTTGACAAGTTCACCAATGTCCAGGCGCAGTTTGGCACTGACCTCACTCGTCGCGTCACTGCGGACATCAACGAGCCACTACCGGATCTGGCCCATGGTTCTGCCTTCCGCGTAAACGTTATGGCCAACGAAGGCGGAGTTGCTGGTCGTCCCTACGACGAGATCCGCCGCTTTGGTATTGCGCCCTCCATCTCTTTTGGTCTGAACACTCCCAGCCGCCTCACGGTCAGCTACTTTCACCTTAGCGAGGATGACACTCCCGACTACGGGCTGCCGTGGTTTGAGAACGGCCTTGCGCACGGCGTAAACCGTCACGCGTACTTCGGCTTTCCTAGCGCCAATCACCTGAATACCAACGACGACATTCTCACAGTGAAAGCCAACCACGCCTTTGATGGCAGCAGCGATATTGACCTCCACACGATTGGCCGCTGGGCAAACTATCCGCGCGACGTGCAGATTACGGAGCCGCAGATCTGTTCGAACGTCAGCGTCAGCACGCCCGTCGGCGGCTACGTGGCGGCGCTGCCCACCTTCGCACTCAACACCAATCTGCCGTGTCCCTATACGCTGTCCACGCCTGCGTCGCAGATCACCGTCAACCGCAACCAAATCCAGATTAAGAGCGTGGAAGGCGACCTCTGGGACCAGACCGAAGTTACCGCTCGCTTCAAAACTTTTGGCATCCGCAATGACTTTGCAGGCGGCGTCGAGGGTGGTCGCGAAGTCTCCAATCCGATCAAGACCAGTTACACCGAATACGGCATCAACAGCGTTACGCCCACCAATCTCGCCAAGCCAACTCCCTCCGACGTCTTCTCTGGCGTAGGCTACGTCGCGTCGATTACGCACGTCACCTCGGAGAGTGTGGGTCTGTATTTCATCGACACCCTCAAGCTCGGGCGCTGGGTCGAGCTGAGCGGCGGCGTTCGCTGGGATTACTTCGACACGTCGTATAACCTGTACGCTCCGCCGACCAGCATTCCTGGTGCTGCTCCCACGCCCAACATCGCGCCGCTCGAGCAAAAGGTCAGCCAGCCCACCTACCGCGCTGCCATCGTGTTCAAGCCCAACGCGCATAGCAGCGTCTACTTCGACTATGGAACGAGCTTCAATCCGTCGGCGGAAACACTCAGCCTGAGCGTCGCTACCAGCATTCTTCCACCGGAAGAAAACGAATCGTACGAAGTCGGCGCGAAGTACAGCCTGCTTCATCAGCATGTTCAGCTCGAGGGCGCGGTCTTTCGCACCGAGCAGGACAACGCGCGCGAGACCAGCCCGACCAACTCCAACGTCATCGTGCTCGCGGGCAACCAACTGGTCAAAGGCGTGCAGGCCAGCGCCGTCGGTCGGCTCGGCGGCGGCACAGACTTGATCTTCGGCTATGCTTACCTGGATAGCTCGGTCCTCTTTTCCAAGGAGTTTCCAACCTCTATCGGCTACCCCCTGGCGAACGTTCCTAAACAAACGTTCAATGCCTTCATCACGCACGACCTTTTCTGGAAGATCAGCGGGGGTATCGGCAGCAACTACGTTGGAAGCCGGACCGCCAGCTCCACCACGCCGTATGTCGGCACAAGCTACTCCGGCCCCATCACGTTTGCCGCGGGAAGCGCTCCCTGCAGTGCCACCGCGACCACCTGCTACGAAGTTCTCTCGACCGCGATGAAGCAAGTTCCCGGCTACTGGGTCTTCAACCTCATGGTGAAGCGGCCGATCACGCATCGCATCGAGTTGCAGGCCAACATCTACAACCTCTTTAACCGCTTCTACATCGATCAACCACACCCCAGCCACCTCATCCCCGGTGCTGGATTGAGCGCGCTGATCAGTGCGAACTTCCGATTCTAGGAGCCAGCACATGCAAAGGAACAGACCATGCTAATCACCATCGAGAAGGTGCTTACCGTCGAGCAGGTAAACGAAGCGCGGCAGAAACTCGCGTCGGCTGAATGGGTAGATGGCCGCGTTACCGCCGGCTACCAGGCCCAGGATGTGAAACGCAACGCGCAGATCCCGGAGAATTCGCCTGTAGCGAAGGAGCTAGGGGAGATGATTCTGGCAGGGCTGGCGCGCTCGCCTCGCTTCATGTCGGCGGCGTTGCCGCTGCGCGTATTTCCGCCGATGTTCAACAGCTACGCCGGGGGCCAAACCTTTGGTACGCATGTTGACACGGCTATCCGCCAGCTTGCGACGACTGGCCAACGCATCCGCACGGACCTCAGCGCCACTCTCTTTCTTACGTCACCCAGCGAATACGACGGCGGGGAACTGATCGTCGAGGACAGCTACGGCGAAAAGAGCGTCAAGCTTGCTGCCGGCGACATGGTGCTTTACCCGGCAACCAGTCTGCATCGCGTGGAGCCCGTCACCCGCGGCAATCGCGTGAGCTCCTTCTTCTGGATCCAGAGCATGATCCGCCAGGATGCTCACCGCGCGCTGCTGTTTGAGCTCGACGCCTCCATCCAACGTTTGGCTGGAAGTGAACACGCACAAAGTGCACCAGTGAAACAAAGCTCAGTGCAGCTAACCGGCGTGTATCACAACCTTCTGCGGCAATGGGCAGAGATGTAAGCCCAACAGTTCGGCGCGACTCGAGCGCACCGAAAGTGCCCACGTCACCCTCATGGCGTGGGTACTTATTTTAGGCGTCGTGGCAACGAGCGCGACGATCTGCCACCGATGGACCTATCGATCTCTGCGTCCATCCTCTGGGCCTGGCTTATCCGAATCCGGGTCGGTCGCTGCGATCTTTACGACGCCGTGGATCGCCTGCGTCCCGAAATGGCTGGTTGCAGGCCCTGTGAACACCAGCGTGATGTTTGCATTCGGGACCGAGTACAGTTCGTGATCTACCCCAGTAACGCAGACCTGCAGATTGGAGGACGGCGGGCTGGTCTCGAAAGGGGCGTTGTTTCCATTCCCAGTCAACAGGCTGACCGTCCCACTTATCTGAAAGCCGTTGTTGGGGGCGGGAGTTAAGTACGTGGGGCATCCGATCATGTCCCAGGAGATCTTGATGTTCGTCAGCCGAATGTGGTGGGTGTGAGGGTTCACTAGGGGTTGCGTCGGATCAACCGCGCCCTCCGGTGTCTTTCCAAAGCCAGACATGGTCATATCGGCGGAGAAGTCGGCCGTTCCCCGGTCCGACCGGAGGTCCATCGACCATTGGCCATGCATCTCCCATGGGCTGCCTTTGACGTTCGCACTTAAGGGCGAATAGTCGTTGATCAGGCCGCTGAAGTGCACTGGCTTACGCTCCTGGCCTAGAGCGAAGGTGACCGGAAGCAATAGAAGCAGGCAAAATGCACGTACCGCGGAATTGAGGATATTGCTTTTCATGAAAAACCTCTGTTGTGGCGATTGACGTTCAGACTCAGGGACACCATCCGCTCCGCTGGCGTGCATTTTCAAGAGGTAAAGGGCAGAAGTGGCTGCATTTCCCCGCTTTGCTATCCAATGCCGTCGTTTGCCGTGCCTTGGCAAGGTAGCGGTACAATTTGGCTTTCCGCATGGGGCACGATCGCACCCCAAACTGGAGAGAGCGATGGGCGAACAACCCCTGGGTTCACGGCCAGCCGAGACAAGGCCGAGTGACCGGCTGGACTCGTGGAAGGAGATCGCGACCTACCTCCAGCGCGACGTGACCACGGTCCAGCGCTGGGAGAAGCGCGAGGCAATGCCTGTCCGCCGCCACCTGCATGACAAAGCAGGCTCGGTCTACGCTTCCCGGGTGGAGCTCGACGCGTGGGTGCGCAGTCGAAATCTTCCCGTCGGAGAGGAAAATGGGAACGTTTCTGCGATGCCAGCCCTTCTCGCATCACAACGGACGTCGACGGTTGGATCCAAGTGGAAATTCATCGGCCCGCTAGTAGCGCTGAGTTTGTTGGCAATCGCCACCTATCTGTGGCTTGAGAGGGCGGATCACTTCTGGCGAAGCCCCATCTCCGATGCGCGCTTCCAAACGCTGACAGACTTCGATGGATTGGAGCAGGCTGCAGCGATCTCACGCGATGGCCACCTGGTGGCGTTTCTGTCGAACCGGGATGGACCGATGGACGTTTGGGTCACCCAGGTTAATTCGGGCGAGTTCCACAACCTGACCCATGGAAGCGTCCGCGAGCTGGTAAATCCATCCATACGAACTCTGGGGTTCTCGCCTGATGGTTCGCTGGTTACATTTTGGGTTCGCAAGCCGGGCGATTCCAGCGGCGATACGATCGATACCTGGGCAGTGCCTACGCTCGGCGGCGAGCCCCGACCGTACCTGGAAGGGGCAGCCGAGTATGACTGGTCGCACGATGGATCGCGGCTGGCTTACCACACGCCCGGTTCGGGAGACCCGCTGTTCGTTACCGACGGCAGCGTGCGACCAGGAGCCCGGCCCATCCTCACTGCTTCCGCAGGGTTGCACAGTCACTTTCCGCTGTGGGCGCCCGATGCGGCCTTCCTCTATTTCGTTTTGGGAGAACTGCCGGACAAACTCGACGTCTGGCGCATTCGTCCTACTGGCGGGACTCCGGAACGAATCACGTCGCAGGATGACCAGATCACTTACCCGGTCCTGCTCGACCCGCGGACGCTGCTGTATCTTGCCGGCGACCAGGATGGTTTAGGGCCATCGCTCTACAGCATGGATGTCGAGCATCGGCTACCGCACCGGCTGACTTCCGGGCTTGACCGATATACATCACTGGCCGCCACTGCGGATGGGCGTCGCCTCGTAGTTACGCGGACTACACTTCATGGAACGCTGTTTCGGATCCGCATTGGGGATTCCCCTGAAGAGGTGTCCTCGGCGGATCAGATTCCGCTGACGACCAGCTCGGGCTTCTCGCCGCGGCTGGGACCTGACTACCTTCTATATGTCTCCGCAACGGGCACGGGGGAGAGCATCTGGAAGCTTGCCAACGGAGTGAGCACGGAGTTGTGGCGGGGTGAGGGGGCGCGAGTCTTCGGCGGCCCATCCATCTCCTCGAATGGTCGATCCATCGCATTCTCGGCTCGGCAGAATGGGAAGGCGTTGCTGTACGTTATGCAGGCGGACGGCACCAACGCACATATTCTGGCTGACTCGCTCGATCTGCAGGGCGCTCCGGCCTGGGCGCCCGACGGGCGATCCATTGTCTCGGCGGTGGACGATCACGGTGTCCCGCACCTCTTCCGCGTTCCCGTGAACGGCCGCTCGCCGGCTTCCTTCGTCCGCGAGTACTCGCTCGATCCCACATGGTCGCCGGATGGCAGGCTGCTTGTCTATTCCGGGCCCGACATCGGCACTACGTTCTCGCTGAAAGCGGTGACAGCCGATGCAACGCCGCAGCTCCTGCCGGTCCTGACTCTCACGCGCGGGGCCCGACATATCACCTTCCTGCCTGGAGGGCGGTCCGTCGTCATCCTTCGGGGCGAGATTCAACACAAGGATCTGTGGCTGGTCGATCTCGACACAGGGGCAGAGCGGCAGCTCACGAGCCTCCCGCCCGACTTCGATGTACGCGACTTCGACCTTTCGCCGGACGGCCGCGAAGTTGTCTTCGAACGAGTGCAGAAACGCTCTGACCTGGTGCTGCTGGATCTGTCCCGGCCGTAGTCTGGCATCGTCTGGGGACAGGCACTGAAAAGCTGTCGGGCCATCGATCGTTCGCCCGCAAGGGTCCACCGCGCACTGGATCGTGGTTGGACGATGCTCTAAAAGAGGAGTCGTCCGCCAACCTGGATGACGCGCATGGCGGATGCGCCAGTGATCGTGCCGAAGGTCCCGCTATTAAACGTCCCCGCGGGGGCGCTTAAGCTCACCATGTTGAAGACATTTGTCGCCTCACCACGGAATTGGAACTTAATGCGTCCGTGGATCGTGAAGTCGCGAAAGATGGCTGCGTCGACGTCCCGATATCCCGGCGCATCCAGGGCATTGACGCGCACTATTCCATCCAGATGGGATGGTCCTGCACCTGCAGGGCATCCTACTGCACCGTTCTTACAGTATGCGGCAGTGTTGAACCACTTTTCCGTGGACGCGGTGAAGACGGATCGCTGGTAGGGAATCAGGTGGGCTGTTTGTCCGGGAAGAATATTGGGGCGGTCGTTCGTGTCGCCGTCGAAATTGTCATCCGTGCCCGTCGTGATGCTGAAGGGTTTGCCGCTATGCAGATTGATGATTGCCGAGATCGACCAGCCATTGAGCAGCGCTCGCACCACCGCGTTGGAATGCCCAAAGTAGTCAGGCTTCCAGACCGCCGAGACAACAAGCTGGTGACGCATATCGTTGTCTTCACGTTGCCGTTCCAGGGAGAGGTCGTGGTAATCTTCGGGCTCTGTTGCCGCGCTGTTGCCTATGTTGCCAGTTGTCTGGAGTGAGGCACTGGCAAGCCCCTTGCTCCAGATATAGAACCCGTTGAGACTCAGATGCTCGCTCAGGCGCTTTACGACGGTGACTTGCAGTCCGTTGTAGTTCGTTGTCTGGCCATCCGTGATCACGTAAGCATTGCTCATGTACTTGGAGCCGACGGCTGGATTGGCGCAGGTATTCACAGTGGCGAAGGGGATTGCATCATAGGGTCGACGGCAGTTGACGTCGCCCGTGGTGTTCGCGGCTGGGTTAGCCGTGTTGTAGATCGGGGCATTTTCATCGATGAATAGGGGAAGTTTGCGACTGAACTCGCCAACATACGCGATACCGAGGGCAATATCGCGAGTGAGTTGTTGCTGCACGCCAAAGTTCGCCTGAACGTTATATGGCCAGCGCATTCCTTTCTGAACGAAGACAAGTGACGCCGGAGATACGTAGCGAGGATTTGCCTTGTCGTAGAGGTATGGAAATGGAGACGTGCAACCGGCGAAGTCCTGGCAGTCCGTCGAATAGATATTCTGCAAACTTACGACGTGCGTGAATGCATTGGTTTCGCGGACGGCGAATGGCTGGAAGTTCTGAGACAGCATCCATTCGTTTCCGGAGATGGTATCGAAGAAGAGTCCAGCACCGCCGTGGAAGACGGTTCGACCATTGTTATAGGGGTCAAACGCAAAGCCGACGCGCGGTGAAACATGGTTGTAGTTGGTGTCGACACCACCGGCGGGGACTCCGGGATCTCCGGGGAAGAGTTGCCCAAGCATTGCGTTCGGTGAAACGGTCGACTGCACACCCGGTTCGAAGACGGCGATGCGTCGCTGGGTATCGGTGGGCGCGGTTTGGACGTCGTAGCGGATGCCAAGGTTCACCGTTAGCCTGGGAAACACACGCCAGTCGTCTTGAGCGAAGAAGCCGTAATTCCAGTAATTTTCATTCGCATCGTCGGGCGAATCCTGGCTCATGGTGTTGGGGTGGCCGATGAGGAAGTCGGAGATGGCGACGCCGGTCCTGGTGTAGGTTGATTGCCCGGACGCGGTGCTCGGAACCGTCGCGCTCGTAAAGTTGAAGACGCCATAGTTGTTCAGCAGCGTCTCGAGACGGTCTTTTTCGAGGTAGATTTCTCCTCCGATATTGATCGTATGCCGGCCACGGGTGGTGCTGAATACATCGCGCAGACCGTAGATGTTATCGCCCGCTAACGGCCCGCTGATGGCATTCGAAAGTGTGAAGAAGTTGGAGACGCTGATATCTGGCAGGGATGGGGTTCCTTGCACGTTGATGTCGGAACCGTATGCGGAAAGTGACTCGGCGGGATCACTTATGCGTCCAGCGAGCATGCGCGAGAAGTTCAGCCAGACCTGATTGACCGACCGTGGTGTCACTGTCCAAACGTCACTGGCATTGGCGTTCTGCTGGCGGAAGGCGTAGTTGGAGAGCGCCCATCCGGGGAGCGTGCCTCCGGATGGCAGCTCGATCTGCGATCCGTTCGCCTGGAAATAGGAAAGCGTAATGCGATGGTTTGTGAAGGTCTGAAAGTCACCCTTGATCAGGAATTCGTTGTTTTCCTGGGGCAGGCCCTGGTTTCCGACGAAGCGATTATCCGGTGTCGGCCGGTTGGGCGAGGGCAGCGGAACGTTCTTGGCCAGCACGGCGGCGGCGACCGGATCGGGAACATAGTTTGGATCCAGGTCGAGCCGGTTTCCGGGTACAGGTTGATGAGTCACTGGATCGCAGACGATGAACCGCCCGCCATACGATGTCACAGATTTATCCGCTGCTGAAAGGGTGGTTGCACAAGCTCCGAGGCCATGCGCGATCGTGGTAGAGGTGGGAAGGTTCTCGGAAAAATTGCCTGCCCGTTGCAAGTCATCGGGTACAACTGTGTTGTAGTTTTGCGGAGTCACCTCTCGCAGCCCACCGTAGCTTCCAAAGAAGAAGATTTTGCTTTTCTGGACGGGCCCGCCAACTGTAGCGCCGAACCGGTTGATATGTTGTGGCGTTCTGGTGGTTTGGAGATAGCTATCCGAGTTGAAGTTCGTTTCCTGGTGAAACTCGAACACGGATCCATGCACCTGGTTGGTTCCGGACTTGGTCAGGACTGAAACAACGCCGGCTCCGGTGCGACCATACTCTGCGCTGAAGTTGTTGGTCTGGACGTCAAACTGGTCGATGGCGTCGGGGTTAGGAATGAAATTTCCCGTGTCGCGAACGCCCGTCATGTTGATGCCGCCGTCGAGGTAGTAGGTCACCTGTCCGACCATGTTGTCTGAGGAACCATTGATGATGACGTGTTCCATGGGCAGACCGATGGAGTTTTCGTTCTGCACGTTCTGCACACCGGCTGTAAGGTTGAGAAGCTGGTAAGCGTCGCGACTGACCAGGGGGAGGTTATCCACCTCTTGATTGGAGATGGTCCGGCCAAGTACGGAGTTCGCAGTGTTCACGAGCGGTACCGTCTCTGTAACCGTGACTACGGTGTTTTCACTGCCGACCTTGAGGGCATAGTTCAGAGCAGCCTCCTGAGTGCCGGTCAGCACAATGCCGTTCCGTAGGATCTCGGTAAAGCCGGGCGCACTCACCTTAACCGAGTAGGGCCCCAGCGGCAGAAACTCCGCGCGATATTCCCCTTGGCTGTCAGTTATGACGGTGCGGGTAAAGTTGGTCTGCGTCTGGGTCAAAACGATGGTCGCGCCCGGAACTGCCGCACCGGACGAATCGGTGACATTACCAAATGCCGTCGCGGTGGAAAGTTGTGCCAGGGAATGGGCCGGGGCAGTGAGGAGAAGTAATACCGCTGCCAGGAAACAGAGGAAAGGTCGCTGATAACGATTTGCTGCTTCATGTCCTCGGCGGCCGTTAGCGTGTCCGGTAAGGGATACATTCCGCTTCGTGGCGGTTTGCTTCTGTGACGTCATGGCGATTCTCCTGAAGTGCTGCGGCCTCGCGCAATTCCGGTTGCGAAGTGTCTTTCCGGCTGCGGAATTTGTTCTTTGAGAGGCACGCACACCGTCAGCCCTGCTTTATGCCGCTGGCAAGTGACTAACGGTTTGGTTCGCCGGTTGGAAAGTAGGTATTTGTAAATGAAGCAGTTATGCTGGCATGTGCGCTTGTGACAAACATGCTGAAGAGCCGCTGAATCGGCGCATGCAATGACTCGGCATGGCAACCTAGGGGATTTAGAGGTGGCAATTCAGTTGCGTAGAAAGGAGACGTCCTTACCAGACATCAACCGCCTCAATCGACGGGGCACCGGTCTTTCCTTCTATCACGTTCACCTTTAAGACGGCCTCAATATTCTTGGTCGCGAGGCTTGCACCGACGCGCTCTCGCAGCAGTTCCATATAGTGGGGGCTGGTGACGAACTGGGCGGCAGCCTCCGTTCCGTTCCGACCGATCCCGGCGACGATCACAACGATGCCACCCGTAGTTGGATCGTGGAAGCGAGCGATGATCGCGTAGTCGTCCGCACTCGAATAGGGTTGGGTCGGATCTCGTTCCCATTTTGCGGATGGGTGATTTCGATCCACAATAGCTTCCGCCGGACCGGGCACGAAGCGAAACCGCAGGGGTTCGAGCAGGCGCATCGTCCAGTCGTTGTTATAGCCACCAATCAGGACCACGGGGCGTTCGCGAAGGTCAGTGAGTACGGTCGATGCAGATGAGCTCGTTTGTACAGTTTTACCAAAACGCTCGAGCTGCCCGCTGATGTGCGCGATCGAGGTGGCGATCTGCATGGAGACAAAGGGGTAATCGATGTCGCGCCCGGCAGTTTTGACCCCAGAGAATCTCTCCGGCGCAAACACCACGCCTCCTGAGCAGATAAGTGTGGTGTTGGATTCGCTCAAAACCGGAGCCCAGAAATCCTGTAGTGCGTTCTCCGAATACGAACGTCCATGCTGCCATGCGAAGGCGCCGATCAGCAGGAGGAGCATGACCGATGAGGCGGTGATCCACAGAATCGGCCGTCTGTACCAGGGCCGGGTCGCGGTGAGAAGAGTGGACTGATCTGCGGTCTGCGCGTGCGCTATCCTTTCCAGCGCGGTGATCTCGAAGGCTGCGCTTGCCATTGGCAGCCCATCGGTTTGACCCTGGCGCGACGGTGCGCGCGGAGGGTCGATCTCATCATGATTACAAAGGAATTCTGGAACGTAGGATCCCGCTGGAAGTGAAATCTGCAGGCGCGACTGGTGTTCGTGATAGTAGAGAGAGAGGCGTTTGCGCACTTCGCCCGCTGTATATCGGACGACGGTGTCGGCGTTGGTATCGTAGTCTGGCGGCCGATGGAAGATTTCGACGCCAAGAGTGCGTTCTTTGAGCAGTTCGCTATGTCCCGATAACGTGCTCTGAACGACATACCGAAGCAACGCCGGGTAACGCTTGCTGTTGCAGAATTGAGGACTGGCGAGGACTTCCTCCATCTCCTGCAGAATCTCTTCCTGGTCCTGTCGGGACTTGGGGTGCCACGTTTCCCAGCTTGATTTCAAGATGCTCATTGCGTATCGCGATAATACCCACCCATTACGGGGACGGGCAAGGCACGTTTGACACAATCCGTTTTACGCCGGTTTCCTCAACATTTCAAATAAGTTATGGCATTAGAACTGAACCAAACGGTGAGTCACTTGTCACACCCCGGTTATTTGCTCAGTCTGTCAGTGCTATCACTGGAGAGAAACTTGTTCGAGCGCCCGAGGAAGAAGTGTCGAGATGTTTGAGAGCAGCCGCCGGCAATTTTTATTCGGAGCTATGTCGGCTGGGGGTGCGGCCCTGCTTGCGCCGTCATTGCAAGCGGTCACTCGTATTGCGTCACCCGACAGAGATCTCATCGCAGCTCCCACGCGGCTCGACGCTAACTGGCAATATCGGCAGGGTCAGCTGGACGGCATCTGGGAGGTCTGGCGCGAAGAAGAGGCCGACCTCTGGCAATCGGTCAGTCTGCCCCACTGTTTCAATCACGCGGATGCCTGCGATCCGGATCGAACCTACTACCAGGGTCATGGCTGGTATCGCACCACCATCACGATCGGCAATCCATTCGAAGGCGGCCGGACGATCCTCCACTTCCAAGGCGCGGGGCAGACCTCCAGCCTCTGGATCGGATCTACATTCATCGGAACGCATAAGGGTGGATATGACGAATTTGTCTTTGACATCACTGAGGCCGTATTGACTTTTCAACGGACCAAGGGTGGTGCGCAAGCCATTCCGGTTGCGATTCTCTGCGATAACAGTCCAGACCCCGAGCGTGTCCCGTCCGAACTCAGCGACTTTTGCCTGTATGGCGGACTCTACCGCCACGTAAACGTTGTGTACCTGCCTGCACTCGCACTCGACACCTTCCACGTTCTTCCAACGGTCAACCCGAATGGTTCGGCTAACGTTTCCATTCGCGGCAGGCTATACAACCCACGCAACCTCTCCACGAGCTGCAAGGTTCGCGTAGAGATCTTTGATCCTCAGGGCCACTCTGTTCATCAGTGGTCCAGCTCGATGCCGACGTGGAGCGATTTCAATGAACTGGTTAGCTTGACACTCGTTAGCCCACGACTCTGGTCGCCTGAAACTCCTGCGTTGTACCGCTGCCATGTGACGCTTTCGACGCCGACCGAAACGTCCTTAATGGAGGAGCGCTTTGGGATTCGACATGTCGAATTCGTAGAGCATGGGCCGTTCAAGCTCAACGGCAAACGCGTTCTGTTGCAGGGAACGCATCGGCATGCCGATCACGCTGGCGTTGCGGCAGCGATGAGCGATGACCAAGTGCGGGAAGAGATGCGGCTAATTCGCGAGATGGGTGCGAACTTTATTCGGCTCGCTCACTATCAGCAGGATCGCCTGGTACTCGATCTCTGCGACGAGCTTGGACTGATGGTGTGGGAGGAAGCACCGTGGTGCCGCGCGGGGGTTGGCGATGCGTCCTTTCAGCAGAATGCGAAGGATATGCTGTCCCATATGATTGAACAGCACTTCAATCATCCGGCCATCGTCCTTTGGGGTCTTGGGAATGAAGACGACTGGCCGGACGAATACCCTGGCGTTGATCATGCCGCCATTCGCGCGTTCATGATCGAGATGCGCGAACTGGCTCATCAGCTCGATAGCTCGAGGCTTACAGCGATTCGCCGCTGCGACTTTGCACGCGACATCCCGGATGTTTATTCGCCTTCCATATGGGCAGGCTGGTACGGTGGGAACTATCGCGAGTACGAGGACAGTCTTCTTAAGCAACGCGATTTCGTCAAGCGGTTCATCCACATTGAATGGGGAGCAGACAGCCAGGCGGGCCGCCACTCCGAGGACCCAGAAGCTGTACTTCGGAGGGTTCCCATTGGAAAGGGGACCGAAGAACGTGGCCTTGCCTACCTCAACAAAGATGGTCATGTTAGGGTCTCCAAAGATGGCGATTGGTCGGAGACCTACGCCTGCAATCTTTTCGATTGGCACCTGAAGACACAGGAAAAATTGGACTGGCTCACAGGCTCCGCTCAATGGATATTCAAAGACTTCGCCTCTCCACTTCGCGCCGACGACGGAATTCCAAACGTGAATCAGAAGGGCGTGGTCCAGCGCGATCTTAGTTTGAAGGAGTCTTACTTCGTCTTTCAATCCTATTGGTCAAAGAAACCCATGGTTCACCTGTATGGACACACTTGGCCTATTCGCTGGGGCAAGCCCGACGAGCCTCGCATGGTAAAGGCGTATTCGAACTGTGAGCACGCCGAGCTCTTTTTGAATGGCGCTTCGCAAGGAGTGAAGAGGCGTGACAGCCAGAATTTTCCGGCGGCCGGGCTGCGCTGGGAAGTGATCTTTCTGAGCGGGAGGAATCACCTCCGGGTGGTCGCAAAAACCGGGGAGGTGGCCTTGCAGGACGAGATTGATCTCACCTACCAGACCGATCCGTGGGGAACGCCAGCCGAGCTGCGGTTGGTCCAGACGCCGGGCAAGGATGGCCGTGTCAACGTCACGGCAAGTCTCCATGACGGAGCGAATGTCCTTTGCCTGGATGCACGCAACCAGGTGCGCTTCACCCTTGCCGGCGGAGGAAAGCTCATCGACAACATGGGAACAACCCACGGTTCCCGGGTGCTACAACTAAGCAACGGAACTGCATCCATATCAGTCGACATGGGTCCAGATAGCGCGCCTGCAAACAAAGCAAGTTGCGTGGTCGGCGTCACCGCACAAGATCTCCCTCCGGCCTTCATCACCTTGGCGGGCGGGACAACAACGCTTGGGAGTTTGAAATGATGCAACTCAACCGCCGCGCTTTTTGCTGCCGTGCCGCCGCCGCATGCTTTACTCACTTCGCATTTGCGGATGCACCTGCACCGACCGGCGGTTATACTCTCGTCGCCCGTACAGATCGCGCGCGCATCCTCGCCGCCGCAACGCGCTACTTGGACATGCCACCGCGCACGATCACCAGTTATCCAACGTCGCGCAGTCCCGGCGGCGTACGCGATTACTTCTCGCAGGCGGATTATTTCTGGCCCAATCCGCAGGACCCAGGTGGCAAATACATCAATCGCGATGGACAGAGTAATCCTGACAACTTCAACGATCATCGCAAGGCAATGATCGCGTTATCCATCCAGATGCCGGCGCTGACGGCGGCATGGGTGCTCACAGGAGACCGGCGGTACGGGCAACTGGCTGGTGACCATCTCCGCGCGTGGTTCATCGATCCCGATACCCGCATGAATCCAAACCTTGAATATTCCCAGGGGGTTCATGGCGTGTCTACAGGGCGCTCTTATGGCATCATCGATACCCTGCATCTCGTGGAAGTCGCTCGCGCCGCGTCTATCATTGCCCCCACCATCCTCACGAGTTCTGAGCAGCAGGCACTGCACGACTGGTTTCGCGCGTACCTGCACTGGATGAAAACCAGTGAGAAGGGCATTGCTGAAAGAGACACTGTTAATAATCATGCAGTTTGCTGGGCACTGCAGGCTGCGGAGTTCGCCCGGTTCATCGACGATCAAGAGACGAGGGAAGAGGTGCGCACGCAATTCAAGACACTCTTCGTTCCTGGCCAGATGGCTCTCGACGGCAGCTTTCCTAAAGAGCTTGCACGCACCAAACCCTATAGCTACTCCATCTTTAACTTCGATATCCTTGCAACGCTCTGCCAATCGCTCCAAGGCGACGGGCCGAGCCTGTATTCTTTTGTCTTGCCCGATGGTCGCGGGATTTGCAAAGCTGCCGCGTTTCTTTACCCCTATCTTCGGGATAAGGGCACATGGCCGTACAAGCAGGACATTGAGCACTTCGCTTCGTTGCCGGTCCGATCGCCCGGCCTACTCTTCAGCGGTTTGGCTTGCCACCACCAGGAGTATTTGCAGTTATGGACCAAACTGAATCCCGATCCGGGCGACCCGGAAATCATTCGCAACTACCCTATTCGGCAACCGCTGCTATGGGTAAACCAGCCTTCGAGGTCAAAACGAAGTCCACGATGAAGCCCTCAAGCGTCACCGCCGTATATCTACTGCTAGGCGCGTCTTTGATCACTGCGCCGTTTGCCCATTCGCAGACACCGCAGACTCCTGCTCCCGCGGCCTCACCTGTGAATCGCGAAGTTGTAGGGGATGCACCCGACGATCCGGGGCCGCTGGCAACTGATCTCTCGCCCGCCTTAGAGCCCACCGACATCCGCCGCGCTATGAAGAAGGTGGCCGACTGGCAACTGCGTGTCGCGGAGCCCAACTTCAATTCGCAATGGACGTTTGCCGCGCTCTACGACGGCTTGATTGCTGCCTCGGTAGCCACCAAAGATCCACGTTACCGGCAAGCCGTCGTTGAGTATGCGACGAAACAGCAATGGAAGCTTGTGAACGATCGCTTTCCTCATGCGGACGACATGGCGCTCGGCCAGGCGTACGTCGACCTCTATCTGGCAGACCCTCCCGCGCAACGCGATCCCCAACGCATCGCTGATACCAAAGCGATTCTCGACAGGTTGGTAGAGCGTCCAGATGATCCTG
>Ga0302314_10008938_pt1 | contig 17766 bp, 21 predicted proteins | sample III_Palsa_N2_3_FD_200533 | JGI IMG/M metagenome (GOLD analysis project Ga0302314, IMG submission 200533) | Peat permafrost microbial communities from Stordalen Mire near Abisko, Sweden - III_Palsa_N2_3 | ecosystem: Environmental > Terrestrial > Soil > Palsa > Peat permafrost | place: Sweden...
ACTTCACCCGCCTCAAGCAATTACAACGGACGCCCCAACTCGACTCACGACAGATCGTGCTAAACTGGGGATCAACTTGAGCCGGACAGGCGTGGGCCTGTCCCGGGCATCCACGTCTTTCTGCAGTTAAGTTAAGGAAGACGTGGATGGCCGGGTCGAGCCCGGCCATGACGAGCTGGCATCGAATTTTGTGCCACCAAATGCGCGCGAATTGTTGCGCGCGGGCGCGCTGGGCTAATGTCGCCGCTCCGGCTTGATGACGGTCTGCCTGACTTCGGCGCCGCAGTCCGAGCACTCATAGACGAAGTCGATCTTCGCCATGCTCCAATGCGGCTCGACCTCTCTCACAAACATCGGAAGCAATCCAATGCAGCCGGGGCAGATAATCGCGGATGTCTCGACTTCGTGATGCTGGATGTAGGCTGGCATGTCGGCTCTCCCTCACAGCGCAAGCCCGGTAAACCTCAACCCCCAAAACCTCGACCCAACGCCAGCCTAAGCGTGTGTGCGGCAGGCCGGTTATCAACTCTTTCGAACGGATAAGGAACAGCCGTACTATCTTCGTGCCTGTGACATTCCTGTAACATCGCCTGTAATGTCCCCGACGGGGCCGGCTGCGTGGCCCGACCAACTCCGTTCGCGACGAATGTTCCCGGCGTGCTATAGGCGGTTGGCCGCCGAAAAAACGGTAACGACAAAAGCAATAACCACGCGGAAGGAACAGGGATGGCACTCGTGCAGCAGGGCGTCCCGGGCGATCTCGAAACCACTGGGGTGTCCGCTTCCGATGCCGTGCTGCAGAGCGCGGTGCGCAAAGCCGCCCTTCGCTTCGTGCCGCTGCTGACGATCTCCTACCTCTTCAACTATCTCGATCGCACCAGTCTTGGCTTTGCGGCCCTGACCATGAATCAGCAATTGGGACTGACCGCCGGGCAATTTGGTCTCGCCGCCGGCGTTTTCTTTCTCGGCTATTCGCTGTTTGAAGTTCCCAGCAATCTGATGCTCTACCGTTTCGGCGCGCGGCGCTGGCTCGCCCGCATCATGATCTCCTGGGGCCTGGTGTCGGCGGCGACCGCTTTCGTGGTCGGCCCCAACAGTTTTTATGCGCTGCGGCTGTTGCTCGGAATCGCGGAAGCCGGATTCTTTCCGGGCGTGACGTTCTTTCTCGCCGCCTGGTTTCCCACGCAATACCGCACGCGGATGCTGGCCTGGTTCCTGGTCGGAATCCCCTTGTCCTCGCTGGTCGGCAGCCCGGTGTGCGGCCTGCTGCTGCAGATGGACGGGATCTGGGGTCTGGCCGGCTGGCAATGGCTGTTTCTCCTGGTCAGCCTGCCCTGCATTCCCTTGGGGATTCTGACGCTGCGCCTGCTGTCCGACCGTCCGCAAGCCGCGACCTGGCTCAGTCAGGCCGAACGCAATGTGCTGGACGAGGTGCTGGCCGGCGAAGTGCGGGAGCGGCCGCCGTCGTCGCTGCTGGGCGCCCTGAAGGATACAAGGGTGCTGATCTGCGCCGCGATCCAGTTCGGCTTTACGTTAGGCTCCTACGGCATCGGCATCTGGCTGCCGCTGATGCTGAAGGAATACCATCTCTCGACGCTGGCGATCGGCTGGATCTCGGCCATCCCCTATCTGTTTGCTTCCGCCGGCATGATCCTGTGGGCGCGCTATGTCGACGAAAAAGGCCGGCGCATCGTCAATCTGGCGCTCGCATGCCTGCTCGGCGGCATCGGACTATTGGCGCCGATCTTCTCCGGTTCGCTCGGCGGCGCCGTCGCCGGATTCAGCATGGCGCTGGTGGGTGTGACCGCGGCGCGGGCGATCTTCTGGACCATCCCGACGCGCTTTCTGACCGGCGTCGCCGCCGCCGGCGGGCTCGCCTTCATCAACAGCATCGCCACCCTCGGCGGCTTTGTCGGCCCCTCGATGATGGGCTGGCTGAAGCAGATGTCAGGCTCCTACGTGGTCGGTCTCTCCGCGGTGGCCGCGATCATGCTCGCCGCCACGCTGGCCTCGATGTCACTGAAGCTGGTGATCTCGAAGGAGTAGGGGGCGGCAGCTCTCACACCCTCTCATGCTTCCTCAGGTCTCGCGCGTGATCGAAGCGGTCGGCCTGCAGATCGGCGCCGGCATCGGCGATGTCTGGCAGGGCGGCCTCGGCCAGGATCTCGGCGGTGATGTCGTTGACGCAGGTATCGGCGATCTCGTGGATGAAGCTGATATTGCGGTATTCGCCGGAGGCGATGCGCGAGACGACTTCGCGCCGGGTCACTTCGGGGTCGACGATGGCCTCGCGGCCGCGCCGTCCATAATCGATCATCACGACGAAATACTGCATGCGCGGCCCGGTCTGCCTCTGGCGGGTATGCCTCCAATATTTCTGAAAATCAGAAATAAGTCAAGCCATAAATTCTGAAAATCAGAAATAGGGCACCGGAGGCGAGGCCTGGAGCCGGCGCCGGGCGAGAATCACCGGCCTGGCCGCGCGCAGTGGGCGGGGCTTTTATGGATCTGCATCTATCTGGCCTTGGACGCCTTGCGGGTCCGCGCCGCGGATTTGGCCCGCAGCCGCTCGATCTGGCCCCGCGGCAGGGTGACGCAGATTTCCCCGATCCATTCCAGTTTGACGCCGGTGATCGGCTTGGCGTTGAAGCTGGTGAGGTTGACCATGGTGGCGGACTTTCCGCGCTCGATGGTCTTCAGATAGCGCTCGCCGGTCTTCAGCCGCACCGCGGCCTCTTCACCGTAGAAGCTCGAAATCGGGTGGCGCTGCTCGCGATAGACCACGATAATGTCGCCATTTTCGTATTTCGGCAGCATGGAATCGCCTGCTACCTCAAAGGCGATGGTCTCCTCCGCGATCGGAAACGGCAACACGATCTCGCCCAAGCCCTCCGGCGGCACCTGCTCGTGCTCGGGCTCGATGGTCGCGCCGGCGCCGACCCGGCCCATGATCGGCACCGAATTCAGCTCAAGATAATCGATGATGGGCTGGATCTCCGACGCCTTGATCAGGCGGATATCGGCCAATATTTCCGATACCGCGCCGGGGCGCACGCCCATCGCGGCCGCCAGGCCGCCCTTGGTCTTGCCCGGCTTCTGCAGCCCCCGCTCGATCATCCTGATGTCCACCATGGTGCCACTCTTCCGAATTTCAGAAATGATAGCAATTCCGATTATCAGAAATCAAGCTTGACATTTATTTCTGAATATCAGAAATTATAAGTGCGTCGGACGGCTGATGCCGCCGTCATTGCGACCTGTTGGCTCGCAATGACGAAAGGCGCGGAGAGACCAACCAATGCAAATCAGCTGGGAACCCGAACATTCGGATGCGCTGCGCGACTATCTCGCCAAGGGGCTGTCCTTTGCCGAGATCGCCAGAGCCATCAACGCGCGATTCCACACCGCCTATTCCCGCAATGCCACGATCGGCCGCGCCAGGCGGATGGGATTGTCCGCTATCGGCCAGCCCGGCGGGTCCGGCCGGCCGAAACGGCGACGCAAGCCGCGCCCAACGCGGTCTCACCGCATGCGCAAGCGTCGCGCGGCCAAACCCCGGCTGTCGCGGCCGGTCCTGAAGCGGGCCGCGGCGCTGAAGCTGCGCTGCGTCGCCATCGTGCCGCGCCATCTGTCGCTGCTGGAGCTGGAGCCGGGCGATTGCCGCTATCCGTTTGGCGGCGACGAGGACGGCGAGGCCATCACCTTTTGCGGCCATCCGCGCCGCCAGGGTTCAAGCTACTGCGTGTCGCATTTCCACCTGACGCGCGGCCGCGCGCCGGAACACGGCACCGTCAAGGTCCTGCTGCGGCTGGTGGAGGCGGCATGAACCCGATGCCCCCGCCGATGGTCGCGATGGCCATCAGGATGAAGCCGCTGTCGCCGCGTCATCGCATCGCGCATCTGCGCGCGCTGATCTCTGAACTGCCTGATGCCTCGATCCGCCGCGAGCAGCTGGCCGCGCTGCTGCGCGACGAATTGACGGCGCCGCCGGCCAACGAAACCCGCGCCCCATGAACCGTCCCTGGATGCCCCTCTATGTCGGCGACTATCTCGGCGACACCGGTCACCTGACCACGGCGCAGCACGGGGCCTATCTGCTGTTGATGATGCATTACTGGCGCAAGGGCGAACTGCCCGACGACGACAGGCAATTGTCCAAAATCACCAAGCTGCCGCTGCGGACCTGGTGCGAGTATCGACCGACCCTGCAGGATTTCTTCCACGAGGGCTGGAAGCACAAGCGGATCGACGCTGAATTGGCCAGGATGGTGCGCCTTTCCGAAAAGCGCGCGATCGCCGGGCAAAAGGGCGGCCTCGGTTCGGCACTGGCGCGCATGAAACTGGAAAATGCCTCGCGCTCGCGTCAGGACTTGTCTCGGCAGGTCTTGTCTCGACAGGTCTTGCCCCGGGCAATTGCTGCGCCAGCGTCGAGCGCGGTTCGGGCTGTCGCCGACCACTCACACTCAGACTCACACCAGAGTCTTTCTGGAGAGGAGAGCGGGATCGAGACGCGTGTTGCCGATCCCTCATCGCATTCCCCGGGACGCGGGAAAAAACCTGAGATCGCCGTCAGTCCGGAACTGGCGGCCTATGTCGCCAAACGAGCGACCTGACCGGCGCATGACGCAGCCAGCGAACCCAATCGACCAACCACATTCCAACATCCATTCCTGCAGGGGAGAGATCCAAGGTGGCACGGGCCAGACGCAACAAGTCGCACAAATCGGCAAAAGCCAGAGTTCATGACCGGCGATCGCGCGATCTGCCGCGCAACGCGGAAGTGGCGGCGATCGAAGTCGACGATCCCATGGCGCTGGAGCCGGGAGAAAAGATCGTCACGCTGCGCTCGATCCGCAACGATCCGCTCGGCCGGCTGCACAGCCATCGCCAGATCGACGAGGCGCAATATCAGAGCGGGCGGGCGTTCCAGGACGACTGGGAGAAGGCCGAGCGCGGCCCGCAGGCGGTCGATCCGACGCGGGAATATGTCGACGGTGGACAGGCGCGCGAGCCGATCACCGAACGCCAGCGCAAGGCGGTGCTGCGGCTCAACCGCGCCGAGCGCGAACTTGGCGCCGACGGCTCGGCGCTGGTGCATGAGGTGTTGATTCTCGGCATGACCATGGAGCAGATCGGCCAGCGCCGCGGTCTGCCCGGCCAGCGCTGGATCGACTATTTCGCGAGGCGGTTTCGCGAATGCCTGGACCGGCTGGCGCTGCTGTATGGATTCGCGACGGCGAGGGGGTCATCTCAACGCCGACAATCCTTGCCGGGCTAGCCAGCCGGTCGCAAAGCACCGGCACGCGCGCGGGGAGCGCCCGAGGGAACATCCAGGCCCAGCCGGACATCACGAAATCTTTTTGCCGCGTGATGAAACCTTGGAACCCCCCTGAACGACATACAGGTACTGGGGCATTGCAGTTTCCAGGTCTAAGTGCAGCGCCGCCTAGCGATCATACTCCGCTAGCGCGGCGTTGTGCGTTTCGGAGCCTCCAGGAAACCCGTCAAAGATACCGTCCAGGAAACCCTCAGAGAACCCGTCCAAGAACCCGTCAAGGAAACGGTCCCGGCGCGGGGGTACGCAAGACCGGGACCGTCCGACAGCGGCGGTAACCCGAGGAGGATGGCGGCCGCCGTCATATCGCTCTACGGGCGGGGCGACGCCATCGTTTCGGGGTCCCCGTTCACGATTGCGCGTGTCATTGGGCGTTTCCTGGCGCGTTTCTTGGCGCCCGTCCCGAAATCGCGCCGCTGCTCACGCCCGCCGCCGCGGCCGTGCCAGATGCCCTTCGACCAGCGCCTGCGCGGCCGACACCACGGCGCGGCCCGGGCTGTCGCGACCGCCCAGCGTCTGGCTGATGGCGTAGGTGCCTTCGATCAGCAGCACCAGGCCGTCCGCCAACAGCCCGGGTTCGTGCGCGCCCAGCGCCTGCGCCAGTTCGAGCATCCGCCGGCGCATTTCGCGCTTGTTGGCGATCGCCACCTGATGCCCGGGATGTGACGGCTCCGGAAATTCGGCGGAATAATTGATGAAGGGGCAGCCACGATAGCCGGGCTTGGTGGTTCGTTCCGCCAGATAGGTCATGATCGCGCGCAGATGCGCTTTCGGATTGCCGTCGTGGCGCGCAAAGGCCTCGTCCCAGAATTGCCAGAACACGGCATTGCGGTTTTCGAGATAGGCGACCACTAGGTCGTCCTTGGAGGGGAAGCTGCGGTACAGGCTGATCTTGGCGACGCCGGCCTCCCTGACGATGGTCTCGACGCCGACGGCGCGGATGCCCTTGCGGTAGAACAGATCGGCGGCGACCTCGAACACGGCGTCGCGCGCCGATTTCCGCGCCGGCTGGGCGGCCGATTTACCGATTGAACCTGCTGGCATCGCCGGCCTTCTCCGTTGCGCTTGACATGTAACCGACCGGTTCGTAATTGTCACCCGTTTTGTTACGAACCGGTCGGTTACATTTGGCGGGCGCCGGTTCGGGCCGCCGAACGCAAGTCAGGCCGCTGTGGCACGCCGCCCAAGGACGAGGATCGAACGATGAAGCATTTTCTGGTCGAGGCGCGATACCTGGTGCCGTACGACAGGATCAAGGAGGTGCAGCCGCGGCACCGGGTCTTTCTGCAGCAAGGCTATGATGCGGGGCTGTTTCTGGTTTCGGGACCGCAGGTCGACCCGCCGGTCGGCGGGTTCATGGTCGCCCGCGCGGAATCCAAGGCCGCGCTGGAGGCGATGTTCAGCGAGGAGCCGTTTTATGCCGAGAAGCTCGCCAGCTATACCTTCACCGAATTCAATCCCGTCAAGCGTCAGCCATGGACCGAGTCCTGGTTTGGCCTGTAGCGCGGATCGATCGTCGGAGCGCGCGAAGGCGCCGTCGATGATTGCAATCGCCGATCGAGGTCCGCGCCGGTGACCTGAAACTTCGTCGCACTCCTGCCGCTTGTTGATGCTATTCTCGTCCGGTGAAGCGCGGGGCAGGGGGCGGACATGAAGCAGCGGCTGTGGCTTAGCCTGGCGCTGATCGCGGTTCTCTTTTGCTTTTGGCTGGTAATGACCAAGCCGATGTGCCGGGATGGCTTTGCGGCGACGCTCGGAACCCGCTCCGGATGGACCTGTGTCGCCGACGTGAACTGACGCAAACCAGAGACCGCGCAATGCCTCGCGGGGACCCGGCAGGGGATCCGCGCCATGATTGTTTCTCGGCATCGTCCTGAAAATGCACCAAGCTCTGACGTTTTCGGCCACAATCGGGACCGACGATCCCCCGATGAAAACGTTGGCTGTCATTTGCATTCTTGCGCTGCTCACGATCTCGGGGGCGGTGGTGTCAGACCAGATTCTGACCAGCGATCAGCAGACGACGCACAGGTCCAATTAAGGGCGCTTTGGGGGACAACCATGCTTTCGGTGGATCAATTCTTGAGGCTGATCAGCGTGCCGGCCGTCGTCGTGGCATTTCTGATCGCGTCTCAGGTTTCAGGGGCCGGGATTTTCCATTCGGCATCGACGCAGATAACCAGCGAATAAGCCAACGCGTCTTCGAGCCAACGCGTCTTCGAGCTAACGGGTCGCGCGAATGCGCCCTCGATGGCGGGCTCCGTGGACGCCGGTTGGCATGAAGAAAACGCGTCAAACCAAACACCGGCGCCTTGATCGGCGGGCTGAATTTCGCGGCCGGGCTAGATCGTTTTCAGGAAGCTCTCGCCGGAATCGCACGGCACGCAGCGATAGGTCAGCAGATCGTAGCGGTGGCCTTGCGGCTCGATCAGCGCCAGCCGCATCGGCACGCCGCATTTCATGCACGGCATCTCGGTGGTGGCCTGAAAGCGGGTACAGGTCGGCGTTGGCCGGAACGTTGGCAGCATGGACTCCTCGCACTCGTCGGAGGGGGAACGCAACGCCACGCCATTGGACAGATTCGATCTGCAATATGTCCTATTCCCGACATGATTGGAATCGGACTTAAGTCACTAAAAGTACAAATCTTTTGGGCGCCCAGAAGCCGGGCTCCCCCGGTGCGCCGGCGATCGGGGGGCAATCCTTCGAAATCGCGGGCCAAACCGCTTTGACGGCTGTCGCAGTATTTATTGTTGTTCCGGGGACCGGCGGCGCCTGCGCGGGCGACAAGCCCGCGGCATGCGCCGGCAATGGCAGCGCGATCTACTGCATATTCAGCGGCATGGACCGTCGGCCGCGCCGGCAACGCGGATTATGACATCAGCATGATGCCGGCGTGACGCGACCCGGCAAGCGCGAAACGCGAAGTCCGTCGCCTGTTAAGTTAGTTGTAATTAAAATTGCATACAACCGATTCAATCAACCTTAGATCATCGACCGTAGATTTACGGAGGTCGATGTCCTCGACTCAATTCCCCACCCGACAGAGGAGGCAGGTTTGCGGCGTTACTTCATGAAGTTCTTGTCCGATGAATCCGGTGCGACCGCGATCGAATACGGTCTGATCGCAGCGGGTATCGCGCTTGCAATCATCGCGGCAGTGAACAGTCTCGGTTCGACCCTCAACGTCCAATTCACTTCGATCAATAGTTCCTTGAAGTGACGCTTCGTCCCCTCTGGGGGATTTTTGCAACAGCATGGGACCTTACCCCGCCCGGATATGATCCGGCGGGGTAATTTTATGCCGCGGCCGCTGCGACGATTCAGAAATTCACTGATGCGGCACGATCGCGTAGGGCGTGGTGTAGGGCTCGACCCGCAGCGATGAATTGGCGATCAGGCCGATCTTCGCGGTCGGGGCCTGCTGCAACTCGCCGTTGGCGCCGCGGTGCACATTGTATTGCCACACTGCCATGTCGCCTTTCTGCGCCAGCGCATGGGCCACCGCGCTGGCATCGGCGCCGCCGAGCGCCTTGAGCTCGTCGGCGGACAGCCCGATGATGATTTCGTCTTTTGTCGTGACGACCTTGAACAGATTGGTCTTGGCCTCCTGCGCCGAGGCGCCTTGCGCGCCTGCCGCCAGGAGAGCCGCCAGAGAATATTTCAGGATATCGCGCCGAGGAAGCATGCATCTGTCCTTTGGGGTTGAACGGCGCCCGCAAAAGGCGTGGCCCGGATCGTACGCTGCATGAGTCGCGCGGCGCGGCTTTTAAGTTCACGGCGTCTTGAACCAATTGTCCCCTGCCGCGACAAATCTCGATGGAAATGCGGAGGGTGCGATGGCTGATGTCTTGCAGTGGTTGGGTGTGGCGTTCAGCCTCGGCGTCATGGCGCTGGGCTTGATCGGCTTCTTTCGCGGCCTCTCGCTGCCGCCGAACTCCCCGGAAAATCGCGCAAACGGCAAGGGCGAGTACTGGCGCACCTGATGCGCGTTTTCCGCGGAGTCGGGACGTCGCTCGGACAATCCGTGATGAGAAAATGGGGGATGCTGGATGATAAATCGTCGTCGCGTGATTCATGTCGGCCTCGCAGCGCTGCCCGCAGTCTGGTTGCTCGGCTCGTCCGCGGCGTCCGCCGACCAGGCTTTTGAACGCTTTCTTCCGTTCCTGGTCGATCTCGACGGCTGGCAGGGCAAGAAGCCGCAAGGCTTCGCGATGGAAATGACCGGCAGCAACCTGATCACCGCTTCGCGCGACTACGATCGCGGTCCGGCGCATCTGCAAGCCCAGGTGATGAGCGGCGCGGCCGCCCAGGGCGCATTGGCGCCGCTCCGATCAGCGATGAATATCGAAACCAGCGAAGGGCGCATGAACACCTCGACGATCGACGGTGTCCAGGTCATGAGAAGCTTCAATATCAAGGAGCAGTCCGGGGCGATCCTGGTGGCGCTCGGCACCAGCGCGCTGCTCAGCGTCAATTTCAAAGGCATCAGCGATGACGATGCGCTGGTATTGGCCAGGAAATTCAACTGGAAGGCCCTGCAGGCGGCGGTCGCGCCAAAATAGCATGGCCGGCGAATGGCAGCGCACGCGGCCCATCAGTCGCAGGTCAGCACGATCTTGCCTGCCACGCCGCCGGTCGCCAGCAGCTCAAGCGCCTTCCTCGCTTCCCACAGCGGAAACGTCGCGGCGATGACGGGTTCGATGTTGCGGCGCGCGAGCAACGCCAGGATCTGCGGCAGGTCTTCGTGAAACGGCTTCGGGTCTCGCCGATACCATAACGAGATGCCGTAAAATGTGCCGCGACGGCCGCGCAGGCGCGCGCCTGCGAACAGATCGACGAACATCCGTGCCTTCGCCAGCGCGCCGTCGGCGGCCATGAAGCCGTAGCCGACGACCGTTCCGCCCCGGCGTACCGCGCGCAGGCATTGGCGAATGTTCGCACCGCCGATCGCATCGAAGGCGACATCGACGCCCGATGGTTCACCGGCCCGGATCAGGCGGTCGATGGGCCCGGCCTGATAATCGATCGGCGTGGCGCCGAGCCTGGCAACGAGGCCGTGCTTGCTCACCGAGGCAGCGCCATAGGTCCTGACGCCGGCGAGTTGCAGCAGTTGCACCAGCGCGGTGCCGACGCCGCCACCGGCGCCGGTCACCAGCGCGGTCTGACCGGGCTGGATTTTCGCCACGCGATGGATCATTTGCCACGCGCTGACATAGTTCAAGATCACGGAAGCGGCCTCGACATCCCCGACCTCATCGGGGATCGGGACGAAATGCGCCGCACCTCGCACCAGAATTTCGGCAAAGCCGCCATGCACGGTCAGCGCGGCGACGCGTTGCCCGACATGAAACCCGCTCACGCCGGCGCCGAGCGCCTCGACGACGCCGGCGATCTCATAGCCGCCGACCAGAGGTAACTTGGGCGCGAAGGCATAGCCTCCCGTCAGCATGATCAGATCGGTGGCGCCGACCCCGCAGGCGCGCACGCGCACGCGCAATTCACCGGGGCCGGGTTCGGCGACCGGCAAATCCACCGGCTGCAGCACTTCGGGGCCGCCCGGCCTCGTGATCATCATCGCGCGATAGGTGGCCGGCATGGCGCATCTCCTCATCTGCTGGACGGGCGGGAGTATCGCGATCGCCTGGGTAAATGAAATTGCGATAGTGTGTATCTATGATATACGTTTTTGTATGACCAAGCGGGAACCAGGCTGGGAATTGTTTCGTACCTTTCTGGAGGTGGTTCGCGACGGCAGCCTGTCGGGCGCGGCGCGAAAGCTTGATCTGACCCAGCCGACCGTCGGGCGTCATATCGATGCGCTGGAAGCCGCCCTTGAACTGTCGCTGTTCTCGCGCTCGCCGCAGGGACTGACCGCCACGCCGGCGGCGCTTGAACTGGTGGGCTACGCGCAGACGATGGCGAGTGCGTCGGCGGCGCTGCGCCGGACCGCTTCGGGCGGTGCCAAGGCCGATCGCGGCACGGTTCGTGTCGCCGCCAGCGAGATGATCGGATGCGAGGTGCTGCCGCCCATCCTCGCGCGGTTTCGCGACAGCCATCCGGGGATCACGCTGGAACTGGCGCTCAGCAACCGCAACGAAGACCTGTTGCGGCGGGATGCGGACATTGCGGTGCGCATGGTACGTCCCCGGCAAAAGTCGCTGGTCGCCCGCCGCATCGGCAAGAGCGCGATCGGATTCTATGCGCACCGCAATTACGCGGAAAAATACGGCCTGCCGAAAACGATTCCCGACCTCGAGAAGCACTGCCTGATCGGCTTTGATCGCGACGGTCTGGCGCTTCGCAGTCTGGGCAAGCTGCCGCGGGCGGTGACGCGGGACCATTTCGGCTTTCGCTGCGACAGCGACCTCGCACAGTTCGCGGCGTTGAAGGCGGGCGTGGGCATCGGCGGGTGTCAGCACCGTATTGCCAGGCGGTTTGAGCAATTGGTGCCGGTACTGGCCAGCGCGATCCGCTTCGAACTCGAAGTGTGGCTGGCGATGCATGAGGACATGAAGTCCACCGGCCGGGTCCGGCTGCTGTTCGATCACCTCGCCGCCGGCCTCTCCGGATTTGTCCGCGGCGTTGCCGATCGTTGATGCGTTCAAGACGATCTCCCGCCGACACGCATGCGTTCTCGAGACCACATCGCCATTAGGTGAGATGTGACGCAGTTCACAGGCATGCCGGGCCGGTCGGGCCATCGTGCGGTCACTGTCTTTGTGAGCTGCGGAGTTTCAACGATGAGACACGCGTCATAACACCCGGCCGAAGCCGTTTCACAGGAATCGGTGCTACGCCGTGAAAAGACCAGGCCAAGCAGTATCTTTGGGAGCATTTTTGCCGCGGTCCTCGCCGCGCTGCATCACTCCCGACGCCTTCAGGCGCAGCGTACCCTCCGACAATATCAACATCTGATTGCCGATCCCAAAGAAGTTAGCCTGGATAATTTCATTCAGAATATTGGAGGCGATAAAAATGCTGGTGAATGAGCGGCCTTTGCCGCGAAAACTGTCGATCAAATTGCCGGTGCTGAGTGAAAACGCGCTGATCACGATCATCGCCGTCGGATTCCTGATCCTCCATATTCTGGCGGGAACGATCTTGCTGAAAGCTCCCGCGGTGACGCCGCATGAAGAGGCAAGGCCCCCGTTATATGACTAGCTCAATTTGAACGCCCGTCACGCATTGACGGCCACCGGTACCCAGCATCGCGCGGCTTAATCGAGGGCCGCGCGGAATCCGCGATCGCTACGCCTCCTTGACGGCGAACAGCAGCAGCGACCGGCCGGTGACCTGATAGATACTGCCGAACTCGAATTCGGTCTCTGAAACAGCATCGGGAATGTTGGTGTCGACCAGCAACGTCCAGGCTTTGCCGCCCTCGGATTTCGGGAAGGTGAAGTCGACCAGTCCTTGGTAGCTGTTCATCACCATGAGCACGGTCTTGTCCTGCCCGCGCCGCTTGATTCCGGTCTTCTGGGCACGGCCGTCCAGCAGCATCCCGAAGCATCTCATCGAGGCATCCTTCCAGTTTGCGTCCTGCATCTCGTGGCCGTTGGCATTGATCCAGGTCACGTCCTTGATGCCGAGGGCGTCGTCGTACTGACCGGTCAGGAATCGGCTGCGGCGGAGCGCAGGATAGGACTGGCGCAGTTTGATCAGGTGTTTGGTAAAGGCGAGCAGGTCGTTGCCGTCTTCGCCGGGATTCCAGTCAAACCAGGAGATGTCGCTGTCCTGGCAATAGGCGTTATTGTTGCCGCGCTGGGTGCGGCCGAACTCGTCGCCACCCAGCAGCATCGGCGTGCCCTGCGAAAACAGCAATGTCGCCAGCATGTTTCGCTTCTGGCGATTCCTTAATTCGACAATCGCCTTGTCGCCGGTGGGGCCCTCCGCGCCGCAATTCCAGGATCGATTGCTGGAATTGCCGTCACGATTGTTCTCGCCATTGGCTTCGTTGTGCTTGTCGTTGTAGCTGGCCCAGTCGTTCAGCGTGAAGCCGTCATGGGCGGTGATGAAATTGACGCTCGCCCAGGCGCGGCGCCCGCCACGACTGAACAGATCGCTGGAAGCGCATATCCGTGGCGCCAATGCCGCGACCGGCGCTTCGGCCCGCCAGAAGTCGCGGACGGTATCGCGGAATTTATCGTTCCATTCCGCCCAGCCGGGTGGAAAGCCGCCGACCTGGTAGCCGCCCGGTCCACAATCCCAGGGCTCGGCGATCAGCTTGACCCGGGTCAGGACCGGATCCTGATCGACCGCCTTCAGGAATCCGCTCTGTTCGTCAAATCCCTGGACTTCCCGCGCCAGAATGGTCCCGAGGTCGAAACGGAAACCGTCGATATGCATGTGTTCCGACCAGTAGCGCAGGCTGTCCGTCACCATCTGGATGACGCGGGGATGCGACAGGTTCACCGTATTGCCGGTGCCGGTATCGTTGATGTATCGGCGCTTGTCGGCGGGAAGGCGGTAGTAACTGACGTTGTCGATGCCCTTGAACGACAAGGTCGGCCCGAACTCGTTACCCTCCGCGGTGTGGTTGTAGACGACATCAATGATGACTTCGAGGCCGGCGGCGTGAAGCCGCGCCACCATTTCCTTGAATTCGCGCAGGCTGTTGGGGACATCCGAAGCATAGCGCGGGTCCGGCGCGAAGAAGCCGATGGTGTTGTATCCCCAGTAGTTGACCAGCTTCTTTTCCAGAAGATTGCTGTCATTGATAAAGGTGTGAACCGGCAGAAGTTCGATCGATGTCACGCCAAGCGCGGCCAGGTATTCGACCATCGGCGGGCTGCCGAAACCGGCATAGGTTCCTTGCAGCCCCTTTGGTACGCCCGGATGCTGTTTCGTGAAGCCCTTGACGTGGACCTCATACACGATGGTCCGATCCCATGGGACGATCTGCCGGCCCGCTTCGCGCTCCCAGTCGAAGCCGGGATCGACGATCACGCATTTGGGCATGAATAGCGCACTGTCGCGCTCGTCGAAGGTCAGATCGTCGCCGGTCTCCATTCGGTAGCCGAAAACAGCCGGATCCCATTTCAGCGACCCCGCATGGGCGCGCGCGTAGGGGTCCAGCAGCAGCTTGTTCGGATTAAAGCGATGCCCGGCCCTGGGTTCATAAGGGCCGTGAACCCGATAGCCGTAAAAGGTGCCGGGCCCGATATCCGGCAGATAGCCGTGGAAAACCTGGTCGGCATATTCGGGAAGTGCGATCCGGCTGAGTTCGCGCTCTCCGGATTCATCGAACAAGCAGACCTCGACCTTGGTTGCGTTGGCCGAGAACAGCGCGAAGTTGGTGCCGTTGCCGTCCCAGTGAGCTCCCAGAGGATATGGCAGGCCCTCTTCGATTGATTTGATCGGCATAAAACCCCCCGCTATTCCTCACGCCCGACGCGCGCACGATAACCGCGCCGGAAACGGATTGTTGCACCGCCTTCGAGAAATTACACCCGATCCGCGACGAAGATGCGAATATGAAGCCAACGAGAAGATCTTGCTGAAGACCCCCGCGGCGACGCTGCAGGAAGAGGCAAGACCCTCACTATATGACTAGCTCTGTTTGAAACGTTTGGATGCGTGGATGGCCGGGACGTCTAGCGCGAAGACGCGCTTCGCGCTTTTGCCCGGCCATGATGAAAAAGCGAATAGATGTTTTTCAGTGAGACTCTCATGCTCACTTGCGGTGGGCAATAAAGCTGGCCGCCTGCCATAAAGTCACGCCTTGTTCACCTAGCAGGCGAGCCGCGGGACTGCGTGTTTCCGGGAAGATAGCCAGGAGAATATTGGCGCCTGTCACCACAGGGCGCCCCAACTCCTGTGCATGGAGCACGGAGCGTTGTGACACGCGCTGAAATGCAGCCGTGGGTATGGCGTCTGTGCCATCCTCGATCACTATTCCTTTCAATTCGTTGTCGAGATAGTCGGCCAGCTTCTTGCTCAGCACGACAAGATCGGCTTTGCAGACCAGCATCACCGCTTTTGCATCGGCGTCGTCGATCAAGGCGAACAGTAGGTGCTCCAGCGTCACGTACTGATGTTTTCGCTGATTGGCGTAGTCGAGGGCTTGACGCAGCGTCGCTTCAAGCACGGCGGAATAGCGGGTTCCCGGAATAATCCCGGCGGCGATCGCAGGCGGCAGCGGAGGCGCGTTCTGGAGACTGTTCAACAGAGTGTCGACCCTTTCCAGCCGCGCCACGGGATCAAGGGTTGCCAACAGGCTCTGCTTGTCCCCGATCGGCAACGGGACATAGGCGGAGATAATGTCCGCCACCCGTCCGGGATCGCGGGTTTGATCGAGCGGCGGCGAAATCGGCGGTATCCGAATTTCACGCTCCACCGCGTAGCTTTGGAAGCGAGAGACGGCTCTTTTGATCAGGAACGGCGCATCCGGGATCGGGCCCTCGCTGATGTCGGCAATCTCAGCCTGGAACGCGCCGGTCTCTGCGATGAAGCCACGGATCACGATGCGCCGGTACGCCTGGACCAGGACTTTCAGCGTCCCACCGTCCATCTGCCGAAGCTCGAGCAATTTGGCGAGTACGCCAATCTCGTAAACATCGTCCAATCCAGGCTCGTCGACGCCGGACTCCTTCTGGATCGCGAGCACGACCTCGCGCTGGCGCTCGAACGCATGGTTGAGTGCCTGCATGGATTTCTGGCGTCCGACAAAAAGCGGATAGGTCGCAACAGGGAATGGAACGAGGTCTCTGATCGGAATGGCCGGGTAACTCGCCGCTTCCGTCCGGCGCTTCAGCACTGGAATTCCGGTGTCGCGCCGGTCCGCCTGCAGCAACGCCGACAGCGTGTTCCAGTCGGCAACGCCCAGAATTTTCGAAACCAGCTCCAGGCTCTCGCTGTGGCTGATGTTGATGGCCTTGGTGGTGAGGGATTCGCGCAGCGTCTGCGCCATGGATTTGGCATCGCGAAAATCGCGCATCGGTTTCGTCCTCTGCAAGAGCGAACCAGGCGTGTCAGGCGGTTGCGTTGCTGACCCGGTCGCTCGGGCAAAGGGAGGCCGATAAGGGCTCGATACGTTCACCGTTCCGCGAAGGGTGCAACCAGCAGGTCGTATCAACCTGACCAAAAATTGGCCCAAACCCGGCTTGCTGTCAATTGCCGGTCGCGTGACGACGGCGGCGCGGTGTGTCACCATCGCCAGATGATTTTCGGTCCGTTCCCGGCACGCTTGTTCGGTGCCTTCCTGATGATGGCGCTCGGCATGGTGCCGCTCGGTCTCGCTGCGCCGGCGTGGGCGAACCCGGCCGACATCCTGCTGGTCAACGGCAGGATTGTCACGCTCGATGCGAGTTCTGATATCCGCGAGGCGCTCGCGATCGAGGCCGGTCACATTGCCGCGACCGGCAGCGCCAGCGAAATGCGCAAGCTGGCCGGGCCTGCCACTGAAATCATCGACCTTGACGGCCGCACCGTGATTCCCGGCCTGATCGATTCCCACATTCATGCCATTCGCGCCGGCTTCCGCTATGCCACCGAAGTGCATTGGGACGGCGCGGCTACGATCGGCGAGGCGATGGAGCGGCTGCGGTCGGCCGCCGTTGACGCCAGCCCGGGCGCGTGGCTGATCGTGGCCGGGGGCTGGACGGCGCGCCAGTTTGTGGAATCGCGGCGGCCGACCGAGGCCGAGATCACGGCTGTGGCCGGCGGGCATCCGGTCTACATCCAGCTTTTCTACGGCTCGATCCTGCTCAACGCCATCGGCCGCGAGCGGCTTGGCCTTCGGTCCGACGCGGATCTTGCACCCGGCGCCAAGTTCGAGCGCGACGGCGAGGGCACCGCCAGCGGCTGGATCGTCGGAAGCGCCGGCTTCATTACCTCGATTTATTCGCGCCTGCCCAAGCCTGAGATGGACCAGGCGATCGATGGCACGCGTCGATACCTGCGCGAATTGAGCGGATTTGGAATTACCGGCGTGATCGACCCGGGCGGGCACAACCTTGATCCTGAGGATTATGCGGCCTTGTTCCGGCTGTGGCGCGAGCACGCGCTGCCGCTGCGCGTCGTCTACAGCATCTCCGCGCCGCGCCCGGGCAAGGAGCTGGAGGATTTCCAGAGCTTCACGCGGTTCCTGCCGATGGGCACCGGCGACGACATGTTGCGCTTCAACGGCATCGGCGAATGCGTCACCTGGGGCATGTACAACAACGAGACGCCCAGCGAGGCCGACAAGGAAGAATTCTATCGCGTGGCGCGCTGGGCCGCCGCGCAGAGCATGACGCTGACGGTGCACTGGAACAATGAACCCTCGGTCCATCATCTGCTCGAGGTGCTCGATCGGGTCAACCGCGAACTGCCGCTGGCGAAATTGCGCTGGTCGATCGCGCATCTGCATGATGCGTCCGATGCGTCGTTGCAGCGCATGAAGGCGCTCGGCATCGGCTGGCTTATGCAGGACGGGCTGTATTTTTCCG
>Ga0302314_10008939_pt1 | contig 17766 bp, 17 predicted proteins | sample III_Palsa_N2_3_FD_200533 | JGI IMG/M metagenome (GOLD analysis project Ga0302314, IMG submission 200533) | Peat permafrost microbial communities from Stordalen Mire near Abisko, Sweden - III_Palsa_N2_3 | ecosystem: Environmental > Terrestrial > Soil > Palsa > Peat permafrost | place: Sweden...
ACGAACAGGTGCAGGGCGGCGAGGCGATCACTCATGGCTGCGGCGACTATGGCACACGCCGCCGTGTGCCGCGTCGCCGCCGCACGCTCACATGCCGGCGCCACCGCCGACGTACAGCGTCTCGCCCGTGACGAAGCGCGCGTCGTCCGAGGCCAGGAACACCGCGGGCAGCGCGATGTCCACCGGCTGGCCCGCGCGGCCCAGCGGCGTGATCGCGATCATCTGGCGTTCGAAGTCCGAGTCGGCGATGCCCGCCGTGTGCACGCCTTCGGTGAGCGTCAGGCCCGGGCTGATCGCGTTCACGCGGATGCCGCGCGGACCCAGTTCCTTGGCGAGCGTCCTGGTGATGACGTCGACCGCGCCCTTGGAGCCGGCGTAGACGGCCGCGGTCGGCGGCGCCATGCCGCTGACCACCGAGCCGATGTTGACGATGGCCCCGCCCGTCGCGGGCATCAGCGCGACGGCCTCGCGTGTGGCCAGCAGGGTGCCGAGCACGTTGGTGTCGAACATCGCGCGGAAGCTTGCCGGCGTGATCTCGGCCAGCGGGGCGAAGCTGTAGATGCCCGCGTTGTTCACGAGCAGGTCGACGCGCCCGAACAGTTCCTTGACGGCCTGGAACAGCTTCTGCACCTCCGACTCGACAGCGACGTTGGCGCCGATCGCCACGGCCTTGCCGCCGGCGTTGACGATGTCGGCCACCACCTTGTCCGCGCCTTCGCGGCTGGTGGCGTAGTTGACGACGACGGTGGCGCCTTCGGCGGCGAACTGGCGCGCGATGGCGGCGCCGATGCCCTTGGAGGCGCCGGTGGCGACGGCGATCTTGTTGGCGAGCTTGGTCATGATGCGTTCTTTCGTTGGAGGCAAGCCGAGGACGTTCCGGCTTGAATCCAATGTAGGGATCGCCTGCGTTGGCCGGTAGTCGTCGCCGTCGCATATGACTTATGGCCGCTGCACATGGATCGCCGCCCGAGGCGCGGTTCACGACGAGAATCGACGGGCGATACCGCCAAGGGTTTCCGCCTGCCGCGGCCAGCGGGAATTCTTGAAAAAGATTTCGCGATGGCCGTAAGGATCCGCGACGTCGGGCGACAGACGGAAGTGCCGCACTTCGGCGCGCTTCATCAACTCAAGGAACCCTCATGGACAAGCAACTCTTCATCCGCACCGCCCTCGCCTCCGTCCTCGCCCTCGGCGCGCTGACCGCCGCCCACGCCGGGCCGGTCGCCGCCGATTCGTCCAAGGACAAGTGCTTCGGCATCGCCAAGGCCGGCGCGAACGACTGCGCCAGCGCCACCGGTTCGCATTCGTGCGCCGGCACCGCCACCAAGGACAACGACAAGGGCGACTGGAAGTACGTCGACAAGGGCACCTGCGACAAGATGGGTGGCTCGATGATGGCGCCGAAGAAGTAATCTTCGACGTTCGCACACGACGAGGGCCCGGTCATGACTGCCGCGACAACGACGCTTTCCGGCACCGGGATCGGCCTTCGCCAGCCGCACTACCGCGAGGTCTTCGAGCGACGGCCGGAGCTGGCCTTTCTCGAGGTCCACAGCGAGAATTTCTTCCTCGACGGCGGCGCTTCGATGCACGCCCTCGAGCGCGCGCGCGCCGCATACCCGATCAGCCTGCACGGCGTCGGGCTCTCGCTCGGGTCGGCCGACCGGCTGGCCGACGAGCACCTGGCCAAGCTCGCGCGGCTGGTGGATCGGGTCGAGCCGGCGCTGGTCTCCGAGCACCTTTGCTGGGGCGGCGTCGGCGGCGTGCACTTCAACGACCTGCTGCCGTTGCCGCACACCAGCGAGACGCTGGCGCTGCTGGCGGACCGCATCGACCGTGTGCAGGCGCGCCTGAAGCGCCCCATCCTCATCGAGAACCTGTCGGCCTACGTCGAGTGCCGCGACAGCGACATGACCGAGACCGCGTTCCTCGCCGAGCTGGCGCGCCGCACCGGCTGCGGCCTGCTGCTGGACCTCAACAACCTCTACGTCAACGCGATCAACTTCGGCTTCGACGCGGTCGCCCGGCTGGCCGAACTGGACGGCGCGAGCATCGGCCAGATCCATCTCGCCGGCCACGCGGTGGTCGACGACTGCCTGATCGACACGCACGGCAGCGTCGTCTGCGACCCGGTGTGGGCGCTCTACGAGCACGCGTGCCGGCGCTTCGGCGCCCGGCCGACGCTCATCGAATGGGACACCGACCTGCCCGCGCTCGACGTGCTGCTCGGGCAGGCCGGCCAGGCCAGCGCGATCGCGCGCAGCGAGGCCACCCATGCCTGAGCTGCTCGCCTTCCAGCACGGCTTCGCCGCCGCGCTGCGCGACCGCCAGCGCACGCCGGCCACGCAGCAATGGCTGGCCGGCGACGCCGACCATGTCGAGCGCCGCGTCGCGATCTACCGCGCCAACATGGTGGCATCCGCCGACAAGGCGCTGTCGGCCGCCTACCCGGTCGTCCGGCAAGTGGTCGGCGACGAGTTCTTCCACGGACTGGCGCGCGAATTCCTGCGCGGCACGCCGTCCACCAGCGGCGACCTCACCGCGTTCGGCGCGGCGTTCGCCCAATTCCTGGCCGCGTTCGAGCACGCGCAATCGCTGCCCTACCTGCCCGACCTGGCGCGCCTGGAATGGGCCGTGCATCGCGCCTACGGCGCGGCCGACGCGCCCGACTGGGACGCCGGCACGCTGGGCGCGGTCGAGCCTGGCCGGCAGGACGCGATCCGGTTCCGGTGGTCGCCGGGCCTGGCGGTGGTCGAGTCAACATTTCCGATCGTGCGCATCTGGACCATCCACCAGGCGGGCTACGGCGGCGAATTCAGCGTGGCCTGGGATCTCTCCGACACGGCGCTGGTGGCGCGCGACGGCTTTGCCGTCACGGTCGCCGCCTGCGGCGCGGGCGATGCGGCCTTCCTGAACGCGTCGCTGGCCGGCGCCGCCCTGGGCGACGCCGCCACCGCCGCCCTGTCACGCCATCCCGATTTCGACCTCGGCGCCCTCCTCGGCCGGGCCCTCGCGGCGCGGCTGATCTGCGGCTTCACACTTTGAAGAACCTCATGCTCCGAAACCTCATCCAACGCGTCCTCGTCCTCACCGGGCTGGTCGATCGCCTGCAACCCGTGGCGCTGCTCGCGCTGCGCCTGTACGTGTCGTCCGTGTTCTTTCGCTCCGGGCTCGTCAAGTTGTCCGACTGGAGTGCCACGCTCGCGCTGTTCCACGACGAGTACAAGGTGCCGCTGCTGCCGCCGGACGTGGCCGCGTGCGTCGGCGCCTTCGGCGAGCTCACGTTCCCGGTGCTGATCGCGCTGGGGCTGATGGGCCGCTTCGGCGCCGCGGGCCTGTTCGTGGTCAACGTGATGGCCGTGGTCTCGTACCCGCAGCTGTTCGGCTTCGATTGCCCGGCCGGGCTGCAGATGCACGTCGTCTGGGGCGCGATCCTGCTCGCGTTGTCGGTGTTCGGCCCCGGCGGCCTGTCGCTCGACCGCCTGATCCTGAAACGGATGGACTTGCGGCCCGCGCTGGCGGCCTGAGGACGCCGCGAGAACGGCCGGCTGGCCGCTCAGCGGCCGATGAACTGCTGCACCAGCGCCAGCAGCGTCTCGACCTTGAACGGCTTGCGCAGGAAGGCGTCGTAGCCGTCGAAGTGATCGCGGATGGCGACCTCGGGCAGGCCGCTGTTGAGGATGATCTTCGTGTTCGCGAACTGCGCGTCGGCACGCAGGGCGCGCGCGAACTCGGCCCCGTTCATCAGGGGCATCATGTAGTCGACGATGACGAGGTCGGGCACGACGTCGCGGGCCTGGATCAGCGCGAGCTGTCCATTGACCGCGCAGAACGCACGATAGCCTTCCTCCTCGAGGATCAGGCTCAGCACTTCCGCACTGCCCAGTTCGTCGTCTACGACAAGAATGGTCTTCACGCGACGCCTTTTATCCCCGCGCCGTCACTTCGACGGCGAAGGCGCGGAGCCTTCCGGGCCGGCAACGGGTTGCGCCGAGGGAATCACATCGCCGTCCGCCCGATAGGTTCCGGCAATGTGCATACCTTGCGAATCGATGCGGATGCGGCGCAGGCCGGCCTGGTAGTCGGTGTCGCGCATCTTGATGATGGTGAGCAGCCGCTCGACATGGCCCTCGTCGTGCACGAAACGCAGGAAGAACAGGTTGTCGACCAGTCCCGATACCCCCCACGGCATCGAGATGACGCTGGAGACGACGTCGCGCGTCTCGAGCGTCATCAGCACCGTCACGCGGCGGCTGCGCAGTTCGTTGACGAGGCACGAGAAGAATCGGTTGATGCGTTCCTGGTAGACCGCCGAGTCCAGGAAGCCCGACAGCCCGTCGATGACCAGGCGGCGCACGTTGCGCCGCGAGACGGCTGCCAACAGGCGTTCGGCAATCTCGTCCAGCAACGCCTCGCCGGGCGACTGCCACATCAGCTCCACGGCCCCCGAGGCCTCGAGCGCGTCCAGCCCAAGGCCGAGCGAGCGCGCCTTGGTGCGAATGCGGTCGGGCCCTTCGAAGAAGCTCAGGTGCAGTCCCGGCTCGTCCACGGTGCTGGCGCGCAGGAACTGGACGCCCATCGTCGTCTTGCCGGTGCCCGTCGATCCGATGACCACCGTCGAACTGGCCATCGGCAGGCCCCTGATCGCCATGAGCGCGTCGAGCGACCCGATGCCGGTGCTGGTCACCTCGTCGCGCATCGTCTCCGAGACCGCGCTGCGGTACAGCGACTCGATGCGCGGGAACACGGTGATGCCGTCGTTGTCGATGCGCAGCGAATGCTTGCCGCGCAACGGCCCGGCGCCGCGGAACTTGCGGATCTGGATCGAGCGCTCGGAACGCGCGTCGAACAGCTTGTCCTCGACCTCGATCAAGCCGTCCACCATCGTGTGCTCGGCAGCCATGCGGTGGATGTTGCCGCTGGTCAGCAGCAGCACGGTGCAGTCCTGCAGCACGGCGATGCTCTGCAATTCGTGGACGAACTTCTTCAGGTCGAGGTCGCTGGCGCCTTCCGAGGCGGCCACCAGCCCGTCGAGCACCAGCACGCCCACCTTGCGGGTGCGCATCTCGCGGCGCAGCACGGCCATCAGGCCCTTCAGGCCGCCGCTCTCGAGGTCGTGGAAGGCGCTGATGTAGGCCAGCTTGTCCGGGAAGGCCTTCACGTCGAAGAACGACAGCGTGGACAGGTGCTGGATCATGCGCGAATGCGACTCGGCCAGCAGCGTCACGTACACCGCCGCGCCGCCCTCGGCCACGTGGCCATAGCAGATCTGGTTGGCCAGGATCGTCTTGCCGCAGCCCGGCAGGCCCTGGATGATGTAGACGCCGGTGCGGAACAGTCCGCCGCCGAGGATCTGGTCGAGGCCCGGAACGGCGCTTCGCAGGCGCTCGATCGGGGGGACGGTTTCGGTGCTGGAGGCTGTCATCGGTTCGTGCTCATGTCGTCCCCTTCAGGAATGCGCACCGTGAAGATGCTGCCGCTTCCGGGCGTGCTCTTCAAGGTGATCTCTCCGCCCATCGCCTGCACCAGGCGAGTGACGATCCAGAGGCCCAAGCCTGTCCCGGCACCCCGGGACGAATGGGCCGCCACCGCGAACTTCTCGAAGATCGTCTGCTGATCCGCGAGCGCGATGCCGCCGCCATTGTCTTCGACTTGGATGCGCCATGAGCGTTGCCCACCCAACAACCGGATCGTGACCTGGCTGGCGCCGGAGTGCTTGAACGCGTTGAGCAGCAGATTGTCGATGACCTGCTCGAACGCCACCGGGTCCACGTCGCGCAAGGGCTCGAACGCCGCGCCGGCATGACCGCGATCCACGCGGACCACGATGCCACGCGACCCGGCCTCCTGCTCCAGGCTGTCGACCAGCGTGGCCACCAGCGCGGGAATGTCGACGCGACGGCGCGCCAACGGGTAGACGGCACCCGGCGAGGCGAGCAGTTCCATCAGCACCGTCACGCGCTCCGAATAGCGCTTGAGCGTGAGCTCGGCGCGACGGATGCGTTCGGCGGCCTCGGCCGCATTGCCGCCCTGCGCGGTGGCGCGCGCCAGCGCGAGATGCAGCGACAGCGCATGCAAGGGATTGCGCAGCTCGTGGGCGGCCAGCGACAGGATGTCGTCGCGCAACGCGATCTCGCGCTTCAGGCTCGCAAGCTCCGAAGCGTCGGTGTGCCGACGGTCGTGCGGCGATGGGAGCAAGGGATCGTTCACGGTGACTTGCTGGCGTCTCGAACGCGCATCGGCCCTGCAGGTGGAAGACTCCCGTTGACTGTATCGCGGCGGCGCGTCGTTTCGATGCCGCACGATCGCAAAAATCAAGCCGCCGGCAGCGTTTTTCGTCGGCGTTTTCCATGAGGCTGAAGGCGTGCTGTCGGGCATGCGCGTTGCCAGACCACCGGTTCGTTCGTTCAGTCTTTCGTTCCCAGGACACCGCTTGGAAACCCGCCCCGACGACCTCGTCGTCGCCCGCCCGCAAGGCCTGTACTGCCCGCCCGGCGACTTCTATATCGACCCGTGGCAGCCGGTGGGCCACGCCCTGATCACGCACGCGCACGGCGACCACCTGCGCATGGGCCATGGCCGCTATCTCACGGCGGAGGCCGGCCGCAACGTGGTGCTGAGCCGGGTCGGCCCGGTCGACCTGCAGACCTTGCCCTATGGCGAGCCGCGGGTGCATCGCGGCGTGACGATCTCGTTCCACCCGGCTGGCCATGTGCTGGGCTCGGCGCAGGTCCGGCTCGAATGCGGGGGGCGGGTGTGGGTGGTGTCGGGCGACTACAAGACCGGGCCCGATCCGACCTGCCCGCCGTTCGAGCCGGTGCGCTGCGACGTCTTCATCACCGAGTCCACGTTCGGGCTGCCTGTCTTTCGCTGGGCGCCGCAGCAGCAGGTGTTCGACGAGATCAACGCGTGGTGGCATGCGAACGCCGAGGCCGGTCGGGCGTCCGTCGTCTACGCCTACTCGTTCGGCAAGGCGCAGCGCGTGCTGGCGGGGCTGGACGCGAACATCGGGCCGGTGATCGTGCACGGCGCGGTCGCCACGCTGAACGCGGCCTATCGCGAGTCGGGCGTCGCGTTGCCGGCGACCAAGAACGTGCTGGAGGCGACGCCGGACGAGTTGTGCCGCTGCCTGGTCGTCGCGCCGCCGTCCACCCAGGGCAGCGCCTGGGTGCGTCGCTTCGGCGACTTCAGCGACGCGTTCGCCTCCGGCTGGATGCAGCTGCGCGGCGCGCGCCGGCGCCGCAACGTCGATCGCGGCTTCGTGCTGTCCGACCATGCCGACTGGCCCGGGCTGCTGGAGGCGATCGCGGCCACCGGCGCGCCGCGCGTGATCGTCACGCACGGCTACGTCGAGCCGCTGGTGCGCTACCTCGGCGAGCTTGGCCTGGAGTCGGGCGCGTTCAAGACCGAGTACGGCGACGACGAGGAGCAGAAGGAAACCGCGGCCGAGGCGACCGAAACGAACGCCGCCGATGCGTCAAGAACGACGTCCGACGACGCGCCATGAAGGACTTCGCCGCGCTGTTCGCCGCGCTCGACGCCACCACGTCGACGAAGAAGAAGACCGACGCGCTGCTGCTGTACTTCCGCCGCGCCCCGCCGGCCGACGCCGCATGGGCGCTGTACTTCCTGGCCGGCGGCAAGCCGCGCCAGACGGTGCCCACGGCGCTGGTGCGCGCCGCCGCACGCGAATGCGCGGGTATTCCGGAATGGCTGTTCGACGAGAGCTACGACGTCGTCGGCGACCTGGCCGAGACCGTGGCGCACGTGTTGCCGCCACCGGCCCAGGTCGTCGAGGTGCCGTTGCACGTGTGGGTGGAGGAGCGCCTGCTGGCGCTGCGCGGCCAGGCGCCCGAGGCGATCTCCGCCGCGTTGAAACGCTACTGGAGCGAGCTCGATACCCCGGGCCGTTTCCTGCTGACCAAGCTGATCGGCGGCAGCTTTCGCGTGGGCGTGGCGCGCAACCTGGTCGTGCGCGCGCTGGCCGAGGCGTCCGGCCTCGACGCCAAGCTGCTGGCGCAGCGCCTGATGGGCTACACCGACAAGCAGCACGCGCCGGACGCGGCCCGCTACACGCTGCTGCTTGACGCCGCACACCAGCCGCAGGCCGAATCGGGCCAGCCCTATCCCTTCTTTCTCGCGCATCCGCTGCAGGCGCCGGTGGAGTCACTCGGCGCGCGCGACCAGTGGCAGGTCGAATGGAAGTGGGACGGCATCCGCGCCCAGTTGATACGGCGCGGCGCCGAGTCGTGGCTGTGGTCGCGCGGCGAGGATCTTCTCAACGGCCGCTTCCCTGAACTCGACGCGCTGCATGCGCTGTTGCCCGACCACACGGTGCTGGACGGCGAGATCGTCGTCTGGCGCGACGGCCGCGTGCAGCCGTTCGCCGAGCTGCAGCAGCGCATCGGCCGCAAGAACGTCACCAAGAAGATCCTGGCCGACCTGCCCGTCGCGTTCCTCGCGTACGACCTGCTGGAGATCGACGGCGAGGACTGCCGCGCCTGGGCGCAATGGCAACGCCGCGCGCGGCTGGAACAGGTGATCGCGCAGGCGCCGGCGCCTGCGCTGCAGATCTCGCCGCTGGTCGATGCGCCCGATTGGCCCGCGCTGGCCACGTTGCGAGCCGAGTCGCGCGCCCGCGGCGTGGAGGGCTTCATGCTCAAGCAGCGCGAGGGCCGCTACGGCGCCGGCCGCACCAAGGACGTCGGCACCTGGTGGAAGTGGAAGATCGATCCGTACACGATCGACGCGGTGCTGATCTACGCCCAGAGCGGCCACGGCCGGCGCGCCAATCTCTACACGGACTACACCTTCGCGGTGTGGGACGGCGAACCTGGCGACGCCGCCAACCCGCGCCGCCTGGTGCCGTTCGCCAAGGCCTACTCGGGGCTGACCGACGACGAGATGCGCCAGGTCGACCAGCGCATCCGCCAGACCACCACCGAGAAGTTCGGACCGGTGCGCAGCGTCACGCCCACGCTGGTGGTGGAGCTGGGCTTCGAAGGCATCCAGGCCTCGCCCCGCCACAAGTCCGGCATCGCGGTGCGATTCCCGCGCATGCTGCGCCTGCGCTGGGACAAGCCGGTGGACGAGGCCGATTCGCTGGCGACGCTGCGCGAGTACATCGCCGCCGCCGCGGTCCAGAGAGCGTGAGGCTCAGGCCAGCGCGACGACCGCGTCCACGCGCCGCGGCGCGGGCCGGCGTGCCCGCGGCTTCTTCAGGAACGACGACAGGAACGTGCGGATGCTCTTGTCCGGGAAGCGCACGGCGACCTCATTGCCCTTGATGCTCGCCACGACCCCCTCGCCGTAGCGCGCCACCTTGACGGCCGCGCCGATCTCGAAGGCGGGCAACGCGGCGCGCACTTCGATCAGCCGCGGCACCGCCGCGGGCTCGGGCAGCAGCTCGATCTTCTGCGACGCCAGGCGGAGGCAGTTGTCGCACTGGCCGCAGCGCTCGGCGCCATCGGGCAGCGCCTCGTCGAAGCCTTCGAGCAGCACCTTCCAGCGGCAGAAGCCCGTCTGCGCGAAGAACACCATGCGCTCCAGCGCCTCGTGGTCGCGCTCGCTCTTCTTCGCATAGTCGCCGGCCAGCATGCCGAGGTTCTCGGCCGTGGCCGCACGGCGCGTGTTGCGGCGCCAGCCATGCGCGGCGTCGCAGGTGGCCAGGCCGCCGTCGCGCAGCAGGCTCAGCGTCACCGACAACCGGTTCTTGGGCATGCCGGGATTACGCTGGATCAGCTCGGCCAGCGTCGAGCCGTGCGGCGCGATCTCCAGCGCCTCGATCGCCTGCACCAGGTCGGTGACGATCGGATAGCGGCGCACGAGGAAGAACTGCTGCACCTGGCGGTCCTTGCGGTCGAAGATCAGCGCGCACCGCGCCGGTTCGCCGTCGCGGCCCGCGCGGCCGGCTTCCTGGTAGTAGGCCTGCACGCTGCCGGGCAGCTGGAAATGGATCACGAAGCGGATGTCGGCCTTGTCGATGCCCATGCCGAACGCGTTGGTGGCCACCATCACGCGCCTGGCGCCGCTCATGAAGGCGTCCTGGTTCGCGTTGCGCTCGGCCGCCGGCAGCTTGCCGTGGTAGATCGTCACCGACTCGCCGGCGTCGCGCAGGCGTTCGAACACCTCGGTGCACACCTTCACGGTGGACGTGTAGACGATGCCGTCGCCAGGCGTCTCGCGCAGCATCTGGCGCAGGCAGTCGACCTTCTCCGCGTCGCTGGTCACCTGGCGCACCTGCAGCTGCAGGTTGGGCCGGTACATGCCGGTGTTGATCACGTCGAGGTCGGGCAGGCCCAGCTGGTGACGGATGTCGTCCACCACCTCGCTGGTGGCAGTGGCCGTCAGCGCCAGCACCGTCGGGTTGCCCAGCGCCTCGATCGCGGCGCCGATCTCGAGGTAGGCCGGGCGGAAGTCGTGGCCCCATTGCGAGATGCAGTGCGCCTCGTCGACCACCAGCAGCGCGACGCCCTGCGCGGCCAACGCCGCGCGGAACTCGGGGTCAGCCAGGCGCTCGGGCGTGGCGAACACGATCTCGCTGCGCGAATCGGCGATGCGCTCCATCGACGCGTCCTGCTCGCTGGCCTTCTGGGCGCTGTTGAGCTGTTCGGCGGCGACGCCGGCTTCCTCCAGCTTGCCGGCCTGGTCCTTCATCAGCGAGATCAGCGGCGACACGACGACCGTGGTGCCCTCCAGGTGCAGCGCCGGCAGCTGGTAGCACAGCGACTTGCCGGCACCGGTGGGCATGATGGCCAGCGTGGGGCGGCCCGCGAGCACGCGCGAGATCACCTCGTGCTGGCCGGAGCGCAGCTCGTCGAAGCCGAAGGTGTCGCGCAGCGAGCGGTGCAGCGCCGCCGGGATGGGTGGTGTCATGAACAGCAAGGAGGCAAGCGACATGCCTTTTGCCTGCGCGCAACGCGTCAGCGAAAGCGCACGGCGGGTTCGGCCGTGACCCCGGGGATGGCCACAGGCCCGTCCTGGCCCTGGCGCGAGCCGAACGCGTGCGCATAGGCCCACGTGAACTCGGCGCCGAACAGGAAGATCTGCGCCGAGTAATAGACCCAGGCCAGCAGCACCGCCAGCGAGCCCGCGGCGCCGAAGCCCGATGCCAGCGCACTCTTGCCGATGTACAGCCCGATCAGGTATTTGCCGATCGAGAACAGGAAGGCCGTGACCAGCGCGCCGATGCCCACGTCGCGCCACTCGATCGTGGCTTGCGGCATGAAGCGGTAGATCATCGCGAACAGCGCGGTGGTGAGCACGAAGCTGACGACGAAGTTCACGCCGTGCGCCAGCGCTTGCCAGCCGGCGATGGCCGAGGTCGACCACGCCGCGAACGCATCGAACGCGGCGCTGGCCGCCAGCGACACCAGCAGCATGAAGCCCATCGCGAAGATCATGCCGATCGACAGGATGCGCGTGCGCAGGAACGCCCACCAGGTCGACACCTTCTTGCGGGTCGGCACCTGCCAGATGCGGTTCATGTCGTCCTGCAGCTCCGCGAAGACGGACGTGGCGGCGATCACCAGCACCACCACGCCGGTGACGGTCGCCAGCAGGCCCTCGGTCGGCTTGGACACGTTCTGCAGCAGCCCCTGCACCGCCTCGGCGCCGGCCTGGCCGATCAGGCCCTTCAACTGGTCGACGACCGCGCCTTGCGCGGCGTCCTGCCCGAACACCAGGCCGGCCACGGAGATCGCGATCAGCAGCAGCGGCGCGATCGAGAAGATCGTGTAGTACGACAGCGCCGCGCCCATGCTCTGGGCGTGGTCGTCCATCCACGCGTTGGCGGCCCTGCTCAGGACGCTGCCCAGGCGGCGCAGGTACATTGGGTTCCTCGAGGTCGTTTGCCGTCCCGTCGGCAACGGCCATGCCCGTCCCGCTGCGCCCACGCCATGTTCATCGTCACGCTCACCTACCTGAAGCCCGTCGAAGAGATCGACGTCCTCATGCACGACCACGTCGAGTGGCTGAAGAAAGGCTACGACGACGGCCTGTTCATCGCGTCGGGGCGGCGGGTGCCGCGCACGGGCGGCGTGATCCTGGCGCGCTCCGGCGACGAGCAGGCGCTGCGCGACAACCTGGCGCGCGACCCGTTCGTGATCCACGGCGCCGCGCGCTGCGACGTCGTGGAGTTCGCGCCCAGCATGACCGCGCCGGGCGCCGAGGTGCTCAAGACGCTCTGAGCCCGCGCTCAGATCAGCTTGTCGAGCGTGATCGGCAGGTCGCGGATGCGGCGCCCGGTCGCGTTGCAGATCGCGTTGGCCACGGCGCCGGCGACGCCGGTCATGGACACCTCGCCCAGCCCTTTCGCGCCGAGCGAGTTCACGTGCGGATCGACCTCGTCGACGAACGCGACGTCGATGTCGCCGATGTCCGCGTTGACCATCAGGTGGTACTCCGCCAGGTTGGCGTTGACGAAGCGGCCGCTGCGCGGGTCGAGCACCGACTCCTCGGTGAGCGCCATGCCCAGCCCCCACACCACGCCGCCCAGCAACTGGCTGTGCGCCGTCTTGGCGTTGATGATGCGGCCGGCGCCGAAGCGCCCGACGATGCGCGGCACGCGGATGATGCCGAGGTCGCGGTCCACGTGCACCTCGGCGAACACCGCGCCGAACGAGTTCATCGAGAACGCCTTGTCCTCGGCGCCGGGCTTGCTGTCGCCGTCGGCCGTCACCGGCGCGCCGCCCTGGCGGCTCAGCAGCACGGCGACGTTGTCGCGCCCGCCGCCCGTCTTCGAACGCAGCCAGCCGTCCTCGATCACGACGTCGTCCGCGGCGGCGCCGTGCAACGGCGAGTCGGGGTCGGCGATCGCCAGCGCGACGAGCTTCGCGCGCGCGTCGGCGCAGGCCGCATCGATCGCGGAGCCCACGCTCTCCATCGTCATCGAGCCGGCCGAGATCGGCGCCTCGGGCAGGGTCGTGTCGCCCAGCTCGAAGCGCACGCGCTCCACCGGCAGTCCGAGCGCGTCGGCGGCCACCTGGGCCATCACCGTGTAGGTGCCTGTGCCCAGCTCCGCGGTGCTGGAACTCACGAGCGCGCGGCCGTCCGCCGTGATGCGCACGCGCGCCGCGCACGGGCTGCGCTTGGCCGGTCGCGTGGCGCTGGCGCAGCCGAGGCCGACCAGCCAGTGGCCGTCGCGCAGCGTGCCCGGCGTCGCGCTGCGGCGCGACCAGCCGATGCGCTCGGCGCCCAGGCGATAGCACTCGCTCAAGGCCTTGCTGGAGTACGGTGCGTTCTTCTGCTCGTCGCGTTGCGCGTCGTTGCGCAGGCGCAGTTCCATCGGGTCGATGCCCGATGCGATCGCGATCTCGTCCATGGCGCTCTCGAGCGCGAACATGCCGGTGGATTCGCCCGGCGCGCGCTGGAACGTGGGCGTGCCGACGTTGAGCTTGACCAGCCGATGCGTGGTCGCTACCGCCGCGCTGGCATAGAGCTGGCGCGTGACGACCGCGCAGCTCTCGACCCAGTCCTCGATCGCCGAGGTGCTGGACGTCGAGCGATGCTCCAGCGCCGTCAGGCGGCCTTGGTCATCCGCGCCGACCCGGATCGCCTGCGCCGTGCGCGGCCGTCCGCCCACGGGGCCGAACAGCTGCGGACGCTGCATCACGAGGCGCACCGGCCGCCCCAGCTGGCGCGCGGCCATCGCCGCCAGGATCACGTGCGACCACGCCGACCCCTTGCCGCCGAACGCGCCGCCGACGAAGGACGAGCGCACGTGGACGAGGTCGGGCGAGATGCCGAAGGTCTTCGCGAGCGTCCTGCGCACGCCGGCGACGTACTGCGTCGAGTCCTCGATGGACAGGCGCTCGCCGTCCCAGCTCGCCAGCGTGGCGTGCGGCTCCATCGGATTGTGGTGCTGGAACGGCGTCGTGTAGGCCGCCTCGATGCGATGAGCAGCCGATTGCAGGCCGCCCTCGATGTCGCCGCGGTTCGTGTCGGCCGGCTCGCCGTTGACCTTGCCGGGCGAGTACGCGTCGTGGCGCTCGGCGTCGAAATCCAGGCGCGCGGTGGCGCGCTCGTACGTCACGCGCACGAGCGCCGCCGCGCCATTGGCCTGTTCGATGGTTTCCGCCACGATCACGGCGATCGGCTGGTTGCTGTAGGCCACCTGGTCGTCCTGGAGCAGCGACAGCACGCGGCCGTCGGGCGGCTTCACGGCGGCCTTGCCTTGCTCGGGCAGGCGCGGCGCGTTGACATGGCTGATCACCGCGACGACGCCCGGCGCGCGTTCCGCGGCCGCGGCTTCGATGCGAACGATGCGCCCGCTGGCGATGGTGCTGGTGACGAGCACGGCGTGCGCCATGCGCGGCAGCGCCAGGTCGCCGGTGTAGCGGGCCTGGCCGCACACCTTGAGCGGGCCGTCGACGCGGTCCAGCGGCGTTCCGATGCTGTTCATGCCTGTGCTCCCGCGGTCTGCAGCGCGCGCACGATCGCGCGCCGGGCGAGCGCCACCTTGAAGCCGTTCTGCGCCACGGGTCGCGCGCCCTGCAGCAACGCGTCGGCGGCGTCGGCAAAGGCCGCGTCCGTCGGCGCTCGGCCGACCAGCAGCGCCTCGGCCTCGGGCCGCCGCCACGGCTTGTGGGCCACGCCGCCGAGCGCGATGGCCGCGTCGCGCACGACGCCGTCGCGCATGTCGAACGCGGCCGCCACCGACACCAGCGCGAACGCATAGCTCGCGCGGTCGCGCAGCTTCAGGTAGTGCGCGTGGTCGGCGAAGCCGCCAGGCGGCAGGTCGACGCCGACGACCAGCTCGCCGTCGGCCAGCGTGGTGTCGCGCTGCGGCGTGTCGCCGGGCAGGCGATGGAAATCGGCCATCGCGATCGTGCGTTCGCCGCGCGGCCCGCGCACTCGCACGCTGGCACGCAGGGCCGCGAGCGCCACGCACATGTCGGACGGGTGCGTGGCGATGCACGCCGCGCTGGCGCCCAGGATCGCGTGGTTGCGGTTGATGCCGTCGAGCGCGCCGCAGCCGCTGCCCGGCAGGCGCTTGTTGCAGTGCTCGAAGCCGGTGTCGTAGAAGTACGGGCAGCGCGTGCGCTGCAGCAGGTTGCCGCCGACGGTGGCCATGTTGCGCAGCTGCGGCGAGGCGCCGGCCAGGAACGCCTGGCTCAGCAACGGGTAACGCGTGCGGATCAGCGCGTGGTTGGCGGCGTCGCTGTTGCGCACCATCGCGCCGATGCGCACGCCGCCGTCCGGGGTCGCCGTCACGTCGGCCAGCGGCAGCCGGCTGACGTCGATCAGCAGCAGCGGGCGCACGACGCCACCCTTGGCCAGGTCGATCAGGTTGGTGCCCCCGCCCAGGAAATGCGCGCCGGGCTTCGCCGCCAGGCGCACGGCATCGTCGACGCTCTGCGCGCGTCGATACGCGAACGGCGTCATGCCACGCCCTCGCCGGCCGCCACGGTGCGCACGGCCTTCACGATGTTGGCGTAGGCGCCGCAACGGCACAGGTTGCCGCTCATGCGCTCGCGGATCTCGGCGTCGGTGAGCATCGCCACGCCTTGCTTGCGCACGTCCGGCGTGACGGTGCTGCAGTCGCCGCGGCGCGCCTCCTCCATCAGCGCGACGCCCGAGCAGATCTGGCCCGGCGTGCAGTAGCCGCACTGGAACGCGTCCTCGGCGACGAAGGCCGCCTGCAGCGGATGCAGGTGTCCGGGCTGGCCGATGCCTTCGATCGTGACGATGTCGTCGCCGTCGTGCGCCATCGCCAGCGCCAGGCAGGAATTGATGCGCCGGCCGTCGACGATGACCGTGCACGCGCCGCACTGGCCGCGGTCGCAGCCCTTCTTGGTGCCGGTCAGGCCCAGGTTGTCGCGCAGCGCGTCCAGCAACGTGACGCGCGGCTCGACGTGCAACTGGTGGCGCTGCCCGTTGACACGCAGCGTCAGCGCGGTGGCCGGCGCCGCGGACGGCTCGGCGCGCGGCGCGGCCGCCTGGGCGTGCCCCGCGATCAGCGGCGTGCCCGCCAATGCGCCCGCGGATTGCAGGAAGCCGCGGCGCGTGGCGCCTGCGTGGGAATCATCGTGGGACATGGCGAGCGGTGGCGGAGCCGGCATTGCGACCCTCGTGGGTCGGCAATCGGCGTGCTCAGCCGCCGCTCTTTACCTCACGCTACGCGCGGGCCCCGTCCGCAACGGGTCAGGCGGTCTCGCCGCCCTGCCCGCCACTGGCGGTGGTGGCAGACGCCGTCTTGCGACGGCCGCGCTCGAAGCGGCCGGCCGGCGCCGTGAGCGCCTGTTCGAGCAGCGTGCCCCAGGGCGCCTGCGCCTCGCGGGTGGCCACGAGCTCGTCGAACGCCGGGCCCGAGCGTGCCGGGAAGCGGTCGAGCGCGCGCTGCTCCTTGTGCGCGAAGTGCAGCGTGATGCGCTTGACGGTGGCCTGGTAGATCTGCGACACGCGTGACGTGCTGACGCCCAGCGATTCGGCGACCTCCTCGGTGCTCATGCCGATGCCCATGTAGGCGTCGATCACCTGGCGTTCGCGTTCGGGCAAGGTGGCGAAGAACTTCTCCAGCCGGCGCAGCAGGATCGCGGTGTCGACGCGGGCTTCCACCTCGTCGTTGGGCGTGGCGGCGTGGCCTTGCGGCGTGTAGTGGTCGCCGTCGTCGTCCTCGTCGCTGAGGCTCTGGGTCTGCGCGGTGGACGCGGCCTGCTCCAGCTCGGCGATCTCGTTGACCTCGATGCCGCAGACCTCGCTCAGCTCGGTGAGGTTGGGCGGCGTGTCGTGGCCCTGCATCCAGCGTTCGCGGGCGATCTGGATCACCTTGAACTTGCGGCGCTGCGAGCGGCTCAGCTGGTCCATCTGGCGCAGCTCGTCCAGCATCGCGCCCTTCACGCGCAACTGCGCGTAGCGCAGGAAGGCCTCGCGCCCCTCCTCGCTGTCGGGATCGCCTTCCCACTGGAAGTTCATCGCGGCCTGCGCGACACCGATCAGGCCGGCCTGGATCAGGTCGGCTTTCTCGACATTGGCCGGCAGTCGGCGCGACAACGCGCTGGCCTGCTTGCGCACCCACGATTCATGGCGTGCGATCAGTGACGACGGAACACCCTGCATGGAAATCATGTCCCCATGATAGGCAGACAATCGCCCCTCCATGGCGATCTTTTCTGCAAACCCGGGGTCAAATCCCGTGAACCCGTCGCAGGTTGTGCGATTTTTGCAGTGTCGGCGCGTCAGGCACCCTTGACTGGATCAACGACGGCATGACGTCGCCGCCGATCAGCACAAACCCTTATCGATGCGGTCAGGGCCAGTCGGTGCCCGCGGCCAGCGCGGCCACGGCTTCGGAGAAGCCGCGCGCATCCTCGGCGTCGAAACGCGCGTTGAGCGGACTGTCGAGGTCGAACACGGCCACCAGCCGGTCGCCAACCAGCACCGGCAGCACCAGCTCGGAGTTGGACGCCGAGTCGCACGCGATGTGACCCGGGAACGCGTGCACGTCCTCTACCAGCTGAAGCTTCCGCGTGGAGGCGCAGGCCCCGCACACGCCGCGCGCGAACGGGATGCGCACGCAGGCGACCTTGCCCTGGAACGGCCCGACCACCAGTTCCTGGCCGTGCGCCATGTAGAAGCCGGCCCAGTTCAGGTGCGGCACCGACTGGTAGACCAGCGCCGAGAACTGCGCCAGGTTGGCCAGCCAGTCGCGCTCGCCTTCGAGCACGGAGCGAACCTGGGCGACCAGCAGGTCGTACGACGCGCGCTTGGCGTCGGGGGTGGACATGTCGAGGGTGTCGGCGACTTCGAAGCTCATGGAGGAAACGC
>Ga0302314_10008943_pt1 | contig 17763 bp, 9 predicted proteins | sample III_Palsa_N2_3_FD_200533 | JGI IMG/M metagenome (GOLD analysis project Ga0302314, IMG submission 200533) | Peat permafrost microbial communities from Stordalen Mire near Abisko, Sweden - III_Palsa_N2_3 | ecosystem: Environmental > Terrestrial > Soil > Palsa > Peat permafrost | place: Sweden...
GGTGTTCAGGCTGTCGGGATCGCGCACGGCGCCGTCCAGCCGGTCCTGCAGGCCCCGAGCTATGCCCACCTCGCCGGCCTCATAGGCATAGGCGATCACCCCGGCGAGGTCGCGCAGCTTGCTCTGATACCAGTCGGTGGGCTCGGTGTAGTCGAGGGCCTTCACCGCCTGCTCGATGGAGTCGTGCGCTCGCGCCCGATCTCCCATCAGGGCCAGGCCGGCGCCGACCTGAGCCTTGGCCAGGGGCGAGGCCTCGTTCTTCATCTGGACGTCGTGCCACCAGCGCAGCCGCGCCAGATCGCCATAGCCGTGCCCGGCCTTGGCCAGGACATAGAGGGCGTAGGCCGACGCGCGGCTGCGCATCTTGGCGGTGGCGGCCTTGGACTTGTCCTCATCGCCGTCCCACCATTTGGGATACTCCATCTCGTAGGACACCGAGGCGAAGCCGTCGGGGCGGGAGATCTGCCGCATGGCGCCGAGGGCCCGGGCCAGGGACTCGTCCGACACCGGGGCGCCTTGGGCCTTGGCCTCCACCAGGAAGTCGGTGGCGTAGGCGCCCAGCCAGGCGTCGGCCTGGCCGTCGCCGACGCGCCAGAGGCCGAAGGCGCCGTCCAGGGTCTGGCGATCCAGCAGCTTTCCCACCGCATCGTTCAAGGCGGTGGTGGAGCGTTTCAGGCGCGGGTCGCTGGACAGCTCCGCCGCGAACAGCAGCGGATAGGCGGTCGAGACCAGCTGTTCGGTGCAGCCGTAAGGATAGCGGTCCAGCGCCACGGCCACGGCCGAGGGGTCGAAGCCTTTGAAGGGGGAGTAGCCGACCTGCATGGTCACGCTGCCCGCCGCCAACCCCTTCATCAGGTCAGGCGATGGCGTCCAGGCCTCGCCCGGCTGCTGCAGCTGCGTGGTCGTGCGGGTGATCGCATCCCAACCCAGCCGCGTCTCGATGGGATAGGTCTTGGTGGTCGTAAAGCCAGGGCCATCGACGTGCAGGCTGATGTTGCTGATCCCGGCGACGCCCGGCGCGGTGAGCGGGGCGTGGTCGGCGACGCGTTGGCCCAGGACCAGCTGGTAGAGCTTCTTGAACGGCGACAGGATGCCCCGGTCAGAGAAGACCTGCGCCAGATAACCGCCCACCTTGCCTTCCAGATTATGCAGCTCCAGTGTCGCCCAGGCCTGGTCGCCGGGGGCGAGGAAGCGAGGCAGGTCCAGGTCCGCCACCACCGGCTGGTGCACGGTGAGCGGCTTGGAGCCGGAGCCGACGGCGTTGTCGGTCCAGGCCACGGCCATGATCCGCAGCTCGCCGTTGAAGTCGGCGGCGGGCAGTTTGATGGTTGCGCGGCCGTCGAGGCCGGTATCGACCACGCCGGACCACAGGGCCACGGTCTTGATCGGCGTCACCGTCAGGCCCTCGCCGCCCAGCTCGTCGCCGCCATAGTTCAGCGCCGCCGGGGCGCCCAGGTTGGGATCGAGCAGGCGGCCGTAGTCGTCGCGGTAGTCCAGGGTCAGGGCGCGTTTGCCGAAATACCATTTCACCGGGTCGGGGCTGTCCTGCTTGGTCAGGCGCAATATGCCCTCATCGACGGCGGCGATGGTGACGTGGGCGTGCTCGCCAAAGCGCAGGCCGTGGACGGCCACCGGCACATCCACCGTATTCTTGGAGTCGATCTTGGCCGGGGTGTTCACATCCACGGTTAGCTTCTGGCCCTTGGGATCCAGGGGCACATAGACCAGGCCCAGCGCGCGGCGGGGCTTGGGGGTGACGGAGGGGTCGCGCGGCTGGATCACAGTCACCAGCACATAGGCCCCGCCGCCCCAGGCGGCGGAGGTCTTCAGGTGGACGGTGGTCCCATCTTTGGGGACGTCGATGGTCTTGAAGTCGATCAGCCGGTCGGTAGCCACGGCAACTTGCGCCTGGCCGCCATAGGGCGCCTTGATCGCCACATCGACGGTGTCGCCCGTGCTCCAGTTGCGCGTGCCCGCGCTGACGCGGACGAAGTCGGGCGCTTCGGCCTCCTTGGCAGGGGCGCCCCAGCCAGCGGAGAAGCGGGTGACGGTCTTGGCGCCAGAGGCATTGGTGACCTCAAGCCGATAGTCGCCCCAGCCCAGGCGGCGGTTGATCTTGATCGAGCCGCCGGCGCCGATGTTGGCGGCTCCCTTGGCCACGGGCACGTCGTGGCTCGATCGGCGCCACTGCCATTTGCCGTCCTGCTGGAACCAGTCGTAGTTCCAGTTCTCCGAGATCAGGGTCCAGCTGGCGTCGGGCGCCGATGTGCGCTTGCCGGCGGAATCCACCGCGATCACGTCCAGGCTGACCGGCGCGACTTCCGAATTGCCGCTCATGTCGCCCTGGTCGACGTGCACGCCGAAATAGAGCGATGCGGGCCGAACCTTCAGTGTCGCGCTCTCCTTCACCGGCCGCCCGCCGGGCTCGAACACCGAGGCGGTGAGGGTCGCGGTGAGCGGAACCTTGGTGTCGCCCGCCTGCGACGGGTCGACCGCCAGGGTCGCCCCGCCGGCGCCGTCGGTGACGGTCGAGCCCAGATCGACGACCTTCTCATCGAACGGCGTGACGTCGTCGCCCCAGTGATAGTCCTTGTACTGAGGAAAGGGATTCGGGTCGGCGCGCAGGCGCACCTCGCCCTGGGTCTGCAGGCCCGCGCCCGGGGCTCCATAGAGGAAGCGGGCGCTGACGGGCACCTTCCGCACCTGGCCGGCGATCACCGGCGCCGAGTCCTGGGCGGTCAGGGTCACGGCCAGCCGCTGCGGCACGAAATCCTCCACCGAGAAGCTCATGTCGCCGACGGGATCGTCGATGCCGTCAATGGTCACCGTCGCGGTCCAGCGGCCGCGCGGCGCCGTCTTGGGCAGGACGATGTCCTGGGTCACCACGCCCAAGGCCGCGCGGCTGAAGGGGATTTTCAGGAACTCCACGCCCGAGGGCCGCTTGATCGTCAGCACCCCCTTGCGGTCGGTCACCGCCTTGGCCTCGCGGTCGCGGACCATGGCCACCAGATGCACCGTCTCGCCCGGGCGATAGATGCCCCGGTCGGCATAGAGGTAGGCATCGACGTCGGTCTTGATGGTGCGGCCGGCCGTGGCCGTCTGGGCGTCATCACCGCCGGCGCCCGTGCGCCCGCCCACGCCCTGGTTGGACAGGTCCACCGGCGAGCGGTCCAGGTCCAGCACCGCCAGGTCGCCCTGCGGCCCATAGGCCATGATCATCTTGGCCTGTTGCGAGCCCTCGCCCTTCAGCAGGGGACGCAGGAACCGCACGCGGCCGGAGCTGTCGCTGGTCGCCGAGGCCAGGTCCTCGCCATTCTTGGCCACCAGGGCCACGCGCACACCGCCCAGGGTCTGGGCCGACTTCAACGCGCGGACGACCACGTCCAGCGCCTCCGAGCCGTCATAGGCGGTCAGGCCCATGTCGGTGAACATGATCCAGCGCCGCGCCTGGGCCGGGGGCGTGCTATCAGCCGCGCTGCCATCGTCCTTCTTCAGGTCGCGCCCGCCCGAGGCGTCGCGCACCTTGATCACATAGCCGCCCGGCTTCATCTCCTTCAGCACCGCGCCCAGGGGGAAGACGGTGGTGGCCTTCTGGCCAGCGGGACCCTTGACCGGGACCTCGCCCTTCCAGACCACCTTGCCCTCATCGTCCGGGCTGTCGTCGCCATAGTCGCCGGCGTCGTCGCCCTCGGCGGTGGGATCGGGCGCGCTGATCGACTTGCGCACCAGATTCTTGTCCGGCACGCGCCAGACCTCGATGGCCAGCTTGGAGACGTTGATGGTCTCGATGCCGACGCCATCGCTCTCCTCGCGAGGCAGGATCACGCCCTCGCCGGCAAAGCCGACGTAGGGCGGCTTTTGCCCAAAGGTGAAGTCGACGTCGGCGTTGGCGGCCAGGGTCTCGCCGCTACGGGCCGGCAAGCCCTTCAGCAGGGTGACGCGGTGGTCGATCAGGCCCAGGCCGCCGACGCACAGGACATCGTTCTTCACCGTCACCGCGGCGGGGTGGCCGAGGTCGGGCGAGACCAATACGAAGTCGGAATAGGATTTCGACGGATCCAGCGGCCGGGTCATCTGGATGCAGGCGGCGGCATCGGGTTTGGAGGTGTCGGTGTTGGATTTCCACACCGCGAAACCCGCCGGCTTGGGCGGCGCGGCGCGGGGCGCATCGGCCGCGCGCGGCTTGCCGAACCAGGGCCAGGAAAAGCCGGCGTCGGTCTGGGCGACGTTGCCGGAATTGCCCGCGCCCAGCCCCAGCCAATGGTTGGCGTCGGCGACCCGCATGGTCGCGGCCCCGCCGGCAAAGCAAAGCACCCCGACCCCCACGGCCGCGGCGATCACCATCCTACGGTCCATGACCGGTCGTCTCCCCAGCCGAGCCGCGACAGCGGTCAGGCGCGATGATGGAAGCTTAAGGGCGGGGGTTGGTCAATTGGGCGCGCCGGTGGCGCGAAAAGATGGGCGGGGTGTGGTTTTGCGGCACGAGAGAGACGAAACTCAACCCGATGACCTCCGCTCATCCCCGCCTTCGAAGGCGGGATGAGGTCGGGAAATACGATGACGGGAGCAACCGTTGCCTCAATTCCCCAATCCTAATTCGACGCCTGGGGAATGGTGCTCCTGTCCTCGTATTCCAAGCTCCGTCCTGGGTCCCGGCGCATCGACTGTGACCTTGGGTTGAATCTCTCGAGATTCAATTTTTCGAGCGCGCCACTGCGATCATATTCGCTGCGCCTTAAAGGTATCGGCGCTCATCGACCGGATAGCTTCACCCTAAATTATCGCGTCTCGCCGTATGTAGATGCTGAGTAATGCTACCGGGAGATGAACGTGGGAGTCCAGGACGATCATGTCGAGATTGCCATTATCGGCGCGGGGCCGGCCGGCCTCACCGCCGCTTATCTGCTAACCAAAGCCGGTAAATCTGTCACGGTGATAGAGAAGGATCCGGTCTACGTTGGCGGCATTAGCCGCACTGTAGAATATAGGGGTTTCCGTTTCGACATTGGCGGCCACCGGTTCTTCTCGAAATCTAAGGAGGTCGTTGATCTTTGGAATGAGATCCTGCCGGATGGATTCATCGAACGGCCGCGCATGAGCCGCATCTATTACGATGGCAAGTTCTATAGCTATCCCTTGCGTGCGTTCGAGGCGCTGTGGAATCTTGGGCTTCTACGCTCGGCAGCCTGCATGGCGAGTTATGTCCGCTGGAAGCTGTTTCCCAAAAGAGAGGCCCGCTCTTTCCAAGACTGGACGATCAATCAATTCGGCGCAAAGCTGTTCAGTATCTTCTTCAAGACCTACACCGAGAAGGTGTGGGGCATGGCCTGCGATGAGATTTCGGCCGACTGGGCGGCGCAGCGCATCAAGGGGTTGAGCCTCGGCAAGGCGGTGCTGGACGGCTTCCGACGCTCCCTGGGCCTCAGCAGCAAACCCAATGACGGCATGGAAACCAAGACCCTGCTGGAAAGCTTCCGCTATCCACGCAGGGGACCCGGCATGATGTGGGACGCCGCGCGTGACCGCGTGATCGAGGGCGGCAACCAGGTGATGATGGGCCATGGGTTGAAGCAACTTAGCCACGATGGCGAGGGATGGCGCGTGGTCACGACCGGGCCGCAAGGCGATCACATCATCCGCGCGCAGCATGTCATATCGTCTGCTCCGATGCGTGAACTGGCGGGCCGCCTCCATCCGCTGCCGAGCACGCTCACCCAAGCACTCGATCTTAAATATCGCGATTTCCTGACGGTCGCACTGATGATCCGTGCGGAGGATTTGTTCCCGGACAATTGGATTTACATCCATGCCTCGCAGGTGAAGGTTGGCCGCATCCAAAATTTCCGCTCGTGGTCGCCCGAGATGGTGCCTGATCCGCAACTGGCCTGCGTCGGTCTCGAATATTTCTGCTTCGAGGGTGACGGTCTCTGGTCCTCGTCGGACGAGGCGCTGATCGATCTCGCCACCAAGGAAATGGGCATACTCGGCCTGTGCGATCCCGCGACCGTCGAGGGCGGTGTCGTCGTGCGGCAGGCAAAGGCCTATCCAGTCTATGACGACGCCTATGCCGAACGGGTCAACGCGATACGGGTGGAACTGGAAGACGCCTACCCAACGCTCCATCTCGTTGGCCGCAACGGCATGCACCGCTACAACAACCAGGATCATGCGATGATGACGGCGATGCTCACCGTCCGCAACATTTTGGCGGGCGAGCGCATCTACGATTGCTGGCAGGTCAACGAGGACGCTGAATATCACGAAGCCGGCAAGGAAGGCGGCGGGTCGAACCTCTTCAAGCCGGCCGATGGCGATCAAAAGGCTGCGCTCGCCTCGGTCCGCCCCGTGCCGCGACGCTTGACGCGGGCGGCCTGATCTCCATGTTGGGAGCGCTCGACGCAGACGATCGCCGCCTCATCCAGGTTGCCCCCCCGGAAGTGCGGATGCGGCCCCTGGTCTACACCGCGGCGCTCGCGGCCATCCTGATCGCCGGCATCGTCCTGATGCTTGCCCTATTCCACGACGACATCGCACTACGGTCTTTTCGCGACCCTGACGACCTGATGCGTCTCCAACAAGTCCGGGATTGGTTGGCGGGGCAAAGCTGGTTCGACGTCACCCAATACCGGATCAGCCCGCGAAGCGGCCTTCACATGCACTGGTCGCGCCTGCTCGACGTGCCAATTGGGGCCATCATGCTGATGGCGCGTCCGCTTGTCGGCTCGGCCAGAGCCGAACTCCTCGCCTGCGTGGCGGCGCCGCTGATAACGCTCGCCTTCCTTGTCCTGCTCGTCGCTGCGATCGCTCGTAAGGTGCTGCGCAACGACCAGCTGGCGCTTGTCGCCGCCGGCTTCTGCTTCTTTGACTTCGGCATCTACTGGGTCGCGCGTCCCTTGCGCATCGATCATCACGGCTGGCAGGCCGTCTGCGGCCTGATGATCGTGCTGTGTCTAGTCGGTCGCCGCACCCTGCTCCGGACGGCGCTGGCTGGTGTCTTTGCAGCTTTGTGGATGCATATTTCCCTGGAGGGGTTGGTATTCACAGCCGCTGGCGGAGCATGGTTAGGCGTTCGTTGGCTGCTGTGGCCTTCGCGCGAGGGGCCCTCGCTGCCCGCCTTCCTAGCGGCGACGGCCGCCACCAGTCTCGCCTTGTTCCTGATAGCGCATGGCGGCAGCTTGTTCGATCGAACCTTCTGCGATGCCGTATCCCCAGTTCACATGACGATGTTCGCCTTGGCCGCTACGGGGACCGCGATATGCCTGCCGCTTGCGGAGCGCGGAATCGTCTGGCGGACCCTTGGTCTTGGCGTCACCTTGGTCGCGGCGGGCGCGACCTACAAGCTCTGGGCGCCGCAATGCGGGGGTGGCCCGTTCGCCTCATTAGGTCCGCTCAGCTACCGGCTCTGGTATCTAGGGCTGGCTGAAGGGCTGCCCGTCTGGAATCAACCGGTGCAAATCGCCGTGATGTGGAATGGCGTGCCCCTGCTGGGCCTAATCGGCGCGGCCGTCGGGCTCCGGCGCCAAGGCGGCGACCAGCGCGGACTGCTGACAGACTATACTGCGCTGCTGATTGCGGCGACCATCATCGGCTTCGGATTGCTGCGGGCGAGCGCGCTGGCCGGCATCCTCGCGTTGCCGGGGTTGGCCCTGCTGCTCCAGCAGGGCTGGGCGTGGGCGATGGGGCTGAAGGTTACCTGGGCGCGCATCCCGACCGCTGCGGCGATCACCCTCTTGCTTTTGCCGATCACGCCCGTCGTTGCGGCTGCTGCGCTGATCCCAGATCATTGGAACGCGCGACCGCAAAGGCCAGAACAACTGGCGACAACAGGCGCCAGTTGTTTGTCGGTGGACAATCTTCACCACCTTGATGCGCTGCCGCCGAGCCTGCTGATGACGACGCTGGATTCCGCACCGGCTCTAATTGTCGCTACGCGCCACAGCGCCGTTGGCGGGGGCTATCATCGCAACGGACAGCCCATGGAGGACGTCATCCGGTTCTTTACGGCCGATGACGCGACAGCTCATGAGATCGCACGGCGTTACCATCCTGCCTATGTCTTCATCTGTCCCGGCGACAGTGATTCCTGGAGCTTTTCGCGTGTTGCGCCAGGCGACCTTGCCGCACGCCTAGCCTCCGGCGCGCCTCCAACCTGGCTGCAACCGGTATCCGTGTCGGGTCTACGCGACGCAAGAGTCTATCGACTTATCGATTGATACCCGGCGTAGACACGCATTTCGCGTCTAAGACTTCCGTTATCGGAAATTATGCCCAACGACGCCGCCGTCAAAGTTTGGTCCGGCGAACAGGTGCGCCCGCTGATCTCATTGGCCTGAAACGTCATACTTAAGCCCCAGGTTGTATCGTCCCATGGTATGTCAAGTTGGATGCGCCTATGCGGTCCGCGCATCATCCAGATCGTTGTACAGACCTGAAGGCGAAAGCTGCATGCGGGCGGGGTGGGGGTGCGCAATCCGCGTTACGGCGGCGTCCGGATTCCGTTGGCGGCAGGCGCTACCTCATCCCTCCTGGCGGGTTTGAGAAAATCGCTCGCAAACCCCGGCTTAGAGCGGCGGAGATCACGGAGGTATGACTCTCCCCTTCAAACACATGACTAGCGAAGTCCAAGCCATCGATGCTTCGTAGCTTGCCGGCAAGTCGGTGGAAGTTGTCCAGCATCATCCATGGTGGCGCGTCCGGCTCTTCTCCGCCGACCGACATGAACAGGCGGCCGCCGCTTCTCTTTGAAGACGCGGAATGCTCGGAGACGTTCATGATCTCGCCACCGTTCCACCAAAGCGCAGGACTATTGGCGACGTGATGCGCGAAGGCTCCAGGCCTTTGCAGGAGGGCGTACAGGCTGAACAGGCCACCCAGTGAGCTTCCGATCAGCGTTTGGTCGTTCAGATCGACCGGATAACGGTCGGCGATGAACGGCCGCAACTCCGAGATCAGAAAATCCAGGAAGTCGTCGGCTCCTCCGGCGGGTCGAATATCTTCTAGCGCGGGCTCCCCGCTCCAGGCCTCCGCAACAAGGTCCAGATAGCTCTGATCGATGCTTGGGGTCAGATCGCGCGTGCGTAGAGCGCTATAGGCATTTCTAGGTCTAACAACGCCGTCGAGGCAGTACCCAACGCCAACAATGATCGCGGGTCTTGCCTGGTCGCCCTGCTGAAGGAACCGCGCTGCCTGGGCGGCGATACCGAACACGGTGTTGGCGTCCATCACGTAGGCGACTGGCAGGGGAGACCCCGCCGGACCTGATCGAGCCGGTAGCGCGACATCAATCTGGAAGGTCTCTCCGATGCGATCTGAGTAAAGGTGGAACCGCCGCGACCCTGGGAGGCTTGTGCGTTCGAACTCCGCCACGGTCATCTCGCTATCTCCCAAACAAGGGAAGCATCAAGCTCAACCATGGCTCGCGCAATTCTTGAACGAAGTTCATTTCTCGCCATGTAAGGAGAGGCGAGGCGAGTGTGCGCCGGGACCAAATGCACCCCTGCTCAGCGCCAGATGGGCGCCGACGCCATGGCCAAGGCGATGCACCGCACGGGCGGGTGATCGACTGAAGAGGCGGCGGTTGCGAGGCGCCTTGCAGAGAGCAAGGCCCGGACGACGCGACGGGTGAGCCTCCTCCGCTTGCCAAGTCGCACCTCGGCGTGCGCTAACTTGCCCGTGACCAGCGCGCGTGGGGACGTATGACGATCGACAGGACCGCCGACGCGCCGCCTCCGGACCCCATTCCCGCCAAGGTTAATCCGCCGACCATCATCTTCCTGGCGCTGCTGTCGCCGTTCGGGATTCCCGCCGGCTATCTCGGCGTGACGCTCGGTTATCTGCTGGTGCACGGCGGGGTCAGCGTCGGCGCCATCGCCACCATGACTGCCCTCAGCTTCATCCCGCAGACCTGGAAGGTGGCCTGGGCGCCCATCGTCGACACCACCCTGACCAGCAAGGCCTGGTATGTGATCGGCGCGGTGCTGGTCGCCATCGGCATTCTCTGGTCCAGCATCCTGCCGACCACGCCGGCCGCCATGCCCATGTTCACGGTGCTGGTGGTGGTCACCAGCTTCGCCTCGACCCTGTGCAGCATGGCGTCCGAGACCTTCATGGCCAACCTGGACAATCACCTCAAGGGCATGGCCTCGGGCTGGTCGCAGGCCGGCAACTTCGCCGGCTCCGGCCTTGGCGGCGGCTTGGCCTTATGGCTGGCGGTGCATGTGCATCCCAGTTGGGTGTCCGGCGCGGTGCTGGGTGTGATCGTCATCGCCTGCAGCCTGGCGCTGTTCGCGGTGCGCGAGCCGCCCCGGTCGCATGTGCGGCCCAACATGATCTTGACCTTCGCCGAAGTCCTGCGGGACGTCTGGTCGGTGATCCGCTCGCGGGCGGGGATACTGGTGATTATCCTGATGCTGCTGCCGCTGGGCACCGGGGCGGCGCAGAGCCTGTGGTCTTCCATCGCCGGCGACTGGCGCACAGGGTCGGACACGGTGGCCTTGGCGAACGGGGCCCTGGCGGGGCTGGTGTCGATCCCGGGGTGCCTGATCGGTGGCTGGATCTGCGATCGGATCGACCGGCGGCTGGCCTATTGCCTGTTCGGGCTGGTCGCCGGCGCGGCCCTGGCGCTGATGGCCTTGGCCCCGCGCACGCCGGCGATGTATGTGACCTTCGTGCTGCTCTACGCGGCGGTGATCGGCGCCTGCTACACCGCCTATTCCGCCGTGGTGCTGGAGGCGATCGGCCAAGGGGCGGCGGCGACCAAGTTCAACTTCATGGCCTCGGTTTCCAACGTCCCCATTGGCGCCTTCATCGCGCTCGAGGGTCAATGGCACGACAAGGGCGGCGCCAATCTGATGCTCTATGGCGAGGCGGCGGCGGGGCTGGCCTCGGTGGTGTTCTTCGCCCTGGTGGTCGCGGTGTGGCCGAAGCGGAAGGCGCCGGCGGAGGCTTAGGCGGCCGCAGTGTCCAATAGCGCCCGCAACCGCGTCTCCAACCCCGCCCGGTCCTTCAGATCGCACTCCCAGATCGTCTCGACCCGCCAACCCATTGTCGTCAGGGCCTCAAGATTGCGCGCGTCGCGCTCGCGGTTGCGGCCGACCTTGCCGAGCCAGTAGTCGCGGTTGGCCTTCGGCACGCGGGCGCCTCGGGCGCAGTCGTGGCCATGCCAGAAGCAGCCGTGGACGAAGATGACCAGCTTGCGCCCCGGCATCACCACGTCCGGCGCGCCGGGCAGGTCCTTGCGGTGCAGGCGATAGCGGGCGCCCAAACGGGTCAGGGCCTGGCGGACGATCATCTCCGGCTTGGTGTCGCGCCCCTTGACCCGCGCCATCACCGCCGAGCGTTGCTCGGGGGTGAAGACGTCGGTGGTGGGCGCGTCCAGTTAGAGCCCCTCGAACAGGGCCGTCGACAGGTAGCGTTCGGCAAAGCTGGGGATGATGGTGACGATGGTCTTGCCGGCCCATTCGTCCATGGACGCCAGGCGGAACGCCGCCGACAGGGCCGCGCCCGAGGAGATGCCGCCGGGCAACCCCTCCATTCGCGCCGCCTTGCGGGCCATCTCGAAGCTTTCGTCGTTGGAGACGGTGACGATCTGGTCGATCACCCCGCGATCGAGCACGCCCGGCACGAAACCCGCGCCGATGCCCTGGATCTTGTGCGGACCCGGCTGGCCGCCGGACAGCACCGGCGAGCCCTCGGGCTCGAGCGCGATCATCTTCAGCGACGGCTTGCGCGCCTTCAGCACCCGGCCGACGCCGGTGATGGTGCCGCCGGTGCCGACGCCAGAGACCACCGCGTCCACCGCGCCCTCGGTGTCGTTCCAGATCTCCTCGGCGGTGGAGACGGTGTGGACCAGGGGGTTGGCGGTGTTCTCGAACTGTTGCGGCATGACCGAGCCGGGGATTTCGGCGAGCAGCTCCTGCGCTCGCGCCACCGCGCCGCGCATGCCCTTTTCCGCTGGCGTCAGCTCCAGCCGCGCGCCGAGCAGGGCCAACATCTTGCGCCGCTCCACCGACATGCTCTCGGGCATGACCAGGATCAGCGGATAGCCCTTGTTGGCGGCCACGAAGGCCAGGGCGATACCGGTGTTGCCGCTGGTGGGCTCGACGATCACCGAGCCTGGTTTCAGGATGCCCTGGACCTCCAGGGACTCGATCATCGAGGCGCCGATGCGGTCCTTGACGCTGCCCAGGGGGTTGAAGAACTCCAGCTTGGCCAGCACCACCCCCTTGGGCTTCAGCTCGGCGGTCAGCCGGGGTAGCCGCACCAGCGGGGTGTCGCCCAGGGTGTCGATGATGGAGTCATAGATCCGGCCGCGTCCCTTTCGCTTGTAGCGCTCCGCGTCGTAGGTGGCTTTCGGGGCGGTCTTGGTGGCGGCGTCGGTCACGGGAGGCCTTTCTGCGAGGGCATTTCCTACCAGATTAGTCGTGCTTGGCGCCCGAGTCCGAACAGAAAAGGCGCCAGCCTATTCAGCGGCGATGATGGCGGGGCCAGCCAGCAGGGGTTCGATCAGCTGTTCGGCCAGGAACCGCACCACCGGCGCGGCGACGCCATCGCCGACCAGATGAAACGCCTCCGTCTCCCCTTTTGGCAAGCGATAGGAATCGTCCAGGCCCATGAGGCGGGCGCCTTCGCGGGCGGTCAACCGCCGGCTGCGGATGGTCTTGCCCTCGGTGATCAGCAAAAACTGACGCGAGGAGCCGCCCGCCGGAGTGCGCAGGCAGCCGGCCAGGCCGTCCAGCCGCAGCTCCGCCCGCTGCACCTTGACCCCGTGCTCGACACGGATGCGGCGATAGACGGCGGCGACAACGCGCTCCCCCGTGCGGCGTGCGGCGTCCAGGCGCTGGCGATGCAGGGGGCTAAGTTGGTCCAGCAGGAGCTTGGTTTGGTCGCGGGTGCGCCAGGTCACCGCCAGATCCGGCTCCAGCAGGTCGGCGAGCCGGCGGTTGGGCGTGGCGGGCTCGGCCAGACGCCACCAGCGCCAGCGGGCTTTCAGCTCGGCGGGCAGGGCCTCATGCGCCGCCTGGACCGCGCGGCCATGGAAGGCGCCGGGGCCCGGCGCCGCCTGACCCCCGCTGTCGCGGACGGCGATCACGAACACCCGTGGCCGCGACTGCGGCAGGAACCGCACCGCATCGACCTCCACCGCGCCGAACACATAGCCGGCCGCGCCGAAGGCCTTGCAGACGGCGGCGAAGTCCGCGCCCTGATGCGAGGTCAGCAGGCCCGCGACATTCTCCAGCACGATCACGCGGGGCGCACGGGCCTCGGCGGCAAGGCCCTCCATCAGCTTCCAGAATCCCCAGAAGGCCGAGGATCGCCCGCCGGTCAGGCCCGCCCGGGCGCCGGCGAGGCTGAGGTCCTGGCAAGGCGACGACGCCCAGGCCAAATCCACCGCGCCCGGCAGGTCGGCGGGGGACAGGTCCCAGACGTCGCCTTCGCGCAGGTCCTCATCGCCCCAGTTGGCGCGATAGCTGCGCGCCTTGGCCGCGTCGAAATCGTTGGCGAACAGGCAACGCCAACCCGCGCCCAGCCCCGCGCGCGCCATCCCGCCGCCGGCGAAGAACTCATAGAAGGTGAAGGGGGCGGGGCGACTCATTTGAAGGGGAGTCTAGGGGAAACCCGGCCGGCGGGAAGTCTGGCGGAGGTTTCAAATTCCCCTGTCCCCGGCGCGGGGTCGTTAAGCGCCTACCGCACCGCGCCCAGATGCATCATGGGGTGGTGATGAATGCCGCCGCCGAGAAGCGCGGGCGCCGGCAGCAACAGGCCGATGCCTACCGCGACTACCGCGCTGAATGCCCAAATTGCCTTGATCATGGTCTAGCTTGCAGCCTCGGCGATCTTAACGCCTGGCTAACCCTGTTTGTTCAGCCGATCTTACGGGCGGCGTCCGGCGCCGGATCATCCGGCAAGGTTAAGATGGCGATCGGTGGGTCTCTATTCAATACGCACTGGGCGACTTGACGCATCGGTGGTCAGGCGCGCTCAATGGAGGGAACAAAGGAAACCACGGGAGAAGACGCCATGGACCGGGCCTATGATCTGGTGATCCGCGGCGGGCGGGTGATCGACGGGACGGGCGGCGAAGGCTTCGAGGCCGATGTCGCGGTCAAGGATGGCGTCATCGCCAAGGTCGGTGCGGTCTCGGGGACCGGCGCCCAGGAGATCGACGCACGGGGCCATCTGGTGACGCCCGGCTTCGTCGATGTCCACACCCACTATGACGGCCAGGCCACCTGGGACGAGCGGATGCAGCCCTCGTCCTGGCATGGGGTCACCTCGGTGGTGATGGGCAATTGCGGCGTGGGCTTCGCGCCTTGCGAGCCCGACGAGCGCGACCGGCTGATCCTGCTGATGGAAGGTGTCGAGGACATCCCGTTCCCGGTGCTGACCGAAGGCCTGCCGTGGAACTGGCGCAGCTATCCCGACTATATGGACTCCCTGGGCCGGCGGCGGTTCGACGTCGACATCGGCGCCCAGCTGCCGCACGCGGCGGTGCGGGTGCATGTGATGGGCGATCGCGGCGCCAATCGCGAGCCGGCCACCCCCGCTGACATCGCCGCCATGGCTAGCATCGCCAAGCGGGCGATGGAGGTCGGCGCCCTGGGCTTTTCCACCTCCCGCACCCTCAACCACCGCACCAAGGCCGGAGAGCCGACGCCCACCCTGACCGCGGCTGAGGACGAGCTGACCGGCATCGCCATGGGGCTGAAGGCGGCGGGCAAGGGCACGCTGCAGGTGGTGTCGGACTTTGTCGACCCTCTGGCCGAATTCGCCATGCTGCGGCGGATCGTCGAGGTCTCGGGCCGCCCGCTGGCCTTTTCCCTGGTGCAGAGCCCGATCCAGCCGCAGTCCTACAAACTGCTGCTGAACGCCTTGCACGAGGCGGTGGAGGCTGGTCTGCCGATGAAGGCCCAGGCGGCGGTGCGCCCAGTGGGCGTGCTGCTGGGTCTGGAGCTGACCAACCACCCCTTCCAGTCCTACCCGGCCTTCGCCGAAATCTCGAAGGCTCCGCTAGCTGATCGCGTGGCGCGCCTGCGTGATCCGGACTTCCGCGCCCGGCTCTTCTCGGAGGCGCCCACGGGCGAGCGGGCTCGAATGAGCGCCTGGGAGCGGATGCATCCCATGGGCGTCGAGCCCGACTATGAGCCCACCGCCGACACCACGGTCGCCGCCATTGCCGCGTCGCGGGGCGTGGCGCCGCAGGAGATCGCCCTGGATCACATGCTGACCAACGGCGGACGCGGCATGCTCTACATCCCGCTGCTCAACTATGCCGAGGGCTCGCTCGATCCGGCCTACGCCATGCTGACCCACCCGGACACGGTGCCGGGCCTCAGCGACGGCGGCGCCCATGTCGGCACCATCTGCGACGGCAGCTTCCCGACGACGCTGCTCACCCACTGGACCCGCGACCGCACGCGCGGCCCGCGCCTGTCCATCGAGCAGGTGATCAAGATGCAGGCCCGCGATACCGCCGAATCCGTCGGCCTGTTCGATCGCGGCCTGATCGTCCCCGGCCTGCGCGCGGACCTGAATGTGATCGACTATGACGGCCTGAAGCTGATGGCGCCGGAGGTGGCCTATGACCTGCCTGCCGGCGGCAAGCGGTTGATCCAACGCGCCAAGGGCTATGTGGCCACCCTCGTCGCCGGCCAGGTCACCTATCGCGACGGCGAACCCACGAATGCCCTGCCCGGCCGGCTGCTGCGCGGCGCGCGGGCCGCGCCCCAGGCCTTGGCCGCGGAATGACGATGGCGGCGGAATAGGGAGAACCACCATGACCCCTCAGGTGATGGAACTGGCCTGCGAATGGCGGGTGGAGGATGTGACCGATCCGGAGGCCTGGACCGAATATCTGGACGCGGGCGATATCGCCGAGATCGACGCGGCCATCGTCCATGCCCGGACGGTCTCCGCCAACTTCCTCGACATCGGCAAGGCCGACTTTCCGCTGCCCACCCTCGGCAAACGCCTCAAGGCCATCGAGAAGACCCTGATCGACGGGCGCGGCTTTGTGCGCCTGCGCGGCCTGCCGCGGGATCGCTACGACAACGACGAGATGTGCCTGGCCTATTGGGGTCTCGGCGCCCACCTCGGCCGGCCCTGGCCGCAGAACCACTATGGCCATCTGCTGGGCGACGTCACCGACCAGGGCAAGAGCCGCGACGATCACACGGCGCGCGGCAATGAGCTGGGCCAGATCGGCCTGGACTTCCACTGCGACGGCTCCGATCTCGTCGGCCTGATGTGCCTGCGCAACGGGGTCTCGGGCGGGCTGTCGGCGGTGTGCAATTCGGTGGCCCTGCACAACGACCTCGTGCGCGAGCGGCCGGACTTGGCGGCCGAACTCTACAAGCCGCAGCCCTACGACATGCGCGGCGAGCAGGCGCCCGGCCGGCGCGGCTGGTATGAGATCCCGGTCTTCACCGCCCACGGCGGACGGCTCTTCATCCGCCTGATCCGCGCCTACATCCTGGCCTCGCAACGCCATGCCGACGCCCCGCGTCTGACCGATGCGGCGCTGACCGCCCTGACCTGGATGCAGGACCGGGCCGAATCCGGCACCTACAGCGTGGTGATGGATTTCGAGCCGGGGGACATGCAGTTCATCAACAACTACCACGTCCTGCACGGCCGCTCGTCCTACGTGGACGACCGTCCGGCGGGAAAGGTGCGGCACCTGAAGCGGCTGTGGCTGGAGACCGAGGCCCTGACCGATCGACCCAGCTATTTCCGCAACAATGTCTCCAGCCATTGGGCCGACAAAAAGGTCATCAGCCGCCTGGATGCGACGCCGGCGGAATAGGTGGGCGCTCGGTCGGAGTGACGGGCGCGAGGCGACTTTAGATTTAGACGCTAAGGAGCGCGTAGCGCTCGTCAAGTGCGCGACGCAGGCGTCGATGAATAGCGTGCGGGCTTTGCCCGCCTTTGTGTCCTTCGCGCCTTAGCGTTTAGATCAAATTGGAGGCCATTAACCCTGCGGCGTCATTTCCTTCGACTTAGGCGTCCGAACCGGTCGATACTCGGATGATTCGGACGGGCGGGATTATGCGCAGAGTCACCGGGGCGCTGCTGGCCGGCGCCTACCTTTGCTTGGCCTTGACGGCGGCGCTCTTCCTTTGGCGGGGCGGCGGCGGATGGGGCGCGGGTGTGGCCGGCCTGGCTGGCGTGTTGGGCCTTCTGTTCGCCCTGCATGGCCTGGTCGCCCGCAATATGGCCAATGGCGAGCTGAAGACCGAACTCGGCAACCTGCGCGAAGCCCATCTGATCCTGGCCGACCAGCTGTCGGACATGCACGAGCGCATCGGCGGCCTGGTCCAGACCGTCACCACCGACGCGCTGCAACGCTCCGAGGAGCTGACCACCGAGGTCAGGGTGCTCGAAGGGCTGGTCGAGCGGATGAGCGAGTCCCTGCAGGAGCGGCTCGCCCAACGGCCTTCACAAACGACTGGCCACCCCAACAGCCACGGCCAGCACGGCGCTCTGCTTGAGACCGTCCGCCAGGCTCTGGCGGAGAACCGGGTCGATCTTTACCTGCAGCCGGTGGTCAGCCTGCCGCAGCGGCGCACGGTCTTCTACGAAAGCTTCTCGCGCCTGCGCGACGCCTCAGGCCGGGTGATGATGCCCGCCGAATACTTGAGCGTCGCCGAGCCGGAAGGGCTGATGTCGGCGATCGACAACCTGCTGCTGTTCCGCTGCGTGCAGATCGTCCGGCGGCTGGCGAAGAACGACCGCAAGGTCGGCATCTTCTGCAATGTCGCCATG
>Ga0302314_10008944_pt1 | contig 17761 bp, 15 predicted proteins | sample III_Palsa_N2_3_FD_200533 | JGI IMG/M metagenome (GOLD analysis project Ga0302314, IMG submission 200533) | Peat permafrost microbial communities from Stordalen Mire near Abisko, Sweden - III_Palsa_N2_3 | ecosystem: Environmental > Terrestrial > Soil > Palsa > Peat permafrost | place: Sweden...
GCCCTGGCGAAGAGAAAAAACCGGTCATGCACGCGCTGTTTTCCCGCACCCTAGCCGCGCAACACGCTGATGCGCAAGACAATCAATTAAGAAAAACCGGGGAAACGTCAGGGGCTGGGGTGAGGGGTGCTTTTCCACACGAACAACACCAAACTCCGTTCGCCCCGAGTGCCCGCTTTAGCGGGTGTATCGAGGGGCCAGCACCTCCGCTGATCAACCGGATAAACCTCGCGCCTTTCAAACGTTTTAACATTCCCCGCATCAAACCCTTTTGCCCGCGCCGATACCTGCGGCGCAGGCTCCGCAATCCAGGGAGTTGCCGCGTGTCCAGCCTCTCAGGGCGTACAGCCCGCGCCGCGCTGTTGGCGATCAGCCTCATCTTCACCGCGGGCATTGCATCCGCCGACGCGCCGCCGACCCTGCCCAGCGATACCCCGGCCACCTTCACGCCGGTCACCGACAGCTTCGACTACGTCAAGCGCGAAGTGATGATCCCGATGCGCGACGGGGTCAAGCTCAAGACCTTCATCCTGGTGCCCAAGGGCGCCTCGCATGCGCCGATGCTGATGACCCGCACCCCCTACGACGCGTCCGAGCGGGTGATGCACTTCGACAGCCCGCATCTGGCCGCCGCCGTGCCGCAGATGGACGACACCGCCGTGGCGGCCGGCTACATCATTGTGTTTCAGGACGTGCGCGGCAAATACGGTTCGGAGGGCGGCTATGTGATGAACCGGCCGCTGACCGGCCCGCTCAACCCGAGTGGGGTCGATCACGCCACCGACACCTACGACACCATCGACTGGCTGGTGAAGAACGTGCCGGAGAGCAATGGCCGCGTCGGCACCATCGGCGGCTCCTACGAGGGCTTCACCGCGCTGATGTCCACCGTGCATCCGCATCCAGCGCTGAAGGCGACGGTGCCGTTCGCGCCGATGGTGGACGGCTGGATTGGCGACGACTGGTTCCACAACGGCGCGTTCCGCCAGGACGGCTCGCTCGACTACGTCTACGAGCAGGAAGCCACGCGCAAGAACGACGAGAAGTGGTGGTCGGGTACCTACGATACCTATGATGCCTACCTGCGGGCCGGCTCCGCCGGCGCCATGGCCGCCTCGCACGGCCTCGACCAACTCGGCTTCTGGCGCTCCCTGGTCGCGCATACCGCCTACGACGCGTTCTGGCAGGACCAGGCGGTCGACAAGATCCTGGCCAAGCAGCCGCTGAGCGTGCCGATGCTGCTGGTGGACGGCCTGTTCGATCAGGAGGATATCTACGGCGGCCCCGCCGTCTACAAGGCGCTGGCCCCGCTCGATCCCGACGGCAAATGGGTGCACCTGGTGCTCGGCCCCTGGAATCACGGCCAGGGCCGGCGCATGGGCCGCGGCATCGGCGCCATCCAGTTCGAGGGCGACACCGCCACCTGGTTCCGTCGCAACGTCATGCAGCCCTTCCTCGATCACTACTTGAAGGACGCCCCTGACCCCGCCACGCCGCGCGTGCTGGTTTATGAAACCGGCGCCAACCGCTGGCAGCATTACGACGCCTGGCCGCGCGCCTGTGCGGCGGGCTGCCCTGAACAGGCGCGCGACCTCTACCTGCTCCCCGGCGGCCGCCTTGGCTTCGAGGCGCCGGGCAAGGGCGCGGCGAAATTCGACGAGTACATTTCCGATCCAGCCAAGCCGGTGCCATATCGCCTGCGCCCGACCTTGCCGGTCGATGCCGCGGATTCCACCTGGGGTGAATGGCTGGTCGACGACCAGCGCAACGCCGGCGCCCGCACCGACGTGCTGGTCTACGCCAGCGAGCCGCTGACGGCGCCGCTGCGCATCGCCGGCGAGCCCATCGCCCGTCTGTTCGCCTCGACCAGCGGCAGCGATTCCGACTGGGTGGTCAAGTTGATCGACGTCTGGCCCGATGAAGTGCCCGAAAACACCAAGCTCGGCGGCTACCAGCAGATGCTCTCCGCCGATATCTTCCGCGGCCGCTATCGCGTCGATCCGGCGCAGCCGCAGCCCCTGGCCTCGAACCGGGCGCTGCCGTATCGCATCCGCCTGCCCAACGCCAGCCATACCTTCCTGCCCGGGCACCGCATCATGGTGCAGGTCCAGTCGAGCTGGTTCCCGCTCTACGACCGCAATCCGCAGAGCTTCGTGCCGAACATCATGCTTGCCAGACCGGAAGATTTCGTGAAGGCCACGCAGCGCATCTGGCACACCCCGGACAACGCCAGCGCCATCGAACTGCCGGTGATCGCCGGCCCCTGAGCCGCGCAAGCTCGTAGGTCGGATCAAGCCTGTCCCGAGTAGCCCGCTCCGCGGGCGTATCGAGGGGCGAAGCGGATCCGACGGTGCGCCCCATCCCGGCCGTCCGGGCACGTCCCCGCACGTCCTGAATCCTCCCGGCCAAGCCCCTACCGTTCGTCGACCTCGTTATGCTCGCCATCACCAAACCATGGCACACATGGCACACATGGCACACATGGCACACATGGCACGCATGGCGAGCGCGCAAGAATCCGGAAGATCGCCGCCGCCATCAGCCGTAGATTGGGCCCCATCAAAACCGGAGCCCGACATGCTGACCCTTCACGATTACCTCCCCTCGCAGAACGGCTACAAGGTGCGCCTGCTGCTGAGCCACCTTGAGCGCCCCTACCGCACCAAGCTGATCAGCATCTTCGAAGGCGAGGGCAAGACTCCCGAATTCCAGGCCCTCAATCCGGTCGGTGCCGTGCCGGTGCTGGAACTGGACGACGGCCGCACCCTGGCCGAATCCAACGCCATCCTGTTCTACCTGGCCGAAGGCACGCCCTACCTGCCGCTGGGTGCCTGGAAGCGCACCCAGGTGCTGCGCTGGATGTTCTTCGAGGAAGACTATGTGCAGAACGGCCTGGCCTCACTGCGCCACTGGACCATGACCGGCAAGCTGGCGCGGCGCACGCCGGAAGTGATCGAGTCGCGGCGCGCCAACAGCCTCAAGACCCTGGGCATCCTGGAGCAGCGCCTGGCGCAGCATCCCTTCCTCACCGATGCCGGCTACACCGTGGCGGACATGGCGATGTTCGCCTACGTCAGCCGGGCAGGGGAGGCGGATATCGCGCTGGAGCCATATCCGGGCGTCAGCGCCTGGATCGCGCGGGTCCGCGCGCAGCCCGGCTTTCTCGATCAGGTTTACCCGTATTCGATCGACCCCCATTCCAGCGGCGAGCTGCACTGAAGCGGCGCAGCCGAAAGGAGCAAAGCATGAGCACCAGAGCGACAATCGCTTCCATGGACAAGACCACCGGCCACACCGACTGGCCGCAGGTGCTGATGGCGGTATGCCGTCACATCGAGCGGGACGAGGGCCTGCCCGGGCTGGCGCAGCTCGCCAGCCGGGCCGGCGTCAGCGCCTCCGAGCTGCAGCGCCAGTTCACCCGCCGCCTCGGCGTCAGCCCCAAGGCCTATGCCCAGGCGCTGGCCCTGCATCGGCTGACGCAGAACCTGCGCCAGGGCGGCACCGCCCTCGACGCGGTGTTCAATGCCGGCTACGAGTCCAGCGCCGCGGCCTATGCCAATGCCGGCGCCGCGCTCGGCGCCGCGCCGGGCAAACTGCGCGGCGCCGTGGATATCGGCTGGTGGATGGGCCTGTCGGACCTGGGCTGGATGCTGCTGGCCGCGACCGATCGCGGCATCTGCTGGCTGGCATTTGGCGAGCAGCCCGGCGCCCTGCTGGAAGATCTGCGCGGCGCCTTCCCCAAGGCGCGCCTGCGCAACGACGAGGCGCGGCTGTACCGCTGGTTCGAGCAGGTGCGCGACTTCGTGCTGCTGCCGCGCGAGGCGCTGGAACTGCCGCTGGATATCCAGGGCACCGCCTTCCAGTCGCGCGTGTGGCGCGCGCTGCGCCAGATCCCGCTGGGCCAAACCACCAGCTACGGCAGCCTCGCCGCGCAGATCGGCACCCCCACCGGCGCCCGCGCCGTGGCCTCCGCCTGCGCCAACAACCGCATCGCCATGCTCATTCCCTGTCACCGCGTGGTCGGCGGCGACGGGCGCCTGTCCGGCTACCGCTGGGGCGTGGAGCGCAAGGCGGCGTTGTTGAAGCGCGAAGCCAGAGCGTCCGAATCGGCTTGAAGCCTGAAGCGGGGTTGTCTTGGCCAAGGCCGAATCTGTTGACGAGAAAGACGGCTCCGGCTCATTTCACTGGTTCAGATGGCGCGGCAGATCCATGGCGTCGTGGAGTATCCGCAGGACTTTGATGACGTTACGGCCTCGATCCTGACCGGTTTTGAACAAAACGAGATGACGGCCTTTACGACCCTTGCGTGCGACGTGGAAAGCGAATAGTCCCTTGGCGATGTCGTCGCGGCTTCTGACGCCGATGATGTCCGGGCCTTCTGCCAGTTCTTCCAACGCCGAAGACAGGACATCGGCGTAAGCACGCGCCTGCGCCTGACCGAACTGCTCGGAAGTCCATCGAACAATGCCGTGAAAATCGACTTCGGCGGCTGCGGCGAGACGCACCGCCCACGGCCGCGTCACTGCGATTGTTTCCCTGCCTCTGCTTGCAGGATGGCATCGTCGGTGATTGTCTTCAGGTAGCGGCTCAGTGCCAATGGCGAGTCGAAGCTGCGGAACCGTCCAGCGTCCATATCTTCGATACCGACTTGGGCTGCTTCCCGCAAAGCCCGTAGCCGAGCTTTTGCCTCCGCTTCCTGAGTTTCCACCAGCCGCAATCCCTCGCGCAGCACCTCGCTGGCATTCTGGTAACGGCCGGATGTGACAAGTCGTTCGAGCAAGTCCGCCTGATGGTCGGTAAGGACAACGTTACGTGTCGGCATATTGATACCTGCGAAGCGATTCCTGACTGGCATAGTATGCCATAACACCTTGCCGTGCGGCCGCTACCTCACCCTACTCAATCCCCAGCTTCTTGATGCGGTAGCGCAGCGAGCGGAACGACATGCCCAGCAGCGCCGCCGCCTTGGTCTTGTTGTAGCGCGCCTTCTCCAGCGCCTCGCGGATGGCGCGGCGCTCGATCTCTTCCATCTGGTCCTCGAAGGCGGCGCCGCCCTTCGACGCTTCACCCGCCGTCGCCGTGCCGGCCGGCGCCGCGACCTGCACCGCGGGCTGGCCGCCGTTGCCGGCGTCGCCGCGCAACTGCAGTTCGCCGGCGGCGATGTGCTTGCCGTCGCTGAGGGTGACGGCGCGCTCCAGCACGTTTTCCAGCTCGCGCACATTGCCGGGGAAGGCGTAGGCCTGCAGCCGGCGCAGCGCCTCCGCGGTCAGTTCGGGCGTGCTGGTCAAGCCATTGCTGACGGCCAGCCGCGCCAGGATCGCCTGCGCCAGCAGCGGAATGTCCTCGGCATGCTCGCGCAGCGGCGGCGTGCGGATTTCGATGACGTTGAGGCGGTAGTACAGATCCTGGCGGAAGCTGCCTTGGGCCAGCAGCTTGCCCAGGTCCTTGTGGGTGGCGGAGATGACCCGCACGTTCACCGGGATCTCGTTCTCGCCGCCGACCGGGCGCACCGCGCGCTCCTGCAGCGCGCGCAGCATCTTCACCTGCATGTGCAGCGGCAGGTCGCCCACCTCGTCCAGGAACAGGGTGCCGCCCTCGGCCGCTTGGAACAGGCCGATCTTGTCGCGGCTTGCGCCGGTGAAGCTGCCGCGCAGATGGCCGAAGAATTCGCTTTCCATCAGTTCCGAGGGAATGGCGCCGCAGTTCACCGGTACGAACGGCGCCGCGCTGCGCGGGCTGCGGGCGTGGATCAGGCGCGCCACCAGTTCCTTGCCGGTGCCGGATTCGCCGGCGATGTGCACCGGCGCCTGGCTGCGCGCCAGCCGCTCGACCATGGCGCGCAGGTTGTCGATGCCGGGCGCCCGTCCGAGCAGGCCGCCGTCGTCCGGCGCCGGCATGGCGGCGGGATTGCGCAGCTTCAGCGCCGCGTCGACCAGCTTGCGCAGCGCCTGCAGGTCGACCGGCTTGGAAACGAAGTCGAAAGCGCCGGCCTTGAGGCTTTCCACCGCCGCCTGGGCGTTGCCGTAGGCGGTGATCACCGCCACCGGCAGGCCCGGCTTCTCGCGCTGGATGTGGTGCAGGATGGCGATGCCGTCGCCGTCCGGCAGGCGCATGTCGGTGAAGCACAGGTCGAACTCATGCTCGCCAAGCATTTGCAGGGCCTCGGCCACGCTGCTGGCGCCGTGGGTGCGCAGCCCCATGCGGGCCAGGGTGATCTCCAGCAGCTCGCGGATATCGGCTTCGTCGTCGACGATGAGGGCGTGTGCCTTGGTCATATTCCCTTTTGAACGTGTTCTAGGCGGCGAAGATCAGGCGGAAACGCACGCCCTGCTCGCTCTGCAGCAGCAGCAGGCGCGCCTGATTGTATTCGCACATTTCGCGCGCCAGATACAGCCCCAGTCCGGTGCCCTTGTGGGCGGTGGTGAAGAACGGCTCGAACACCCGGTCGCGCATCTCGCCGGCAATGCCGCCGCCGTTGTCGGCCACGTCGAGGTAGGTCTGCCCCAGTGCCGCCTGGCGGCCGCTGCCGAGTGTGATGCGCACCGCCTCGTGGCCGCCGGCGCCGGGAGCGCCGTGCTCGAAGCTGTTGTCCCACAGATTGAGCAGGATCTGCTGCAGGTGGTTGGGATCGAAGCGGATGGTCAGCTCCGGCCCGATCGTTTCCAGGTCGATATGGCAGGCCCGTTTCGGATGGCCTTCGCGGTAAATGGCGACGGTCCGCTCGAGGAAGGCGCGCAGGGCGATATTGCTGGGCGTGGCGGCATCGCGGCGCGACAGGGTGAGCACGTCGTTGACGATCTTGTCGATGCGCGTGGTGTGGCGCTGGATCATGTCGAGCAGGCGCCGCTCTTCCTGGTTCGGGTGCGGCGACTCGGCCAGCAGCTGGCCGGCATGGTGGATCGCCGACAGGGGATTGCGGATCTCGTGGGCGATGCTGGCGGAGAGCCGCCCGAGGGCGGCCAGCTTCATCTGCTGCGCCTGCTCGCGCAGGCGCATGGCGTCGTCGAGCAGGATCAGCACCTGCTTGGCGGGGCCGCCGCCGAGGCTCATGAAGCGCGGCACCACCTCGGCCGAACTGGCCCACAGCGACACCGGCTCGACTTCGCGGCCGGGATGCTGCTGCCAGGCCAGCAGCGCCGCCGCCAGCTCCGGCACCTGCGCCGCCAGCGCGCCGCCCTCGGTCTGCGGGCCGGTGCCGAGCAGGCGCTGCGCCGCGGCGTTGAGCAGGCGCACGCGCTGGTCGGCGTCCACCACCAGCACGCCGGTGGCCATGTTGTCGATGATGCGGTCGTTGAGCTGCGACAGACTGGCGAAATCGCTGCCGACCCGCGCCGCCAGGGCCTCGCTGCGGCGCGCGCGCTGCGCCACCGTGCTGGCGGCGATGCTGGTGCCGAACAGGATCAGGCCGAGCAGGCCGGCGCCGGACATGTTGGTCAGCGGCTGGTCGGTCTCCGACAGCCGGAAGATCTCCTCGCCGAACACCGACAGGGTGCCGATCGAGGCCAGCAGCAGCGCCATGCGCGTGCCCAGCACCGAGCTGCAGCCCACCGCCGGCGTCAGCAGCAGCACGCCCAGGCCGCTGGCCAGGCCGTGGGCGTTGTAGACCAGCATGCAGATGCCCCAGGCATCGACGAAGAAATGCAGCAGCGACTGGGTCACCAGGCCGGGCTTGCGGTACAGCACCGCCGGCAGCAGCAGCAGGGCGGCCACGCCGTAGATCAGGGTGGCGCGGTAGAAGGCGGCGCGGTCGATGCGCTCGAACATGAACGGGCCGTAGCCCTTGGCGCAGAGGATCACCAGCCCGATCACCAGCAGCAGGCGGTAGTAGGACAGGGTGCGCAGCAGGCGCCAGTCTTCCGGCGTCACTTCCTCGCCGCGGCCGCCCACCGCCAGTTCCATCAGGCTTTCTGCTTGCAATCGCGGCAGTGGCCGCGGTCGTTGAGCGTGTCGCGCGGCACGAATACGCCGCAGCGCAGGCAGCGCGCCATCATTTCGTATTGCTCGGGACCGCGCGGGCGCGGCTTGCGCGGGCCGCCTTCGCTGCCCCAGCTGCGCAGCACCTTGTAGACGAACCAGGCCAACAGGCCCAGGATGAGGACTCGGAACACATTCATTGCAGGTTGCGGGCTCGCGCGGCGTTCGGGACAGGCCCGGCTGGCCGGCCCTTTTATGACGGGAAGTTTACCCGCCCCGGCCGTTTTTGGTGCAGATACTGGCGCCGCGGCCAATGCGCTTTACCTGTTATTTTTTTGCCTGGGCGGCGCGTTTAGGGGAGAATGCCCGCCGCTCCAGTACAGTCTAATTTTCCAACCCTCCGAGGCACGCATGAACCTCCATGAATATCAGGCGAAGGAGATCTTCGCCCGTTACGGCATCCCCGTGCCCCAGGGCGCGCTGGCCTCCAGCCCCGAAGCGGCGCGCGCTGCGGCCAAGCAGATCGGCGGCGACAAGTTCGTGGTCAAGGCGCAGGTGCATGCCGGCGGCCGCGGCAAAGTCGGCGGCGTCAAGCTGGTCGAAGGCTACGACGCGGTCGAGGAAGCGGCCAAGAAGATGCTCGGCATCCGCCTGGTGACCAAACAGACCGACGCCAAGGGCCTGCCGGTGAACTCCGTCTGGGTCGAAAAGCCCTCCGCCATCGCCCGCGAGCTGTACGTCTCCGCCGTGGTCGACCGCTCCAGCGAGCGCCTGGTGTTCATGGCCTCCGCCGCCGGCGGCATGGACATCGAGGAAGTCGCCGAGCACACCCCGGAAAAGATCAAGAGCATCACCGTCAACCCCTCCGCCGGACTGCAGCCCTACCAGGCGCGCGAACTGGGCTTCTTCATGGGCCTGACCAAGGAACAGGTCGACCAGTTCACCAAGATCATGACCGGCCTGTACCGCATCTGCACCGATCTGGACGCCAGCTTGATCGAGATCAACCCGCTGATCGTCACCACCGAGGGCAATGTCTTCGCCCTCGACGCCAAGCTCAACTTCGACGACAACGCCCTGTACCGCCAGAAAGCCATCGCCGACATGCGCGATCCGACCCAGGAAGACGAGCGTGAGCGCGTCGCCCTGCAATACGATCTCAACTACGTCAGCCTCGAAGGCGACATCGGCTGCATGGTCAACGGCGCCGGCCTGGCCATGGCCACCATGGACATCATCAAGCTGCACGGCGGCCAGCCCGCCAACTTCCTCGACGTCGGCGGCGGCGCCACCGCCGAGCGCGTCACCAACGCCTTCAAGCTGATCACCTCCAGCCCGGACGTGAAGGCCATCCTGGTCAACATCTTCGGCGGCATCGTGCGCTGCGACCTGATCGCCGAGGGCATCATCGAGGCGGTGAAGCAGGTCGGCCTCAAGGTGCCGGTGGTGGCGCGCCTGCAGGGCACCAACATGGAGAAGGGCCAGGAGATGCTGAAGTCCTCCGGTCTGAAGATCACTCCGGTGTCCGATCTCACCGAAGCGGCGAAAGCGGTCGTCGCCGCGGCCAAGTCGAAATAACGGAGCGGATTACTCATGAGCATCCTCATCAACAAGGCCACCAAGGTCATCTGCCAGGGCTTCACCGGCAAGCAGGGCACCTTCCACTCCGAGCAGTGCATCGCTTACGGCACCCGCATGGTCGGCGGCGTCACCCCGGGCCGTGGCGGCTCCTCGCACCTCAACCTGCCGGTGTTCGACACCTGCCACGACGCGGTGAAAGCCACCGGCGCCGAAGCCACCATGATCTACGTGCCGGCGCCGTTCGCCGCCGACGCGGTGCTGGAAGCGGCCGATGCCGGCGTGAAAGTGGTGATCTGCATCACCGAAGGCATCCCGGTCAACGACATGGTCAAGGTCAAGGCAACGCTGCGCGCCAACTACCCGGACACCGTGCTGGTCGGCCCGAACTGCCCCGGCGTGATCACCCCGGGCGAATGCAAGATTGGCATCATGCCGGGCCACATCCACAAGGCCGGCAAGATCGGCATCATCTCGCGCTCCGGCACGCTGACCTACGAAACGGTGCACCAGACCACGGCCAACGGCCTGGGCCAGAGCACCTGCGTCGGCATCGGCGGCGACCCGGTGCGCGGCTACGGCTTCATCGACACCCTGGCGCTGTTCGAGCAGGACCCGCAGACCGAGGGCATCATCATGGTCGGCGAAATCGGCGGCTCTTCCGAGGAAGAGGCGGCCGAGTACATCAAGCACCACGTGAAGAAGCCGGTCATCGCCTACATCGCCGGCGTCACTGCTCCGGCGGGCAAGCGCATGGGCCATGCCGGCGCCATCATCTCCGGCGGCAAGGGCACGGCCGACGAGAAGTTCGCCGCGCTGGAAGCGGCCAAGGTGGTGACGGTGCGTTCGCCGGCCGATCTCGGCGCCGCCATGAAGAAGGCGCTGAAGCTCTGATCATGCAAAGCCGCACGGGGATGCGCCTGCCGCATTCCCGTGCCCGCTTGTTCCGCATGGGATCAAAGTGAACGTCGCCCCCATCCGTCTGGCCGCCGCCCAGCTTAATCTCTGGGTCGGCGACATTGAAGGCAATGTCGGCAAGATCATCGACGCGGCGCGGCATGCCCGCGACGAGCTGAAAGCCGACCTGGTTGCCTGCCCCGAGCTGTCGATGCTGGGCTATCCGCCCGACGACCTGCTGCTGCGCACGGCGCTGCCGCAGGCCATCGAGGAAGGCGTGGCGCGGCTGCTGCGCGAGGTGCACGGCATCACCCTGATCGTCGGGCTGCCGGAGTTCACCCCGCAGGGCCGCTACAACGCCGCCTGGGTGATCCGCGACGGCGCCGTCATCGCGCGCTACCGCAAGCAGCTGCTGCCGAACTACGGCGTGTTCGACGAGAAGCGCCATTTCCTGCCGGGCAGCGGCACCGCCGTATTCGACCTGCGCGGCGTGCCGGTGGGCGTCTGCGTCTGCGAGGACGTGTGGGGTCCGGCCCCGGCCGTGGCGGCCAAGGCGGCCGGCGCCAGGCTGCTGATCAATATCAACGCCTCGCCTTACGACCTGTCCAAGCACCGCGACCGCATCGACGTGCTGCGCGCCCGCTCGGCCGAGACCGGCCTGCCGATCCTTTACGTCAACATGGTCGGCGGCCAGGACGACCTGGTGTTCGACGGCGGCTCGCTCGGCGTCAACGGCGACGGCACGGTGGCGTTCCGTGCCCCGGTGTTCGAGGAAGGCGTCTACGTCGCCGGCTTCAACGGCCGTTTCATCGGGCAGATCGCGGCGGAGGAGTCGGAAGAGGCCGCGGTCTACAAGGGTCTGGTCCAGGCTACCCGCGACTATGTCGAGCGCAACGGCTTTCCCGGTGCGCTGATCGGCCTCTCCGGCGGCATCGATTCGGCCCTGGTGGCGGCCATTGCCGCCGATGCGCTGGGGCCGGAGAAGGTCTGGACGGTAGCGCTGCCCTCGCGCTACACCGCCGGCATGTCCAACGAGGATGCGCGCCTGCAGGCCGAGCGCCTGGGCCTGCGCCATTCGGTGCTGCCGATCGAGACCGCTTTCGGCGCCTTCAACCAGACCCTGGCCGAAACCTTTGCCGGGCGCGGCGCCGACCTCACCGAGGAGAACCTGCAGTCGCGCTGCCGCGGCGTGCTGCTGATGGCGCTGTCCAACAAGTTCGGCCAGGTGGTGCTGACCACCGGCAACAAGAGCGAGATGGCGGTCGGTTACGCCACGCTGTACGGCGACATGTGCGGCGGCTTCGCTCCGATCAAGGATGTCTACAAGACCCTGGTGTACCGCCTGGCGCGCTATCGCAACACTTTGGGCGACGGCGAGGTGATTCCTGAGCGCGTCATCACGCGCCCGCCCTCGGCGGAGTTGCGCGAGGACCAGAAGGATTCCGATTCGCTGCCCCCCTACGAGGTGCTGGATCCGATCCTCGAGGCCTATGTCGAGGACAGCCACTCCATTGCGGAGATCGTGGCGATGGGCTACGACCGGGCCACGGTGCAGCGGGTCGCCGCGCTGGTGCGCCGTTCCGAATACAAGCGCCGCCAGGCACCGCCGGGCCCCAAGATCACCCGCCGCGCGTTCGGCCGCGAGCGCCGCTATCCCATCACCGCGGTCTATGGGGATTTGTAGCGGCGCGGCGCCATTCCAGTCTATACGCAGGGCAAAAAAAAGCGGCCATCGGCCGCTTTTTTTCGTTGGGCGTTACACGCCCGGCCCAGGAAATGACCTGGGATATTACTTGGCGGGCGTCGCGCTGTCGGCGGCGCTGGAACCGGCGCTGGCCGGCGGCACTGCCGGCGCCGGCGGATCCCGGTGCTTGTCCGAATCGGCGAAGGAGAACAGGCCGGCGAACCAGCTGAAGAAGCCTTTCTTCTCCTGCGGCGCGGCGGCCTGGGTCTGGTCGGCCGGCTTGGGCGCCTCCTTGGCTGGATCCTTTGACTGATCCTTGTTCGCCGCGTCGATCACCGCCGGGTCGAACCCGGATTTGAGCGACAGGCCGGTGCTGGAGGTGGTGGCTGGCGCAGCCGCGGCCGTCGTGCCGGCGGCGGCCGTGGCGCCCACGGCGGTAGTGGTGGCGGCACTGCCCGCGGCCGTGCCGGTGGCCGGCGCCGCGGCGGCGCTGCCGCTGTTGCCGATCACGATGACGTGCTGGTTTTCCGGCTTGCTGGTGTCGAAGATGTCGAACGCGTGGGTGAAGCGCGACATGAAGCCGGGCTTGGCGGCGGCCGTGCCCGTCCCGGCGTCCGCGGTTTGAGCCGCAGCCGGCGGCGGCACCGCGGCGACGACCGGCGCGGTTACCACGCCGGGCTTCGGCGCGTCGGTGAAGGTGATCTTGTCGGTGTTCATCGCGATCAGGGTCGCGGTGTCCTTGGCTTCCTGGTCCAGGCCGATCTTGGCGTAGCTGCGCTCCAGGATCTTCAGCGCATCGGCGGTGGCCGGTGCGCCGGGATATTCGGTGATGATGTCGGTGGCGCGCTTGGCGGCGGCGACGTAGGCGCCGCGGGTGACGTAGAACTCCGCCACCGACAGCTCATGGTCGGCGATGCGGTTGCGCGAATACAGCATGCGCCGGCGCGCGTCGCCGATGTATTTGCTGTTGGGATAACGCTGCAGCAGCAGGGCGAAGTCCTCGAAGGCGCGGCGCTGGTTGCCGATATCGCGCTTGGAGCTGTTCGGCACCAGGGCTTCCATAACGCCCTGGTCGCGATCGAAATCGGTGACGCCCTTCAGGTACATCACGTAGTCGGCGGAGGGATGGCGCGGATGCGCGCGCAGGAAGCGGTCCGCGGCGGTGACGGCGTCGTCCGACTGGAAGCTCTTGTACTGCGCGTAGATCTTTTCCAGCTCGGCCTGGGTCGAGTAGTCGGAAAACGGATAGCGCGAGATCAGGGCGTCGTAGCGCGTGATGGCGACGGCATAGTCCGAATTGTTCAGGGCCTCGCGCGCATGGCGATACAATTCCCCCGCCTGCTGCCGCAGTTCGCGGTCGGACAGCGGCGATTTCGCTCCGCCCGGACCCTCCTGCGCGGTCTTGAAGGGGTTTTCCGGACGGTCTTTGTCGGGATTGGAGCTGCAGCCGGCAACGAGCAATCCGATCGCGACCAGCTGCGCCAGTCGCCCGAAATGGGGCGGGGAAAGAAGGGTTGTCATTCTATGGATACGAGCAAGCGGTGAAAGCAATCCCGAGTATAGCCCAAGGCTTCGGCCCCAATTTGTTAAGACACGCCGATTTATGACCGCCGCTGGCAGCGAAAGTGCGGCGCAAAGCGCCGAAGTGCCCGAGGAGCTGGATGGTTCGCGTCTCGACGCCGCCGCCGCCAAGCTATTCCCGGCCTATTCGCGGGCGCGCCTGCAGGACTGGATCGAGCAGGGCTTGCTGACCCGCAACGGCCTGGCGGCCGCGCGCACCCGCGAGCCGGTGCGCGGCGGCGACCTGTTGCGGCTGACGCCGGTGACGGCTGACGCCGGTTCCGCCGCGGCCCAGGAGATCACCCTGGATGTGGTTTACGCCGATGAGGCGCTGGCCATCATCAACAAGCCGCCCGGCCTGATCGCTCATCCGGGGGCCGGCGCACCGGACGGTACCTTGCAGAATGCCCTGCTGCACCGCTTCCCGCAGACCGCCTCGGTGCCGCGCGCCGGGCTGGTGCATCGCCTGGACAAGGACACCTCCGGCCTGCTGGTGGTGGCGCTGACCCTGCCGGCCCACACCCGGCTGGTGGCGGCGATGGCGGCACGCCGGATCAAGCGCGAGTACGACGCCCTGGTCAACGGCGGCGTGGTGTCCGGCGCCACCGTCGATGCGCCGATCGGCCGCGATCCGCATAACCGCGTGCGCATGGCGGTGCTCGATGGCGGCCGCCGCGCCGTCACCCATTACCGGGTGCAGGAGCGGTTCCGTTTCCATACGCTGCTGCGGGTGCGCCTGGAAACCGGGCGTACCCACCAGATCCGCGTGCATATGGCGAGCCTGCGCCATCCGGTCGTCGGCGACGGCGTCTACGGCGGCCAGGTGGTGCGCGGCATCGGCATGGACGAGGGGCTGCGCGCGGCCCTGCGCGCTTTCCCGCGCCAGGCCCTGCATGCGCGCGAGCTGACCCTGAACCATCCGGACGACGGCAGCGAGCGGCATTTCATGGTGGAGCCGCCAGCCGACATGCAGGAGCTGCTGGGCCGGCTGCGCGCGGCCGAGCGCAAGCCATGAGCGATCCCCTGGGTACGTCATCGACGCCGCAGCTGCTGCTTCCGGATTGGCCGGCGCCGGCCCGGGTGCGGGCGGCATGCACCACCCGCATCGGCGGGGTCAGCCAGGGGCCCTACGCCAGTCTCAACATGGGACGCAGCGGCGGCGATGTACCCGAGGCGGTGAGCGAGAACCGCCGGCGCGTGCATCAGGCCCTGGGCCTGCCGGCCGAGCCCTGCTGGATCCGCCAGGTGCATGGCGCGCGCGCGGTGCAGATGCCGCAGGCGGCGCAGGATCCGGAGCCCCCGGAGGCGGACGCGAGCTTCACCATCGAGCCCGGCGTGGTCTGCGCCGTGCAGGCCGCGGACTGCCTGCCGGTGCTGCTGTGCGACCAGGCGGGGACCGTGGTGGCCGCCGCCCATGCCGGCTGGCGCGGGCTGGCTGGCGGCGTGCTGGAGCGGACGGTGGCGGCGCTGCCGGTGCCGCCGCGGGATCTGCTGGCCTGGCTCGGCCCGGCGATCGGGTCGGAAGCGTTCGAGGTGGGGGAGGAGGTGCGGGAAGCCTTCCTGGCGGCGGATGCCGCGGCCGAGCAGGCGTTTCGTCCGGGCCTGCTGGCCGGCAAGTATTACGCTGACCTGTTCGTGCTGGCGCGCATGCGCCTGGCGCGGACCGGCGTCCATCGCATCAGCGGCGGCGGTGTCAGTACCCATGCCGATCCGGCGCGCTTCTACTCCTATCGCCGCGACGGCGCCTCCGGCCGCATGGCGGCGCTGATCTGGATCGAGCCGGACGGCAATATTTCTGGCCCCGGCCATTGACTATTGCCGGCCAATAATCGAACGTGATCGCCATTTGACGGGAGCGGTGCCGCAGTCGATTCTCTCATGAGCTTTCCTTGCCTGGAGCGGACGTGTTTGCTGCATCTGCGTCAGGCGCCGACCGGTCGGCAATTGAGTGCATCGTCTCCGCCACCCGCTCAGGCCGCGCCTCGCAGCGCGGTGGGCGTGCCATAAAGACCGGATTGTTGGAAGACCCTAGAGGTGCGAGAAGAATGAAAACCGAGACCAGGGTGCTGGGGGCGTTGGGCCTTGCCGCGTGCGCGGCGTTCGCCCTCGCCACATCCGCACATGTATCCGCACAGGACAAGCCCACCGGCGAAGGTGCCGCCGCCGATGCGCCGGCCACGGTGCCGGTATCGGTGAGGCCGCGGCCGGCGGAAATCATGCCGCGGGCGGCTCAGGCTCTGGTCATGGGCGTGGCCAATACCGGCGAGCACCTGATCGCGGTGGGTGACCACGGCGAGATCCTGGCTTCCAACGACGGCCGCAACTGGGCGCAGCTGGCGGTGCCGGTGCGCTCGCCGCTGACCGCGGTGTCTTTCGTCGACGCCAAGGACGGCTGGGTGGTGGGGCATGACGCGGTGGTGCTGCATACCGCCGACGGCGGCAAGACCTGGACCCTGCAGAACTTCCAGCCCGAGCTGGAGAATCCCTTCCTCAGCGTGCTGGCCATCGACAAGAATCACGCTTACGCGGTCGGCGCATACGGCCTGTTCTACAAGACCGAAGACGGCGGCGGCACCTGGAGCGAGGTCAGCGCCCCGGTGATCAAGGATGCCGGCCTGCACCTGTACAGCATCCGCAAGCTGGGCAACGGCGACCTGTTCATCGCCGGCGAGCAGGGCCTGCTGGTGCTGTCCACCGACGGCGGCAAGACCTGGAACAAGCAGAAGTCGCCCTACGAGGGCACCTTCTTCGGCGCGGTGCCGGTGGGAGCCAAGGGCGCCCTGCTGTGCGGCCTGCGCGGCAACGCCTTCCTCACCAGCGATGTGCGCGGCGGCAAGTGGCAGAAGATCGACACCACCGCGCCGACCTCGCTGTTCGGCTGCGAGGCGGTGGATGACGGCACGGTGGCGATGGTCGGCCTCAACGGCATCATCCAGCTGGTCGACACCGCCACCGGCAAGGCGCGCAATCTGAAGAGTCCCGGCGATACGCCGTATTCCGATGTGGTGCCGTTCAAGGGCGGCCTGGTGCTGGTGGGAGAATCCGGCATCCAGCACCTCGACAGCCTGAACTAACATCCATCAATAACTGGCCAAGCCAAACAACACGAAGCCGGGGAGATTCATCTATGAGCGATTCCGCCACCGAGTCACGTGCGCACAAGATTCTCCGGGCCATCGAGCCGCTGATCTATGCGCGGCGCAAGCTCACCATGGGCATCCTGCTGATCATCACGGCGTTCTTCGCCTGGCAGGCATCGAAGATCCAGCCGGATGCGGGCTTCGACAAGTCGATTCCGCTGAAGCATCCGTACATGCAGGTGTACAAGCAGTACCAGGAATCCTTCGGCGGCGCCAACACCATCCTGGTGGCGCTGATGCAGAAGGACGGGGACATCTACAACAGCAAGTTCCTGCACCGCCTGAAGCAGGTCACCGACGCGGTGTTCTTCCTGCCGCATATCGACCGTTCGCAGGTGCAGTCGCTGTTCACCCCGAACGTCACCTATATCGAGGTGGTGGAAGGCGGCTTCTTCGGCACCAATGTGATCCCGGCGGACTATCCGGCGGAAGGCGATGCCACGCCGGAGATGCTGGCCAAGGTCAAGGACCACGTCGGCAAGGCCAATATCATCGGCCGCCTGGTGTCCAACAACCAGCACGGCGCCATCGTCCAGGCCGACCTGCTGGAGATCGATCCGGTCACCGGCGAGAAGCTCGACTACGGCCAGGTGGCCAACCTGATCGAGGACAAGGTGCGCGGGCATTTCGCCAGCCCGGACAAGTTCATCTACAAGGCCAAGCACGACATCGTCGTCGGCAAGGACTACCAGCGCAAGCTGAACAGCCCGTTCAAGGACGGCGATGTGCTGTTCAAGCAGGGCGAGGTGGTGACCGACGGCTACGTGCCGTATTCCCCGCTGAAGCGCTGGATCACCGATTTCAGCGCCGCGCGGCACCTGGATGACGGCTCGGCGGTGGACGTGTTTGTCAGCGGCCGCTTGCTCGACGTGGAGCAGGTCAAGAACGAGGACTACACCCCGGACATCGAGATCCACATCGTCGGCTTCGCCAAGGTGGTGGGCGACGTCATCGACGCGACCTTCCAGGTGGTGCTGTTCTTCCTGCT
>Ga0302314_10008946_pt1 | contig 17760 bp, 17 predicted proteins | sample III_Palsa_N2_3_FD_200533 | JGI IMG/M metagenome (GOLD analysis project Ga0302314, IMG submission 200533) | Peat permafrost microbial communities from Stordalen Mire near Abisko, Sweden - III_Palsa_N2_3 | ecosystem: Environmental > Terrestrial > Soil > Palsa > Peat permafrost | place: Sweden...
ACCAGCACCAGGGCGACGAGCAGCAGCTCCCACTGCAGATCGGCCCAGGTGGGCGTGTCCGCGAGGGTAGGGGTCAGCAAAGCGTCGTCACGCAGCATGACCAGGCCGTACGCCGCGGTAAGTCCCAGGCCCAGGCCCAGGGCCGCGCGGGTGTAGGCACCACGTCGACCCGCGCCCGAGTGGATGAACGCGGCACCGCGCCAGCCTGCGATGACCACCACCAGAGCTGTCAGCAGCGTCGTGGCATCGTGCGGGCTCTGGTCTGTGAACGAGCCGGATGAGGGGTCCCAGGTAGAGACCATAGCCGCGAGGGCGTAGGTGTCGCAGATCTGGATCGCGAACCCGGCAGTGAAGTTCTCCCAGAAACCGGGCCGCAGGAGGAGCTCGGGCTGGTCCAGCAGGCGCACCCGGGCCCATCGCCTCGGGTGGGTGTGCCACCAGCGGGTCCCGTCCGGCTCGGCGGATGCCGCGAGGACCTCGCGCAGGGCCCCGGTGCCGAGCCACTGCGCGGCCCGTGCGTCGGCGTACCCCTCCCGTGCCCGGAGCACCGCGGTCCGCGAGAGGTAGACCAGAGCGGTAAGGACCAGGAAGAACCAGCCCAAGTTGCCGAGTTGCCTGAACACCAGGGTCCACCCGACGCGGTACGGGTTGCGCAGCGGTTGCGCGGTAACCAGCGCCGGATCGACCAGGTTCGTCAGCGCCGGCAGGACGGTCACCAGAGCGAACGCCCGCCAGACGGCGATGGTTACGTAGGTGATGGTGACGTCGCCGTTGCGGATGTGGGCCAGCTCGTGCAGCACCACAGCCCGGAACTTGTGCGGCGCGTGCCGCAGCTGCACCACCAGCCCGGCGCTCAGCGCGACCTGGCGTGGGCCCAGTCCACCGAACGCGCGTCCTGCGGGGCGGGGGTTAGCCGGATCGATGAGGAACCTCGGGGCCCAGTCCAGACCCGCGATGCCCACCAGTGCCCGTAACTCATCGCGCAGGGCCGCGCTGTCGGGCAACGGCAGCGTCTCGAGGGGGACCAGCCCCTTGCGGCGCCTGAGCCATCCGGGCTGGAGGGCGAACAGCAGCAGCGTCACCAGGGCCAGCAGCCCCAGCGAACTGACCACCCACAGGGCACTGTGGGGGGTGGCACTGTGCCGTATGCACCGGTTGTACTGGTCGTACCTGGCCTGGTCCGCCGGTGAGAGCCACACTCCCATGGGCGTGTAGTAGCCGGTGCGCACCATGCACCGTGGCTGTAATACAGCGCCGTCGGGCGGGTGCCAGATGGTGCTGAACAGCCAGTACCAACTTGCTGTCGCGCTCGCGGCCAGCAGGATGAGGGTGCCGAACCGCAACGTGGTACTGGCCGGAGTGCGGAACGGGTCCGGGGACAGGCGCGCCATCTCAGGCGTTCCCGGTCGTGTCCGCCTGCGGTGTGCTCTGCGGCGGGAGCCCTTCCCGGGCAGCCGCAGCGAGCAATGCCTCCACCAGCGGTTCCACCCGGTCCTCGGGAAGGCCCAGCTCACGAGCCTGCTGCAGGAGCCGCTCACGCAGCGGGACCGTACCCTCCACCGTTTCCTCGGATTGGGGTGCGGCGGCGGGTTCGCTTGCTGCCTGTTCCCGGTGGCGCAGCCGGCGCCACACGCGGCTCAGTCCGCGGCCGCCGCTCTTGAGGATCTGGTCGCTGACGTCGTCCGCGAGCTGGTTGTACAGCGAACGCGCCAAGGTCAGGGCCACCGGCGTGACCAGCGCCACCGCCGTGTCCCACCCCGACTCGATGATCCCGTCCGCGTACCGGCGCTCGCGCGGCAACTCCCCGCGCTTGGCGAACTCCGCCGCAAGCGGCTCGAAGAACACCAGCTCCTCCGGCACCACCGCCACAACCGCCTGCCGTGCCGTACCTGAGACGAAATCCCGCCGACCTGACTCCGGTGCACGCCGCATGACGGACCACCCCCTTCCCTGTACGGCCGTCCCCGGCCGTGACCCAGGCCTGCGAGTGAATCACCAAGTACCCTCGCCTGAAGGGGTTTTGAGAATATCTTTCGGACACGATCCGATAGCTACACGCCGAGCGGGCGGCGCCTTCTCCAGGTCCGCAACTGCGATCCGTACCGCCAGGTCCAGGCAGCCGACCACATGCCCCTCGCCCAGCCGCCAGCAGCTCAGCCCCGCTGCGACGGCCACAGCCCGGGGCCTGGGTAGCTTATGTCTCCGCGTCACCCGTGGCCCACTGCGAGAGATGCTCCCGACCGGCCCCAGCACGGCCAGCGACAGCTGGCGAACCTGCGGGAACGCTCGCTGCAGTGACCGGCACCGCGCCTGTCTCACCTGGGGTACTGGTACTTGCGCACCTGTCCGCGGGCCTGGTCCGCACTGGTGCCGAGGGCTTCGCCGACGGCTCGCCAGGACATGTCGTCCGCGACGATGTCGAACGCGGCGATGGTGTTGTTGACGGCCATGGCGTGCTGAGCCCCACTGATGCCCGCTGGTTCCCCGGAAGTTGTGCGTGTTGCAGAGTAGCTTGAGGGAGTGATGACAGCTGGTGGTGCTGCGGACGGCTTAGGCGGCAGTGACTCTGAGTGGTCGCTGTACTGGACGGATCGTCACGTCGAGATCCCCCAAGGCTTCTTGCCGTTGCTCGATACCTGGGCCGACATCGATGCCCGAGAGATCGCGGCAGGCATCGACCGGCACACTGCGATTTTTCTCGACCCGACTGGCCATCTCGACCCGCGACTCGCCCAGTACACCCGGCGGTCGCGTTTTGCGTTTATGACGACTGACAGCCAGGAGTCCTACGCGAAGGACGATCGACTGTTCTTCACCTTCTTGTGGCAGCGAGGGAAGAATTGGGACGAGGCTGATCCCGACGATATCCAGGACTACGACTCCTGGAGACGCCGCTCGGAGGACAACCCGGAGCGGATTGGGGGTGCCAAGTGGGGCCGTGAGCTGGCCGCGTTCATCCAGCTCTACTCCTGGGCACGGGACAACGGCCATATCGTCCGGAGCCCGGTCCTGACGCACACGGTGCGCTTACGCGAAGGCGGTACGGCCGAAGTTGCCGACGAGTCCCCGAAGGATGTGTGAGCCTCCAACGTGCGGTGGCTGACGCCGCGGACGATGAGGTTGTGGCAGGACGTCGGGATCCTCGGCTACGGGCCGGACGAGCTGCCGGACCCGGCCTGGCGGGGCCGCAATGACGGCCGTAACGGGGCCTTCACCGACACGCTGGTCGATAGCGGGCTGCGGCTTAAGGAGTGCGGCTGCCTGCTGACTATCGAAGTGCCCGAGGCCCTGACCAGCGGCCTCTATCCGGAAGGCACGGTTGCCGGCGCCATCGCCAAGCGGCGTGAGCGCATGTTCTACACCTCGATCTCCTCGGTCGAGGGGATGCGGACCTACATGGAGACCTCGCGCCGGGCCGCGGTGCGCCGGGCTCGTCGCGCGGGGCGCTACGACCGGATGCCGGGTCGCCGAGTGGTGACCGCGGTGTCTCCGGACCGGAAGCTGAGCTGGGTCGATGCCTCGGGGCACCACGGCTCGGGGTCGCTGAGCACGATCACGGCCTGGGAGAGGGCACGGCTGCTGGTCGATGGACCGGACGGCCTGGAGCCCTTGTGGTTGTGGTTGACCGAGACCGGCATGCCGTTGGACTACCACTCCTGGGAGAAGGTGTTCTCCGCGGCCACAGAGCGGTGCGAGCGGCTGGGCAAGCCGATCCGATGCACTCCCAAGGTCTGCCGGCACTCGTTCGCCCTCAAGATGCTGGTGACGATCCAGCTGGCGCTGGACCGCAGGTTCGGCCTGAACCAGGAGGAGCGCGACTTCACACGCAAGCTCTACGGCGACTCATTTCCCTTGGTCAGAGACCTTTTAGGGCATCGATCAGAGCAGACAACCCGACAAATCTACGGGGAACCGTTGAACGGGGTGCGGCTTCGGCAGTTCTTGAACGGCAGCGAGGACCTGGACCAGATCCTGGCACGGGTTGCGGCGGCGGACCGCCGGGTCATGGACGTTGCGCCGATCGCAGGGGAGCTGGACGGATGAGCTCGGGCCGGAACCGACGCAAGGCGGCCTTACCCGGGGCTGCCTACAGCCGGCCTGCGTCGCTGGACTCCACCGGCCTGGTGGTCACGGTGTTCGCCGAGAACGGCGGAGTCGAGGGGGTGTGGGACTTCAGCACAGCCAAGGGCGACGTGAGGCTTCGGCGGGCGTTCGCGGCGGCGTTCGACCAGTTCTACGCTGAACGGGCGAAACGGGAGGGCGTTTCACAACGTGAGGTTCGCCTGCGGGAGAGCGTAACGGCCTTGGAAGAACGCGTTGCAGCTCTTCGTGAAGAGCGAGACAACTATCGGACGTCAAGCGAAGTCTTTGCTCGCGCGATCAACGTTCTGACCGCCGAGAACGATAGTCTACGCAAAGACCTCGCCAAAGCCCGCAACAGGATCGCCCCTCCTTTGCGAGGGCTTTCCATACCAAATACTAATGATTGAAGGAACTATGAATATGACGCTCACGCTAGCCGATGGCTCCAAGATAGACGGATCCGACCCGGTCGTCATTCTGGGACCCAATGGCAGTGGAAAGACGCGCCAAGCGCGAAACCTCACCGCCGAAGTCCCATTTGAATTCATTAACGCGCTGCGGAACACTCGCGTTGCTCCTGAACTCCAGGCAATGGGCGTCATTACGGCACAGAACAACTTCAGTGCACAGAGGCAGCAGGCTAGAGCGGCATACTGGGAGTTGACATCCGAATTCGACTCCATGTTGTCCCAACTCCTCGCCCAGCAGTCCATGGTGGCAATCGATTATATGCGGAGCGCTCGCCAGGATCCAGCTAATGCCCAGCAGCCTCCCGATACCCCTCTGACTCAAGTTGAAGAGACCTGGAAGCAGGTCTTCCCGGGACGAGAACTTGAGTGGCGTGACTGGAAACCGACGGTCATCAGTACGACTACAGGATCTCCTATCGAGTATTCCGGAAACCAAATGAGCGATGGAGAGAAGGCGGCACTATTTCTTGCTGCTCGGGTTTTCAGTGCCGGACCCGGCATCCTTGTCGTTGATGAGCCGGAAACGCACTTCCACTCCATGCTGGCTGTCAGGCTTTGGAATGTCTTGGAGGCCGCGAGGACCGATATCCGCTTTGTTTACGTGACCCACGATCTCACATTTGCACTGTCTCGTCACAATGCCCGCTTTGTGCTTGCCAGCCCCACTGGCGGCCTCCGTGCCATTGAGGTCGACTCCACGGTCCCGCACGATGTGGCTGAGGCGCTTCTCGGCTCGGCCTCCTTGTCGTTCTACGCATCACGGGTTGTCTTCTGTGAGGGAACCCAAGCCGGGTTTGACGACCGACTGTACGGTGCCTGGTTCAACGGCCGCGACACTGTTGTCCGGCCCGTCGGAAATTGCCAAATGGTCTTGCGCTGCTGTGAGGCGTTGCGGGCATCGGGAGTTGCCCAGGCCCTAGAAGCTGTAGGAATCATCGATCGGGACTACAATCCCGATGCGTTTATTAACGCAGTACCGGTAGGCGTTCATGTGCTTCCGATTCACGAGGTTGAAAGCCTATTTTGCCTACCCGAAGTGGTAAGGTCAGTGTGTTCTCATACTGGCAAAGATTTTAGCGAAGCAGCTTACCTGAACACCCTGATGGGATCCGTTGATAACTCTCAGCGCCACAGCATCATTGTCCAGCGATGGAAAGCAAAGGTGGAGCCGAATCTCGCCCGAGTTGTTGCGCAGGTGAGCACCCGGCAGGCCGATCTTAATGCTCTCGTGGCTGATATGCCCAATATCTTTGACCATGCCTCCTGGAGTTTTTCGCCAACGGATATCCTCAATGAGGAGAAAAAGTTCGTCGAGGAGATTATCCCTGGCGGAACTTCAGCGAACTTCCTGAAAGTCGCACCGGGAAAGCAACTGCTTCCACTTGCGGCGCGCGCAACAGGGCTTGAAGTCAAGGCCTACGTCGATCTGATCGTAAAGGCCCTCGGTGCGGGGACAGCGCAGGGGCAGCCGTTGTCAGGATTGCACAATTCCCTCGAAGATGCCCTTGTGGGGCTGCTTCCCGCACGTCACGTTTCCTGATGACGCGCTCGGGCGGTTTCGGTTGCAGGGGCTCAGCCCATGCTGCGCTGCCAGAGAGGCCGAGTGGACGCGTCGCCGCTGCGATCTCGGCCGATTGCGCCTCTACTGTGCTCCGGCGCACCTTTGGGCTTGAACGATCCCAGCTGCCCGCGCGCCTTCGCTGCGATCGGCGTCAACCGCGCGACGCAGAGTAACCCTGGGCATCGGCTGAGGATCCGTTGGCGGTGTCGGCTTCGTCCATACGCAACACCAATCAAGCGTCCGGGGAACACTCCGCGGGCGAGGTTGCCGACCTCGCGGCCGTCGGGCAGCAGTTGCCCAGCGGCGGTGCCGCCCGCAGCGGTCAGGCCCCACAGCTTGAAGGACCTCGGCGGCTTCTTGGCCGCCCCGGCCTCGGCTGCGGCGGCCCGCTCGGCAACGGTCTTGGCGAAGTCGGCGGCGTCCTTGGGCGGCTGGGGCTGGGTCGTCTTGCCCTCGGAGTGGACCAGCTTCAACTTCTCCAGGTCGTTGAGCGCGGCGCGGACCGCCTTGTCGCTGTCGGCGTCCGGGCGGACCATCGCGTACAGCTGGCGGCCGGTGGCGACCTTGACCACCGCCAGCGCCGCCAGAACGTCCGCGCGCATCGGCGCCGTCGATCCCCCGGGGTTCTCCCGGCGCCCGGCGGTGCGACGCCCGGTCCCCGTGCCTTCGTCCTTGTCCGCCATCTCCTGCTCCCCCGTCCCGTGCCCGGCGCTCGTGCTGGTCCTGTGATCTTCTCCCACGGTCCTGACAACCGTCACCCACCCCACCAGACGCTGCCCGTCCTCTCCGCCTCTCTCCTTCGCGGCCGGCCACTGCCGGACGCCAGCCGAGCAGCGCGAGGCGGCCCCGGGCCCGCGCGGACCTGGAGCGAGAAGCCGGCCCGCGGCCCGGAGCGAACCCCGTCTGCACACCAGCGCCCACACAACAAAGGGCGTGGGGGTGCAGAAAGGGGTTGTCGGCATGAAATTGATCATGAAAAGGGCGGGTGACCTGCCCGAATGCACCCCATCTGCGCAGCAGGCCCGGAAGGGCACGCGGAAGCCGGGGTGGAAGGGCAGGTGGAAGGGCCTTTGACCAGCGCGGTTACCCAGGCGGAAGGGCCCCGGCCGTATCCGGGGGCCGGGGCGGTGCGCGGTCATGACACTGTGCACCGCCCCGGCGCAGCGGCCATGGGGGATGGCCTCACCGGGACCGCCGCCTTCAGGACCAGGGCGTCACCGCCGGACGCGGTGTGCCCGGCCTGCACCTGGCCACGCTCAAAGCACTGGAGAAGATCGGCCTGGTCGCCCTGGACGAGAGTGGCACCCCCGACCGCAAAGGACGCCAGTGGACCGCCGCCTTCCCTTGCCCAGGCCGCGGACCCCTAATGCAGGAGCTAAGCGGCCTTCTCCGTCGCCCGTGTGAAGGCGGTCCCACAGCTGGAGAACGGCGTCGACCAGCGCGTTGGCATCCTCGGCCTCGACCGGGCCGGGGTGCAGCAGCGGAGTGACGAAGGTGCCGTCGGCGTTGATGGTGCCGAGGGCGATGGTGCAGACGGACGGCGCGGTGAAGCTCGCGGTGACGCCGACCCAGCGGTGCTTGGCGTCGTTGATGATCCGCACCTGCTCGCTCAGCGCGCCTCCGCCCAACCGCACCCGGCCCTGCCAGCCCATGCCCTCCACGATCCGGTCGGCGATCTGCTCCGGCAGTGTTCGCGTGGCCATCTGCTCCCCTCCCCAGGTGATCGTGCGGCCACCGTAGCCGCTCCCGCGCTCCCTGGGCCGGGAACCGGCCGCCATTAACAAGGAGAAAAACTCTGCGGTCACGATGAGACCAAGCCCTTCTCGTACGCGGGCGGCGACTCCTGTCGGCCGACCCATTCGGAACCCCAAGGGACGAACCACCCTGCCGAATGGGAGAAGTACATGAAGAAGCCGGATCCGACCGACTGCCTCCAGGCCCTGGCCCTGGCCGTCCTCGCCGCACCCCTGCCGCACGACCTCCATCTCCTGCTGCACGCCCTGCTGACGTTCCTGTCCAACCGCCGCCCGTCGCTGGGCAGGGGAGTGTCATAGATCCGGTGGACGCCTTGGACAAGGGAGTTACCGATGGGCACGAAGACTGCTCACACGATCGAGTCTGATACCGAGAGTGTGGTTTCGGCGGGGGCCGGGGCGGTGACCGACTCGGACATGGCACGGACGAGGACCGCTGAGGCTGTTGGCGGGGATCTGATCGGACAGCTCGCCGAGATGGCGGCCGAGCAGGCCCGCGACGGCGGGATGCAACTGCTGGGCGAGGGTGGACTGCTGCAACTGCTGACCAAGCGGCTGCTGGAGGACGCGCTGGACGCGGAGCTCGATGAGCACCTGGCCGCCTCGGCAGGGGACGGCGTCAGTGTCCGTAAGGGCGGCAACGGACGCAACGGCTACCGGGCGAAGAAGGTGATGACCGAGGCCGGTCCGGTGACCGTGGAGGTGCCGCGTGACCGGGCCGGCACCTTCGTCCCCAGCGTGCTGTCCAAGTACGCGCGCCGCACCGGCGGCCTGGACGCCCTGGTCATGTCGCTGACAGCCCGGGGGCTGACCAGCGGTGAGATCGTCGCGCACCTGGCCGAGGTCTACGGACTGGACACCAGCAAGGAGACCGTGTCCACGATCACCGACCGGGCCCTGGAGGGCATGAACGACTGGCGTCACCGCCCCCTGGACCCGGTCTACGCGGTGATGTTCGTGGACGCCATCCACGTGAAGATCCGGGACGGGCAGGTGGCCAACCGTCCGGTCTACGTGGTGCTGGGAGTGACGGTCGACGGCTACCGGGACATCCTTGGCCTGTGGGTCGGCGACGGCGGCGAGGGCGCCAAGTACTGGCAGACCGTTCTGACCGAGATCAGGAATCGCGGGGTGCGGGACTGCCTGATCCTGGTCTGCGACGGGCTGAACGGGCTGCCCGACGCGGTCGGTCAGGTCTGGCCGCAGACCGTGGTCCAGGTCTGCATCGTTCATCTGATCCGTGCCTCGCTGCGATACGCCTCCAAGGCGGACTGGTCCGCCGTCGCACGCGACCTCAAGCCCGTCTACACCGCCGTCAACGAGGCCGACGCGGTGGACCGCCTCGCCGAGTTCGCGGGCACCTGGGAGGCCAAGTACCTCGGAATCGTGCGGTTGTGGGAGAAGCGCTGGCCAGAAGTGGTTCCCTTTCTCTCCTTCAACATCGAGATCAGAAAGATCATCTGCACCACCAATGCCATCGAGTCCCTCAACGCGCGCTACCGGCGCTCAGCCAACGCCTGCGGCCACTTTCCCACGGAGAACGCTGCCCTCAAGCGCCTCTACCTGACCACCCTCGCACTGGACCCCACGGGCAAGGGCAGGGTGCGCTGGAGCAACCGCTGGAAAGCAGCGATGAACGCGCTCGACACCGTCTTCGACGGACGCCTGTCCCTCGGACGGCTGTAAGCCGACCGGCCCACAGCACCAACCAAGATCAACCCATACGCCAAACGAATGGCGTCCACCGAAGATCTGATACTCCCCCGGGCAGCGCCAGGGCGCGGCGCAGGCTGCGCTCGATGAGCTGCTCGGCGCCCGGGGTGCGCAGCACGTACTCCCGGACCTGGGGGTCCAGGCCGGTGGAGTGCAGCATCCGCTTGCGTACGGCGGGGTCGTCGGGTGGATTGCGCAGGGGCCGGGTGTCGACGCGCAGGGCGTCGCCGTGGGGAGCGTCGTGGTGGCCGTCGCCGTAGCTGAGGACCACGGTCCGGATGAAGCCGGAGGTCGGCTCGGTCGATACGTCACGGGAGGTCATGCGCCCAGTATCGGATCTGCGGTGTGGCTGGGAAAAGGAGTTGGGGGTGTTGCACGTTTCCTCTTTTCGGCGGGGTGCCCGCGCCGCGAGCGCCGCCCTGGCGCAGGGCTGCCCCGAATCGGTCCCGGGCAACGGTCGGCGGCGACGTGGGCCGTGGGTGTCAGGTGTGGGAGCGGCCGCCTGTCCGGCCGGCACCGAGGCGGTGCTGGCTCTGGTCCTGTGTCTTGCGGCCGACGGTGGCCGGCTGCGCGGTCGCGGGTGCGGGCGCGCCGGGGACGTCCAGGCCGCGAGCCGCCCGGTCGGCGGCGAGTTTGGCCATCCGGCGGGTGAAGTTCTCCCGGCTGCTGTCCTGTGGGTCCATCCGGTCGCGTCGTTCCTGCTCGGCCAGCAGTCGCGCCGCCAGGGCGCGGGCATCGCGCAGCCAGGCAGCAGCGTCCCGGTGGGCCTGGGCCAGGTCGGTGTGGAGCCGGGCGACGTCCTCGGCTCGCGCTGCCGTCCCCGCGTCCGGGTCGGCGTCCAGCTCTGCCAACGCCGCGGCGACGTCCTCCAGGGCCACGCTCAGCCGCGCGGCCAGGCACCGGGCCCGGTCGCGGGCGGCGTCCCGCTCGGCACCGCGATCGGTGGCGGCCTGCTGGTCCAGGAGCCGGTGCACCGTGATCAGTTCGGCGGTCTCCGCGAGCCAGGCCCGGCGCAGCCGCAGCGCCTGCGCCCGGGGCCGCGTCCCAGCTCGGCGTCCATCAGGGCCTGTCCGTCGTCGGCGAGCTGGTCTTGCCAGGATTGTTCGACCAGGTCGACCAGGTCCTGCTGCTCGGCGATCAGCGTCCCCAGGTCGGCGTCCAGTAGTAGGCCGTACTCGCGGTTCTCCAGCGGTTCCAGCGCTGGGGCCGGGGCCGGGCTGGTGGGGGACGTGTCCGCTCTGGCCGGGCCACCGGGAGCTGCGGTCGTCGCGGAGACCGGGTCCAGTGAGCCCAGGTCCAGGTCGACGTGGCGCGGCGGTGCCAGCTGCGGGGCGGTGCGCCGGCGCCGGACTGAGGCCGGCCTGCGCGCGGCGTCGGCATCGGTGGCGAACAGCACCAGCTGCTGCTCCTGGTCGTCGTCCTTGACCCGGCCGACGGTCTTGGCCGGTGCCACCGCGGCGGTGCGCGCGCCGATCGGGGCGCGGGCGGTGGCGACCAGGGCGGGCGGGACGCGGTAGCGCTCGGTGGCGGTGTGGTGCGAGCCCGGCAGCGGCCGGGAGAGCAGCGTGAACCCGGCCGACTCCACCACGGCGTCGGTCAGCGCCTCGGCCTGCTCCCGCGAGACGAGGGTGTCGGGGATCGCAGCCAGCAGCGCGGTGAGGATCTCCCGGCGCTCCACCCCCTTGTCCCGGCCGACCGCGAACTGTGGCATCCGCATCGCGCGCACCAGCTGCGCCACCGACGGCATCACCGGCCGCTGGCCCGGGTCGGCCGACAAAGCGGCCGCCAGGATGCCGCCCAGGCCGTCCATCAGTTCCTCGTCCGAGGCCATGGCCTTGTGGGCGCGGGCGGTGTCGCCGGGCTGCTCGCGGCCAGCCACCCGCCGCGCCATCCGGCGCCGATCGCGCGGTGCCAGGCCCTGGCCCCGGGTGGTGATCTGGTCGGCGCGGCGCGAGTAGCGGGCGCGCAGCTGCGGGGTGAATCCGGCGATCTCCCATTCGTCGGTGACCGGGTCGCGTTCCCAGCGCAGGCCGAAGCGGGCCCGGGTGCGCTGGCGCAGCCGGGCCTTGGCGAACTCGCCCAGCGCCGGGATGTAGCGGAAGGCATCGAACATCGAGGGCCCGGACGCCCGCCATTTGCCGTCGTCGCACAGCAGGGCGTTGACGATGACCAGGTGGAAGTGGATTTGCGGATCCCCCGCCGTGGTCGGGTCGACCGGGCGGGCCAGGGGGTGCAGGGTCAGTGCCCCGGCCAGACCCCGGCCGCCGATCCGCGCGGCGCGCTGTCCGTCGCCCTGGTGGCCGGTCAGCCCGTAGGTGCTGTAGTCCTCCAGGAACGCGTGGCACTCGTGGGCGACGGCCCACACCTCCTCCAGCAGCTCCGCCGCCAGGTCGGGCGGCGCGAGGAAGATCAGCTGGGACAGGGACTTGGTGAAGTTGATCGTCACCCCGATCGCGGGGGCGGCGCCGCTGGTGCGCCGGTGGCGGTTGGCCCGCGCCCGGGCCAGGTCCTCGGGCAGGTAGACCTGGGCCAGGTCCACGCCGGTGGCCCGCGCCATCATCTCCAGGTCCTTGACCGGCACCCCGGCATCGCGGGCCTTCAGCTTGGCCAGCGCGTTCTCCAGGCGCCGCCAGCGCTTGCGGGCGGTGGGGAACGCGAACACCTCACCGGGCTCCAGCCCGGCCCGGGCGGCCTGGTCCCGCACGGCGGCCGCGAACAGGACCCCGGACAGCATCGCGTCCTTGTGGGTGAGGAACTTGGGGCGGCGCAGCAGTCGGCCGGTGTCCGGGTGGCGACCCCGGCACAGCACCTTTACCTGATCCATCGCCGCCGCCTGGCCGACGGCCCGGCCCAGCGCCTCAAGGCCGCGCCCGGTCCACACGATCGGCTGCAACTGCGACGCGTTCGCCTTCAGGCAGCCGTTGCGCTCCTTGGTCCAGTAGCGGACCTGACGCGGTTTGTCGATCTTCGTTGCCCACGGCATCGCCGGTGCCCTCCCGGCCCCGGCGGTCGAAGTGATCCGTGTGGCCCGCGCCGGAAGGGCGGGGCGCGCAAGGTAAGGGTGGAGCGGTCCGGGGCCATGCCCGGAGCATCAGCCGCGGTCGAACAACGACTGGATGGGCAGGGCGGCGAAATTCCACGGGGCGGAACAGAGGGCAGGATTTTCTATCGTGCGTCCCGCCCTGCGGAGTTTCGAGCGCGTACGGCCGGTCAGCGTCGGCGGCTGCCCGTCGCCCGCCGTTGTCGATGTTGCCTGGGAGTGATCGTCAGAACTGGTAGGGCACGGACACCTGGCGGCAGCACCGGGGTAACACCGGGCGGGCATCGTCGTACCTGCGAGGCAGTGACCGGACCTGACGCCGGGAGCCGCCTCACCCGCGCACGCCGGCCTCTGCCGCAGTCCCGCCCCGCCCTCCCTTGCCGGAGCCCGGGGAGCGGCAGCAGCCCGCGTCCCGCTTCGCGTCCCGGGTGGGGGACAGCCGAGCCACCGTCAGGGCCGATCCAACCGGGTCGGCCCTGACGCCGTCCGCAGAACACCCGTCACCGCGCCCCGGTTGTCGGGCCATCAGCAGGCCTACGCGGCCGCCCCCTTTCAACACACGACGAATCCGGGGGACTTGCTCGTGGCTTGCCCACCAGTTCAGTGCCATTCCGGGTGCTCGCAGCCGGGACCCGGTGACGATGGCCAGCGGGAACAGTGGCTCAGAGCGTGGTGGTGAACAGCTCGTCAGCTCGATGAGCTGCGGCTTTCTAGTTCGTCGGGTGTGGTGGTGGCTGGGTTGGGGCAGTCAGCGGGCGTTGGTGCTGTCCGTCCGGGAGGTGCGTAGTGCCGTCTGTGATTGCCTTGCTGGAGTGCCGTGAGGCTCGGGCGCAAGAGGAGCTCGAGTCCTGGTTGGAGGCCGTCCGGGAGGCCGAGGAGCACGCTGCCGCTGCTCGCCGTCGTGTGGACCACGCTCGTATTGCCCGTGAGGAGGTTCTGCGCGCGTTGGCTGAGGAAGGCGAGGGTGCTGCACGACTCCAGGAGGCTTCGGGAGCGCAGTCGTTTCAGGCCAAGCCCGATGACGTGCCGTCAGTGTCAGGGGTGGACAAGGCACGGTGCGGTCCGTGCCGCTGACGCCGGGGGTGGTGGCGGGCCGGGGCGCCGACTACGACCAGCGGCCGCCGACCTGGCAGGTCGGTCTGGGCGAGGACGCGTTGACGGGGGCCTACCGGCAGGTGTTCACGGTGGTCGCGGCGGCCGCTGGGCCGGTGACCGCGCAGGAGCTGACCCGGGCGCTGGGGCGGGACGCGGCACGGATGAACGAGGTCGAGAAGGTGCGGCACCGCGCCTATGCGCTGGAGGCGCGGGGTTGGCTGGTGCGCGGGCGCGGCGGGGTGTTCACGGCTGCGGGTCCAGCCGGTGGGGCCGCCGTTCGGGCCAGTGCAGGCGCTGGCGTGCCATCCGGCGGGTCAGCGTGAGCAGGCCGGCCCACCACACCATCTGCTCGTGGTGGTCGGGGCGGCGTTCGTGGTCGCGGTTGAGCCGGCGGGCCCGTGACAGCCACCCCAAAGTGCGCTCCACGATCCAACGGCGCGCCAGGACCACGAACCCCCTCTGCCCGTCGCTTCGCCGCACGACCTCGACCTTCACCCCGTGCCGGGCGAACGCCTGCGCCAGCGCCTGGCCCTGGTAGGCGCTGTCGGCCCAGACCAGCTTCAGTAGCCGGCCCGGCGCGGCCATGAATCGCTCCAGCAACTGCGGAGCGGCCATCGAGTCGTGCACGTTGGCGGGCGTGACGCTCACCTCCAGCAGCAGGCCCAGCGTGTCGGTCAGAATGTGGCGCTTCCTGCCGTCGCGCGACTTCGCGCCGTCGTAGCCGCGGCTGTCGCCGGTGACCGTGTCCGCGCCGTCCACTGACTGCGCGTCGACGATCCCGGCACTCGGCTCAGCGGGCCGTGCCTGCCGCTGCCGCTCGATGCGACGCAGCCGTTGGTTGAGTCACATCTCGTCATGATCGCGGCGGCTGTCCTCGTACCCGCAGCCAGCCCAGACCTCTCTGATCAGCAGCAACACCACCGAGATCACGATCTACAGCTGCCGTGAAAGATCGAGGCCAACTGTCGTAGACTCAACCGTCGTCGCCAGCGTAACTGCTCAACCAAGCCAGCGATTTGGCCCTGATGGTTTTGTCTGTTCGGCGGGCGACTCCACCGGGCGCGACGGTGAGCGGCCACTGGTGTCGAGGGCCGATGACATGACAGCTTGTCGTCGCTGCCGTTCGTCTCACTCACATAGCGACCGTCAATCCGAGGCGGTTTTCAACGGATAGGAGAAGCCAGCGGATGGAAGCGGCAGAAGAAGAGCTCAAGGGCGGCATATCCAATGCTGGGGCCGTCTTCCGAACGGGCGACAGGGTACGTCGTCCAGCTCCCCGCACGGCGCCTGCCCTGCACCCCTACCTGACAGCGTTAGCTGATCGCGGCTTCAGTGGCGTGCCTAGGCCGTTGCTCCTGGATGGCGAGTACGAGGAGATGACGTACCTGCCAGGCGATGTGGCCTTGCCCCCGTTCCCGGACTGGGCATGCACTGACACGGCCCTCCAGTCGGTGGGGGCCCTGCTTCGTCGACTGCATGACGCTTCGGTTGGTATCCCGTTCGATGCCGACACGGAGTGGCCGACCGACATGGCCGACCCTCACGGTGGCCCGATCCTGTGCCACAATGACGTTTGTCGAGAGAATGTCATATTTCATGAAGGCATCGCCACAGCCTTGATAGACTTCGATCTCGCGGCTCCTGGTCGCCCGCTGTGGGACGTTGCGACGACGGCACGCTACTGGGTGCCGATGACACCAGGAAAGGAAAGTGACGTGATTGCGAAGTTGCATGTGCTTTCCGATGGCTATGGACTCGAGTCGAGTGACCGCGTTCAGCTTCCTGAGCTGATCGAGGAGACAACGTCCGTGGCTCGTCAATATGTCGCCGAGAAGGTGGACGCTGACGACCCTGCCGTGACCCAAGCGTGGGCCGCTCGTGGTGGTTGGTCACGTTGGGACAACCTCCAGAGCTGGCTGGCCGACAATCGGGCAGAGTTCGTGGCTGGCATGGCTTAGCTTGACTCTGTCGGGGATCTTGGACGATCGGGCTCAGGTGCCAAGGGTTCGCCAGGACTTCGTCCGGGGGATGTCGTTCTCGTCCAGGTAGGTCTGGAAGGCGGTGGGCCGTCTCGGCATGGGGGCTTCCTCAGTGACTGGCTGGCCGCTGAGTCGTTCGATGTTCACGGCGATGGCTGTGAGTACGTGCTGCAGGTGGGCCTTTGGTTGGCTGCGGTAGCGGCAGCGGCGCATGCCGTGTCCGTGGGCGAACTCGTTGATGGTGCCCTCGATGCCGGAGCGGACCGCGTAGCGGGCCTTCCAGTCGGGCGTCTCCTGCTCGGCACGGACGCGGACCTGCAGGTCCCGGAGTTCTCGTGGAGGAAAGCCCACATTCCTGGCGCGGGCCTTGGTGCACTGGGGGCGGTCCGGACACGGTTGGCACTGGTTCTCGGTGAACCGCGCCACGATCAGGGGGGCCGCGGTCGGTGAGGAGGTCGGGTAGGGGCCGTGCCAGCCCTGGCTGACCTGGCCTCGGGGGCAGGTGACTTGTCGGCGGTCGAAGTCGATGTGGAAGTCGTCCCGGTCGAAGCCCTCGTTCTTGCGGTGCTGGCTGGTGGGGTTGCCCGGCAGTGGACCGCTGACGGTGACCTGGTGTTCACGGGCGGCTCGTTCCAGGTGGATCAGCGAGGTGTAGCCGCCGTCGACCAGGTGCTCGGCGGGCAACAGTTCGCGATGTGCCAGGCGGGTGTGGATGCCGGGCAGGGCCTGGCCGTCGTTCGTGGCGGCCGAGGTCGTGGCCACGTCCGTGATCACGTTGACACTGTCGGAGGCATACGTCTCGGTGACATGCGCGGCGAACCCCTTCCAGCTGATGATGTGCCCGTGCCGAACGTAGCGCGCCGTGGTGTCGTAGGGGGAGACGATCGCCGCCGACGAGGGCGGCAGGCCACCGTCGTCGGCGGTACGCCAGTGCAGGCGGCCCGCCGGGTTGCGGTAGTAGTTCTGCACGAGGATCTGCCGCAGTGCCTCGGCCTTGGGGCCGGGCCGGTAGCCCGGTCCATGCTGGTGAAGGCGCTCCAGCAGGCGGCAGGCGTCGTCGCCGGCGGCGAGGATTCGGGTCTTGGGCCGGGTGGGGTTCTTGCCCAGGCGGACCGGGCGGCCGTAGCGGCGCCCCCACTCCTCATCGACCAGGCCGGCCAACACGTGCGAAGCGGCGCGGGCCACCTCTTCCAGCACCGCACGGACCGCTTCGGTGACCAGTTCCAGCCGGGTCAGTTCGCGCACCGCGGCCAGGACATGGGTGGAGTCGGTGCGCTGCGTGGTGCGCTCGCTCACGAGTCCGGCGTCCTTCAGGCGCGCGAGTGCCAGGTCGAGGAGTCGGTCGGCGCGGTCGTCCTGGGCGAGACGCTCGCGGAAGTCGGCCAGCACGCTGTGGTGGAACCCGGGATCGTCCAGCTCCAGGGCCATGGCGTACTTGAAATCGATGCGGCAGCGGACCGCTTCGGCTGCCTGACGGTCCGACAGGCCGAGCAGGAACTGCAGCACGCAGACGGTGGCCAGTTGGGCGGGCGAGAGCCCGGGACGCCCGTCGCGCGGATACCAGCCCGCGAAGTCCTCGTCGCACCACAGCCCGTCCAACCGGTCCCGCACCCACATCGCCGTCGTCCCAGCCGGATTGCTGGCTCGGGCAATCCTTGCGGTCAGAGGCGGGACCTGCTCACCGGAACGGGGGTGGAGCGACAAAGAACACCTCGGCAGCTGTATCGGTCTACGAACAGCCCGAGCATGCCCACCGACCACACCGCGAACTCCAAGATCCCCGACAGAGTCAAGCTGAGACCACAAGATTGCTGAGCATTTGATCTGCTCCTGCATCAGGTGCGGATCTGAACCTCGTAGGCGATCTCCCCGAGAGCAGCAGGGATGACGATGTCCGCCGTTTCCACGGCGCGGCCATCGTCGGTGTAGTACGTGCGCCTGATGGTGGTTGCCAGCGCGCCCCGCGCGACGCCCAACAGCGCCGCTTGCTCGTCGTTCAAGAGACAGGGTTCAGGCAGCTCCACCGCACGGCTGACCGTGACGCCGATCTCGGCCATGCGCTCCA
>Ga0302314_10008947_pt1 | contig 17757 bp, 14 predicted proteins | sample III_Palsa_N2_3_FD_200533 | JGI IMG/M metagenome (GOLD analysis project Ga0302314, IMG submission 200533) | Peat permafrost microbial communities from Stordalen Mire near Abisko, Sweden - III_Palsa_N2_3 | ecosystem: Environmental > Terrestrial > Soil > Palsa > Peat permafrost | place: Sweden...
CGGCCTTGTTCAGCAGGTAGTGAACGAGCGGCTGGGTGCCTTCCTGGAGCAGAACCCGCCGGTAGCGCGCAAGATCATCAACAAGGCGATTGAAGCGGCACGTGCGCGTGAAGCGGCCCGCAAGGCGCGCGATCTGACGCGGCGCAAGGGTGCGCTGGACGGCGGCGGCCTGCCGGGCAAGCTGGCGGATTGCAGCGAGCGTTCTCCGGAGCGTTGCGAGCTGTATCTCGTCGAGGGTGAGTCGGCCGGCGGCACGGCAAAGCAGGGACGCGATCGCCGCTACCAGGCGATCCTTCCGCTGAAGGGCAAGATCCTCAACGTGGAAAAAGCGCGTTACGACAAGATGCTGGGCCACGAAGAAATTCGCGCGATGATCACGGCGCTGGGCGCCGGCATCGGCAAGGACGATTTCGATCCGGCGAAGCTGCGCTACGGCAAACTGATCCTGATGACCGATGCCGACGTGGATGGATCGCACATCCGCACGCTGCTGCTTACCTTCTTCTTCCGCCACATGACGGAGCTGATCAAGCGCGGGCACGTCTTCATCGCGCAGCCGCCGCTCTACCGCATCAAGAAGGGCAAGTTCGAGCAGTACATCAAGGACGACCGCGAGTTCGTGAAGGTGATGGTGAAGCGCGCGAGCGATGGCATGGTGGTCCGCTACGGCGAGAACGCGGCGAAGATCGAAGGCGCGGCGCTGACGAAGTTCATGGGGCAGCTGAACGACTACCTCGGCTTCTACGAGAAGGTGGACAAGCGCCTGCGCAACGACGACGTGACGACGCTGATCTGCAAGCTGGAGTTGGTGAAGCGCGATGATTTTCAGGGTACTCCCGCTACGCCGCCGGCAAAGATCAAGAAGTTGCATAGCGAGCTGGAGAAGATGATCAAGCTGCACCAGTTCAAGGGTGTCTCCGCGCCTGCGTTTGACGAAGAGCACCAGACCTATTCGGTGACGTTCGTGGACGCGCAGGGTTCGGAGCGGCGGATTGACTGGGCGATGGCGTCGTCGCCGGAGTATCGCCAGATGATGGCGAAGTACGGGCAGATCCAGGAGCAGCTGGAGCCGCCGTTCTTCATCGAGTACGCCAAGAAAGACGCCAAGGCTGAGGCCGCCGAAGAAGAGGCGGAAGAGGTCGAGTCCGAGAGTGGCGTGGCCGATGTAGCCGCGGCCCCGGGAACGGTTGCTGAGACCAAGCCGGAGAAGCGCGGCAAGAACTCCAAGGCGAACGCTGAGCCGGTGGAGAAGAAGACGGCGCGCGAACTCTTTGAGCACGTGATCGAGCAGGGTCGCCGCGAATATCAAGTTCAGCGCTACAAGGGCCTGGGCGAGATGACGTCCACGCAGCTCTGGGAGACGACCATGGATCCCGAGAAGCGCACGCTGCTGCAGGTGAAGCTGGAAGACATCGCCGCCACGGAGCTTATCTTTACGACGCTGATGGGCGAGGATGTGGAGTCGCGCCGGAAGTTCATTGAAGAGAATGCGCTGGATGTGAAGAACCTGGACATCTAGTCCTGCGCGGACGGCGGGACGCTCGCTTCGCGAGCAAAGACAAAACAGCGGCCCCAGTGATGGGGCCGTTTGCTTTTGCAGTGCTAGCATCTTGCTATGTCTGATGTGCTCATCTCCGCGAAGAATCTGGTGAAGGAGTATCCGCGCGATGGGTGTGTGGGCCGCGTTGTGGATGATGTGTCCTTCGAGATTGCTCGGGGGGAGACGCTGGGGCTGGTGGGTGAGTCGGGCTCAGGCAAGAGCACGGTGGCGCGGATGGTGCTGCGGCTGATCGAGCCGGCCAGCGGCAGCGTTTTCTTTGATGGGGAAGATATTCTACGTGCGGGCACGGTGGAGATGCGGCGTTTGCGGCGGCGGATGCAGATCGTGTTTCAGGACCCGTATGCGGCGCTGAATCCGCGGATGTGCGTGCGGGAGATCGTGGGTGAGCCGTTTGCGATCCATGAGCCGGGCATGAAGATGCAGGAGCGCGAGGATCGGGTGAATGATCTACTGCGCGAGGTGGGGCTGAATGCGTCGGCGATGGCGCGGTATCCGCATGAGTTCAGCGGGGGCCAACGGCAGCGCATCAACATTGCGCGCGCACTCGCGCTGCGGCCGGAGTTCCTGGTGCTGGATGAGCCGGTGAGTGCGCTGGATGTGAGCGTGGGCGCGCAGGTGATCAATCTGCTACAGGAGCTGCAGCGGGCGCGGGGAATGACGTACCTCTTCATTTCGCACTCGATGCCGCTGGTGCGGTATCTGGCGGACCGCGTGGCCGTGTTGCAGCGCGGGCGGCTGGTGGAGATCGGGGATTGCGCGCAGGTGTGTGAGTCGCCGCGCGAGGCGTACACGCGGCAGTTGATTGCGGCGACGCCCGAAATCGCAACCCGCGCGTAAACGTACAATAAGGGAGATGCCTCATCTCTTCCATCTCTCGCAAGGCTATGAGTACGCGTGGCTCGTGGTGTGCGCGTTTATTGCCGGCATTGTGAACGCGGTGGCTGGTGGAGGCGGCTTTCTGGTATTTCCCAGCCTGATGCATGCGGGTATTCTGCCGATAGAGGCGAATGCGACCAACACGGTGGCGCTGTGGCCGGGGCAGTTCACATCGATCGCGGGGTACCGGCGCGAGGCGCTGGCGCATACGCGGCTGATCGTACCGTGCGTGCTGGCGGCGGTGATCGGCGGCGCGGCAGGCGCGTGGGTGCTGCTACATACGGCGCAGAGAGCGTTTTTCAAGCTGGTTCCGTGGCTGTTTCTATTGGGCGCGGTGATGTTTTCCATCAGCGGACCGGTCTCACGCGCGATGCAGCGGCGGCGCGATGCGCAGAGCGGCGAAGAGAAGAAGCTGCATGCGGCATGGCTGGGCGTGATCCTGACCTTTGTATGCTTTTACGTCGGCTACTTTGGCGCGGGCGCGGGGTTTATTACGATGACGGTGCTTTCGCTCTTCGGCGTCTCGAAGCTCGCCGAGGTTAATGCGCTCAAAGTCATCACGACGACGGTGGCGAACGGCGTGGCCGTGATCTCGTTCATCGTGGGCGGTGCAGTGGCGTGGCACTACTGCGTGGCGATGATGATCGCCTGCGCGGTGGGTGGCTATGTGGGTGCGCACAACGCCCGCAAGATGAGCGACCGCGTGTTGCGGCCGGTCATTGTGGCGTTTGCATTTGTCGTGGCGGGATACTTTTTCTGGAAGCAGGCACACGGATGAAGCAGGGCATAGTGGACATCATTGGATTTGTGGCAGCGACCTGCACGACGATCTCTTTTCTGCCGCAGCTGATCCGCGTGCTCAAGCTGCGGTCGGCGCGCGATATCTCGCTGGGGATGTTCAGCATTTTTTCGTTCGGCACGGTGCTCTGGCTGGCGTACGGCATCCTGTCACACTCGCTTCCAGTTGCGATAGCCAACTTCGTGACGCTGATACTTGCGGTCTGGATTTTAATTTTGAAACTGAAGTATGACGCGGAGTTCGACCGCGCAGAGAAGAAAGCGGAGCACTAGGTTGAAGGGAAAGCAATGAGCCATGAAGGCATACGGTTTGTGAGCGCGGACGAAGCGGCACGCTCGGAGAAGACGCAGCACAAGCTACCGCCCGAGGCGGTGACGCCGGCGAAGGTGCGCGTGAAGAAGACGGAAGGCACGGGCGTCGAAATTGACTGGAAGGACGGGCACAGCAGTTCGTGGGATTTCAAGTGGCTGCGCGACGCCTGCCCGTGCGCGACCTGCCATGAGGCGCGCGAGGCGGAAGGGCGCAAGCCGGGCGAGCCGAAGCCGGCTCCGGCGCAGTTGCTGCCGATGTTCAAGCCGCCGGCGCGTCCGCAGACGGTGACGCCGGTGGGTAAGTACGCCGTGCGCTTCAAGTGGGAGGATGGGCACGAGAGCGGCATTTACTCGTGGGAGTATCTGCGGCGCGTGTGCCAGTGCGCGGTTTGCGCGGCTAAGTAAGCGAGAGGCCGCTTTCGCGCGGGATGCTGCTGTGCGTGGCCCAGGCTGCTTCGATCTGTGCGATTGCGTCGTCCACGGTATTGGCGACGAGCATCAGGTTGCGGTTCTTGCCGCGGAACATGTCTTCGGCCGCGACGTGCTCCATGAACTCCAGCAGCTTGTCGTAGTAACCGCCGCTATTTAGAAAGAGGCATGGCTTGGCGTGGATGCGGAGCTGCGCCCAGGTCATGGCTTCGAAGATCTCTTCAAAGGTGCCGATGCCGCCGGGCAGGGCGATGAAGGCGTCGGAACGTGAGGCGATGAGGGCCTTGCGCTCGTGCATGTTGGGCGTGATGTGCAGTTCGGTCAGGCCGCGGTGCGTGATCTCGACCTTCTCCAGCACATGCGGGATGACGCCGATGACGGTGCCGTTGGCTGCGAGCGCGGCGTCGGCGAGTGCGCCCATCATGCCGACCTGTGCGCCGCCGTAGACGGTGCCGTAGCCGCGGCCGGCAAGGGCGCGGCCCATCTCGCGCGCGACGGCGAGATACTGTTCGCCGCGGCCGCCGGAGGAGCCGCAGAATACGGCGATGTTTTTTTGCGGAGTAATCATCGGTGTATCCAGAATATCTGAAAGATCTCAACCGGTGGCGGCGATACACTTGAAATGGAGCCTGTCTTGCATCAACTTCTTGAAAATATGAATCCGCAGCAGCGCGAGGGCGTGGAGGCCGTGGACGGCCCGGTGCTGATCCTCGCCGGCGCGGGGTCGGGCAAGACGCGGGTGATCACGCACCGCATCGCCTGGCTGATCGACGTGAAGGGCGTCGCGGCGGATTCGATCCTGGCGGTGACGTTCACGAACAAGGCTGCGAAGGAGATGGCCGAGCGCGTGGACCGGCTGATCGGGCAGACGTCGCTGGCGCGGCCGGTGCTGTCGACATTTCACTCCTTCTGCGTGCGCACGCTGCGGCGCGATGTGGAGGCGCTGCGGACGAACGGCGTTGGGCTGACGAAGGACTTCGCAATTTATGACGAGACCGACCAGCAGCAGGTGGTGAAGCAGGCGATGCGGCGGATGGGTCTGGATGACAAGCAGCTGAAGCCGCGGATCGTGCTGGGGAGGATCAGCTGGGCGAAGAACCACATGATCGATCCGCAGGAGTATTTTCTGAACTCCGCGAATCCGCAGGATGAAAAGATCGCGCACATCTTTGAGGCGTACCGGAAAGAACTGGCGAAGGCGAATGCGCTGGACTTCGACGATCTGCTGCTGGAGACGGTGCGGCTGCTGAAGGCGTCGGGCGAGGTGCGCGAGAAGTACAACCGGCGGTACAAGTATCTGCTCATCGATGAATACCAGGACACGAACCGGCCCCAGTATGAGCTGATGAAGCTGCTTGCAGGCGGGCACCACAACGTCTGCGTGGTGGGCGATGAGGACCAGAGCATCTACAGCTGGCGCGGCGCGGACATCAAGAACATCTTGGAGTTCGAGAAGGATTTTCCCGAGGTGAAGACGATCCGCCTCGAGCAGAACTACCGGTCTACGCAGGTGATCCTGGAAGGCGCGAGCGCGGTCGTTCGCAATAACCTGCAGCGCAAAGGTAAGGAGCTATGGACGGCGCGCGAGGGCGGCGCAATGATCGGCTACTACGAGGCGCCGGATGGCGAGAACGAGGCACTGTTCGTGGCGGACCGCATTGCGACGTATCTGCGCGAGGCCGGGCAGACGCAGGATTCGCCGCGATGCGCTGTGCTGTACCGCACGAACTCGCAGTCACGGCTGGTGGAAGAGGCGCTGCGCCGGTACAACATCCAGTACACGATGGTGGGCGGCTTCTCCTTCTACGAACGCGCAGAGATCAAGGACATGCTTAGCTATCTGAAGCTGGTGCAGAACCCGAACGATTCGGTTGCGCTGGCACGGTCCATTAACACGCCGGCACGCGGGATTGGCAAGACTTCGCTGGAGACCGTCGAGCGGATTGCGCTGGAGACGGGCACGAGCACGTGGGGGGCATTGCAGCGCGTGATTGCGGACCGGCTGCTGCCGCAGCGGGCTTTGACGGCGATGGAAGGTTTTGTGCAGCTGATCACGGATGCGCGCGCGCTGCTGGCGCCGGGGTTCTTACAGCAGGGGTTAGGGGTTAGGGATCAGGGATTAGGGATTGAAGATGATGCGGCGATGGAGGATGTTGTCGCGGATGATGATGCGAGCTTCAACTTCGGATTTGATTTTGGTGCGCATGCTCCGCGAGAGAAGTCTGAAGCGGAGGACATTGGGTTCGATCCGGCGGAGTTTAATCCGTTTGAGACCAAATCAGCGAAGACGGTTCCCGCAGTGAAGGCTGAGTTGAAGAAGCCGGAGCCGGTGGAAGGATTCCGCGTGGCGGGCGATGCGGCGACTCTGCCGGAGCTGATTAAATTTTTGAATGACCGCAGCGGCTATCTGCGCGCGCTGGAGGATGAAGGCACGCCGGAGAGTTTTTCGCGCATTGAGAATCTGAAGGAACTGGCGAATGCGGCGCAGGATGCGCATGCGCGCGGCGAGACGCTGGCGGACTTTCTCGATCATGCTGCGCTGGTGAGTGACGTAGACGCTTACAACGCGGATGCGCGGGTGACGCTGATGAGTCTGCATGCGGCGAAGGGGCTGGAGTTTCCGCTTGTCTTTCTCACCGGCATGGAGGAGGGCCTGTTTCCGCATTCGCGCACACTGACGGACCCAACGGGACTGGAAGAGGAGCGGCGGCTCTGCTACGTGGGCATGACGCGCGCGATGGATGTGCTCATTACCACGCGTGCGCGGTACCGGCGGCGCTACGGCAATGACATGCCGGAGGCGAGCCTGCCGTCGCGGTTCCTGGAAGAGATCCCGGCGCATCTGCTGGAGGACCTGGGCAGTCCGCCCGCGCGCGAGTCATATGGCGGCAGTTTTGGAAATAGCTATGGCAGTGGCTACGGCGGCAATCGGTACGGAGCAAATAAGTACAGCAAGCGCCGCGACGATGACGGTGGCGAGCGGCATTACAGCTATGAGGATGAGGACCAGAGCGCGGCGGACAGCGCTGGGCCGCAGGGTGCGCCGAAGAGTCCGCTGAAGTTTGGGCTGCACAATGCGAAAAAGGCCGACTCCATCGACAATATCGCCAGCTTTTTCGGCGCGCGCGGCGGTGCGGCGATGCAGAGTGGGCGTCCGAAGATGGAAGTGGACGCGCCGAAGGGCGGGACCGGGATAAAGCCGGGAATCCGCGTGCGGCACCCGAAGTATGGCGAGGGCGTGGTCTCGCGGCGCGAGGGTGAAGGCGAAGACGCGAAGATTACAGTAGAATTTAGGAATCACGGTGTGAAGAGGCTGGTGGAGAAGTTTGCCCAGCTGGAGCGCCTGTAAATTTGGTTTGGGAAGAAATCTGGAGACTGAGAATCGATGGCGAACACAAAGAGCATTACCGATAAGGCAGCGCGCAAGGTAGTAAAACGCGCCGCCCGCAAGCAGGCAGCACCGAAGGCTCCGCGTACCGGCGCCCGTGGCGAGAACAAGGCGAAGGTCAAGAAGGCTTCGCGCGGACAAGCCAAGCGCAAGTAGTCCTGCGGTGCTGCGCGCACGGCGAGTAGCGCGCTGTTGCGCGCAAATACAAAGACGGGCCTTCGGGCTCGTCTTTGTATTTTGCGGAGTATTCTTAAGGCAATGGCACGGGAATCACGACGCGATAAAGATATCGATGTGGGGGAGTGGCTGCGGAAGCTTCCGAAGGCGGAGCTGCATCTGCACCTCGAAGGCACCATCACGCCGGAGACGCTGGTGGCGTTGAGCAAGCGGCATGATGCAACGCCACTCACACTGGCTGACGCTAAAAAACTCTACACGTATGAAAATTTTCTCGGCTTCCTGATGGCGTTCAAGGCTGTCACTGAGCGGCTGCGCACGCCGGAGGATTACGAGCTCATCACGTACGAGATGATCCGCACGCTCGCCGGCCAGGGTGTGCTGCATGCCGAAGTGTATATCTCCTTCGGCATTATTTATTACTGGAAGAATTTAGAGGTGGAACCGTTCGTGGAAGCGATCGAGCGTGGACGCCTGCGCGGTGAAAAAGAGTTCGGCGTGACCGTGCTTTGGATCATCGATGCGGTGCGGAACTTCGGCGCCGAGGAAGCGGCGCGCGTCTTTCGCAAGGCGGCCGAGCTGCGACTGAAGTATCTCAGCATCGTGGGGATTGGAATTGGTGGCGACGAGGCGAAGGGGCCGGCGGATCTCTTCCGCGAGTTGTATGCCGAGGCAAAGGCTACGGGGCTGCGGCTGACTGCGCATGCGGGCGAATCCGTTGGACCGGAGAGCATGTGGTCCGCGATTAACATTGGCGCGGAGCGGCTGGGGCATGGGCTGGCGGCGCAGCATGACGCCGAGTTGATGGATGTGCTGGCCCGCAAGCAGATCGTGCTGGAGCTTTGCCCGACGAGCAATGTCCGCACCGGCTGCTGCAAGAGCATGGACGAGCATCCGCTGCGGCACTACTTTGATTGCGGGTTGATGGTCACCCTTAATTCCGACGATCCGCCGATGTTCGGCAGCGATCTGCTGGGCGAGTATCTGTTGGCGTACGAGCACTTTGGCTTCACGCTGGAGCAGATGCGGGAGCTGGCGGCGAACTCGATCGAGGCCAGTTTTCTGCCCGCGGAGCGCAAATTGGCGCTGCTGCGGCAGGTGGAACTTTACGGTTGGTAGAATAGGGACGTATCCAATTCGCCAACGGCTATAGGCCAATGGTGCTTTCGTGGGATGTGCATGTGGTGGGAGGAGCGGGATATGATGTGTGACAAGAAGCAGGACAGGGCAGAAGAGAACGAACAAGCCCCGCCTGCACGGAAGGATTCCATGAAGACACTGAAAACGATTGGCTGGATATCTGTAGGTCTGGGTGCGGTGGCGGCGGGCCTTCTGGCCGGGCGCGAGTTGCAGAAGCGGTACAAATTTAATCGCCGCACGCCGTATGACTACTACGCGCATGCAGGCGATGAGATCGCGGACGTGGAGTTCGGCGTCGGCATCTAAGTCCTGCGCGGACGGCGAATCGCTTCGCGTGACGCAGGGAACAATGTGACATAAGAAAGCCCCGGCTAAGTGCCGGGGCTTTTCGCATCTGGAGCAGAGCCCGATTTCTTTTTGGCCGTGCCTGCTCGTGCCGCCGCATCTGCTGCGCGGAGTTGAACTGATATGCGCGCATACTCTTCCTCGTTGCGCTTCAAATCGACGAAGTGCAGGTCGCGATAGTCGAAGGCAAGATCACGCATGAGCGCAGTTGGCTCTGCGGGAGGCTTGGTTTCCTTACGGCGAGGATTAGTGTCTTTGCTTGCGCTGCCCTCTTCGTAGGCATAGGGCGCCTGGCTGATGTCATATCCGGCGGCGAGCATATAAGTAAGCCCGATGCGATCGGCTTTTGAGTTAAGTGTTTTCAGCGGATCTCCATTCACCCACTGCGTGCCTTGTGCGGCGACGGCAAGCGGCCAAGAAGCGATGAGGCCCACCCATTTTGCAGGCTCAAGCCAGTTTTGCAGTGCAATTTGGTTGTGATCGAGATAGTCGTATCTCTCGACGGTGAAGGCGATGGCGTTTGCCAGTATCTCCGCAAGTTCCGCTTCGTTATGAAGGTCCAGAATTAAATTAACTGGCACCAGGATCGTGCCATCCGGCGAGTCTATCGTGCAGGTGTCGTCGCATTCCGTGTGATCGACAATCAGAAATTGGAAGGAAAGCTTGTCCTGGTCTGTGTCCGGCAGGTCCTTCTGGGTCTGCGGTATAAGAGATGTGCCGATACGCGTAATCCAATCCTGCGCTTCGCTGTCGGGCAGAATATAAATAGTTCGCTTAGAGATCATCGCTATGCCGGGTGCGGCTGCCTTATAGTCTGGCATTGTGATTTGAAGCTTATGGCTTGTGCGGAATTTGAGTTCGGCGGGACCCATAAGTGTGGGGTAGAGGACCAGTTCCGTAGCAGTAATCATGGTCTCGGGGCCGCGGACCGCCTGGTAAGAGATCCAGGTCATTGATTTTAAGTCAGTAGCGGTTGCGGGTTTACCCTCGGAGGTGTGTATGACCGTGTCCGCGGTGATGTGGAGCGGATAACCCTCCACCCAGATGAGGTCATTCTGTTGCGATGGAGTGACGAAGCCGCTTCCGTTAAGATCTTCCGTGCCTGAGAAGTCGACAGGGACCAGAACGCGCGTGGCGGCAACGATACCGTTGCTGAACTTTCCCTCGATCTCCACGGGCTGACCAACGTGGAGATCGGTGCTTGGGAAAGGCGTGCGTGTGTGGCCATCAAGCGCAGTGATCTGGAAAATGGTTTTTGTGCTGCAGGCGATGTGCGCCGTACCCACTTCAAACTCATTGGGCGATGTGATGCGCGTGATGAAGCCGTCAAAGGGAGGACTTTCCTCCACGCGCTGCTGTGCCAAGAGGTTGAAGCTCGCGGCGCAGAGAGCGAGCACGGACAGCATGAAATATCTGCGGAACATAAGTGTAAGCAGTGTAAACAAAAGCCCGGCTATATGCCGGGCTTTTGTTTGGACTTCGTGTGGCTTGCGCGATGCGCGAGAAGTAGAAGGTCTCTAATTCTTCGCAGCGAGCTGGCGCAGCACGTACTGCAGGATGCCGCCGTGCTGGTAGTAGAGGATCTCCTGCGGGGTGTCGATGCGGACGGTGGCGACGAACTTCATTACGCTGCCGTCTGCGGACTTCGCATGCACGGCGATCTTCTTGCCGTTGGCGAACTTCGAGTCGAGCATCGCGGCGAGGCCGGGGATGTCGTAGGTCTCTTCGCCGGTGAGCATGAGCTTTTCGACGCTGTCGCCCGCTTCGAACTGCAGCGGGACGATGCCCATGCCGACCAGGTTCGAGCGGTGGATGCGTTCGTAGCTTTCGGCGAGCACAGCGCGCACGCCGAGCAGGCGCGTACCCTTCGCCGCCCAGTCGCGCGAGGAGCCGGAGCCGTACTCTTTGCCGGCGAGAATCATCAGCGGCGTGCCGCGCTCGGCGTACTTGATGCTGGCGTCGTAGATGGACATGCCTTCGCCCTCGGGCAGCAAGCGCGTGACGCCGCCTTCGGTGCCGGGTGCGAGTTTGTTCCGTAGCCGCACATTCGCGAACGTCCCGCGCACCATCACTTCATGATTGCCACGGCGCGAGCCGTAGCTGTTGAAGTCGGAGGGCTTCACGCCGTTCTCGATGAGGTACTTTCCGGCGGGGCCGTTCAGCTTGATGGAGCCGGCAGGCGAGATGTGGTCGGTGGTGACGCTGTCGCCGAGGACGGCGAGAACCCGCGCGCCGGTGATGTCTTCCACGGGCGTGGGCTTGGCGGGCATGCCGTCAAAGTAAGGAGCCTTGCGGATGTAAGTGGAGTCGACCTCCCAGCCGTAGACCTTGCCGGTGGGGACGGCGAGCTTCTGCCAGTTGGCGTCGCCGTCAGAGATGGTCGAGTACTCCTTGTGGAACATCGAGGTATCGGTGGCAAGCGTGTCCGAGACTTCTTTCTGCGTGGGCCAAATGTCCTTCAGATACACCGGCTGGCCATCCTTGCCTTTGCCGAGCGAATCCTTCTCGAAGTCGAAATCGATCTTGCCGGCGAGTGCGTAGGCGACGACGAGCGGTGGACTCATGAGATAGTTCGCGCGCACTTCGGGAGAGATTCTGCCCTCGAAGTTACGATTGCCGCTGAGCACGGAGACGGCGACGAGCGAGTGGTCTTCGATGGACTTTGAAACGTCCGTAGGCAGCGGGCCGGAGTTGCCGATGCAGGTGGTGCAGCCGTAGCCCACGGTCTGGAAGCGCAGTGCGTCCATATAGGGGTTCAGGCCGGCCTTCTCGTAGTAGTCGGTGACGACGCGGCTGCCGGGCGCGAGCGATGTCTTCACCCACGGCGGCGTGCGCAGGCCTTTTTCAACGGCCTTCTTCGCGAGCAGGCCGGCGGCGAGCATCACGGACGGGTTTGAGGTGTTGGTGCATGAAGTGATGGCGGCGATGACGATGCTGCCGTGGTGGAGATACTTGTCTACCTCGACGCCGAAGCGGCCGAGGACGGAGTTAGGCGCTTCGCACGGCGTTGCTACGCCCTTGCTGGAGGTGGCGTCGCCGTGCGCGGATGCGTGGCCGCCTTCACCCTCCCAGCCGACGACCTGGCGTGCAGCGCCCTTGTTGGCATTGGGGCCGAGCAGCGCGGGCAGCGCCTTGTGGAAGCTGGCACTGGTCTCGGAGAGCAGAACGCGGTCCTGCGGACGCTTTGGTCCGGCGACGCTCGGCTCCACGGTGGCGAGATCGAGCGCGATGGTGGTGGAGTACTCGGCCTCAGGTGCGTCGGGTGTGTGGAACATGCCCTGCGTTTTGTAGTAGTCCTCGACGAGCTGGATCTGCGCGGCGGATCGGCCGGTGAGCGTGAGATAGCGCAGGGTTTCGGCATCGACGGGGAAGATGCCGCAGGTTGCGCCATACTCGGGCGCCATGTTGGAGATGGTGGCGCGGTCGGCGAGTGCGAGTTCGCTGATGCCGGAGCCATAGAACTCCACAAACTTTCCGACGACGCCGAGCTTGCGCAGCATCTCGGTGATGGTGAGCACGAGATCGGTTGCGGTGGTGCCTTCCTTCAGCTTGCCGGTGAGCTTGAAGCCGACGACCTGTGGCACGAGCATCGAAACCGGCTGGCCAAGCATCGCCGCCTCGGCTTCGATTCCGCCTACGCCCCAGCCGAGCACGCCGAGGCCGTTCACCATGGTGGTGTGGCTGTCGGTGCCGACGAGCGTGTCGGGATACGCGGCGGTGATACCGCCGGGCTGTGGTGCAGTGAAGACGACGCGCGCGAGATACTCCAGGTTCACCTGGTGGCAGATGCCCATGCCGGGCGGAACGGCGGAGAAGTTCTGGAAGGCCGTCTGCCCCCACTTCAGGAAAGCATAGCGTTCGCGGTTGCGTGTGAACTCGATCGCGGCGTTCAGCGAGTAGCTGTCGGAGGTGCCGAACTCATCCACCTGCACGGAGTGGTCGATGACCAGCTCGGCGGGCTGCAGCGGGTTGATCTTGTCAGGATTGCCGCCGAGGACCTTCATCGCATCGCGCATGGCGGCGAGATCGACGATGCAGGGCACACCGGTGAAGTCCTGCATGAGCACGCGGGCGGGCATGTAGGCGATCTCGGTGTCGGGCTCGGCGGTGGCGTTCCAGTGGGCGAGGAAGGAGATGTCCTTCGCGGTGACGGTGCGGCCATCTTCCTGCCGCAGCAGGTTCTCCAGCAGAATGCGGAGTGAGAAGGGCAGGCGGTCGAGCTGGACGCCCTTGAGTGCGTCGAGGCGGTAGATCTCGTAGTCTTTGCCGCCGGAGGTGAGGGTTGCTTTGGAGCCGAAGGAGTTTACGATGCTCATGGATTTATCCTCTGCGCGTGGCGCGGTAGTGCTGCTGCAAGGTGGCTAGCAGCAAAAAATTTATCGGAAAGAGACGGAGCGCGTTTTTAGAGGACCATGCGACCGCGATCATGACGGCCACGGCGAAAACGCTTGACGAATCCAGCCAATGGCCCCACAGCAGGGGCTCCGGCAGAGCGTACAGCACGGCGATGGCGCGGCTGCTTCACGCTACTAGTGTAACGCCGGGCGGGCGGCGGGTGGAAGTGCCCTGCAGGGCGAATTTTGCATCTGAATTGGAAGAGAAACTGCGGACCGGAGTCCGGGTTTCATAGACATAGTGGAAAGTACGAGGAACGTGCCATGAACGCGATGCGAGCGAATGTGATGATTGCCGGGCTGGCTGTGGCCATGTTTGCCACGGGATGCCACAAGAATGTGTCGGCACAGAACCAGTCGAATGACCTGGGGCCGGACCCGGCGGCGGCGAATATGGCCCCCGGCGATGGCTCGGACGCATCGCAACAGCCAGCACCAGCGGGCCAGGGTACGAATGAGGCGATCACGGCGGCGCAGACGGCCCAGCCGCCTGCCGACGATCAGGCTGTGGACCAGGGGTATGCGGCGGTCGACGACAGCAACGATGTGAACTACGACGATGCCGCGGCGCAGGCCGACCAGGCGCCGCCTCCGCTGCCGGAGTACGACCAGCCACCGCTGCCGGGCGACGGCTACATCTGGACGCCGGGCTACTGGGCGTGGGCACCTTCGGGCTACTACTGGGTGCCGGGTGCGTGGACGATGCCACCGTACCAGGGCGCACTCTGGACGCCGGGCTGGTGGGGCTTCCACGGCGGCCATTACTTCTTCTTCCGCGGCTACTGGGGCCACTACATCGGCTACTACGGCGGAATCAATTACGGCTTCGGCTATGTTGGACGTGGATATGAAGGCGGCTACTGGAATGGCAACCGCTTCCAGTACAACCGCACGGTGAACAACATCCACATCACGAATGTGAATGTGTACGTGCATCCGGTGAGCTCACCGGCCGCACGCGTTAGCTTCAACGGTCCGGGTGGAGCGCGTCTGCGGCCAGCGCCGGCGGAGATTGCGGCGATGCGTGGACCGCGTGTGGCTCCGATGAGCACGCAGGTGCAGGCGCAACACGAGGCGTCGCAGAGCCGCGCGCAGTTCGCGAATGAGAACCATGGACGTCCTGCGGCGGTGGTGGTATCGCGTCCGCTGGCGGCCGATCCGCATACGCAGCCGCTGCCGCCGGCGCGCGTTCCGGCACCGCAGCAGAATAGGCCGGGATTCCAACCGAATGGGCAGCCGACACAGAATCCGGCACGGCCACAGCAGTTCCAGCCGCGCCCGCAACCGGCAGCGCCTGCGCCGCAGAACCGTCCGCAGCCACAGCAGCACCCAGAGAACTTCAACCGGCCTGCACAGCAGGCGCAGCCGACACCGCAGTCCCGGCCTGCACCGCAGCCGCAACAGCGTCCGGAGAACTTCGTACACCCGGCGACTCCAGCAATGCCGCAGGCACAGCCACGGCCAGTTCCTCAGCCCGCGCCAACGCCACAGCAGCGTCCGGAGAACTTCGCCCGTCCAGCAGAGCAACCGGCACCCGCCCCGCGGCCAGCGCCGGAGGCACGTCCGGCTCCTGTACCGCAAGCGCCACGCCCAGCACCAGCGCCACGGCCAGCACCGCAGGCACGACCGGCACCTGCTCCGGCACAGCATGCAGCGCCTCCGCAGCAGGGCGACGGCGGGCGGGATGATCGTCCGCATTAGCAGGATGTGTTGTAACGGCTACGCGACGAGCTGCCAGATCAGCAGAACGTTCAGGCCGATGATGATGGCAGTCGTCAGCCAGCCGAGCGACTGGGTGAGCCAGCCGTTCAGGAAGCTCTTCATCACGCCCGCGCGGCCTGTAAGGATCAGCAGCGGAATGAGCGCGAAGGGCAGCGTGAAGCTGAGGACGACCTGCGAGAGGATAAGGATCTTCAGCGGGTCCAGGCCGATGGCGATCACGATGATGGCTGGAATGATCGTAATAAAACGCCGCAGGAAGACAGAGAACTTGATGTCCAGAAATCCTTCGATGATGACCTGACCGGCCATCACGCCGACGGTGGATGACGAGAGGCCGGAGCAGAGCAGCGCAATGGCGAAGACGAGCGCGGAGAAGTTGCCCATCAGCGGGCCGAGCGTGCGATGCGCGTCTTCAATGCTGGTGACTGGGGCCATGCCTTTGTTGACCGCGAGCGAACCGAAGGCGACGGCGGCCATCAGGATCATCGCTGAGTTGATGAGCCAGGCGCCGTTCATGGCGACGAAGACATCCAGCAGTTCAAACTTCAAAAAGCGGTGCACGAAGACGTTGTGGCGGGACTTTTCCGATGCTGCTTCTTTAAGCCGCGGCTGCACCAGCGCGGAGTGCAGGTAGATCACGTGCGGCATCACCGTCGCGCCCAGCATGCCGACGGCGATGTAAAGGCTGCCCTGGTCAATGGACGGCACGATGGTGTGCCATGCGGCGAGCTTCCAGTCCGGATGCACGAGAAAGACCTCGATCGCATAGCAGACGCCGATGATGGCGACGAAGCCCATGATGCCCCACTCGAGAAAGCGGAAGCCGGCGAGATCGAGCGCGAGGATCAAAAAGACTGCGACCGACGTAAGCAGCGCTGCGATGAGCAGCACATGTGTCTTGGACCAGCCGTGCGCCAGCAGGCCGTTGCCGAAGAGAAGATAGAAGCCCAGCGCTGCACCGAGAAACTCGGCGAGGTCGGTGGCAATAGCGGAGATCTCGGCGGCGATCCAGAGAAAGATGGTCATCGGGCGCGAGAAGTGGTCGCGGCAGTTCTGCGGCAGGGTACGGCCGGTGACAATGCCGAGCTTCGCCGAGAGGTACTGGATCAGGATCGCCATAGCGTTCGACCAGAGCAGCACCCAGAGCAGCTTGTAGCCGAAACGGGTGCCGCCGTCGATGTTGGTGGCGAAGTTGCCGGGGTCAATATAGGCGATGCTGGCGACGAAGGCGGGGCCGAAGTAGGTCCAGAGCTCGCTGCGGCGCAACTCGGGGAGCAGCCGCATCTTTGAGCCATAGGGCTTGGGCGGGGCAGTGTCTGGAGACGCGGGATTGTCCTGAAAGTCCGTCATACAGCTTCTTTAGATGATTTATTTTAGGCAAGCCTACATATTAGGTATACCTAAATCACGGAAATGAGTCAAACTGGAAGCTGGAGAACGGACAATGGCAGCAAGCCGCCGCGTGAATGGCAACAGTGAATCCGTGGACAACTACCTGAAGGCGATTCTGTTTCTGGGTGGACCGGAAGGGCGCAGGGTGACGAGCAAATCGCTGGCGGACCGGCTAGGGGTTGCGCCTGCCTCGGTGACGAACATGCTGCAGAAGCTCGCCGGCTCGCCGGCATCTCCGGTGGAGTACGAGCGGCATCGCGGCGTGCAATTATCGGCCGTGGGCAAGCAGCGCGCGCTGGAGGTGGTGCGCCACCATCGCCTGATCGAGACGTTTCTTTACGAGATACTGGATTATCCGATCGAGGAGGTCCATGACGAGGCGGAGCGGCTGGAGCACTTTATCTCCGAGCGGTTCGAAGAGAGAATCGCGGCCAAGCTTGGGCATCCGAAGATCGATCCGCATGGGCATTTCATCCCGACGATGAGTGGAGAGATGCCGGAACAGGAATCGATACCGCTCACGGATGTGGTGAGCGAGGGGAGCTTTGTGATTGCCAGCGTCTCGGACAAGGATGTGCAGACGCTTCGGCAATTGAAAGCGAGCGGCATTACACCGGGCGCCACGCTGCGTGTGACGAAGCATGATTCCATCGAGGGTTACTCGGTGCGGATTGGCCACTCCTCCGTCGCGGTGGATATTGCGCCAGAGGTGGCGCATGATATACGCATCCTTCCTTCCGCTGAATAATGCGGTCACACCATTCCAACGAAGCTGAGACGATGACGAAAAAGATGAAAGTACTGGTAATCGGCGGCGGCGGCCGCGAGGATGCGATTGCGTGGGCGCTTAGTCGATCGCCGCAGGTGGGTGAGATCGTGTGCGCGCCGGGCAATGGCGGCATTGCACAACGGGCGCGGTGCGTGAGCGTGGACCAATCGAGCCTGAGCGATCTGCTGCGCGTGGTGCTGGCCGAACAGCCGGGGCTGACGATCATTGGGCCAGAGCTGCCGTTGAGCCTGGGCATTGTGGATGAGCTGCAACGGCGCGGTTATCGCGTCTTTGGGCCGACGCAGAGTGCGGCGATGCTGGAAACCAGCAAGGCCTTCGCGAAGGATTTTATGCAGCGTCACAATATCCCCACGGCGCGGTACGTGGTGTGCAGGTCGCTGGATGAGGTGAAGCGGGCGCTGCAAAAATTTCCGCCGGCGGTGGTGGTGAAGGC
>Ga0302314_10008948_pt1 | contig 17755 bp, 15 predicted proteins | sample III_Palsa_N2_3_FD_200533 | JGI IMG/M metagenome (GOLD analysis project Ga0302314, IMG submission 200533) | Peat permafrost microbial communities from Stordalen Mire near Abisko, Sweden - III_Palsa_N2_3 | ecosystem: Environmental > Terrestrial > Soil > Palsa > Peat permafrost | place: Sweden...
GCGGCCGGCTTGGCCCGGGCGTTGCGGTCGCCGCGGCCCGCGCCGGCGATGGCCTGGGCGCGCTTGACCGCCTTGGCGTCGCCGCCGCCCGCGAACGCCATGCCCAGGCCCGCCACCATGACGAAGCCCAGCACCGCGACGATGATGGTCAGGAGGGTCACTCGGCGGCGTCCAGGGCCTCGGCCAACTCGCGCTCAAGGCCGTAATAGCGGGCGCGGTCCCAGAATCGGGGCCGGGCGATGCCGGTGGAGCGGTGCTTGCCCACCACCCCGCCCAGCGAGTCCTCGCCGGTGATCTCGTAGACGAACAGGTCCTGGGTAATGATGACCTCGCCTTCCAGCCCCAGCACCTCGGTGATGTGGGTGATGCGGCGGGCGCCGTCGCGCAGGCGGGCGGCCTGGATAATCACATCCACCGAGCCGACGATCATCTCGCGGATGGTCTTCGACGGCAGGCCGTAGCCGCCCATGGTGATCATGGATTCCAGCCGGCTGATCGCCTCGCGCGGGGTGTTGGCGTGCAGGGTGCCCATGGAGCCGTCGTGGCCAGTGTTCATGGCCTGCAAAAGGTCGAAGGCCTCCGGGCCGCGCACTTCGCCGACGATGATCCGTTCCGGCCTCATCCGCAGGCAGTTCTTCACCAGGTCGCGCATGGTGATCTGGCCTGAGCCTTCCAGGTTCGGCGGACGGGTCTCCAGTCGCACCACATGCGGCTGTTGCAGCTGCAGTTCGGCCGCGTCCTCGCAGGTGATGACCCGCTCGGTGGGATCGATGAAGGCGGTCAGGGTGTTCAGCAGCGTGGTCTTGCCGGAGCCGGTGCCGCCGGAGATGAGGATGTTGCATCGCGAGGCGCCGATGACGCCCAGCACCCGCGCGCCCTCCGGACTGATCGACCCGAAGTCGACCAGGTTGCGCATGGTCAACTTGTCTTTCTTGAACTTCCGGATGGTCAGGGTCGGCCCGTCCAGCGCCAGCGGCGGCGCGATGACATTGACGCGGCTGCCGTCGGGCAGGCGGGCGTCGCAGATCGGGGAGCTTTCATCCACTCGCCGGCCGACCTGGCTGACGATCCGCTGGCAGATGTTCATCAGCTGGGCGTTGTCGCGGAAGCGGACGTTGGTCAGCTGCACCTTGCCGCTGACTTCGATAAATACCCGGCCGGCGCCGTTGACCATGATGTCGGCGATGTCGTCCCGCGCCAGCAGAGGCTCCAGCGGGCCATAGCCCAGCACATCGTTGATGATGTCCTGGACCAGATGCTCCTGCTCGGCCACCGACATGGAGACGTTCTTGATCGCCACCAGCTCGGCGACGATGTCGCGGATCTCCTCGCCCGCCGTCTTGGCGTCCAGCTGCGCCAGCTGCGGCAGGTCGATGGTGTTGATCAAGGCGTTGAAGATGGTGGTCTTCGTGGCGTGGTAATAGTCGCTCTGCTCACGCACAATTTCGGTGGCGACCCCGCCCTGGGCGGCGCGCAGCTGCTCGAACGCCGAGGTCGCCTTGGGACCCGCCCCTGGCGCGCCGGGTTTCTGCGCCGCGTGAGCGCCAGCCAGGCGATCGGTCGCGGACTGGGCGCGCGCGTTCGCGGGCGAGGCCAGCGCCTGCTTTACCGTGGACGGATCGATCGGCTGAGGCCGCGTGGCGATAGGCGCGCCGCCATTGGGCGGCGGGGCGTGCGCGAGGACCTTGGCCTCGTCTCCGTCGGAAGGGCGCTTGCCGAACATGCCCTTACGTCCGCTTGAACAGGCCGCTTAGCAGCGACGTCTTGGCGGGCTCGGGGGCGTCTCGTCTGGCGATCAGTTGGGCCAGCCGTTCGAGCCCTTCAGAGGCCTTGGCGCGGCTGTTGATCTCCGAGATCATCTGGCCGTTGTTGGCCGCCTGACCGAACAGCTTGGCGTCAAACCCGACGACGAGCGAGGCTTCTATGCCGAGGGCGGCGGTGAAATCCTTGGCCGGAACTTCCGGACGTCCTGGCATGCCGACCTGGTTGAGCACCAGGCGGGGCGGCGCATCGTTCGGACGCGCCTGCCGGACCAGGTCGACGATATTCTTGGCGTTCCGCAGGCTGGCCAGGTCGGGCACGGCGGTGACCACCACATCGTCGGCGGCGAGCAAGGTCCTGCGCACCCAGTTGGACCAGTGATGTGGAAGGTCGAGCACCACGAAGGGCGCGGTGTTTCTGATCTTGCCGGCCACCTCCTCGAAGGCGTCAGGGGAGATGTCGTAGTCGCTGTCCAGGTTGGCGGGCGCGGCGAACAGGCTGAGGCGGTCGGTGCATTGGACCATCATCCGCTCCAGCAGCACCGGGTCCAGCCGATCCGGCTGCTGCAGCGCGTCGACGACGCCCTGTAGCGGGTCCTGGTTGAAGTCGAGGCCCGCCGTGCCGAACGCCAGGTCGAAATCGACGATCACGGTGTTGGTCTGCATCCGCTCGGAGAGGATGTGCGCCAGGTTGTGGGCGATGGTGGAGGAGCCGGCGCCGCCGCGCGCGCCGATGAAGGCGATCTGCCGCCCAACGAAGGGCGCGGAAGGGTCGGAATAGAGGGTGGTGATGGCGCGGATCAGCTGCAGGGTCTGCAACGGCGGCACCAGATATTCGCTGACGCCGCGCCGCATCAACTCGCGATAGAGGGCGATGTCGTTATGGGCGCCGATGACCAGGACCTTGGTGCCCGGATCGCAGACTTCCGCCAGCTGATCCAGCTGCGGAATCAAAATATTGGCCGGATCCTGGCTCTCGACGATCACCAGGGAGGGGGTGGGCTGGTTCCGATAGAATTCGACAGCGGCCGTCAGCCCGCCAGCCTGCACCGTGGTCTGGGCCCGGGACATCCGCCGGTCACCCCTCGCCTTTTCGGCGACGGCGGCGGTGTCCTGGCGCTCGCAGAAGATATGGATGGCGATGCGTGGCACGCTGGCCTCGCCCAGGGCGCCTTCGCCCAAGGCCGCCTCGGCGCCCGCCAAGAGGTCGCCCACAGGATTGGACGCCGCCTGCGCATAGGTGCGCGGCGAGGCCGCGGCAAACGGGTCAATACGCTCGTCCGGGACGGCGTAGGGGTCCGCGGCGACATCGGCGAAGGGATCGGCGGCCCTGGCCTTGGGCGCCGCCGGTGTGCGCCAGGGATCGGCGGCGTCGAGCGAGAAGTCGTCGTCGGCGCCGAAACCAACGTCGGGGTCGCTGTCCTCAGGTCCTGCGAAGGGTCTGGTCACTTACGCCCTTCCTACTGAATCGCCGTCGAGACAGCGCCGCCGGCCTGATCGTCCTTGGCGGTGCTGGTCACCGTGCCCGCGCGATATTTGCCGAGCATGACTTCGCGGCGTTGGACATCCGCCGGATCGACGGCGCTCGGGACCGCCAGGTCGGCGGGATTGGCGACCATCGCGGCCATATTGGCGGTGATCGCACAGCCGAAGTTGCTGTTGACCTTGTTATCCTCGGACCTGGTGAACGCATCCCAGTTCTCACCGCACTTGAGGGCCTTCGCCTCATAGCTGGCGAAGCTGACGATCACCGGCGCGCCCTCGGCGGTGGACGCTTCGTAACCCGTCAGCTTGACCAGGGTCTCGCGCACACCCAAACCGGTCAGAGCTTCCTGGATCGCCGTCGCCGAGCGATAGGATTCGCCGCCGCCATGGCTCGGGGCCTGAACCGTGATCGGCCCGCCGCCACTGTCGCGCCAGCGCTCGACCAGGTCCGCAAGGGCGGCCGCCTGGGCGGCGGAAAGGCCCTCCGCATGGGCGGCGAGGAGAATCTGATCGCGATGGGAGTCCGCCGTCGCGGTGAACTGTTCGGTCGGAGTCGGGCCTTGGTGGGCGGCCTGATCCTTGGGTGGCGGGCTCGAGGCGCAGGCCGACACGGAGGCGGCGAAGGTCGCGGCCAACAGGGCTCGAAGCACGATATCCTGACGCCTATTCAATGACATAGCCGACCGGTCCCTGGTAGTTCGGCGGCGGCGTTTGGGCCGTCGGTTGCGGTTTGACGTGATAGGTCTTGTTCAGCTGCCCCATCAGGATGGTCGAGGCGTCGTCGGCGATCTTCAGCCCGTCCGCCGGGGTCTGCAGATTGGCCGGCGAGGTGGGGCCGACGATGTAGGGGGTGACGATGACCATCATCTCGGTCTCGCCTTCCTGATAATCCCGCGAGCGGAACAGGGCGCCCAGCACGGGCAGGTTGGTGAGGCCCGGCAAGGAATCGATGTCTTCCTTGGTCTCTTCCTTGAGCAGACCCGCGATCATCATCGCGCCGCCCGAGGGGAGTTCGACGGTGGTCTCGGCGCGCCGGACATCCAGCCCCGGAACAGTCAGGCCGGCGGTGGTCGTGCCGGTAGAGAGGGTGAAGGAGCCGGTGTTGGTCAGCTCGGACACCTCGGTGGAGATTTTCAGCGATATCCGCCCGCTCGACAGCACGGTCGGCACGAAGCCGAGGCCAACGCCATAGGACTTGAACTCGATGCTGACCCGGCCGGTGGAGTCCTCGCCGGTCGGCACCGGAAACTCGCCGCCGGCCAGGAACTTGGCGCCTTCGCCGGAGACGGTGGTCAGGTTCGGCTCGGCCAAGGTGCGCACCAGGCCGACCTGTTCGAAGGCCTGCAGCGCGCCGGAGGCCTTGTTGATTCCGTTCGAGCCGGCCACGGGCTGGATGGTCGCGGTATTGGCGTTCGCAATGCCCGAATTGTTATGAATCTGCTCGACGCAGCTGCCGCTCGGGCAGGGAACTGCAAGCACCGGCTCCTGCGTGGTGTCGATGCTGGCGCCTGTGGTGATGCCGCCAAGCAGCGAGCCGTTCACCGCATAGGTGGCCGCGGACGCGAGCGCGAACTGCGGACTACCCAGCTGGCCCAGCGTGGTGGAGAGGTTGAAGCCCAGCTGTTTGATCACCGAGCGCTGCACCTCGACGATGCGCACCTTCAGCATCACCTGGTCCTTGCCGGCGATGCTGATCATATTGATCACCTGCTCGGGCTTGGCGGTGAACTGCTGGGCGATCTGCATGGCGTGGTCGGCGTCGGCCAGGTTGGCGACCTGGCCCGACAGGACGATGCTGTTGTTCGCCGACTCAACATGAACGCGTGAGCCGGGGATGATCCTGGAGATGGTGTCGCTGACGGCGCTGAAATCCTGGTCGACGCGGATGTTCAGCGCCAGGATGCGGCGGCCCGAAGCGTCGAAGAAGACGGCGTCGGTCTGTCCCGGCGCGACGCCGAGGATCATAATCCGGCGCGGCGAGCGCAGCACGGCGTCGGCGATCAGCGGATTGGTGACCAGCACGTCCCGGGCGTCGACCGGCAGGTCGACGATCGCCGATCGGCCCTTGGGGATCGACAGGTTCTGGCCGGCTTCGCTCTGGGTGGCCAGGTCCACGTGCAGCGCTTCGGCCGCGGGCATTGGGGCCGGGGCCTGGCCGAAGCTGGGCGCGGCGGACAGACCGAAAGCGATCAAGGCGGCGAGGCCGGCGATGCGGGCGGCGGAAGCTCTCATGGCGTCACCATGGCGTTGGTCATGACCCCGGCGCGGTAGATGTGGACTTCGCCGGTGGCCTGAGCGTCCGGCGAGCCTCGTCCCGAAGCGCCGCCGGCGTCGGCGTAGGACCGTAGCGCCAGCACGACCTCGCCCTGGGCCTTGGCCCTGGCCATAACCTCCGCGTCGGCGGCGGGAACTTCCAGCGTCGCCGTCGCGCCGACCATGGCCTGGGCGCCCTTGGCGGGCTCGCTGGCCTGGTCGATGGCGAGGACCTCGACGTTCTGCAACAGGGTCTGAGATGTGTAGCCATGCGCTGTGGCGCCTTCGGACTGTTTGGCCTGAACGACATCGACCCGGTCGCCCGGCAGGATGAACCCGCCGGCGGCAGAGCTCACGCTGATCGGAATGGCCACCGCGCGCATCCCGGGGTGCAGCACCACGGCCATGAAGCCACCCTGGCCGGAACGCACCAGCTTGGACTGGACGACGGGCTCATTGGCGAGAATCGGAACGCGGACGATGGCGCCGTAGACGGCCTCCATCGGTCCAGCGCTGGCCACCACCGTCTCGGCGGAGCGGGCGATCTTGGCGACGGCGCCAGAGGGGACGGCCTCCGCGGAATGGCCGTCGGTGATGAAGGCGGGGTTCAGCGCATTGGCGGGCCAGGGTTGCCAGACCACGTCGCCGGCGCCGATCCGCGTGCCGGTTGGCAGCTCGCGGTGAGCGACCAATACATTGGTCATCGGTTGCGCTGGCGCGGCGGCGATCATCGTCGCGGGCGCCGCATGATGTCCGGCCAAGCCACGGACGATCAGCATCAAGCCGATCGCGGCGACGGCGGCGACGACCAGAATGATCACCCGGTTGGAGCCCATGGCAGGCTTTACACTCCCAGGCCGACCGGCGGACCCGCCGATGGCCAGAACACTTCGTGACTTACGAATCCCCTGATGGGGGCGGCTCGACCTTGTGGGTTCATGGTTAACGACGCGCTAAGCAGGGTTTGAATTTCGTTAAAAGCGACCGTGAAATGCGGCGAGGAGGTTGCTTTGGGGAAAGGCGGCCAGCGCGCCCGCGGCGATCGCGACGCCATAGGGAACGTCGCCGCCCGGAGTCACCAGCCGAGAGAGCCAGGCCGGCGCCGCCACAAAATAATTCTTCAGGGCCGCCGAGCGGGCGTTGAGCAGCAGGACCGCAAGTCCGCCGCCAGCCAGGGCCGTGACCAGCAGAAAGGACGGTGTTCCGCGAAAGCCCAGCCACAGGGCGCAGGCGGCGAACAGCTTGGCGTCGCCGCCGCCGATCCAGCCCGCCGCGAACATGCCCATGCCCGCAACCAGCGCGGCGACGCCAATGGCGACGTCCACCCCCATCTCGGCCGGCGAGCGGCCCAGCAACAGGGAGGCTGGGACATAGACGGCCAGCAGCAGCAATGAGATCCGGTTGGGAATGGTGAAGCTGGTCGCGTCGGTGAGCGCGGCGATGATCACCAGCGCCGGGAACAGGGTCAGCAGAGCGGCCTGAAGGATGTTCATGGAAACTCTCGGCCCGTGGCGCCTCTGAGGCTCAGAATCGGCTTCAGCGGTGAAGGAAACGTTTCGGCAAAGGTTGGCGGAGCCCCAAAAGCAACGCCAAAACGGCGAAGGCCGCGACGCTTGCGCGTCGCGGCCCCCGTTTTCCGGACTTTAGTCTGGCTTAGACGTTGGCCAGGCCCGTGTTGATCTTGCCGAAGGCGTTATTCAGGTGGCCGCCGAGGGTCGTCACGGCGGTGATGATGACCACCGCGATCAGGGCGACGATCAGGCCGTATTCGATCGCCGTGGCGCCGGACTCGTCTTTCGCGAAGCGGGTCATGAACTTGGACATATTGTATCTCCTCATTGAGCAAGCCGTTGGACTGGAGGTTGGAAGCAGTCCTTCTGCTCGCCCCCGAAAACACGATCAATTTGCACCAACGCATTTAATTACCAGTAAACGGGAAAGAGTTACTCGACTCATTTCTATAGTTTATTTAAGTTTACCATTATCATCGATTAACCAAGGCGATATATTGACCGAATATTATCTATGATTTCCACAAGCCCATACTCTAAGAGTCACGCGCGCGAGCCCGGCCGCTTTCAAGCTTTATTGACCATTCCAGCCGACCCTGGCGGTCGATCTGATTTTGAGGAGTACCGGCCGATGCGCCGCGCCGCCCGGACCGTTTGCGCCGCCCTGTTAATCTCCGCGGTCTTCGTGGCGACATCCGCGGCGGCGGATTCCACCGTAATTCGCTTAAATCAGAGCCGCCGGATCGTCCTGCGCGGCGCCGCCGCCAACGTCATCGTCGGCGACCCCGCCGTGGCGGACGTCAGCGTCATCGACGCACACAGCGTGATCCTGCTCGGCAAGGGCTATGGCGCGACCGACGTCCTGGTCATGGACCGGGCCGGGCGCACCCTGTTGGACGACCACGTCATGGTCACGGCGCCCGAAAGCGGCGTGGTCACCCTGCACCGAGGCGTCAACGCCGTGGAGTACACCTGCTCGCCCCGGTGCCAGGCGCTGCCGCCACCCAAGGATGGCGGGGGCGGGGGCGCGCCGGCCATGACCGGCACGCCGACCAATACGCCCGCCTCGGCGCCGAACGCCCCCTAGGTTGGCGATGGCGCCGCTTGAATCGCGCGGGCTTAAACGTCGATTAGGGACAAGCCGTTAGCCTGAACGGCATGTCCATGGCTCAACACCGGCTCGGCCGCCTGCGCGGCGCCCTCACCCGCTTCGCGCGCGGGCGCGGCGGCTCAACCGCGGTGGAGTTCGCGATGCTGGCGCTGCCCTTTCTGGGCCTGCTGTTCGGCATCATCGAGCTGGGGATGATCTATCTGGTCTCGACCACCCTGGATAACGCGACCACGGACGCCGCGCGCCAGATTCGCACCGGCCAGCTGCAGCTGGCGGGCGGCGCAACCTCCACCAGCTTCGCCACCGTGGTCTGCAATGAAATGTCCTGGCTCGGCTCCAACTGCACAAGCAACCTCAGCGTGGACGTCCGCACCTTCTCGACTTTTTCGTCCACCAATATCGCCGAGCCGATCACCGCCGGTAAGTTCAGCTCTTCCTCGCTGCTGTTCCAGATGGGCAACGCCGGCGACATCGTGCTGGTGCGCACCTTCTATCCCTGGACCCTGGTTACCCCCTTCCTGGACGGGTCGGTGGCCAACCTCAGCAACGGCCAGATGCTGATCGAGTCCGCCACCACCTTCCGCAACGAGCCCTATTCATGATCGGGGCCTTTTGGCGCAAGCTGAAGGGTGACCGGCGCGGCGTGTCCGCCGTGGAGTTCGCCCTGATCGCCCCGGCGCTGATCGCCTGCTATTTCGGGCTGGCGGAAATGTGCGGCGCGCTGATGGCCGAACGCAAGACCAGCCATATCGCCTCGGCGATCGGCGACCTTGTGGCGCAGGGCACCACCATGACCCCCAGCGGGATGACCGACATCTGGACCGTGGCCAACACCCTGATGGCGCCGATGCCGACCGGCAGCTTGAAATTGCGGGTCACCAGCATTGTCGCGGACTCGAAAGGCGCCACCACCATTGCCTGGACTCAGTCCCAGGGAACCTGGACGGGCACGAACGCCACACCCAATGCCACCGTCCCCTCTGGCATCGTCGCGGCCGGCGGCTCGGTGATCCTGGCCGAGGCGTCCTACACCTACACCTCTCCGGTCAGCGACTTCATTCCCGTGCCCATGTCTTTCTATGAAAGATTCTACCTGGCGCCACGCCAGTCAACCTCGGTGACCTGCCCTACCTGCTAAGGTCTATTTGGCCGCGAGGCGTCCGTCGCCACGCACGAACAGCAGCCCCACAAAGCCCACGGCGAGCAGGACGGCGATCATGCCGAAGCCGCCTTGCTGGGTGTGGAAGATGTGGGTGCCCAGGTTGACCAGGAAGGACCCCAGCCAGACCGTCGCTGTCCCTGAAAGAGCGTAGACGCCGAAGAAGGTGGCCGTCCGCTCCGGCGGGGTCAGGCGCGTCAGCAGGGTGCGGCTGGAGGCGTAGTGGGCGGTGATGAAAACCGCGTTGGAAAAGCCGATCAGCAGATAGACCAGGTCCGGCAGCGTCCTGAAGAAGGGACCGCCCCAGATCGGCGCGTGCGCCGCCACGTCGTAATGCCAGAAGAACAGGATGCGGTCGGGCGCCATGCCGAGGATGGCGAATATCCCCAGCAGCGACATGCCGATCTCGATCTGCACCGACCTTTTCGGACCGACGCGAGCGTCCAGGAACCCGCCGACGCCGCCGCCGAAGGTGGCGAGGACGCTGAGAATGATGCCGTAGAACAGCATGGTCAGGCCGTCCCAGTGCATCACGCCCCGGGCATAGACGCCGGCGAACAGCAGGATCGCCGTCATGCCGTCGACGTAGAACATCCGCGCGACCAGGAAGATGGCCCCATCGCGGAAGTCGCGCATGGACAGCACCATCCGCCAAAGATCGATCGCCGAGGCCCGCACCGCGGCCACGACCGAGATCTTCGATCGCGGGGTGTCGGGGGTGAACAGGAAGAGCGGAATGGCGCCCAGGGTGAAGATGCCGGCCGCCAGCAGGGCGACCACCCGATCAGGCTCGAAGGTGGCGGGGTTCAGCCCGAACAGGGGCGAGGCCGGAATGCCGGCCCAATGCACCTTGCCGGGCAGGGCGAACGCCCAGGCCGTAAAGGCCAGCGCCAGCACCGAAAAGCCATTGCCCAGGGCCAGGGCCAGGGCTGACGCCTTGTGCGCCGCGCCAAGCCCCGCCGCGTTCACCAGCAGCGAGTTGTGCAGGACCTCGGAATAGGAAAACAGCACGCCAAGGACGGTGGCGATGGCGATCACCTCGCCCACGGACAGCCATTTGTGATCGGGGGTGGAAAACCACAGCAGGGCCATCAGCGGGACCATCAGGCCGACGATCAGACCCAGCCAGCCCTTGCGCCGACCCAGCTTGTCGATCGCCGCGCCGAGGAAGGGCGCCGTCACCATGACGATCCACCCGGAATACTGGCCATAGGCGGCCACCGCCTCCTGGCCCTTGACCGGGTCGCCCACCACAACGGAGGCGAAGTAGGGCATGAAGATGTAGATGGTGACGAGGATGACGTAGGGATTGCGGGCCCCCTCGAACAGGGACCAGCAGGCCGCGCCAAGCGAGAGGTTGGTGGAGGCGGGCGGCGCCGGCGGGCCCAGGTCCGCTTCGTTGATCAACTCGCTCACCCGATTTGCTCTCCCCGCGAACAGCCGTCATTTCCCGCGGCCGGACGCGGCGACCCTAGAGGGTTTGGGGCGGTTGTCAGCCGGAAATTATCCCCGGGGCGAGGCGGGCGGCCTGGCCACTGGCGCTGGCCCCCACCGTCTCGCTCCGCGAGCCACCTCCCCCTGTCTTCGCTTCGCTCGCGGGGGAGGACAAGGAGGGGGTCCTCCTCACCCCCGAGCGAAGCGAGAGAGGGGGAGGTGGCGCGTAGCGACGGTGGGGGCCAGCGCCGGCCGAACGATCGGCTCGGCCTCAACAGGCTCTACGTCAGAAGCCGCTTTTCCAGCTTTGCGCGAAGATCGGCGTCCACGCCGAGCACCTGAGCCAGATAGGCGTCCAGGTCGCCATGGGCGTCGCGGATCACCTTGAAGGCGGTTTCGAGATAGGTCTGGTCGACCCCCATGGCCACGCGCACAGCCTCCGGGTCGGGTATGCGCCCGGTCGCTGCAGTCATCATCTCGGTGACGATCGGGACCACCAGCTCGTAGTTGATCGCCGCGTTGGTGAGCAGGTAGTCGGCCATGATGTCGTCGGGATGGACGCCGACCACATGATGGGTCAGGGCGGCCAGGAGGCCGGTGCGGTCCTTGCCCGCGGCGCAATGGATCAGCACCGCTCCGTCAGTGTCCGCCAGCGCGCGGAAATAGCGGCTGAACAGATCGATGTGGCGGGCCTCGAAGGGCGCGTCGCGATAATAGCCCAGCCCGTGACCGCGGAAGGAGTCGCTGCTCAGGTCCGAGGTCCGCACGAAGGCCTGCCAGGGATCTTCCGCGACATCGCCGATATCGTTGTCGATGACGACGCCGGCGAAGGTGGGGTGGCGACGCGACGGATCGCGCGTCCGCTCGCCCGTCCGGCGCAGATCGACGACCACCCCGATCCCCAGGGCGGCGATCGCCTCAAGGTCGGAGTCGCTGGCCTTGGCGTGGTTGGCGGACCGATAGAGGACGCCGGTCTTCATCCGGCCGCCGCCGCGGGTCGCGTAACCCCCATAGTCGCGGAAATTGCTTACGCCATCGAGGCGCACGACTCGCTCTTGCATGGCCCGGTGTTAGCGCGGGTCAGCGACAATTGCGAGACACTCAAAAGGCGCTCATCCCCGCGAAGGCGGGGACCCAGGGACTGGGATTCGGCCCCTCCGCCCTGCCCTTTAGAACATTGACCTAAGCGGCCGCGCCTTATGGTCCGGGTCCCCGCCTTCGCGGGGATGAGCGGAAAATTTGGAGACCTAATGCGGCGCGGTTTCCGCCGCCCGCTTGGCCATCATGGCGTCGAAGGACGACCACACGCCTTCCGTGCCGTCCCAGCGGCCGCGGGTGGCGGCCTTGGAATATTCGGTGGCGCGGGCCTCGAAGAAGTTGGCGTGCTCCACGCCCGACAGCAGCACCTGCAGCCAGGGCAAGGGATTTTCCTTCACGCCATAGACGGCCGGCAGCTCCAGCTGGCGCAGGCGCCAGTCGGCGACAAAGCGGATGTACTGCTTGATGTCTTCAGGGGTCATGCCCTCGATCGGGCCCATCTCGAAGGCCAGGTCGATGAACTTGTCTTCCATCGTCACCACGGTCTTGCAGTTGTCGATGATGTCGTCGGCGACCTGTTTGGTGACGCAGTTCGTCTCCTTGCGGAAGGCATGGTAGAGCTTGATGATCCCCTCGCAGTGCAGGCTCTCATCGCGCACGCTCCAGGATACGATCTGGCCCATGCCCTTCATCTTGTTGAAGCGCGGGAAGTTCATCAGCATCGCGAACGAGGCGAACAGCTGCAGCCCCTCGGTAAAGCCGCCGAACATGGCGAGCGTGCGGGCGATGTCGGCGTTCGTCTCCACGCCGAAGGTCTGCATGTAGTCATGCTTGTCCCGCATGGCCTCGTATTCCATGAAGGCGCCGAACTCGCTCTCCGGCATGCCGATGGTCTCGAGCAGCAGGGCATAGGCGGCGATGTGGATGGTCTCCATATTGGTGAAGGAGGCCAGCATCATCTTCACCTCGGTGGGTTTGAACACCCGCCCGTAGCGCTCCATATAGTTGTCCGCGACCTCGATGTCCGACTGGGTGAAGAAGCGGAAGATCTGGGTCAGCAGATTGCGCTCGGACGGGGTGATGCTGGTCGCCCAGTCCTTGCAGTCCTCGCCGAGGGGAATCTCCTCCGGCATCCAGTGAATCTGCTGCTGACGCTTCCAGAATTCGTGCGCCCAGGGATAGCGGAACGGCTTGTAGGCGGCCGATGGGGTCAGAAGGCCCGGGAGTTTGATGGAAGCGCTCATGGACGAACCCATATCCGAATCAGGACGAGAAACTTTGACTATGGTGAGCCTAACGCGTTGGCCACCACATGTGGTGTGATCTCGCACCCCTATTCACAAGATAAGGTTAGTCCTGTGGATAATCCAATCACGATCCGCACAGGCGAACGGCATTCGGGCCGATTCAGATGGCGTGCGCGGCCGCTGCTGGCGGCGCGAACGGCTTTCGTAGCAGGCGGCTGACGCGCGCGAGCAGCTGCGCCTCGCTGAATGGCTTGGTCAGATAATCCCTCGCCCCGAGGCTCACGGCGCGCCGCACATCGTCGGAGCCGTGACGGGCGGTGAGGACCAGGACCGGAACGAGAACCGGGCCGCGGGAGTCTTTCATCGCCTCCAGTACGCCGAAGCCGTCGAGCTCCGGCATGTTGATGTCCAGAACCATCGCCATTGGCCGCACCACCGCCAGCCTGCCCAACGCCTCGCGGCCGGTCCGCGCCGTGAACACCTCGTATCCGGCGATTTCCAGCTGCACCGAGATCAGCTGGCGGATCGCCAGGTCGTCCTCCGCGACGAGAATCCGGGCCTTAGCTGGCATGGGAGAAACCCTCCTGATCCTCGGGACTGACGTCAAGGTTGGCGGCGCTCGCGCGGGCGATCGCGGCGATGAGAACCCCTGGCTCCAACGGCTTGGCGACGATGTCCTGGAAACCAAGCGGCCCCAGCTTGTCCATGCCCTCGGAGTCGGCGGTAAAGGCGATAATCGGGGTGGCGTCGTTCGGGCCCGGCTGCGCGCGAATCCGGCGCACCGCGCCAACGCCGTCCAGTTTCGGCATGCGCAGATCCATCAGAATGACGTCATAGGGCCACTCAGCGGCAAGCTGCGCCGCCTCTTCGCCATCGCTGGCCTCGGTCACCTCGGCGCCGACGCCCGCCAGGAACAGCCGGACCAGTTCACGATTGGTCCGGTGGTCATCCGCGACCAGCACGCGCACGCCGGTGAAGGCCGGCCAGTCGTCGCTATTGGACGCGCTTTCCTCGGGTCTTGTCATCGCAACGCGAGGCGCGGGAATCGAGAACCAGAAGCGGCTGCCTTCGCCGGGGCGGCTGTCGACTCCGACCTCGCCGCCCATCGCCTCGATAAGCCCTTTACAGATCGCCAGACCCAGGCCGGTGCCGGGTTGGGTGCGCGTCAGCGAACCATCGATCTGCGAAAATCGCTGGAACAGCCGGTCCAGCTTTTCCTCAGGAATGCCGGCGCCGGTGTCGATGACCTCCACAAGCAGCCGGGCGTCGGCCTCGTTGTAGCGGGTGCGCAAGGTGACGCCGCCGGCGGCGGTAAACTTCACCGCGTTGCTGACGAAGTTCAGCAGCACCTGGCGAATGCGATCGGGATCCAGCGCGACCACCAGGTCTTCGCCAGGGCCGTCGTCGAGAGTCAGGGTCAGATCCTTGGCCCCCGCCTGGGGTGTGAACAGGTCGAGCGTTCCGCGCGCCAACTTGGTCAGGCAGGTCGGTTGGGCTTGGATGGTCACCTGGCCGGCTTCCAGCTTGGAGAAGTCCAGGATGTCGTTGACGGTGCACAAGAGGGCGCGGCTCGCCTCGCTGACACGGTCGATATAGTCGCGGCTCAGGGCGGAAAGATCGCCCTGTTCACCCGCCAACCGGGTGAATCCCAGAATGCTGGTCAGCGGCGTGCGCAGCTCGTGGCTCATATTGGCCAGGAATTCGCCCTTCACCGCCGCGGCCGCCTCGGCGTCGGCCTGGGCGGCGCGAAGCTGGGCCTCCAGCATCTTGCGCGGGGTGACGTCGCGGATCACGTCGGTGAGGCCGGTGAACCGGCCGGTTTTCGGATCGATCGCCAGCGTCGGTTTGCACTCCAGCCAGATGTCCTCACCGGTCTTGCGCCTCGCCCGGAATTCCACCGGCCATGGCGCGATCTGGCCTTTGGAGTCGAACACGGCCCGGCACATCTGCCGCACCTTGTCGTAGTCGTCGGAGTCGATGAACCGATCCAGCGTGTTGCCGATCAGTTCCTCGGGGGCAAAACCGGTGATCGCCAGGCTGGCCGGCGAGACATAGGTCAAAATCCCGTCCAGCCGGCTTTCGGCGATCATGTCCGGCGCATTCACCGCGAGCCGGCGAAAACGCTCTTCGCTTTCGGTAGTGGCGGCTTCGGCCAGTTTCTGTTCGGTGACATTGACCACCGTGCCGACGATGGCGGTCAGCGTCCCGTCTTCCGCACGCTCGGCGCGGGAATTGCCAACCAGGTATCTCATCTCCCCGTGGCGCGGCACGATGCGGGTGATGGAGTTATGGTCCGACGCGCCGGTGGCGAGCTGGGTTTTCAAGCGCTCCTGGGCGGCGACAACGTCGTCCGGGTGGGTCATCTGCATGACCGCATCCAGGTCGAGCGGGCTGTCGGGCTCAAAGCCATACATGCGGTAGATTTCGCGCGACCAGGTGATCTCGTGGGTTCGCGCGTCCATCCGCCAGCGGCCGAGGCCGGCGATCGCCTCGGCCTGTTCGGCGCGGCGGGCCAGCTCCTCCGCTTCGTCACGCGCCCTGGCCATATCTTCCTCGGCGCGCTTCAGATCGGTTATGTCCATGCAGATAGAGACCACGCCGCCATCGGCGGTGCTGCGTTCCGACACCTTCAGCCAGCGACCGTTGGAGGTGCGCTGGACCAGGCTTGAACCCTCGCCACGCCGGAGCGCGCGCCGTTCAGCCAACCACTCGGCCTCGCGGCCGATGGCGTCGGGATGCGCATGAATCCGCAGGCTCTTGGCGAGGATGTCGTCGAAGGGAATGCCCACCGACGGGGTCGTGCCGCGAAGCTCGCAGAGATCGGCGTACTTGGAGTTCCAGGCCACGAGACGGTCCTGCGGGTCGAAGAAGGCGATCGCTTCGGACATGACCTCCAAGGCCTCCCGCAATCTTTTCAGACTCCCCAGGCGGGCCAGGCCGTCCTGGGCGACGCCCGCCATCACCGCCAAGGTGATCAACAAGGCGCCAGCAACCGCGCCGGCGGCCATTACCGCGTTCGAGAGCATTGCGGCCGAGACCCGCACCGAGGGATCGGGCGCGATCGCCACGGCGGCCATGCCGGTAAAGTGCATGCCGACGATCGCCAGGCTGAGCAGACCGCCAGCCGTCACCCGCCGGGCCAGGGAAGCGCCGGGATGAACCATGGCCATCGCGACGGCCGACAATATGGCGCCGATCAGGATGGAGGCGGCGACATAGCCGATGTCCCAGTGGAGAAGCCCCGCCGTGCGATAGCCACTCATGCCGATGTAATGCATGGCGGTGATGGACAGGCCGACGACCAATCCGCCAAGCAGCGTATGGGCGGGCGGGCGATAGGGGCTCTGTGGCGCCGAACCAAGGGCGAACCCGGCGGTGGTTCCGGCGACGGCGACGATCAACGACGCGACGGTCGCGAAGGCGCCATAGCCTGTTGGCAGACCGGTCTCAAACGCCAGCATGGCGACGAAATGGGTGGTCCAGATGCCCGACCCGGCCACCAGACCGGTCACGGCAAGACCGGTCCATCGCCGCCAGATCGGAAACGATGGCGTCCGCCAATAGAGGAACACCGTCGCCTGGGTCGCCAACAGGCAGACGATCATGGCGGCCAGCACCAGGGGCAGGTTGTGTTGCGTTGCGACGCAGGTCAGCACTTTGAACATCACTATGGCTCCCTCCCCCGCACAGCGATCCTGCGCCTGTGCGGTTAAGAAACGGCCTTACGCTCGGTGAACCCCGGCAGTCCGGGGCGGCGGCAAAACGTCTCAGCGTTTGCGTGGCAAGCCCGCCGCTGATCCCCTTCGCTCCGGATTGACCGACCCGGCGTCGGCCTGCCAGGGTGATCACGGTTGAGGAAACGGGCCCCATGCAGCGCACTCTTGAAAGCTTTCTGCGCGCGCTCCGCTCGGTGGACGTGCGCGTCTCGCCGGCGGAGGCGATCGACGCCCACCGCGCGGCTGAAGTGACCGGCTTCGCCGACCGGGAGCTGTTCAAGGACGCCCTGTGCTCGACCCTGGCCAAGACCGCCGACGAGGTTCAGCGCTTCGATGTCTGTTTCGACACCTTCTTTCGCCGCGATGAGTTCCTGAAGGCGCCGGAAGAGGCCGAGGCGGACGAGGCGGCTCTGGACAGCCTTGAGCAGGCCGAGGGCGACACCAGCCTTGCCGAAATGCTGCTGCAGAATGACGCCGCCGCCCTGGCCCAGTCCATGGAGGCGGCCGCCGAGCGCGCGGGCGCCGGCGACATCCGCCTGTCCAGCCAACGACGGCTGCTGACCCGCCGGATGCTGGACGAGATGGGCCTGCGCGGGCTTGAGCGGCTGATCGCCGACGCGGGTGGCCGCGCCGAGGCGGAGCCCGACTCGAAGGCCCTGGCCGAACGCCTGGCCAAGGCCCGCCAGCGCCTGTTTGAAGAAGCCTCGGCCTATGTCGAGCGCCAGCACGAGCTCTACGCCAGCGAAAGTGGCCGCAGGATGCGCGAGGAGCTGCTGGCCGAGGAGGCGCTGACGGCCATCGACTCGCACCAGATCGGGACCATGCAGGTGCTGGTGCGCCGCATGGCGAAGCGTTTGGCGAGCAAATACAGCCGCCAGCAGCGGCGGGCGAAGAAGGGCAAGCTCAACGTCGGCAAGACCCTGCGCAAATCCATGGGCCACGGCGGCGTGCCCTTCGAGATCGTCTGGAAGAACCAGGTGATGAACCGCCCGAAGATCGTCTGCATCTGCGACGTCTCTGGCTCGGTGGCCGCCGCCGCCC
>Ga0302314_10008950_pt1 | contig 17753 bp, 21 predicted proteins | sample III_Palsa_N2_3_FD_200533 | JGI IMG/M metagenome (GOLD analysis project Ga0302314, IMG submission 200533) | Peat permafrost microbial communities from Stordalen Mire near Abisko, Sweden - III_Palsa_N2_3 | ecosystem: Environmental > Terrestrial > Soil > Palsa > Peat permafrost | place: Sweden...
GATGCGCCTGATCCTTCACACCGCCGCCTACTGGCTGATGCTCACCGTCCGCGACGCCGTCCCCAAGACCCACGCCCTGGCCAGGGCCGAGTTCGCCACCCTGCGCCTCAGGCTCCTCAAGATCGGCGCCCGCATCCGCGAGACCGCCCACCGCGTCCGCATCGCCTTCGCCGCCGCCTGCCCCGACGCCGAACTCTTCAGGGACCTCGCCATCGCCCTGCGTCCCGCGCCCGCCTGACCTCCGGGGCCAAGCCCACAAACCGCCCAACCCTTCGTCGCAACCCACTCGGAGATCAAAACCTCAGCTCAGACCGCGATGAAAAAGGCGCAGCGAGAACCTGCGCCTGACCGACATCAGGCCGCGTCGGCCCTCAAGTCGTCGTCACCGTGAATAAGACGGGCTAACAGCTTCAATGATTGGCGTAGCGGCTTCGCAATTTACATCACCAACTGACGCGGCGGTGCGGCACGGGCCGTTCCCGCATGAACAGTCGCTGGCGGGAAAAGTAGCTTTCATCGCCGAGTGGGAAAATCTCACAGATGTCGAAGGCGTAGGAAAGATATTGAGGCTTGATCACTTAGATAAACCGGCAGCGTGGAATGAATCGGCACCGACTGGTGGGAGTGGAGCAACTTACAGGCTCGTCTGGCCGGATTGGAGAGCCGATTCCGGGATCAGGACGATCAGATTTAGGTACATAGATGGGACTAAATTCTCACCTGACCGCTTCGCGGAGCTCTATCTGGACCTGACTGGAAAGCGATGCGTCACGTTTAGTATGATCCAAAAAGCCACCAACGCGCAGGTCGGCTATTGGTCCGCACCGGCAATTCCAGAGCGATGGCTTCCAAATCCTCCTTCGAGTGTTACAGACAAAGTGGAGTTCTTAAGGCTAACAAACAACTATGGCCTGATCGTCATCATAGACAGTGGTCGAGATCATACCATGACCGACTGTCTCCCATTGATCAGATTTGCGTCGAGTGGCAGCCGCATTGCTCTTGTGGCTCCGCCTTGAGTTTGCTTACCCTACAGCCAAGGATCGACGGAGCAGGCTACCGTTTCGACGTGAACGTCCGAGATAGGCCGAACTTCCCCGTTGGCTTGACGCCCCGAAGCGGACATCGGGCGCCAAGCTACGCCCGCCCCATCCCCGCCCCCACTGGCCTCTCCCGAAAATGCGCCCGCGCCGCGTTCAGGAACGCCGTCAGGTTGGCTGAGCCCAGCCTTCGCGCCGGGTGGACCAGGCTGATCGGGACAGGCGCCAGGGCGCAGGACTCCAGCACTAGATTCAGCCGACCGGCCGCGACCGCGTCTTGCACCTGATACGACAGGCACCGCGTGATCCCCAAGCCCGCCTCGCAGGCGACGATGGCGGCGTCGGCGCTGTTGACGCTGAGCCTCGGGGCGACGCGGATGGCGGTCTTGCCGGCCGGGCCGAAGCGCCATTCGCCGGTGGCGTCGACGCCTTCGAAGGCGATCAGGTCGTGGCGGGCCAGCTCGGCCGGGCTGGCGGGCGCGTCGCGGCGTTCCAGATAGGCCGGGCTGGCGACCAATACCCGCCGCACCTCGCCGACCTTGACCGCGATCAGGGCGCTGTCGGCCAGATCGCCGATCCGCACGGCGACGTCGACCTCCTCCTCCACCAGATGCACCAGCCGGTCGAGCAGGATCATGCGGATCGACAGCGCCGGATGGGCCGCCAGCAGCTCCTGGACGATGGGCAGCACATGCAGCCGCCCGAACAGGATCGGCGCCGAGACCGTCAGGTGGCCGCGCGGTTCGGCGTCCTGGCCCCGGGTCAGGCGCTCGCCCTGCTCCAGGTCGGCCAGCACCTGGCGGCAGGTCTCCCGATAGATCGCGCCGCGCTCGGTCAGTCGGACGGAGCGGGTGGTGCGGTTCAGCAGCAGGACGTCCAGATGGTCTTCCAGCAGCGCCACCGCCCGCGTCACCGCCGTCGGCGACAGGCGCAGCCGCCGCGCGGCCGGGGCGAAGCCGCCCAGATCGGCTACCGCCGCGAAGGCGCGCATGGCGTCGATCCGGTCCATTCGATTATTTCAATATCTGAAATAAAAAAGTGTCAATCGATCGGATTATCACTTCTTCGCCGCCGTGTAGAGTGCCGCCCCTTCTCGACGGAGCGGCCCACCCGTGCCCTACGGCTTTCTAGACATCGCCGCGACCCCCAGCGTCAAGGCCGCCCAGGAGGCCAATGGCAGCCGCGTCCTGTTCGAGGATTTCGCCGGCGAGCGCGCCTTCGACCGGCTGGGTCCGGCCGAGGCCGCCTATATCGCAGAACGCGACAGCTTCTTCATGGCCAGCGTCTCGGAGACCGGCTGGCCCTATGTGCAGCATCGCGGCGGGCCGCCGGGGTTCCTCAGGGTGCTGGACGAGACGACGCTCGCGTTCGCGGATTTTCGCGGCAACCGGCAATATATCAGCCTGGGCAATATCGCCGCCAACGGCCGCGTGGCGCTGATCCTGATGGACTATCCCAATCGCCGCCGAATGAAGCTCTATGCCCGGATCGAGGCGCGCGACCTGGCCGGCGATCCCGCACTGGCGCTGATGCTGGCGTTGGACGGCTACCGGGCCAAGGTCGAACGGGCCTTCGTGCTGAGCCTGGAAGCCTTCGACTGGAACTGCGCCCAGCATATCACCCCGCGCTATACCCAAGGACAGATCGACGCCGCCCTGGGCCCCTTCCGCGCCCGGATGGCCGCCCTGGAGGCCGAGAACCAGACCCTGCGCGCCCGGCTCGCCGAAACCGCTAACGGAGATCCCTCATGACCGCGCCGGTTCAACTGGTTCCTCCGTTCACGGCGCAAACCGCCGCACTCAAGGTCCGCCGCGCCGAGGACGCCTGGAACACCCGCGATCCGGAACGGGTGGCGCTGGCCTATACGCCGGACAGCCGCTGGCGAAACCGCTCGCAATTTTTGACCGGCCGCGCGGAGATCGCCGCGTTCCTCAAGGACAAGTGGGCGCACGAGCTGGACTATCGTCTGATCAAAGAGCTTTGGGCGCATGACGGGAACAGGATCTCGGTCCGCTTCCAGTACGAATACCACGACGCGTCCGGCGCCTGGTTCCGGGCCCACGGCAACGAGCAGTGGGAGTTCGACCAGGCCGGCCTGATGCGCCGCCGCGAAGCCTCGATCAACGACGCGCCGATCGCGGCGGCGGAGCGGAAGTTCCTGTGGCCGGAGTTGGGTCCTAGGCCGGCGGATTATCCAGGGCTGAGTGAATTGGGGTTGTAGTTGTCGGACTCGAACAAAGCCTCTCCCCCTCGATGGGGGAGAGGTTGGAGTGGGGGTGCGTCCACCGTCGGTGACGAAAAGATTGCGTGAGACGCCTTCCGTGTTCTTCGCCGCAGCACCTGCGTGTTCACCCCCAACCCTGCCCTTCCCCCATCGAGGGGGAAGGGTTCTTCAGATCGCGTTTGAAACCGTCACGATCCTGGGCGAAGGATGCGTCGGCCGGCAGAGCGGGAAACACCATCCATGGACGAGGACTTTCGCAAGGCGGCGCTGGACTATCACCGCCTGCCCAGGCCGGGAAAATTGTCGGTCGAACCGACCAAGCGAATGGCGACCCAGCGCGACCTGGCCCTGGCCTATTCGCCGGGCGTGGCGGCGGCCTGCGAGGCGATCGTGGCTGACCCCTCCGCGGCGCGTGAGCTGACCGCGCGGGGCAATCTGGTCGCGGTGATCTCCAACGGCACCGCCGTGCTGGGCCTGGGCAATATCGGGCCCCTGGCCGGCAAGCCGGTGATGGAGGGCAAGGCGGTCCTGTTCAAGAAGTTCGCCGGCATCGACGTGTTCGACCTGGAGGTCGACGCCCCGGGGATCGAGGAATTCTGCAACGTCGTGGCGGCCCTGGAGCCCACCTTCGGCGCGATCAATCTGGAGGACATCAAGGCGCCGGAATGCTTCATCGTCGAGGCCCGGCTGCGCGAGCGGATGAACATCCCGGTCTTTCACGACGACCAGCACGGCACCGCCATCGTCTGCGCCGCGGCGATCTTCAACGGGCTGGTGCTGCAGGGCAAGACACTCAGCGACGTCAAGCTGGTCACCTCGGGCGCGGGCGCCGCCGCCCTGGCCTGTGTCGACCTGCTGGTCAGCATGGGCCTGCCGGTCGAGCACGTGACGCTGACCGACATCAAGGGGGTGGTGCATAAGGGGCGCGGCGACGACATGGCGCCCAACATGGCCCGCTATGCGCGGACCACCGACGCGCGCACTCTTCAGGACGTTCTGGTCGGCGCGGACGTTTTCCTGGGCCTGTCGGCGCCCAATGTGTTCCACCCCGAATGGCTGCCGCTGCTGGCCGACAAGCCGATGATCATGGCCCTGGCCAATCCGGATCCCGAGATCACGCCAGACCTGGTCCGCGCCGGCCGGCCCGACGCCATCATGGCCACCGGCCGGTCGGACTACGCCAATCAGGTCAACAACGTGCTCTGTTTTCCCTTCATCTTCCGCGGCGCCCTGGACGTCGACGCCACCCAGATCAACGAGGCGATGAAGATCGCCGCGGTGGAGGCGATCGCGGCCCTGGCCCGCGCCGAGGCCAGCGACGTGGTGGCCGCGGCCTATGGCGGGGCCGCGCCGGTGTTCGGGCCGGACTACATTATTCCGAAGCCGTTCGATCCGCGCCTGATCCTGCACATCGCCCCGGCCGTGGCTCGAGCGGCGATGGATTCTGGGGTGGCCAAACGCCCCATCGCTGACTTCGACGCCTATCAGCGCGAACTGGAGCGGTTCGTGTTCCGCTCGGGCCAGCTGATGCGGCCGGTGTTCGAGCTGGCCCGCCATGCGCCGCGCAAGATCGCCTATGCCGAGGGCGAGGACGAGCGGGTGCTGCGCGCCGTGCAGACCGTGGTCGACGAGGGCCTGGCCCAGCCGGTCCTGATTGGCCGCCGGGCGGTGATCGAGGCCAAGGCGCATAAGCTGGGCCTGCGGCTGGACTGCGCCAAGAGCGTCCAGATCCTCGACCCGGGAGTCGACGCCGAGGTGTTCGAGCCGCTGGTCGATCGGTATCGGCTGCTAATGGAGCGTCGCGGCGTCCCCTCCGACGCCTCGGCGCGCCGGGTGAGCGCCCGGCCCGGCGTCGCGGCGGCGCTGCTGCTGATGTCCGGCCACGTGGATGGGGCCCTGTGCGGCGGGGCTGGCGACTGGTGGCGGCACATGACCGACCTTTTGCCGATCATCCCGCGCCAGGACGGCGTCTCGCGCGTCTACGCCCTGTCCAGCCTGATCCTGCCGACCGGCGTGCTGTTCATCGGCGACACTCACGTCAATGTCGAACCGACCGCCGAACAGATCGCCGAGATGACCGTGCTGGCGGCCGAGGCGGTGCGCCGGTTCGGGGTCGCGCCCAAGGCCGCGCTTTTGTCCCATTCCAGTTTCGGCGCCAGCAATTCGCCCACCGCGCGCAAGATGCGCGAGGCCCTGGGCCTGATCCGCCAGCGCGCCCCGGATCTGGAGGTCGACGGCGAGATGCACGCCGACGCGGCGCTCAGCGAGGCGCTGCGCAACCGGCTGGTCTCGGACGGGCGCCTGACCGGTTCGGCCAACCTTTTGATCATGCCGACGCTGGACGCGGCCAATATCGGTCTGACCCTGCTGTCGGCGGCGACGGAGGCCCTGCTGGTCGGACCCCTGCTGCTGGGTGTCTGCAAGCCCATCCATGTGCTGGTCCCCAGCGTCACCGCGCGCGGCATCGTCAACATGACCGCCCTGGCTGTCGCCCAGGCCAACCGAGAGATGTGTCCCGTCGATCCCCCGACCGGAACAGGTTGACCTGTCCGCCCTCCGACGCCCGGCACGACTGGCGTCTTCGCGCGTCTGTGCTACATTGTAGCCCAGAGGAACAATGATGACCGAAAATGCCGTTGTCCGCGCCCGCATCGACGAGCGCATCAAAACCGAAGCCGCGGCCGTGCTTGGCGCAATGGGCCTGACGGTGTCTGACGCCTTTCGCCTGATGATGACCCGCATCGCCGCCGAAAAGGCTTTGCCCTTTGAGCCGCTGGTCCCCAACGCCGAAACGATCGCGGCGATGAAGGAGGCGCGAAAGGGCGGTCTGCCGCGGTTCAACAGCGTCGATGCGCTGCTCGCGGACCTGAATGCGGACGATTGAGCGCACGACGCAGTTCAGGCGGGACTACAAGCGAGAGGCCAAGGGACGCCATCGCGCCTCCCTGGACGTCAACTTGGCGGGGGTGCTCGGCGCCTTGATGAACGACGAAACACTCGCCCCGCGCTATCGCGATCATGCGCTTACCGGCGAATGGTCCGGATTCCGAGATTGCCATGTGAAGCCCGATCTCGTGTTGATTTATGAAAAGCCGAACGAGGACGTTCTGCGACTGGTCCGCCTCGGTTCTCACAGCGAGCTTGGATGGTGAAGTCCAGGCTTGTTTCACACATCCGCCGCGTTGCGATTCCCTCGTCGCAGGGCAATTCGAGCGTCTCATGAGCGAAGATTTCAACCCCGCTCGGCTGGCCGCGGGCAAGACCGCCCGCTACGCCGAACTCGCCGAGATGATCGCCGCGGTGGTCGATGGCGAGTCCAACCGGGTGGCGCGGATGGCGACGGTGGCCGCAATGCTGGCCAGCGCCTTCGACCATTTCTTCTGGACCGGCTTCTATGTGGTCGATCCGGCCAAGGGCGACGAACTGGTGGTCGGCCCCTATCAGGGCACGCTCGGCTGCCTGCGCATCGCCTTCGGCCGAGGCGTCTGCGGCAAGGCGGCGGCCACCGGTCAGACCCAGATCGTTGACGACGTGAACGCCTTTCCCGATCACATCGCCTGCGACGCGCGCTCGGTCAGCGAGATCGTAGCGCCGGTGTGGGACGGCGCGGGACAGCTAATCGGCGTGCTGGATGTCGACGCGACCATGCCGGCGGCCTTCGACCGGACGGACGCGGCAGGGCTGGAGACGATCCTGCGCCAGACCTTTGGTGCATCCGCCGCTGGATGATCAGGACCGCGGGCTGGCCCCGGCGGCCGTTAGCGGCCGGTTCTTCTCCAGCCAGCTGTTCATCGCCGCCACCTCGGCGCGCGAGCGCAGGCGTCGGCCGTAAAGGTAGATCGGGCGATCGTCCGTGAACGTCTCATTGGCGGCGGCCACGGCCAGCAGCGGCCGCGCCGAGGCCGGCAGGTCTGGGCTGGACTTGGCGCGGGCCAAAAGCTCCGCCGCCGGCGGGACCACCTCGCCGCCGGCATAGCGGCCGGTCATGGCGCCGGCGCGGCCCGCCGCGCCCGGCCAGCGGTAGAAGACTTGCGAGCCGACCTGGGCGACCTTGACCATGTCGGCGCGCCAGGACGGATCGACCGAGGTCGCGTGATAGTGGGTCGCAAGGCCCGCCAAGGGCTCCACATGACCCGCCAGCGCCTGGTCGGCGATGTCGAGGGCGTCGCGGTAGAGGCCCGGAACCGGCGGGCGGGCCAGCGATCCGTCGCAGGCGAACGAGAACTGGCACCCCGGCCCGCTCTTCCAACCGTCATAGACCACGCCGCACACCGATTTGGGGAAGTTCGGGTCGCGCACCCGGTTCAACACCACCTGGGCGACCGCGCGGCGCCCTTCGAGCGGCTCTAGCGCGGCTTCGTAATAGATCGCGTCGGCCAGGCAGCGCCGAGCGCGCGAGCGGTCCTGCGCATTCGCGGCCGGGAGGACGAACGGGGCGGCCGTCCCCACCGCCGGATCGGCGATATAGGTTTGCGGGCCCCGCAAGGCCGGCGCCGCCGGTCGCTGGACGCCGCGCGGAGCGACCGGCGCGCGCAACACCGGCCGGGCCAGCAGCATGCCGACTTCGAAACCAATCAGCGGGGCTATGACCGCGATGGCGACGAGGGTGCGCACCCGGCCTGGGCCGGCCCGCGGCGGGGTGCGGAACGCTCCCGGAAAACGCCGCGCGATGGACTGAGCGGCGCGCCTGGCTTCGACGGACGAGACGGTCATGGAGGCGATGAGGCGTGCGTTCCTGCAAGGATCGTAGCGGCGGCGTTGACGGCCAGTGTAGGAGCGCAAACCTTGACGGAGTCCTAGGGCGCGACGGCCGCTTGAACCGGCTTGGCTTCGAGCTGTCACGCACAAGGCCCGACTCATGGTCCAGTGCACACGCCGCCGCGCAACCTGGATCCCGCTGCAAGACATGACCCTTCGCGAGACGCCGTTCTGGTCCCTTCGCGCGGCGTTGCGCGCGATTGTTTCGGGCCTTGCCGCTTGTGCGCTCTTGGCGCCGCCCGCCGCTAGCGCCGCGGACGCGGCGCCCACCCTCGCCAAGCCATCCGCCCAGGCGCCCGGGGTCGTTGCGAGTTGGCTCGCCCGCTACACCAATATCGCGCCAGCGACGGTCGTCTCGGTAGGCGACGAATACATAGTGGCGATACTCTCAAGCCGGCCGGTCGAGCCGGCCAATCCGCGTCTGCTGCGGCTCGAGATCCGCGGCGAGATGACCGATCCGGACTCTCGGATCGCCGGTCTCGTGCGCTCGCTGTCCGCCACCCTCGAGGTCAATTGCGCGGACCACACCTCCCATTTCATCGAGGTGCGCACCTTCGCCGCGCCCAATCTGACCGGGACCGAGCAGGTCTACCATCCGGCCGAGGGCTGGGTCGCCAATCCGCGCGGTTCCTATTTCGAGGATATCGACACGGCGGTCTGCACGCCGAACGCGCCGCGGCCGCTGCTCGCGGTCAGGGCCGGCTTCGAACACCCGGGCGCGCAGGCGCAAACCCTGTCGTCTCCGCTGCGGCCCGCCCAATCGCCGGACGCTCCGGCGCCCCGCGCCGCCAGCGCCGCCGTCCATGCGGGCGGCCAGGCGCAGATCGCCGCGGCGACGTCGCAGGCCAAGGCCGAAGCGGCGCTGTCGGAGCTTCGCGGCGCCTTGCCGGCCCTGATGAACGGCCGCCAGACCCGCATCGAACGCATCGAGCGAAACGGAACCGCCTACTACCGCGCGCTGGTGATCGGCCTGACAGCGCCGACGGATGCGGCCTCGTTCTGCCGCCAACTCGCCGCTGCCGGACGCGCCTGCATCCCGCGCTGAGGCCTGGGACGGCGGCGGGAACCCACTCGCGCCGTAGGAGCCTGGCATTCCCCTTGCAGTTGATAAATTCAACTGTCCCGCGGCGGGATGGCGCCTAACCCGTCGGCGGCGGCGGACCATGGAGGGTGTTTTGAAGATTCAACCGGTTCTGGCGGGCGCGTTCTCGGTCGCGGCCCTGATCTTCTCGGCGGCGCCGGTTCAGGCGACGACCACCGAGCAATTCAACTTCGCGGACAATGTCGACGGCATCTTCGCGATCGGCGATTTCACCCTCGCCAGCAGCGCCAACGCCAACGGAACCTTCGACATCACGGGCATCGTTAACGGCACGGTGATCGACGACCGCACGGGCACGCCGGTCATCGATCAGATCAGCGCTCTGATCCCCAATCCGGGTGGCTCCAATCCGACCATCGCCGACGGTTTCATCTATGACAACCTCGCGCCGCTCAACACCAACGGCGTGCTGTTCCAAGGCGACAGCAACGCGATCTACAATCTCTGGTCCAACGGCGGCAAGGCTGGCGAACTCTACACCTACGGCCTGCCCGGCGTTCCGAACTTCGACGCCCATGGAACCCTGAGCGTCGGCGTGCCGGAGCCGGCGACTTGGGCGATCATGCTGGTCGGTTTCGGCGGCCTGGGCGGCGCGCTGCGCGGCGCCCGCCGCAAGCCGGGCCTCGCCGCGGCCTGAACGTCCCATTTTGATACATAACGTGGCGCCGCTGTCCAAAGGGACGGCGGCGTTCGCGCGCCTTAGACTTCGAGCGACCCGGTGATCGAGGCGCGCTGCGATATCTCGATCCAGTTGCCGGCCGGATCCTTGACCATGGAAATGCGCGCCGTGGTCCCCAGCGTCACCGGCGCCGTCGCCTCGCGCCCGCCGTGCGCCAGGATGTGGGTGTGTTCAGCGTCGACTTTGAACACCTGGAAGGTCAGGTAGCGCCAGCCGGGCCCGTCGAAGGGCGCATCCTGTGGCGCATCGTCCGCCTGTTCGATCAGGATCATGCTCTCGCCGGCGCGAAAGGCGCATCCGCGGGCGCACGGCGCCTCTTCCAGTCCGAGCGCCTCGGCGTAGAACCGCCGCTCGGCCTCCAGGTCTCGAACCGCCACGCGCACGCCGATCTGACTGACGCCCAGAGCGCCCACCGGAACGAGGCTGACACGGTTGCCGTCCGGATCGATCAGCGGAAGGACCCGATCCAAACCTTCCCGCGCGATCAGCAGCTCCAGATAGCCGCTGGGCGGCTCGGCGGGCAGCGGATCTGTACGATGGTTGATCTTCAGCACCGAGCCCATCAGGTCGTGGCGATACTGGTCCATGCCCCGCCTGATCTTCAGCAGATGATCGAAGGGAGCGCCGACCTCGTCCTGCCAGAAGCGCAGCATGGGTTCGAGATGGTTGGTCGCCAAGCCGATATCGATGCGGAATTTGGCGAGGTGCATGGGTCGCTCCGAAACGAGGCCGATCCGGCGACAGGATCGGCAAGGACATTCCAGTCGCCGATTTCCTTGTCCATCCCTAATCGTGAACCCATTTGGATCGAGCGCGCCTTGAGATGTCCCGCGGTGATGCGAAAAGTCCGCGAAGGTCGACCCGGTGGGGGGCCAGCCTTCGCGGACCATCCGCGCGGAAGGATGCGGTGCGCCGGCGGGACGGGCGCCGGCGCACGCATCATGGTCTAGGGAGGGGACCTAGACCGTCCGCGCGAACTGCTGGCCGCCGGCGGCGCGACGCCGCAGGTTCGCGCCGATCAGGCCGAAGCCCAGGATCATCGCCGCCCAGGTCGCCGGCTCGGGAACCGCGGAGAGCGAGCCGAACAGGCCCTCGGACTCGTTCTGTATGCCGGCGGTGAAATAGACCGTGTTGGGATCGCCGCCCGAACCGCCATTGCCATTGATCAGGCCCCAGAGGTCGCCCAGGACCAGCGGCTGGCCGTTGGTCCCATCCAGCGTGCCTTCAAACGCACCGGTGTTGATGTTGAAGGCGTTGATCTCGCCGTTGCCGAAGTTGCCGACCAAAAGGTCCCCGGCGAAGGAGCCGAAACTGGCGGGGGCTATGTCCAGTCCCCAGGGGGAGTCGAGCACCCCGTTGGACACCAGCCGCTTGTCGAACGTGCCGTCCAGATTGAACTCGTCGATGAAGCCGTTGCCGAGGCCAGCGACGTCGTCGTGCTTGGAGGCGTCCTGCAGGGCGTAGGTGACGAACAGGTGGCCGTCCAGATTCGCGACGTCGAACGGGGCGAAGCCGGGCGCCACGAAGGGATCGGTGAAGGCCCTGACGAAGCCGAAATCGCTGTTGAACTGCTCCACCTCTCCGTTGCGGAAGTCGGTGGCGTAGAGGTAGTTCTGGCCGTCGTCGCTGCCGATCGCCAGCCCCTTGTAAACCGCCCCGGCGCCCGCGGTGGAGTTGTCCACCGCCAAGATGGACTGCGTGGGGCTCACGCCCGGCGCCCAGCCTGAGATCGTGCCGTCCTCGGTGTCGAAGATGAAAAGCGCGCTGCCGGTCTTGCCGCCGCTGCTCACCTGAAAGCCGCCGGTTCCATTGAACACCACGCCCGTCGGCGCGGCGGGCGGCGTCCCGCCGGCCGGAGGCGCGATCTGGACCGTCAGCGGTATCTTGGCGCCCGCGCCGTTATAGAGGGTGCTGAAGCCTGAGTTGTTGTCCGATATCCAAAACGGCCCGGTCGGCGCGTAGGCGATGCCCCAGGGATTGCTCAGATTGGGGTCGACGGTCGCCGCGGGCACGGAGCCGTCGGAGACCAGATTGGTGACCTTGAATTCCGTGGCGCGGGCGGGAGCGGCGCCGAGGCCGACGAGCAACCCCGCCCCGAGGACGGCGGACGCCGTCGCTAAGCGCGAGTCGGAAAAGCGCATGAAAACCCTCCATTGGTTGGCCGGGGGCCGAGACGACCCGTTCCAACTCGTGGATTGCCCGCCGAAGCCTCGGCGTTCACGCCGGGGCGAAATAAACTTAATGGGGTGCTTAGAAGAACAGAGCCGCGCCCAGCACGAGCGCAGCGCGCCCTTGTGTATGACCGATCGGATAGTTCAGGTCCGGGCTGGTCGTCGTCCAGGCGAGGCGCAGTTCGCCGCCCCGGAACTCGGCGGCGACTCCGGCGCGCAAATCATAGCGTTCGCGGCGGCTGTCCGGTCCGGCCCAGCCGCTGATCGGCGTCAGGACGCCGACATGCCCGAACAGACGCCATAGGCGCGCCGGCCGGACGGCTCCATTCAAATCCAGATAGGCCGTGCTTATGCCTCCGCCGAGATAGCTTGGCGAATAATATATGTGCGCATTGAAATCGTCTCTGACGATTCCAGCATAGATTTCAGTATAGGTCGGGCTGTACAATCTCGGCACGTCTTCTTCGTATCTCGAATTTACTACGCCAACATCTACGGCGTCGGCTTTATCGAAACGCGTGGTGTAACCGATATAATCTATATAGCCGAGCCCACGAACGTCGCCGTGAACGCCCTCGACGCCGATCAGGGAGCCGCCGCCGTAGAACCCGCTGTCGTGGTCATAGGAGACGTTCAGACTCAGGTCCGGTTTGTCGTCGCTGAGCGAGACCCCGCGCAGCCGGTAGTCGGAATCCGCCGATACGCTCACCGCCAGCTGGGCCGCCGCCGGAGCGGCGAGGAGCAGCAAAGCCGCCGTGAAGATGACGCTCAGCGTGTGGAAACGCGGCGCGGGCACGTTATTGGCGGACGACGGCCGACAATTGGCGGGCGCGAGAGCACGCGCAGTTGCAAGGTCCCGACGTCCGCAACAGCGTCGCACAGGCGTCGATCGCGCCGCCCGGCGGCAGGGTCACCAGCGATGAGCCGCTCAGGGTGAACGCGTTCCGCTCGCGCAACAGGGCGAACAGGCCGCTGACATGGGCGGCCGCGTAGGACCCGCCATTGACCAGGAACCAGCGGCCGCCCGGCTGGGTGGTGGGCACATCGCGCCCGGGCGCGCTGAAAATTCCGGCTGGCGTCAGCCTCGGCGACTCTTCCGCCACCGCCACCACCCCCGCATGCGAGGCCGGAAATCCACCGCCAGGCAGGGTGCGGTCAAAGGCGCCAACCACGATGACCCCGTGCTCCAGGGCCACGTCGAGCAGCCGGCCCAGCAACGGATCCGGTGGGCCGCTGAGGCTCAGATTGATGACCTGGGCGTTGTGGGCGATGGCGAAATGAACCGCCTTGGCCAGACTCAAACTGTCGCAGACCGTGCTGACGGGCGGGCCGCTCAGTTGCCAGCAGGCGCGCAGGGCCATCAGCCGCGCGTGCGGCGCCACGCCGGCTATGCCCAGTCCATTATCCGCTAGGGCCGCGATGATTCCGGCCACGCCGGTGCCGTGCTGCTCGGGAGCCACGGCGCGATCGGCGACGAAATTCTCGCTGACCTGGATCTGGCCCAGCAAGTCGGGATGGGTCCTTTCGACCATGCTGTCGATGACGGCGACGCGGACATTGCGGCCGGTGGAGATCTCATGCAAGTCGGCCAGCCGCCACTCCCTGGCGGCCGGCTGCACGCGATAGAGCGGGTCGTTGTGCGTCGCCTCGCCCAACCCCTGCACCACGCCCTGGCCCTGCACCACGCCCTGGCCCTGCGCCACGCCCTGGCCCTGCGCCACGCCATGGCCCTGCGCCTCGCCCTGGCCATGATAGAGGTTCATCGGCTCGGACCAGGCGACGCTGGGTTCGTGCGACAGGCGCGCCGCCACCGCGTCGGGCGACTGGTTCGAGGGCGCCTGCATGACATAGCAATCCAGGCCGATCAGCGGGAGCGGCCAGTCGCTGACCAGCGTCAGGCCATGTTCGCGCGCCAGCCGGCCTGCGATGCGCCGCCGCGCGCTGCGGCCCTGTCCGTCGCCATAGCCGCCGCTATAGTCAGCATTCGGACGAAAATGCTCCGGCGGCGTCTTCATCAGCACCAGCACCTGATGCTGCGGGTCGAGCGTCTCCGCCGGGCCGGGGCCCTCGGCGAGGGCCAGACCCACGCCGGCCAGGCACAGTACGACCCCCAGCAGCCCGCTTAGGAAGGCTCGGACCATCACGGCGGCGATCCGGCGTCCACAGGCTCTGCCAGCTCGATCCGCATCGACTTGCGCAGCCTGGCCAGAGCCGCGCCACGTTCGGCGGCCGGAATGTGAAGCACGTAGGCGTCCGCGGCGGTGGGCCCGTCCACCAGGCGTGCGTCATTGGCCACGAGCGTGGCGCGCAGATCCTTCTCACGGACGTCCGGGCGGAAAATGACGACGACATTGCCGGACGCGACCGCGGGCCGCGCGCCCAGGGCGTGATAGCGCGCCCGTTGCGCCGACGGCAGAAGCAGCGCGCTCGCAAGCACAAGCAAGGCGAACTGGGCCGCTAAGACCCAGCGCAACGACAGCGCGCTGCCGCGCCATTGGCGGCCGACCGCGGCCAAGGCGCCGCTCAGCCAACCGGGCGGCGCCCAGATGCGCGAGCGCCTTGGCGCGCCGAGCTCGACGTGACGGCGCAGCCGCGCCCAACCATGCTCCACATCAAACATCGGCTCTGCGGGCGGCAGGTCCGCGATCTCTTCGGCCAGCCGATGCTCGGCCTTCGCCTCGGCCTGGCATTCCACACAGACGCTGAGGTGCGCCTCGACCCGGGCCCGTTCCGTCTCGTCCAGCCGCCCAGTGAGATACCAGGGTAGCAGCGACTGCGTCTCCCGGTGCTGATCCCCATGAAATCGAATGATTTGTCCCGTCATGCCGGCCTCACAACCAGTCCGCTAGCCGGCCGGTCAGCATGGTCTTCAGGCGCCGGCGCGCGTGGAACATGCGCGTTTTCACCGTGTCCACCGGGCAGTCCATAATCTGGGCGATCTCGCGATAGCCGATCTCGTGGAAATAGGTGAAATCGACCACGGCTCGATGATCCGCCGACAGCTCGCCCATGGCGCCCAACAGCGCCTCCTGGACCTGGCGTTGACCGACCTGCTGCTCGGGGCCAGCCGCGCCGCTCTCCCTGAAATCCGCATTCTTGTCCTCTACCGGCTCGTCGAGGCCGCGCAAGGCTTTCAACGCCTTGCGATAGCCGATGGCGAAGATCCAGGTCGACACCTTGCTCGTCCCGTTGAAGCTGTCGGCGCGGCGCCACACGACCAGCATGGTGTCATTCAGCACTTCCTCCACCAGTTCCGGGCGACGCAGCATATTGGCGAGGAAACGGGTCAATCGCGGGTGATAGATACGATAAAGGTCTTCGAATGCGCGCAGTTCGCCGCCCGCGATGCGGCCAATCAAACGCGCCTCGTCCCGCGTGTCCGTCCGCCCCGCCGCCCTATCCTGGTCACGGGCGGCGGTTTGCCTAGGCAACATCAGCATCCCCTGCGCTGCCCGGTTTATACCCCCAGGCGGGCGAAAGGTTCAAAGCGGCGCGCCAGCCTCGCCCATCCCGAATCACCGGTGGCCGCGCACTCAGAAGGATAGGTTGCGAATGATACGCCAGCGATGGTCGGGGTCCTGCCGCCAGACGGTCAGGAAGTGGCTAAAGGTGGAGCGAACTCCACTGTCACGGGTCGCCCAACGAAGGACGCCGTGGCCCCACTCATAGATCAACTCGCCTTCGACCTGGAGCCCATCGTCCGTCAGCGCGCCGTCCTGCAACAGGGCGCCGTCGGCGAAACGCTTGGCCTCCGCCTGCTCCAGCGCCGCGCGCCCGATGATCACGACCCCCTTGGCGCTGATGCTCACGGAGTCTTCAGCGTAAGGGTCGGCGATCCGGTGCGCGTCGCGGGCCTTCATGGCCTCGACCCAGTCCAGATTGACGGCCGCGATCGTCGCCTTGGCCGAAGCCAGATCATCCGGCGAGACGGCGCGGGCCGCCGACCCGATCGACGCGAACACCGCCAGCGCGGCCACCGCGCAGAACCGGCGCCGGTATGATCCAGTCATGAGCGTCGCAGAAATTGCATGGTCCAGTCCATCTCCCAGCGGCGACGGTCGTCCGTCGAGACCGCCCGCGTGAAGGTCGCGGCCTGGCGGGTGACGCCGGACCAGATCAGTCGGACCCTCTCCGGCTCGCCGCCGACAGCGCCCGCGCCGTGGAAGACGCCGACCCCGTCCAGAAACCGACCCTGGGCCGGCCCGGCGATTCCAGGCGAACGGCTATCCATGGACCGGATCGACCAAAGGTCCTGGACGGGATCATAAAGCCGAAGCGTCGCCATATGGCGTTCATCAGACGGCAAATCCAGAACATGGTCGTCGATGTTCCCGAGCCCGCCCAGGATCGGGGTCACGATACAGCGGCTCTTGAACCTCTCCCAGCGCGGGCCACCCGCTAGGTGTTGCAGCCGTCTTTGGTGAACCACGTCCCAGCGGCCGATCAGAAAGGCGAAGTCGCGCCTTCCGTCACGGTTTGAGGCGGCGGCTCGGCGTCGAATGGCCCCAGAGCCGGCGACGGTCGCGCCGGCGCTGGCCAGCAGCATCCTCCTGTTCACCTCAGAAATCAGCGCCATGCCGGATCCTCGGAAGGTCAATGCGTGTCGCCATGGGGCCCGACATGGGCCCCGATGCGCTTTTGGACGCGCCGCAGGTTCCGGCGGCGGCCGGACAGGTGAAATATTCCATTCGTCTACCAACAACGACCCGCTTTCCCAGGTCAACCCGCCCATCCGATGTTTCGACCGAGACCGTAGGATGCTGCACAGCGCGATCCTCATCGTTCGCAAAGCTCAAAATCGGATGATACGGCCTTTGGCGAAGCTTTCACCCAACAACGCTTCCTATGGTATTTTTCGCGATCTAGAGGGCGACCATGACCATCACCTGCTTCATCAAATATGTCATCGATCCGTTCCAGAAAGCGGCCTTCGAGGAATATGCCCGCGGGTGGCTGAGCGTTATTCCGGAATGTGGCGGCGATCTGATCGGATATTTCCTGCCGCATGAGGGCACCAATACAGTCGCGTTCGCGCTGATCTCGTTCAAGAGTTTGGCGGCGTACGAAGTGTACCGACAACGACTGCTCGAAAACGAAATCGGTCGAAAGAATTTCGAATTCGCGCAAAGCAAGCAGTTCATCATCAGTGAAGAGCGCACCTTCCTTAAGCTCGTCGAGGCTTGACGCCGCGCGGTCGCCGGATCGAGCGGTGCGCCGCTTAAAGCTTTCCTTTGCCCGTGCAGTGAAGCCGGTGCACACAAGATCGGCGCGTTGACAGTCGCGATCCAACGCGATCGGATCATGAGCGCCTGTCTAGGGAGGTCGTGAGAATGGACCAGGAGCCGAAAATCCTGCGCCGCTGGGTGGGCCTCATACGCACCGAGGACGAAGCGGACTATACTGCGTATATCGCGCGCACGGGCGGCGCCGACTATACGAGGACCCCCGGCAATCTCGGTTTTCAGATGCTCATGCGCGACCTGCGCGACGGCACGACCGAAGTCACGACGCTGAGCTGGTGGCGCTCCATGGCCGATATCTCCGCCTTCGCGGGGGAGGATTGCGAGTTGGCCCGCTACTATCCGGAAGACGATCGGTTTCTGTTGCGAAGACCCGAACACGTCGAACATCACCGCATCGTCGCCGCCAGCCGCGTCGCGCCGGCCTGACAGCCCGATCCGCCCCGTACGGCGAGATCCAAGCCCTCCTGACTTTAATCCACATCGCCGCCGGCCGCCGGTTCGACGCGCTTCAAACGCCCCAATTGGGGCGAAAGGCG